>FRDC01002304.1_pt1 | contig 76885 bp, 68 predicted proteins | sample 1106171 | NCBI WGS metagenome assembly FRDC01 (sample SAMEA3930566, study PRJEB13176) | freshwater metagenome | biome: Drinking water system; feature: drinking water; material: water | place: Singapore | collected 2014-12-20 | reverse complement strand
CCGAATGCATCGCCTCGCGCACCGGCTCATTGCCACGGAAGGCAAAGGACAGGTTCGACACGCCGCCCGAGATATGAACACCCGGCAGGTTTTGGCGCAGATGGCGCGTTGCATCGAGGAAGTCGACACCGTAATTCGCATGCTCGTCGATGCCGGTCGCGACCGCGAAGATATTGGGATCGAAGATGATGTCCTCGGCCGGGAAGCCTACCTGCTCGGTCAGGATCTTGTAGGCACGGGTACAGATCTCGATCTTGCGGGCGGCCGTGTCGGCCTGTCCCTGCTCGTCGAAGGCCATGACGACGACGGCGGCCCCATATCCACGCACCTTGCGGGCGGCAGCAATAAAGGCGTCTTCGCCCTCTTTCATCGAGATCGAGTTGACGATTGCCTTGCCCTGCACGCATTTGAGGCCAGCCTCGATGACCGACCATTTGGATGAGTCGATCATGAACGGAACCTTGGCGATGTCGGGTTCAGCAGCGCACAGATTGAGGAAGGTCACCATCGCCTTCTCGCTGTCGAGCAGGCCTTCATCCATGTTGATGTCGATGATGGTGGCGCCGGCATCGATCTGCTGGCGCGCCACCTCAAGGGCAGCGGCGTAATCGCCGTCCTTCACCAGCTTGCGGAAGCGTGCCGAGCCGGTGACGTTGGTGCGCTCGCCGACATTCACGAAAGGAATCTCTGGCGTCAATGTGAACGGCTCAAGGCCTGACAGCCGCAGCCGCGGCGCAATGTCGGGTATGGTGCGCGGGCGATGGTTTTTAACCGCTGCCGCGATGGCGCCGATATGGTCGGGCGTGGTGCCGCAGCAACCCCCGACAATATTGACCAGTCCTGCGCCGGCGAACTCGCCGACCAGTTCGGCGGTTGCTTCGGGGCTTTCATCATATTCGCCGAACTCATTGGGCAGGCCGGCGTTGGGGTAAGCGCATACCAGCGTATCAGCGACGCGCGAGATATCGGCCAGGTGCTGGCGCATCTCCCTGGCGCCAAGGGCGCAATTGAGGCCAACCGACAACGGCTCGGCATGGCGCACAGCGTGCCAGAACGCTTCCGTCGTCTGGCCGGACAGTGTGCGCCCCGACAAGTCCGTTATGGTGCCTGAAATCATCACCGGCAAGTCCGTACCGCGCTCGGCATTGGCGTCAGCGCAGGCGGCAATCGCTGCCTTGGCGTTCAGCGTGTCGAAGATGGTTTCAATCAGCAAGGTATCGGCGCCGCCATCGATGAGGCCGAGGGCTGCTTCGTGGTAGGCTGCACGCAGATCATCGAAGGTGACCGCCCGGTAGCCCGGATCGTTGACGTCGGGCGAGATCGAGGCGGTGCGATTGGTGGGCCCCAGAGCGCCGGCGACAAAGCGCGGGCGGCCATCCTCCCTCGCCACCTCATCTGCCGCCGCGCGCGCCAGTTTTGCACCCTCATGGTTCAGCTCATAGGCCAGCGCCTCCATGCCGTAATCGGCCTGGGCGATGGTGGTTGAGGAGAAGGTGTTCGTCTCGACGATGTCAGCGCCGGCGCGCAGATATTCCACGTGAATATGGCGGATGGCCTGAGGGCGGGTGATGTTGAGGAGATCGTTATTGCCCTTGAGATCACGGTTCCAGCCAGCGAAACGCCCGCCGCGAAAATCCTCTTCGCTCAGGCGCAGGCGCTGGATCATCGTGCCCATCGCGCCATCGAGAACCAGAATACGGTCGCGGGCGGCAGCGCGCAGTGTGTCGGCGGGGGCGGGAGTGGATTTAGGCATCATTCACTCGATCTAAGGGAAGAGAAAATCAGGTCAGGCGGCCTTCTGCAGATGCTGCGGGCGCAGCCCCAGCAGATGGCAGATGGCGTAGACAAGGTTGGCGCGGTTCATGGTGTAGAAATGGAACTCACTGACGCCCCGGGCGCGCAGATCCTCCACCTGTTCAGCACATACAGCCGCAGCAACGAGAGCCCGCGTCTGCTGGTCGCCATCAAGCCCCTCGAAGCGGCGCGCCAGCTTTTCAGGAACGCTTGAGCCGCAGCGCTTGGCAAAATTGGCAACCTGCGCAAAATTCTGTACCGGCAGAATGCCCGGAACGATCGGGATGTCGATGCCGGCCTTGCGCACCCGCTCGACATATTGAAAATACAAATCGTTTTCAAAGAAGAACTGGGTGATGGCGCGGGTGGCGCCGGCGTCGCGCTTGGCCTTCAGGAGCGCAATCTCGGTGTCCCAGTCGGGGCTGTCGGGATGGCGTTCAGGGTAGGCTGACACCGATACCTCGAAGCCGCCGCGTCGGGTGATTGCCTCGACCAGATCATGAGTATAGGCGTAACCACCGGGATGCGGCTCATATGTGGCGCCGGGGCCGGCAAGCGCATCGCCGCGCAAGGCAACGATGTGGCGCACGCCAGCGCTCCAGTATTCCTCGACAATGGCATCGATGTCGGCGCGGGTGGCGGCAACGCAGGTGAGATGGGCTGCCGGCTGCAGGGCGGTCTCGGCGACAAGACGGGCGACGGTCGCGTGCGTCCGCTCGCGCGTCGTGCCGCCTGCGCCATAGGTAACGGAGACAAAACGCGGCGCCAGCGGCGCCAGGCGCTCAACCGATTCCCACAATGTCCGCTCCATGTCGTCATTCCTGGGCGGAAAAAATTCGAAAGAAACAGACAGGGGCGTGCTCATGCAGCTACTCCTAATTTACGGCCATTACGGGCGATTTTTTTTTCAGTGCGCGCCAACCACAAAGTGACAATCAGTTCGCCCGCTCCATCGCCACGCGTGGGCAATTCAAGGGTCTCAAGCGCGTGGATGCCGATTTCCGCCAGCCATTGCGCCATCTGTTCGGTTGAAAAACCGAGGCGCCGATGAGCGTGGTCCGCCCGCAGGAATTCCAGCTCATGGGGCGCAAAATCGACGATCAGGAGGCGCCCGCCTGGCGCCAGTACGCGGGCGGCCTCGGCAATGGCACGTCCGGGCTCTTCGAGATAATGCAGCACCTGATGAATGGTGACGACGTCAAACGTGTCGCGATCAAAGGGGAGCGCATAGACATCGCCCGGCCGCAATTGCACATGGAGATGGCCCGCCTGCTCCAGGTTGGCTCGGGCCACCGCCAGCATGTCGAACGACAGATCAACGCCCACCGCATGCTGCGTTTGCGGCGCCAGCAATTCCAGCAACCTGCCGGTGCCGGTGCCGATATCAAGATGCGAGCCGATCTTGTCAGGGCCCAGCGTCGTGCGGATCGCTGTCTCGACCTCGCCATCGGCAATGTGCAATTGGCGGATGCGATCCCAGTCAGCAGCGACCGAGCGGAAATAATTGTGGGCTGCATGATCACGGGCGGCGCGGACATCAGCCAGGCGCGCACGATCGCGCTCGACCTGGGCATCATCGGGTGACAGCAGGGCCAGGATCGATGATCCAAGCCTGGCTGTACGTCCCTGACGGGCCAGTGCATAGAACACATAAGTGCCTTCGCGGTAGCGCTCCACGAGTTCAGCTTCGTGCAGTAATTTGAGATGGCGCGAGATACGCGGCTGGCTCTGGCCAAGGATTTCGGTGAGGTCGCTCACCGTCAGATCGCCCGCCCCCAGAAGCGCCAGAATACGCAAGCGGGTCTCTTCCCCGGCAGCACGCAGGCCAGCGAGAAGGACGTCGGAAGCGACAGTGGTCAGGTTGGTCATGGCTCGACTTTCAAAGTATAAGAATATCTTTATATCTTTTTTTGGCCTCTCGCAAGATCAATCCACCTGATCGTGTTGAGCGGCACTGAATGCGTGATTTTTCATTATTTCGCGGCGATCCGCCGGAGAGTTGAGTGAATCAGGGCCGGATGCGGATTCTCACCGCGCAGGATCAGCGTGATTGGCTGCTTTGACCGATCATAACGGGCGTGGCGTGACCGGTTCGCTCATGTCGGTTGCCTCGTCATCGTGCTCTTCCAGCCGCCGCTGGCAGCCCCAGCCGGTGAGGACCTCATCGATGGCTTCGCGCACGAAAAACCGGGCAGCATCTCGCTCATAGCCATCAGCCAGCAGGGCATCGTATTCGCTGTGGACGTGGCGGATATAGGCGATGATCGAGAGCCAGGCGGCAATCTGCGGTGGCAGAGTTTTCATCCGCGCACTGGTTGCTGCCTCAAGGATCGGTCCAAAATCGGCCAGCGGCGCGCGCGGGATGAGGAGACGCATCGCCTTCAGGATAGCGTCCTGGCGTTTGGTGCCGCGCATTGCGTGCTCCTTTTGCTGACAGAGCAACTTGATGTGAGAGCAAGCGTCAACTGATTCTTAACCGGGCCGACGGCAATTTAGCGGCATGAAACGGTATGTGTCCCGAGTTGCCGTTCTGCTGCTTCTGGTCGTCGCGTCGTGTGGACGCTCGCCGCTGGAGCAGCGTGCGCAATGGCGTGGCAAGGCAGAGGAAGCCTGTCTGCGGGCTGGGCTGGTGCGCCCGTCCGCTCACATCCGCGCTTTGCCGCCGATCAATCCAGGCGGTTTGTGCGGGGCGGATCATCCTTTTTCAGTCGAGGAGTTCGCGCGCGCCTCCGCCCGCCTCGACAAGGCTGTGCCATTGAACTGCCAGATGATCGCTGCGACCGATTACTGGCTCGAAAACGTTGTCCAGCCGGCAGCACTCGCCAGTTTCGGGCAGAGGGTGCGGGAAGTTAAAACCTACGGCACCTATTCCTGCCGTCGCATTCTCAACCGCTCGCACGGGGCGCTGTCGGAACATGCCTTCGTCAACGCGATCGATGTCGCAGGCTTCGTCCTCGAGGACGGACGCAAGGTGATGGTCGGCAAACCCGATCAGGCTGTTCCCTCGCCCTGGCGCCTGCCGGACCAGAAAGCGCTCGGCGTCAGTCTTGACGGGGGCGGGCTTGACCTGTTGCAGATCGGGCCGGGCATCGACGGAGCGCCGCCCTTCGACATCAATTTTGGTGGTGATGCCAAACCGTTCTGGCGCTCGGTGCGCGATGGTGCCTGCAACACGTTCTCGACCGTCCTGGGGCCGGGCACGCAGGATGGTCAGCACGAAGATCATCTGCATCTTGACCTGGCGCGCCATGGCCGCAATGGCACACGCCGCGTCTGCCGCTGATCGACGCGGGTAACCACCTTCCTCTAAGATGTCTCATGCCCCTAAGATGGCCCATGGCAAAGACGCAGGCGACCAACTCTGTGCTGATCGAGGACCGCCCGAGCCCCAATTTCAATCAGCGCCGGGCGCCGGTTGATATTCTGCTTCTCCATTATACCGGTATGGCAGACTGCGAGGCGGCGATTGAGCGGCTCTGCGATCCGGCAAGCGAGGTATCCAGTCACTATGTTGTGAACGAGAGCGGCAAGGTTCTGCGTCTGGTGGGCGAGGATGAGCGTGCCTGGCATGCCGGGCAGGGGCAATGGCAGGGGCGGGGCGATATCAATTCGCGCTCGATTGGCATCGAGATCTGTAATGGTGGTCATGAGTTCGGCCTGCCTGCTTTCCCGGCCAAACAGATCGCAGCCGTGATCGCATTATGTGGGGGCATTCTCGAGCGATGGGCGATTGCGCCGCACAATGTGCTTGCCCATTCCGATACGGCGCCTCGTCGCAAGAGCGATCCGGGGGAGCGCTTTCCATGGGAACGATTGGCAGCGGCCGGTATCGGTCATTGGGTCAGGCCGTCGCGGTCAAGAACAGGACCGACGCTCGTGCCGGGCGCGCGCGGCCCCGATGTCGGGGAGTTGCAAACCCGCCTTGCCGATTATGGCTATGAGCTGGCTGTCACGGGCGTTTACGACGAGGCGACAGAAAAGGTCGTCACAGCGTTCCAGCGTCACTTTCTGCCAAAAAACTGCTCCGGAATGACTGATTCGGCAACAAGACGGACGCTGGAGCGTCTGCTGGCGGCGCGGTCCTGAGCAATTGACACCGAGCAGCGCGGCGCCCATGTGTCGCCTGCCAGTTGGCCGGACGGTCGCGGCGCGTCAGCGTCGAGGAAAGTCCGGGCTCCAGACAGACACGGTGCCGGATAACGTCCGGCGGGGGCGACCCCAGGGAAAGTGCCACAGAAAGCAAACCGCCCCGGCACGCCGGGGTAAGGGTGAAAGGGTGCGGCAAGAGCGCACCGCGACGCCGGTAACGGCGTCGGCACGGCAAACCCCACCGGGAGCAAAACCGAATAGGGATGGCACGGCGAAAGCCAGCGGTGTCTTGCCCGCCGCCATCCGGGTTGGTTGCTTGAGGCGCCCAGCAATGGGCGTCCCAGAGGAATGGCCGTCACGCGGGGGTAACACCGCGCGCTACAGAACCCGGCTTACAGGCTGACTGGCGTCGGCAACGACCCCTGATCGCCACAGCGATCAGGGGTCTCCAGCGCCCCGCCGCTAACAGTTTCTTAAAGCTAAGAAGGGATGAATGACGGTGTAGCGCGTGAAGCGCTCGCCAGGATGGCGTTATGAAGTGGTGGGTAAAGCTTGCGTGTCATCAATGACGCAGACGACCGGCTATCAGGAGGTGGCGGTCTGGCTGGGGTGTGTCGAGGACGCGCCGCGATGATGGCTGCGGCACACGTTCCCGTGATGCTGTCGCAGGTCATGGCCGCGCTTGCCGTTGTGCCGGGCAATGTCATCGTCGATGGGACGTTCGGGGCGGGTGGCTATACGCAGGCCCTGCTCGCAGCCGGTGCGACCGTCATCGCCTTTGACCGTGATCCTGCGGCGATTGCAGCCGGGCAGCGCCGGTTTACCGGCCAAGATCGCCTCACGCTTATCCAATCCCCCTTCGGTGCGCTGGCTGAGTGCCTTGCCGAGCGCCAGCTTGTGCCAGTTGATGGTGTCGTTTTCGATCTCGGCGTCTCCTCCATGCAGCTTGACGACGGGGCGCGCGGCTTTTCCTTCCGTCATGATGGTCCGCTCGACATGCGTATGAGCGGCGAGGGGCCGAGCGCGGCTGATCTGGTGAATGGTTGCGATGAAGCGGTGCTGGCCGATATCCTCTACCGTTTCGGTGAGGAAAAGCGTTCGCGGGCAGTTGCGCGGATGATCGTCGCGCGCCGGCAGATCTCGCCTTTTGAGCGGACGCTCGATCTTGCCGAGGCGATTGCGCGCGTGGTCGCGATCCCGGGGCAAGAGCGCATTCATCCGGCGACGCGCAGTTTTCAGGCCTTGCGGATTGCGGTCAACGGCGAACTCGATCAGCTCGCGGCGGGATTATCAGGGGCTGAAGCCGTGCTGAAGCCGCATGGACGGCTGGCGGTTGTGACGTTCCATTCGCTGGAGGACCGTATCGTCAAACGCTTCCTCAACGAGCGGGCGCAGGCGGCTAATCCGTCGCGCCACCTTCCCGATGTCGCGGCAAAAGTACCAAGCTTCATCTTGACGCGACCGGGTCTCGAAACGCCGCATCCGGCGGAGACAATGGAAAATCCGAGGGCGCGCTCGGCCAAATTACGCTCGGCCATCCGCAGCGATCATCGCGCCTGGCCCCTGGAGCGCGCAGCGCTTGGGCTATGGACGCCGGAGTTCGGTGCGGGACGAGGAAGGAGGCAAAGTTGATCCGTTTCATCGCCATCTTTGCCATCGCTTGCCTTGTGGGTCTTGCGGCTTTTGTTTACCGCGTCAAATACGACTCGATCGCGCTCAATCGTGAAGCCCAGCGGCTGGAGAAGGACATCGCGATCGAGCGCGATGCCATCGCCGCGCTTCGTGCGCAATTCAGTGCGCTGTCGAAGCCCTCGCGCCTGCAGGGGCTGGCCGAGCGCCATCTCAAGCACCTGAAGCCATTCTCGGTATCGCAGCTCACGACAACAAGCGAAATTCCCGACCGCCTGCCCGATCTTGGTGCCTTTATCGACAAGCTGCCGCTCAACGCTGGCCTGCCGGTTGCAGATACCGAGCTTGGTTCGCCCACCGGGTCGGAGCGCAAGCCTTTCCGCCCGCCTGTCCCTGCCAAAAGACCCCTGAAACCTGCCCAGTAGTTTCCGCCCTGTTTACTGCCAGCGTTAAGTGATCATCATGAATAGCGTGTCAGATAGTGGTGCAGGCGTTATCTCGCCCCGTATCAAGCAGTTGGCTCTCCAGGGGGCGCGCAAGAAGCGCCTAGACAAGGGGCGCATCCGCCTCGTTGTGGTCATGACCGTGTTTTTTGCGGTTTTCACCAGCATCACAGGCCGCCTCGTTTATATGGCGGTCACCGGTAAGCCACGCGCCATCGTCGCGCGCAGCGCGGACGATCTGCCAGCGATGTCGCGCCCCGATGTGGTTGACCGCAACGGCGTCATTCTGGCCACAGATGTCAGGAAGCCTTCGCTTTTTGCCCAGCCAAACCGGATTATTGACGCCAATGAGGCAGCCGACCTGTTGGCGGACGCACTGCCTGATATCAGCACTTCGGAATTGCGCAGCAAGCTGGCGAGCGGCAAAGGGTTTATCTGGCTGAAACGCGGGATCAACGAGGCTGAGCAGCAGCGCGTTCACAGACTTGGAATTCCAGGTATCGGCTTTCGCGAAGAAAACCGGCGCGTCTACCCATCCGGACGCACGTTGTCTCATGTCATCGGCCATGTCGGTATCGAAAATATCGGCGCGGCCGGCCTGGAGAAATGGATCGATGCCGACCGCGGGCTGATTGCGCTTCGCGAGGCGGGACTTTCGGGCGAGCGTGATCGCGACAATTCAGCCGTTGAATTGTCCATCGACCTGCGAGCGCAGCACGCGCTGCGCGATGAACTGGCCGAGGCAATGAAGCTTTACGCGGCCGTCGGCGCGTCTGGCGTCATCCTTGATGTCACGACGGGTGAGATTGTCGCGCTGGCGTCCTTGCCCGATTACGACCCTAACGACCCCAAGGATTCAATCGACCTCAATGCACTCAACCGCATCACCACCGGCACCTATGAGCTTGGATCCATCTTCAAAGCCTTCACCGTTGCGATGGCGCTTGAATCAGGGCGCTTCACGATGGCAAGCCAGCTTGATGCCCGGGCGCCGCTCCAATTCGGATCACAGAGAATCGGTGATTTTCACGGCAAGGGGCGGGTGCTGACCCTGCCGGAAGTGTTTATCTATTCCTCCAATATCGGCTCGGCGAAAATGGCGCTGGCCCTGGGTGTCGATCATCATCGCGAATTTATGCAGAAGCTTGGATTTGCCGATCGTTTGCGTACTGAATTGCCGGAAAGCGCCAAGCCGCAATTTCGCCGGCGCCAGTGGAAGCCGGTTGAATCGGCCACCATCGCTTTCGGTCACGGCATCGCCGTGGCACCGCTTCAGGCGGCAGCCGCCACGGCTGCCCTGATGAATGGCGGCTATCTCGTGCGGCCGACCTTCCGCAAACGGAGTGCCGAGGAGGCAAGAGCGCTCGCTCCCCGCGTCCTCTCGCAGGCAACATCGGACGCCATGCGCCAACTCTTCCGGCTCAATGTCGAAAAAGGATCCGGCAAGCGGGCCGAGGTCGAGGGCTTTCTGGTCGGCGGCAAGACTGGTACGGCCGACAAGCCTGGTCCGCACGGTTATCAGAAGAACAAGCGCCTGAACTCGTTTCTTGCGGCGTTTCCCACCGACAAGCCGCGCTATGTGGTGCTCGTGACGCTCGATGAGCCGCAACGCACCCCCGGGGCCGGCGAGGCGACGGCTGGTCTCAACGCGGCGCCGACGGTTGGCAAGGTGATTTCTCGTGTAGCCCCTCTGCTGCAGGTGGCGCCGCGTATCGAGCGCCTGGCTGGCTCCCAGCCAGCCCTGGCGCTTCCGGCGGTGCGTTGACGCCGGCGCCGGTTTAGGCGACCTCTTGTGGCATGCGACTCAGCACGCTCATTGCCGGTTTGGCGACGTCCCGCAGCGGTGGCGGCGGCGATCCGGACATATCAGGTCTGACGGCAGACAGCCGATCGGTCAGTCACGGCTCACTGTTTGCCGCCCTGCCGGGTGGGCGCCATGACGGCGCAGCCTTTGCGCAGGAAGCGGTTTCGCGCGGCGCGGCTGCAATCCTGATCAGCGAACAGGGTCTGTCGGCCCTGGCGCCCCAGTCCGTGCCCGTTCTTGTCAGTCGACAGCCACGTCTGACGTTGTCGCAACTCGCAGCACGGCTCTATCCGCGCCAGCCAGCGATCATCGTTGCGATCACCGGTACCAGCGGCAAGACATCGGTTGCTTCTTTTGCGCGACAGATTTTCTCCACGCTTGGTTACCGCTCGGCGAGCCTCGGTACGCTGGGCGTGGTAGTCGGCGAGGAAGAACGCTATGGCTCGCTGACGACACCCGACCCGGTCGCCCTGCATCGCCAGCTCGATGAACTCGCCGGCGACAACGTCACCCATCTGGCGCTTGAAGCCTCGTCACATGGGCTTGATCAGTTTCGCCTTGACGGCGTCAGGCTCGCTGCCGGTGCCTTTACCAATCTGAGCCATGACCACCTCGACTATCATCGCACGTCAGAGGCTTATCTGGCCGCGAAATTGCGCCTCGTCAGCGAGGTGATGCCGGTCGCGGCGACGCTGGTTATCGATTGCAGCAGCGCGGCAGGAGTGGCCTTTGAAGCGGCCGCAGAGCGGCGCGGCATACGGGTTTTGAGCCTTGGTGCAACGGGGCGTGATATATGCGTCACCTCACGCGACAGACTGGCGCAAGGCCAGAGGCTGGCGATTACCGGACGCTATGGCGCGGCAGAGATATTACTACCTCTGGTTGGCGATTTTCAGGCGGCCAATGCGCTTGTGGCGGCTGGTCTGGCGATAGCGGTTGGCGAAGCGCCGGTGCGGGTATTTGCAGCCCTCGCTGCGCTGAAGGGCGTGAAAGGGCGGATCGAGCATGTGGGCAGTGTCAACGGCGCGGCGGTCTACGTTGACTACGCGCACAAGCCCGATGCGCTCGAGAATGTGCTCGATGCGTTGCGTCCTTACGCCGCCGGGCGGCTTGTGGTTGTCTTCGGCTGCGGCGGGGATCGTGATAGCGCCAAGCGAGCGGTCATGGGCGAGATCGCGGCGCGCAAGGCTGATATGGTGATCATCACCGATGATAATCCGCGCAGCGAAGATCCGGCGCTGATCCGCGCGGCGATTCTCAAGACCTGCCCGGGGGCGCTTGAAATTGGGCCGCGCGGCGAGGCGATCAGCCATGCGGTCGATTGTCTGCGCGCGGGGGATATTCTGGTGATTGCCGGCAAGGGGCACGAGACCGGTCAGATCGTCGGAGACCGCGTGTTGCCGTTTTCCGATCATGAGGCCGCGCGTGCGGCGATTTCCGTGCGCGGGGGGCAGGTATGAGCCGATTGTGGACAATGGACGAGATCGCGGCGGCGACCGGCGGGCGCCTGGCTGGTGGTCCGTTCGCGTCAGTCGGCGGCTTTTCCATTGATACCCGCAGCCTCAAACCAGGAGATGTTTTTGTGGCGCTGACGGGCGAGCGCAATGACGGGCATGCCTATGTCGAGGCAGCGCTTTCTGCGGGCGCGGTGGCAGCGATCATCGCTGAAGACAAGCTCCCGGGCCTGGCGATGGCGGGGCGCTACCTCATCGTTGATGAGCCGCTGGCAGCACTCTATCGGCTGGCGGCAGCGTCCCGTGCCCGTTCAGCGGCACGGATCGCCGCGGTCACCGGCTCGGTCGGCAAGACCGGGACCAAGGAGGCGCTGCGCTCGGTGCTGGCGCCGTCGGGGCCGACCCATGCGGCACTTGCTTCCTTCAACAATCACATCGGCGTACCGTTGACGCTGTCATCGATGCCGGCGACCAGCACCTATGGCGTTTTCGAGATTGGTATGAACCATGCCGGCGAGATCACGCCGCTGACGCAGCTGGTCCGCCCGCATGTCGCCATCGTCACGACGGTGGAGGCGGCGCATCTTGAGTATTTTTCCAGTGTGGAGGAGATCGCCGAGGCGAAGGCCGAAATCTTCGCAGGGCTGGAGCCAGGCGGTGCAGCGCTCATCAATCGCGACAATGCGTTTCATGATGTGCTGGCGCAGCGGGCGTCCGCGCGAGGCGCGCGTGTTATCCTGTTCGGCGAGCATCCTGCTGCCGATGTTCGCCTTGTGGACGTTCGGGACGGGGCGGATGGCTCGCTTGTCACGGCGTCTGTTCTGGGAACGCAGATGACCTACAGGATCGGCATGCCGGGGCGCCATGTAGTGCAGAATTCCCTTGCCGTGCTCGGCGCGGTTTCGGTGCTGGGCGGTGATCTCGCCTTGGCAGGGGTTGCTTATGCCAGGCTACGGGCGCCAAGGGGGCGCGGTGAGTGTCTGACTTTTGCCCTGCCGCAAGGCGGCAGCTTCATGCTGATTGACGAAAGTTACAACGCCAACCCGGCGTCCATGGCGGCGGCTTTCGCTGTGCTTGGTGCATCGCGACCGGGGGCCGGGGGACGGCGGATCGCGATTCTGGGGGATATGCTGGAGCTCGGGGCGGCGGCAAAAGACTTGCATGAAGCCTTGGCCTCCCCGTTACTGGCAGCGCAGGTTGACCTTGTGTTCACCGCCGGCCCGCTGATGGAGGCGCTCCATCACCACCTGCCATCCGCCAACCGTGGTGGGCACGCGTCCAGCGCCGCAGACATCGAGGCGGCGGTCATCGCATTGCCACGCGCGGGCGACGTCATCATGGTCAAGGGCTCGAACGGATCGCGTGTCGCGGCCATTGTCGCGGCGTTCAAGACGCGCTACGCCCTCGCCGGGCAGGATAATGGCGCCGATAAGGCCTAAGGATATTTTCGAATGCTGACACTTCTGAGTGCCTATGGCGATCAATTCCAGCCTTTCAACCTGTTTCGCTACATTACGTTCCGGACCGTGGGGGCGACGGTCTCCTCTCTCGCTTTTGTATTTCTGTTCGGGCCGGCAATCATCCAGCTCCTGCGCCTCAAACAGGGCAAGGAGGGGCAACCGATCCGCAGCGATGGTCCAGCCAGCCATCTTGCAAAGCGCGGTACGCCGACGATGGGCGGATTGATGATCCTTTCCGGCGTCCTCGTCTCGACGTTTGCCTGGGCCAATCTCACCAATCGTTTTGTGTGGATCGTCATTTTCGTCGGCGTCGGTTTTGGGGCGATCGGGTTTTACGATGATTATCTCAAAGTCACGAAACGCAACGCCAAGGGTTTCGGCGGCAAGCCGCGACTGGCGCTTGAATTTCTCGTGGCGCTGATTGCCTGCCTCGTCCTCATCTGGACGGGGACGGCGGGCGTTGCCACCGCGCTTGCTTTCCCCTTTTTCAAAGAGCTGCTGATCGATCTTGGCTTGTTCTCGGCCCTGTTTGGCGCCTTCGTGATTGTTGGTGCCGGGAATGCGGTCAATCTTACCGACGGGCTCGACGGATTGGCCATCGTACCCGTCATTATCGCCGCCGGCAGCTTTGGCTTTATCGCCTACCTCTCCGGGAATTTCGTCTTTGCCGACTATCTGCAGGTTCACTGGACGCCAGGCACTGGCGAACTGGCGGTGGTCTGCGGGGCACTGATCGGCGCCGGGCTGGGCTTCCTGTGGTATAATGCGCCCCCCGCGCAGATATTCATGGGAGATACCGGCTCGCTGGCTCTGGGCGGCATGCTCGGCGTCATCTCGGTCGCGACCAAGCACGAGATCGTGCTGGGCATTATCGGCGGGCTGTTCGTGCTGGAAGCCGTGTCGGTGATCGTCCAGGTCATTTCCTTCAAGCTCACGGGAAAGCGTGTCTTCAAGATGGCGCCGATCCATCATCATTTCGAGCAGCTCGGCTGGTCCGAATCGCAGGTCGTCATGCGCTTCTGGATCATTTCCGTCATGCTGGCGCTGGCCGGCCTGTCGACGTTGAAACTGAGGTAGAGAGTTTGATCGCGCTCACCACCCGTCGCGGGCAAAGGCTGGCGATTGTCGGTCTCGGCGCCTCGGGCATGGCGGCAGCGCGGGCGCTTGATGCTGGCGGCGCGGATATTATCGGCTACGACGACAGCCCGGCGCGCATGGCCGAGGCGCAGGCCGCAGGACTTGCAACCGGCGATCTCAAAAATCTGTCATGGGCCGACCTTTCGGCGCTGGTGCTGGCACCAGGCATTCCACTCACCCATCCCAAACCGCATTGGAGCGTTGAGCGCGCGCGCGCGGCCGGCATCCCGGTCATCGGCGATCTCGATCTCTTCTTTGGCGAGCGGCAGGCGCATGTGCCGCCGGCGCCGGTCATTGCCATTACGGGCACGAATGGCAAGTCAACGACAACGGCACTTATCGGCCATGTCATCGGGCAGGCGGGCCGGCAGGTCGCGATCGGCGGCAATATCGGTACGCCGGTGCTGGCGCTTGAGCCTCTGACACCGGCCTGTCATTACGTGATCGAGTGCTCATCCTACCAGATCGACCTTACACCCGCGCTTTCGCCGCGGGTTGGCATTCACCTCAATCTGACGCCCGATCACATCGACCGCCACGGCAGCTTCGAGGGCTATGAGGCGGTGAAAGAGCGGCTGATCGCTGCGGTTGAACCCGAGGGGACGGCGATTGTCGGGGTTGACGACAATGCCTCCGCAGCCATTGCCGACAGGGCTGAGCAGCGCGGGCAGATTGTCGTTCGTCTGTCGATGAAACGACCGCTGGCCGACGGAATTTACCTCGACGGCACCCGGTTGATGCGGGCTCACGGCGGGGCGGGAACGGTTCTCGTCGATCTTGCCGGTATCGACACGTTACGCGGCGTGCATAATGCCCAGAACGCGGCGGCGGCGTTTGCAGCGGCGGCAAGCCTTGGCATCGACGACAAAAAAATCGTCGCAGCGCTCATGAGCTTTCCCGGCCTCGCGCACCGCATGCAGATTGTTGGCCGTCGCGGGAAAGTTATTTTTGTCAACGATTCCAAAGCAACGAATGCCGATGCGGCACGCCAGGCGCTGGCCAGCTATGATCATATCCACTGGATTGCGGGCGGGGTTGCGAAAGCGGGTGGCATCGCCGATTTAAAGACTCTGTTTGCCAAAATACGTCATGCTTATCTCATCGGCGATGCAGCTCCCTCATTTGCAGCAACGCTTGCCGGGCATGTGGCGACCAGCCTTTGCGGAACGCTTGAGGAAGCGTTGCGCCAGGCGGCAGCGGCAGCCCAGCAGGATGATGCGAGCGAACCGGTGGTGCTGCTGTCGCCTGCCTGCGCCTCCTTCGACCAGTTTGCCAATTTCGAGGTACGGGGGGAGGCGTTTACGGCACTGGTCGCAGCGCTGCCCTAAGGCGTGCGCCTGCTAGGGAGAGGCGGCATGGTATCGCGGGCAGAGAAGTCGGCGTTCAGCGAGTGGTGGTGGACGGTTGATCGTCTTCTGTTGCTGGCCTTTCTGGTGCTGATCGGCGGTGGGGTGGTGATGTCGTTTGCCGCCAGCCCCGGGGCTGCGGCACGAGAAGGATTGCCGGTCTATCACTTCATCGAGCGTCATCTCTTCTACGTCATACCGGCGGTGATCGTGCTCATCGCCACGTCTCTCCTGTCACCGCGCGATGCGCGCCGCGTTTGCCTCCTGCTGCTGGTCATTTCTGTGCTGGCGCTGTTCCTGACGCAGTTCATCGGCGTCGAGAACAAGGGGTCGCGGCGCTGGCTGCGGTTTGCCGGTTTCTCCATCCAGCCTTCGGAATTCGTCAAGCCGCCTTTCATTGTCGTCTGCGCCTGGCTGCTTGGTGAAGGGTTGAAGCGGCCTGACATGCCGGGAAATCTCTTCGCTTTCGGCCTCCTTGCCGTTGTGGTGACGCTGCTGGTGCGCCAGCCCGATGTTGGCCAGACGATGCTGGTCGTCGCGGTGTGGAGCCTGATGTTTTTCATAGCCTCCATGCCCTGGTTGTGGATGGTCCTGCTTGGTTCGGCCGGAGCCGGAGGACTGGTTGCGGCCTATCTGTTTATCGGTCATGTGCAAAAGCGCGTGAACAGTTTCTGGTTCGATGGCGAAAGCGGGTTACAGGTCATCAAGGCCAAGGAAAGCATCATTCGCGGCGGCTGGTTTGGTGTCGGACCGGGCGAAGGAACGATCAAACGATCCATCCCCGACAGCCATACCGATTTCATCTTTGCCGTAATAGGAGAAGAATACGGCATCATCGTCTGTCTTCTGCTGGTTGTGTTTATCGCCGCCATTGTCATGCGCGGATTCTGGCATGCCTTCCGCCAGAACGACCCGTTTCCACGTCTGGCGGTTGCCGGTCTCACCGCGCTTTATGGTGTGCAGTCGATGATCAATATTGCGGTCAATCTCAACATGATGCCGACCAAGGGCATGACGCTGCCCTTCATCTCCTTTGGCGGATCATCATTGATCGCAGTGGCGTTTTCGAGCGGGATATTGCTGGCGCTGAGCCGACAGCGGGCATCCGCGCTCAATTTTCATACGCAACGCCCGACGATGACTGCCGCCATGCCGGCGCCCGCGGGCGCTCAATGAGCGAGACGCCGCGGACGGTTCTGCTTGCCGCCGGCGGGACGGGTGGTCACCTCTTCCCGGCCGAGGCTCTGGCCGGGACGTTATCGCAGCGCGGCTGGCTGGTTGATCTGGCAACCGACGAGCGCGGTGATCGCTACGGCTTCCGCTTTCCAGCGCGCACCATCCACATCGTGCCCTCCGCGACGTTGCGTGCGCGCAACCCGCTGGCGGTTGCAGCGACGTTCCTGACACTGGCACGCGGCATCCTCAAAGCCCTTCTCGTGCTCAGGCGTATCAGACCGGCGGTGGTGGTCGGCTTTGGCGGATATCCAAGCTTTCCACCGCTCTTTGCAGCCTCGCTGCTTGGCATACCCGCCGTCCTGCATGAGCAGAATGCGGTGATGGGGCGGGCCAATCGTCGTCTGGCAGAGCGCGTGCAGGCGGTAGGCCTGTCATGGTCCAAGACGGTCTATGCCGATGGGGCGATTGCCGCAAAGGCGCGCCATGTTGGTGTGCCGGTGCGTGCGCTTGTCACGGAGGCGGCAAAGCATGCCTACCCCTCGCTCAACGACCCCTTCCGCCTGCTGGTCTTTGGCGGCAGCCAGGGTGCGCGTATCTTTGCTGACCTGATGCCGGCAGCGCTTGCTGCGCTGTCAGTGCAGACACGCCGGCGCCTGTCCTTGACCCAGCAGGCGCGCGAAGAAGACATCCCCCGTCTTCGTGCCGCTTTCGATGCAATCGGTGTCACCGTCGAGCTTGCTTCCTTTTTTCAGAATTTGCCGCAGCGCATCGGCGAAAGCCATCTCGTGATCGCACGATCGGGAGCCTCGACGGTTGCGGAGCTTGCGGTCATCGGCAGGCCGTCGATTCTGGTGCCGTTGCCGCATGCCATCGACAATGACCAGTTGCGCAATGCGCAGGCGTTGGCAGGTGTCGGCGGCGCAATTGTTCTCGAACAGGGTGGTTTGACGCCCGAACGCCTGGCGGAACATATTGAAAATGCCGTCAACGAGCCTAATCGCCTCAGCAAGATGGCGGAGGCGGCAAAAAGTATCGGAATTGCGGATGCCGTCGAGCGGCTTGCCGCGCTGGTGCAGGATATAGCGCAACCGGCGCGTATCGGCTAAGCGTCGTCAATGATGGATACCAACATGAAATTTCCGCGCGATATCGGGCCCATTCATTTTGTCGGTATCGGCGGCATCGGCATGTCCGGCATCGCCGAGGTGCTGGCCAATCTCGGCTACCGGGTGCAGGGTTCGGATGCCGCCGAGGGCTATACGATCAAGCGCTTGCGGGCGTTAGGCGTTGAGGTGCATATCGGTCATTCGCGCGATCATCTGAAAGAGGCGCAGGTGGTGGTGGTGTCGACCGCCATCAAGCGCGACAATCCCGAGCTTGCAGCCGCGCGCGAGCGCCGCATTCCAGTGGTGCGCCGCGCCGAGATGCTGGCTGAGCTGATGCGGCTCAAATCCTGCATTGCGATTGCCGGCACCCATGGCAAGACGACGACGACATCGATGGTCTCGACGCTGCTGGATGGCGGTGGCTTTGACCCGACGATTGTCAATGGCGGCATCATCAATGCGCTGGGGACCAATGCGCGCCTGGGTGCCGGGCGGTGGATGGTGGTGGAGGCGGATGAATCGGATGGCTCCTTCCTGAAATTGCCGGCCGATGTCGCCATCGTCACCAATATCGATCCCGAGCATCTTGATTATTACCGCGATTTCGATGCCATCAAGGCAGCTTTCCGCCAGTTCGTCGAGACCGTGCCGTTCTACGGCTTCTCGGTGATGTGCACCGATCATCCGGTGGTCCATGACATGGTCGGCCATATCGAGGATCGCCGCGTCATCACTTACGGCGAAAACCCGCAGGCCGATGTCAGGCTCGTTGATGTCGATCTCAGCGGCGGGCAGGTGAAGTTCGCGGTGCTCATCCGTAATCCGGCAGGCGGTATGGCGGAGCGGATCGACGGCCTCGTTTTGCCGATGCCGGGGCGCCATAACGCGCTCAACGCCACGGCGGCGATCGCCACCGCGCGCGAGCTTGGCATCGATCCGCCCACCATCCGCAAAGCGCTTGCGGGCTTTGGTGGCGTCAAGCGGCGCTTCACCAAAACGGGTGACTGGAACGGCGTTTCGATCTTCGACGATTACGGCCATCATCCAGTCGAGATTGCAGCTGTGCTGAAGGCTGCGCGTGAATCGACCAAAGGCCAGGTCATCGCCATCGTGCAGCCGCATCGCTTTACGCGGCTATCGGCGCTTTTCAATGATTTCTGTACGTGCTTCAACGATGCCGACAGCGTGATCGTGGCGGATGTCTATGCTGCCGGCGAGTTGCCGATCGAGGGCGCCAGCCGTGACGCGCTGGTGGCCGGCATCAAGGCGCGCGGACACCGCTCGGTGATGGCGCTCGAGGGGCCGCCACAGCTTGCCTCATTGGTGGGCGGAATTGCCAAGGAGGGTGATTACGTCATCTGTCTTGGTGCCGGATCAATCACCCAATGGGCCTATGCGCTGCCAGGTGAACTGGGCAAGCTTGGCGGCGCTGTCTGACGATGGGCGCCTTTGGTGACAGGCTGGCTCTGGAGCTAAGCTCAGCCATGCCCGGCCTGCGCGGCCGGCTGGTTGCCAACGCGGCGATGTCGGATCTCACCTGGTTTCGCGTCGGTGGACCGGCGGAAGTGCTGTTCAGCCCGGTGGATGAGGATGATCTGGCGCTTTTTCTGAGCCGCTGCTCCCTGGACGTGCCGCTCACCATCGTCGGCGTCGGTTCCAATCTGCTGGTGCGCGATGGCGGTATCGCCGGCGTGGTCATCCGGCTGGGCGGCAAGGCGTTTGGCTCGATCGATATTGCCCCTGACGGTGCCCTGTCGGCAGGCGCGGCAGCGCTCGACATGCGGGTGGCGAAAATGGCGGCCGAGGCCGGGCGTGGTGGCCTGGCCTTTTTTGCCGGTATTCCCGGCTCGGTCGGCGGCGCCCTTTCCATGAACGCAGGGGCGCATGGCGTTGAAACCGGCCAAGTCTTGATGAGGGCGCGGGGGCTTACCCGTTCCGGCGAGCTGCACGACCTGACGAGCCTTGAGATGAATTTCAGCTACCGCCGATCAGAGCCTGCAATTGACCTCATTTACACGTCGGCGGTGTTTGCCACGACCGCATCCACCATCGCCGGCGAGCGGGCAGCGATCAGCGAGATCGAGGCCGTGCGCGCCAGTACCCAGCCGGTCAAGACCCGCACCGGCGGCTCGACCTTCAAGAACCCGCCGGGATATTCCGCGTGGAAGCTGATCGATGAAGCGGGCTTGCGCGGCTTTCGTTCAGGTGGCGCACATATGTCGCAGCTGCACACCAATTTTGTCATTAACGATGAAGGCGCGACCGCCTTCGATATCGAGAGCCTGGGCGAGACGGTGCGGGCGCGCGTGTTTGCCCAGAGCGGTATAAAATTAGAATGGGAGATCAAGCGGATAGGGGAGTTCAGGGACGGTCAATCCTTAAAATAGTTAGATTTTTTTTAACCTATCAAGAAGTACCAATTTTTACGGAATCTGCATGTCTTTGTCCTAGCATTCGAGGATGTTGATCCGAATGTGCTAGGGAAAAAATGCGTAACGCGCTCAAACTATTTGTTTTTCTCGGCAGTTCCCCTTCTGTCGGCGCGTTCTTGCGTCAAAGGAGTGGAGCACTCGCCCCCGTGTTCGGGCTGGCGCTCGTCGTCATTGTCGGATTTGCGGGAGCGGCCATCGATTTTGGCCAGCAGCAATTGGCCAAGCAAAAGCTCTGGCAATCTGCTTCGCTGGCCTGTCAATACGCGCGACGCACATCGACGCTTGCCAATACGACGACCGGGCAGCAGGCGGTCAAATCCTTCTTCGATGCCAATCTGTCGCAGCAAAACGTTCCTGTAAACTCAATCGCTTCCAGTTTTAACTCGACCGTCAATGGGCCGGGGACGATGGCCGCCTCGTATGACGTGCCGACCTCCTTTCTTGGCCTGTTCTCCATTCCCTCGCTCAACGTGGCAGTAAGCCAGCAATGCTACGCAACGCCGCCATTGGTCGCCGGCACGGTTGTTTTGCAGGAGACGTTCGAGACGCCTCCGGCTGCGGATGCAGTGACACGAGAATGCGGACCCGGCTGTTTTCGATATGTGAGCAGCTATAACGGGTGGATGACGTCGGGTGGTACGGGTGAGCTTGAAATCAGCGATGGCTACAAGATTGCCCCGCCGGAAGGAACCCATGTCGGTGAATTGACGCCCGACTATAATGGCGCCATTTCGAAGAAGGTGTATCTGGCGCCGGGCACCTATGAGCTGCGCTATTTCTATGTTGGCGGACCTTATATCCCGGTGCCGACCTATTACGGTACGACCACGCTTGGGACGAATACATTCAATAACGACCCATTGCCGATCTGTTCTCATATGGCAGCCAATGTAAGCTGGGCAAGTGAGGATAAGAGTCGCATTGGAGTATATTTCAGCGCCGACGCTCCCAATTTTGCTGCTGATAATCTCACCGCTGCCAATAATCCGACGAGCAAGACCTGGCGGCCAGCCGATCTTGTAGATGTGTGCATCTATGCTAAATCATGGGTGGAGCGCAGCGCGACGATTACGGTAGCCGCGGCTGGCAATTACTGGGTGACCTTTGCTGCGCAGGGAGCTAATGCTGCCTATGAGGGCGGGCAGATCGACAATATTCGTCTTTGCTTTGTGGCTTGCAATGGAAATCGGCAATTATCGCCGATGGAAACACCAGCCCATGTGGTGTTCGCGGATGATTTCGAGCAGCCCTACACAACGGTATCGCCCTATTTCCAGACGACGATTGCCGCCAATGGCTGGACCACCACGCCCTATGATTCCGTCCAGATCTTTACCAATAGTGACGCTCCGCAGGGACGGCAATATCTCGAACTCGACACTGACATCAATTACAGTGGCACGTCGACAACCACACTGTCGCCCGGCCCGTCCAATCGGGCAATCTCGCGGCGATTTCTGTTCTCGGAAGGCACTTATCAACTCGCCTATTGGTATAAGCCACGCGTCCGGTTTGCGCTTACCGGCACCTTCTGCGGCTCGACCGCCGCAGCGGCGCAGTCAGGTTATCCAACCGGAACCGCAGCGGTAACCGCAACCACCTATTCGGCACCAACAGGGACCTATGATTATAACTCCAGCCAGATCGGGGTCTACCTCGACAGCGATCTGACAACGGCTGGCAGCACGCGCCCGACCAATCCGCTGGATGTCTGTATGTTTGCGAATGGCTGGGTGCAACGCTACATCACCTTCGTCATCTCGAAGCCGGGGTTCTACTGGTTCACGATGCGTGCAGAGGGCGTTGGCGAAGGCTATGGCGCGAACGTCGACGATGTGCGGATCTGCGCGGTCGCCTGTTCCGGCGGGCCGACTAATCAGACGAAGCTGGCAGTTCCGCAATAAGGTGTGAGCGCACTCGCCTTTACCAATGATTGACCCTGATGGCGCATACTTTTTCCGTTGGGCAGGGACAGGCGGGTGATGGTGTTGCGATTATTGCTACAGGGATTGTTAAATCGGGTGGCGTTTTTCGCTCGCTTCCGCGTGTTCGCAAGCGAGGCAGGCGGCACGTCGGCGGTCGAATTCGCACTTCTCGCCCTGCCGTTTTTCATGGTGCTGCTTGGCACCATGCAGGTCGGCCTCATCTACCTCACACAGGCGACGCTGCAGGGCGCCACGCTGAGTGCGGCCGATAATATATTGACAACCAACTTCACGCCGCCGCCAACGGTTTCGTCGATCCGTTCGGTGCTGTGCGCCAAAAGTGCCAACCTATATGCCTGCGATACGACGCTCAAGGTTGAACTCAATACGTTGAAGGAATTATCGACAGGAACAGTCGCCTTGAGCGACGGCACGATCGGCATCGGATCGAGTGGCGCCCCGCTTGTCCTGCGCACGCAGACGACGGCGACGGTCTTCACGCCCGGGCTTGGCAGTTTTGCAACCGTCTCGGCCAGCGCTGTCCTGAGGCGGCCATGAGATTGATCAGAGCGCTTGCACGCAGATTTACCCGGCAGGAACGCGGCAGTATTGCCGTCGAATTTGCGATCCTTGTGCCGGTTCTGATCCTGCTCATGGGCGCGACCTATGAATTGGCAGGCGGCATAGAAGCCAATTCCCAGCTCAACATCATGGTCGGTCAGGTTGCTCTTTCGTGGGGCGATTGCAGTGATTCGCCGGCTGGTGACTGCCAGGCGGAGATGAACCAGTACATTGCCGCCAGGACCAATATCGCACCCGCTCTCAATACGTCGCAACTCACGCTTAATCTGTGGCAGGTCAACAATTCATACGGGACTGTCAATGTCGTCTACGGCACGACGGCGATCACGGCGGCAGCAACGAACCTGGCGCTGGCGCAGATCCCCGAAGGGCAGAGCGGGGTTATCGCTATCGGCAGCTACAATTATCAGGCGCGGGCTTTCACCGTGGTGACCCAGCCCTTCATCGGATCGGGCATCGTCTTTAGCCAGCATGCGGTGGCGCGTAAAGGGTGATTCCTTTAGAGACGCTTTCGATGTGTTGTTAACGGTTCGTTTCCTCTCCTTCTGCAAGGATGCGTTAACGCTTGGCCGATCTCTACGGCGCAAGCGGTGCGCGGAGAGGTCGTCATGGCGATGCCACAGCATGTGGTGGTCCTGAAAGGCGGGGTGTCGGGTGAGCGCGATGTCTCGCTGCACTCGGGCAAAGAATGCGCCGATGCGTTAAGGCAGGCCGGGTTTCGGGTCAGTGAACTCGACGTCACGGTCGAGGTTATACAGAATCTCGGTCCGGCGCTTCTGGCGTTAAAACCTGACGTCGTGTTTTTGGCCCTTCATGGCAAATTTGGTGAAGACGGCACGGTTCAGGGCCTCCTCGAAATCCTGAAAATTCCCTACACGCATTCCGGTGTTCTCGCCTCGTCGCTCGCCATGAACAAGGCGATGGCGAAAGCGGTGCTGGCGGCAGCCGGTGTGCCGGTTGCGGGCGGGCGCGTGATCGCGCGCAGGGAGGCTGCTATCGCCCACGCCCTGCCGCGTCCCTATGTGCTGAAACCCAATGATGGCGGCTCGTCGATTGGCGTGTTCATTATCCGCGCCGATATGGAGTATCCGCCGCAGGAATTGTCCTCTGCGCAATGGCAGTACGGCGAAACACTCCTCGCCGAGCCGTTTATCCCCGGCATGGAGCTGACCTGCGCGGTGATGGGGGATCGCGCGCTTGATGTCATTGAGATCGTTCAGGACAATGGTTTTTATGACTACGAGGCGAAATACGCCGAAGGCGGGTCGCGCCATATTCTTCCGGCGCGGATTAAACCAAAAATTTACCAAGATGTACAAAAACTGAGTCTGACAGCGCATCGGGCCCTGGGGTGCCGTGGCGTGACGCGAAGCGATTTTCGTTACGATGAGCGCAGCGGGGAGGGTGTGTTGATCTGCCTTGAGGTCAACACCCAGCCGGGAATGACGCGAACGTCGCTCGTTCCTGATCTGGCGGCTTATGCCGGCATCTCTTTTCCCGACCTCATGCGCTGGATGGTGGAGGACGCATCTTGCGAGCGTTGAGCGGCACGGCTGTGGGTAGCGGAGCGGCAGAGGGCAAAGCGCGCAAGCGTTCCCGCCGTCATGCGCTGCCGCTCGCGCCGGACCGCCAGCGTTTCGGCGCGCCACATAGCTACAGCTTCATACTCCCCGTCCTCGGGCGCACGTCGATCCATCGGCTCGGCCTGATGGCAACGATCGCGCTGATGATTGCCACCGTTACGACAGGCTTCGTCATGGGTGGCCATGTCGGCACGACGAAGGATAAAGCCGCTCTGGCGGTCGCGGCGGGCTTGCGCAGCATAGGCTTTCGCGTCAGCGAGGTCCGCGTCACCGGCGCCCATCAATTGACGGTGCCGGAGCTTTTCGAGCGCATCGGCCTTAACAGCACGTTGCTGACGACGCTGGGCTTCGACGCCGAGCAGGCGCGGCGCAAGCTGGTGGAAATTCCCTGGATCAAAACCGCATCTGTCCGCGTGCTGTTGCCAGGCACGATTGATGTGGCGGTTGTCGAGCGCGAACCCTTCGCCCTGTGGCAGCGCGACGGGCGCGTCAATCTGGTGGATCGCGAAGGCGGGATCATCGGTGCCTACGAGGATGAGCGGTTCGCCAATCTGCCGGTGGTTGTTGGTGAGGGGGCCGACAAGCGCGTGGTGGAAATTCGCCAATTGCTTGATCTTCATCCGCTGTTGCGCCAGCAGGTGCGGGCGGCGGTGCTGGTGGCTGAGCGGCGGTGGACGCTGAAGCTTGCCGATGGCGTCGACATCATGCTGCCCGAGGAAGGGGTGCAGGACGCCTTGGCCTCGCTCATTCGCATCGATGGACAGTCAGGCCTCCTCAAGCGTGACATCGCGGCAGTCGATCTGCGGGTGGCCAATCGTGTGATCGTTCGCCTGACCGACCGGGCGGCGCAGATCCGAAGTGACGCCCTGCGGCCGCGCGCGCGCAGCGCAACGCCCGCTTCCCCACCCCCACCAGTCAAACCGAGTGCGAGGACGATATGAGTAGCGCGTCCTATTTTGGAAAAACATCGAGGTTGAAGCCATTGTCGCCACGAAAGGCGATGATGGTGAGTGCGCTTGATATCGGCTCATCAAAGATTGTCTGCATCATCGCGCGGCTCACGCCCGATCAATCGGTTGGCGATCATCCGCATCGCTCGCACAGCGTCGAGGTGGTGGGTTTCGGGCAGCATCGCGCGCTGGGTGTCAAGAACGGCGCGATCGTTGATCTTGATGCTGCCGAGCAATCAATCCGCATGGCGGTCGACGCGGCCGAGCGCATGAGCGGGCTGACGGTTGAAAGCGTCATCGTCAATCTGTCGGCCGGGCGCATGATGTCTGAATCCTACGCCGCGTCGGTCGCGATCGGTGGCCATGAGGTGGAGGATGCCGACATACACCGCGTTCTCAAGGTGGGCGCGGCGCAGTCGATCAGCGAAGGGCGCAACGTCATCCACGCGCTCCCCATTGCCTATGCGCTCGATCATACTGCCGGCATCCTCGATCCACGGGGCATGGTAGGTGGCGAACTTGGCGTTGATATGCATGTCGTCACCGCCGAAACGGCGGCCTATCGCAACGTCATTATAAGCGTCGAGCGCTGCCATCTGCATGTCGATGCCGTTGTCGCCTCGCCATATGCTGCAGCCCTGTCGGCGCTGGTCGCCGATGAAATGGAGCTTGGGGCGGCGGTGATCGACATGGGTGGCGGCACGACGTCGCTTGCCGTCATGCGCCATGGACGCTTTGTTCATGCTGATGTCATTCCAGTTGGCGGCAATCACGTCACCAATGATATCGCTCAAGTTCTGTCGACGCCGCTTGGCTATGCAGAACGCTTGAAGACGCTGCATGGCTCGCCGTTGCCCTGTCCCTCGGATGATCGGGAGCTGCTGAGCTTTCCGCATACGGGCGAGGATGATGAGGCCGCCGGGCAGATATCGCGTGCGCAACTGGTTGCCATCATCCGCCCGCGTATTGAGGAAACGCTCGAACTGGTGCGTGAGCGCCTCATCGCGTCGGGCCATCATCAGACAGCTGGCCGCTGCATCGTGCTGACGGGCGGTGCGAGCGAGCTGTCGGGTCTCACCGAGGTCGCTCGTCGCATTTTCGGCAAGCAGATCCGTATCGGCCGCCCGCTGGGCATCGACAGCCTGCCGGAGACGGCAAGACGGCCGTGTTTCAGCGTTGTTGCCGGGCTTGCGATCTACCCGCAAGTCGCTCGCATCGAACAATTCGACTCCCGTCGTTCGCGCAGTTTGCAAACGGGGACGGGGGGGTATTTCGCCCGTATGGGTGCGTGGTTCAAGGATAGTTTCTAACAACACCGCTGTGAACGAAAGCACAGCGGAAAGGCGGAGAGAACATGACCATCAATCTTCAACTGCCCGATGTCGGTGAATTGCGCCCTCGGCTCATGGTACTGGGTGTCGGCGGTGCGGGCGGCAATGCCGTCAACAACATGATCTCCGCCGGTCTTCAGGGCGTCGATTTTGTTGTAGCCAATACGGACGCCCAGGCGCTGCGTAATTCGCGGGCGCCCCGCGTTATTCAGATGGGTACGCATGTCACCGAGGGGCTGGGTGCTGGATCGCATCCCGAAGTCGGCCGGGCGGCTGCCGAGGAAAGCGCTGCTGAAATCAGCGACCACCTCTCCGGCTCGCACATGGTCTTCATCACCGCCGGCATGGGTGGCGGCACGGGCACGGGGGCTGCGCCCGTCATCGCCCGCATGGCCAAGGATATGGGCATTCTGACGGTTGGCGTGGTGACGAAACCATTCCATTTCGAGGGCATCAAACGCATGCGCCGCGCCGAGGAGGGTATCCTCTCCCTCCAGGATCACGTCGATACGCTGCTGGTCATTCCCAATCAGAACCTCTTCCGCGTTGCCAATGACAAGACAACCTTCGCCGACGCCTTCGCGATGGCCGATCAGGTACTGTATTCGGGCGTTGCCTGCATCACCGACCTGATGGTCAAGGAAGGCCTCATCAATCTCGATTTTGCCGATGTGCGCTCGGTCATGCGCGAAATGGGCAAGGCGATGATGGGCACGGGTGAGGCCTCGGGCGAAGCGCGCGCCCAGCGCGCTGCCGAAGCCGCAATTTCCAATCCCCTGCTTGATGACGTGTCGATGCGCGGCGCCCGCGGCCTGCTGATTTCGGTCACCGGCGGGCGCGATATGACACTGTTTGAACTTGATGAGGCGGCGACGCTCATCCGCGAACAGGTCGATGGTGATGCCAACATCATCGTCGGTGCCACCTATGACGATGCGCTCGAAGGCATCATCCGCGTGTCCGTTGTCGCCACCGGCATTGATGCTGCGGCGCTGGAAGCGGCACCGATGATTGATACGCGCACGACGTCAGCGAAAGTCTGGACCCGCCCGATCGTGACGCCGGTTGCGACAGCGCCTCAGCCCGCGCCGGTTGCCGTCGCGACGCCGCAGCCCAGCTATAGCGAGCCGGTTCAGAGCCAGCCCGTGCAACAGCCGCCAGCGCAGACCTTCGACAACGACATCACCATCCGTCAGGTTCTGCCGCCAACGCCGCAATTGACGTTGACCCAGCCAGAGCCGATGGCAGACGAGTTCGCACTCGAAGCCTTCATTCCGCCGGTGCCGGAGATGCCGGAGCGCCGCCCGCCACGCATGCCCAGCATTGATGAGTTGCCGCCCATCGCCCAGGAGCAGATCCGGGCGGCGCAGGCGCCCGAGGGGGCGGACGCTGACAAGCGGGGTGGTCTGATGCATCGCCTGGCGGCGCTCGGTGGATTCGCGCGCAAGCGCGAGGATGAAAGCGAGCTTCAGGCTCCTGCGCACCACACCGCGCCCATGGCGGCAGATTACGCCCCCCTGCCGGCCGCACGTCGTGCGCAGCGCGAAGCGCCGGCCTTGCGCCCCTCGCAGCGCCTGTCTGAAGAGGATCAGCTTGAAATTCCAGCATTTTTACGCCGGAAGGGGGGCTGACCAACACCTCGAACAATTGCTTTTTCATGCTTTGCAAAGAGGTAACAAAACGCAACAAAGCGTCATTTGTGGCAGTTCCATGGTGTGACTATGGTCCGCCGGTGAATGAGCGGCGCGTCTGGGGGCTTTCGGGTCGGCGCGCTGGAAATGGCAGGGATTTTGGATGGTAGGCAGTCGACATCGCTGGCAGCACACAATCGCAGATTGCGTATCTGTCAGCGGCGTGGGCGTTCATCGGGGATTGCCAGCCATCCTGTCGATTTTCCCTGCCGAGCGCGATAGCGGCATTGTCTTTGTCCGCAGCGATTTGCCGGCAGGTAAGGCTAATGCGATTCCCGCCCGCCATCATCTGACGGCAACGACTGAACTGGCGACTGTCATCGGCGACAGGTCGGGTGCTGCGGTGTCGACGATAGAGCACGTGATGGCCGCTCTCTATGGGCTGGGCATCGATAACGCGCTGATCGCGATTGACGGGCCGGAAGTGCCGATCCTTGACGGGTCGGCCAAGCCGTTTGCAGAAGCGATTGCCAAGGTTGGCATTGAACGACAGGAAGCGCCGCGGCGTTATCTGCGCGTAAAGCAGGCAGTGCGGGTTGAAAACGGCCAGCAATTTGGTGAAATTCTGCCGCATGACCGCTTCACGGTGGATGTAGAGATTGTCTACCCTGACGCCGAAATCGGCCATCAGCGCGTTGTTGTCGACGTCACGGCGGACAAATTTTCCAGGGAATTGGCGTCAGCCCGTACGTTCGGCTTTTATCGCGATGTGGAAAAGCTGCGTGCGGCGGGCTATGCGCGCGGCGCCTCGCTCGACAATACGGTGGTGATTGGCGAGGGTAAAATTCTGAACAAGGACGGCCTGCGCTTTCACGATGAATTCGTGCGTCACAAGGCACTGGACGCAGTTGGTGATCTGGCATTGATCGGTATGCCTCTTCTGGGGCTTTATCGCTCATCACGCGGCGGTCACAAGCTGAACGCGCAAGTGGTTGCTGCTCTGCTGGCCGATCCGTCCCATTATGACGTGGTTGAGATCGCAGCCGAGCGGGCTCCTGCATCGCGACGCTCGCGCGTGGTGTCGGTTGATCGGGTCGGAGCGCAGATCGCCTACGCCCCCGAGGGCCGTTAAAGCGGGCCGCCGCTTTGGCGCCGCATTTTTCTGCTTTTATTTTACCCTGCCAGTCGCGCTGTTAACAGTGATTGCTGGCAAGCTTGGCGTTTTCCGCCTGATCAAGTAATAAGGGCGGGATCAGATCAAGACGATATGTCATCAACCTTATGCTTCGGCACGATGGTGGACGGGGAAAGCATGACGGCACGCGCACTTATTCTCGGCAGGTTGGCGACGATGCTGTGTGTCGGCGCTGTGGTATCGGTGCTTGGCGGCTGCGCGGGCCTTGGTCTGGGCGAGCGCGATCAGGCGCCGCGCGCGACCGCATCAGCCGCCGAACCGGCCGAGGACACCAACCCGTTCAGCGCCATTACCAATATTTTCAAGAAGAGAGACGAGCCGGCGCCGCAGCCCTCGGCTGCGCCGCCGCAGACTTCTGCCGCCGCGCCGCCGCCGGAAGATAATGGTGTGTTCAGTGGCATCACGCGTTTTTTCAGCAAGAAGGACGAGCAGGCGAAGGAGGATATCCCGGCCGGGCGTCTGTTCAACGAAGGGCTGGTTCTGCTCAACCAGAACCGCTTCCGGGCGGCGTCTCTGCGCTTTGAAGAGGTGGATCGCGCTCATCCCTATTCGGAATGGGCCAAGAAATCATTGCTCCTGATTGCCTACGCGCAGTATCGGTCCGGCGAATATGACAATGCAGCAGGAGCAGCGGATCGCTATCTTGCCCTCCACCCTGGCTCGGAAGATGCTCCTTATGCGAAGTTCCTGCTGGGGGATTCCTATTACCGGCAGATCCCCGATGTTGCGCGCGATCAGGGCGGCTCCGAGCGTGCCCTGCAAGCCTTGCGCGAACTGGTGCAACGCTATCCCGGTACCGAGTATGCGCGCGCCGCCGAGCAACGCATGCTGGTCGCCCGCGATCAGCTGGGCGGCCGGGAAATGGAGATCGGCCGATTTTATCTGAAGCAGAAATCCTACGGCGCTGCCGCCGGTCGCTTCAAATCGGTCGTCCAGCAATTCCAGACGACGCGTCATATTGAAGAAGCGCTTTATCGTCTCGTTGAATGCTATCTGGCCCTTGGCATTGTCGATGAAGCCCAGGCGGCGGCCAGTGTGCTTGGCCACAACTACCCCGAGAGCGAATGGTACCGTGACGCCTTCGGGCTTTTGTCAAAGGATGGCCTGGCGCCGCAGGACAAGACCGATTCTTGGATCACCCGGGCGCTGAAGAGCATCACAGGCTAAGATCAGGGCCATGCTGACGGCCCTTTCGATTCGCGATATCATCCTCATCGACCGCCTCGATCTGACCTTCGAGAGCGGGCTGTCGGCGCTGACGGGTGAGACCGGCGCGGGCAAGTCGATCCTGCTTGACGCGCTGGCGCTGGCGCTCGGCGGGCGCGGCGATGCGGGGCTGGTGCGCAAGGGGGCGTCCCAGGGGCAGGTGATTGCTGTTTTCGATATTGCGAGTGATCATCCGGCGCGCGCGCTGCTGCGCGAGGCTGACGTTGACAGCGATGGCGAGGCGATCATCCTGCGCCGCGTGCAGGCAGGCGACGGGCGCACGCGAGGCTTCGTGAACGACGCGCCGGTGTCAGTGAACATCCTGCGCGCGCTTGGGGCGCTGCTGGTTGAAATCCACGGTCAGCATGATGATCGGGCCCTGGTTGATCCAGCCTCACACCGGGCACTCCTCGACGCCTTTGGCGGCCTGCAGGCTCACGCCCGCCTTGTTCGCAAGCTGTGGTCGGCATGGCAGAACGCGATCGAGGCGCTCAACGAGGCGCAGCGCCGCCTGGCGGCGATCCGCAGCGAAGCGGACTATCTGCGCCATGCGCATGAGGAATTGTCGCTCCTCAATCCGGAAGAAGATGAGGAATCACGCCTGGCGGCGCGACGGCAGACGATGATGGCGGCTGAAAAGATTTCTGCTGACGTCCGCGAAGCCTTTGACACGCTCGATGGTGCGTCCTCGCCGCTGCCGCTGATTCTGGCTTTGTTGCGCCGCATGGAGCGGCGCCAGGAGACAATGCCGGTCATCCTTGGTCCGGTGACCAGCGCCCTTGGCAGCGCGCTTGATCAGCTGGAGGAAGCGCGCAGCGCTCTTGATCAGGCGATCCGCGCCAGCGAATTCGACCCCAAGGATCTTGAGCGCACCGAAGAGCGTCTCTTCGCGCTCAGGGCGGCGGCGCGCAAATATAATGTACCCATCAGCGCCCTGCCGGCGCAGGCGGCACGCTTTGCCGAGCAGTTGCGCCATCTCGATGAGGGCGAGCGGGATGTCACGCGTCTGAGCGCGGCGGCGCAGGCTGCCAGCGAGGATTATCGGCAAGCCGCCGCAACCCTGTCAAAAGCGCGAAATGCGGCGGCGGCGCGCCTCGACAAAGCGGTGAAAAGCGAGCTGGCGCCACTCAAGCTTGGCGAAGCGCGTTTCCTCACCCGGCTCGAGAGCCATACCGACAACCCGTCGGCGGACGGTATCGATCAGGTGGCGTTCTGGGTGCAGACCAATCCTGGTACCCATGCGGGGCCGCTGATGAAGGTAGCGTCCGGCGGCGAGTTGTCGCGCTTCATGCTCGCGCTCAAAGTGGTGCTGGCTGACAGTGGTTCGGCACCAACGCTGGTGTTTGATGAAATCGACAGCGGGGTTGGTGGCGCCGTATCGGCGGCGATCGGCGAGCGTCTGGCGCGCCTTGCCGGCGGGGTCCAGGTGCTGACGGTCACACATGCGCCGCAGGTGGCGGCCTGTGCCGACCGCCATTATCTCATCAGCAAGGCCGCAACCAAGGGCCAGACGGCGACGCGCGTGGCGCAGCTTGATGATCAGGCGCGGCGTGAGGAAATCGCCCGCATGCTGTCTGGCTCATCGGTGACGGACGAAGCCCGCGCTCATGCCGAGAAATTGATGGCCGGGGCCCGGTGATGGCGAGTAGCAAGGCAGTGTCTTCTATGCCGGAGGACATGACGGAAAGTGAAGCGGTCAGCGAACATGCCCGCCTCGAAGGCGTGTTGAGAGGGCATGACACGCGCTATTTCGAGGATGATGCGCCGGAAATTTCCGACGGTGAGTATGACGCGCTGAAGCAGCGCTATCTGGCCATCGAGGCACGTTTTCCGGCGCTGGTGACGGCGGCGTCGCTGTCGCGGCGCGTCGGGGCTGCCCCTTCTGCCAAATTCGGCAAGGTCCGCCATCGTGTGGCGATGCTCTCTCTTGATAATGCGTTTGACGAGAGTGATGTCGACGATTTCCTGGCGCGTATCCGCCGCTTCCTCGACATGCCGGCTGATCTGCCGCTTAACATGACGGCCGAGCCCAAGATCGACGGGTTGTCATGCAGCTTGCGCTATGAGAAGGGACGGCTGGTGGTTGCCGCGACGCGCGGTGATGGGGCTGAAGGTGAAAATGTCACGGCCAATGTTGCAACGATTGCAACCGTGCCGGCGATGCTTGCGGGCAATTATCCCGATGTCATCGAGGTGCGCGGCGAAATCTACATGCGACACGCCGATTTTGCCGCCCTCAACCAGCAGCAGGGCGAAAAAGGCGACAAGATTTTTGCCAATCCGCGCAACGCCGCTGCTGGCTCGCTCCGTCAGCTTGATCCCGCCATCACCGCCGCCCGGCCTCTCAGTTTCTTTGCCTATAGCTGGGGCGATCATGGAAGCCTGCCCGGCGACACCCAGTTTGATGTCGTGCAGGCATTTGCCAGCTGGGGATTTGCGATTAATCCGCTCATGCGCCGCTGCGCGAGCCGGGACGAGATGCTTGACGTCTACCGCGCCATCGAGCGCGACCGGGCGCGGCTTGGCTATGATATCGACGGCGTCGTCTACAAGGTTGATGATCTGGCGTTGCAGCGTCAGCTTGGCTTTGTCTCGCGCAGCCCGCGCTGGGCGATCGCGCACAAATTTTCAGCCGAGAAGGCAGCAACCATTCTGCGCGCCATTGATATCCAGGTCGGGCGCACGGGCGCGCTGACGCCCGTTGCCAAGCTTGAACCGGTCACGGTCGGCGGCGTCGTTGTTGCCAACGCCACGCTCCACAATGAAGACGAAATCAAGCGCAAGGATGTACGCATCGGCGATACGGTTGTGATCCAGCGGGCGGGCGATGTCATTCCCCAGATCGTCTCCGTCGACCTCGCGCGCCGGCCTGCTGATTCAGTGCCTTTCGCGTTCCCCGAGACCTGCCCTTGTCCGCTCAAGACCGCCATCGTCCGCGAGGCTGTCGGCAGTGGTGGCAGCGGGGCGATCAAGCGCTGCAGCGGCGAGTTGGCCTGCCCCTTTCAGCGCGTGGAGCACCTGAAGCATTTCTGTTCGCGGCGGGCCTTCGACATCGAAGGCTTCGGCGACAAGTTGATCGAGCGCTTTTTTGCCGACGGGCGGGTGACGACGCCTGCGGAGATTTTCACCCTTTCGGCGCGGGACGCGGCAAGCGTCTCGCCGCTGCGCGAAGAGGAGGGGCTTGGGGATCTCTCGGTGCGCAATCTGTTTGCCGCGATCGAGGCCAGGCGCGAGATCGCCTTTGAACGTTTTCTCTATGCGCTCGGCATACGCCATGTGGGCGAGACGACAGCGAAAGTTGTCGCGCGCCATTTCGGCAGCTTCGCTGCGTTTCGCGCGGCTGCCATGGCAGAGCATGCGGTGGCAAGCCTGTCGCAGATTGATGGCATCGGGCCAATTGTTGCGGAAGCGATATCGGCATTCTTCCACCAGCCGGCGAATATCCTCATGGTCGATGATTTGCTGCGCGTCGTTGATGTCGCGGAGGCGCAGAAGCCGGCAAGTGTTGATGGCGCACCGCTTGCCGGGCAGGTGATTGTCTTCACCGGCGAGCTGGTCGCCTTCAGCCGCGATGAAGCAAGGGCCAAGGCCGAGCGCCTGGGGGCGAAGGTGACCGACAGCGTGTCGAAGAAGACGACGCTGGTCGTGGCAGGACCTGGCGCCGGATCAAAACTGAAAAAGGCGCAGGATCTCGGCATCGCCATCCTTGACGAAGCAGGATGGCTCAATGTCGTCAAGGATCATGCGGGTTTGTCAGGATAGGCGGTGAAGTACCAGGCCCATGATGGCGATAAATGTCATCGACAAGGCCAGCGGCAGCGCCGTTTCCGCGTTGATGGCGCCAACCAGATAGCTTGCCAGCGCCGACAGGCCGAATTGCAGCGCACCGGCAAGCCCCGAGGCTGCGCCTGCCGCCTTGGGCTCAACGCTCAGGGCTGCCGTGATCGCGTTTGGAATGACGAGACCATTCGAGAACGATACCAGCGTCATGGGAAGGAAGAGGGCCAAGGGGTGCATCACCGGCACGAATGCGAGCGCAACCGCGATGAGCGCGCCAGCGACCCCGAGCATATTGCCGGCAAGGATCATACGCTCGATGCCAAAGCGGCGCGAATAACGACCCGATATGAAATTACCCATCATATAGCCAAGCGCAATCGTCATGAACCACAGCGCGTAGCTTGTCTCGGTCATGCCCATGACGTTGATCACGAGATAGGGCGCTCCGCCCTGAAAGGCAAAGAAGATGGCCGAGGCGCAAGCGCCTGTGCCGCAGGCGGCGAGAAAGGACGGCATTTTCAGCAGCGTCAGCGAGCGTACGATGACATCGCGGCTGGTGGTGGTGTCCAGTGAGGCCGGTCGTGTTTCCGGCAGCAGCGCCCAAACGATGATCAGCGCCGCAATACCAAGCGCGACGCAGATGACGAAGATGGCCTGCCAGCCGAAGCGCTCGGAGGCGACCGCGCCAAGATAGGGCGACATCATCGGCGCGATCACCATCACCATGGTGATGTAGCCGATCATGCTGGCTGCTTCGTTACGATCGTAAAGATCGCGGACGATGGTGCGGGCAAGCGGCAGGCCGACGGTTGCGCCCAATGCCTGCAGGATTCTTGCTGCCAGCAATTGTTCAATCGAGGTGGCGAAGGCTGCAAGCGCGCTTGCCACGACATAAAGCGCCAGGCCAATCAGCAGGACAGGGCGCCGGCCAAGGCGATCGGCCAGCGGACCCAGAATGAGCTGCGCTGCCGCCATGCCGAGGAGGAACAGTGACAGGACCGAGGTCGCGCTTTCGCGCGAGACCGCGAAGGCTTTCTGGATCGTCGGCAGCACCGGCATGGCAATATTGAGCGACAGCGGGCCGATGGTTGAAATCAGCACCAGGACAAAGAGAATCCCGGCGCGCGTGGAGGTGAGAGGCACAGCGGGCGTGCTCATAAGCGGCAGCACGCCTTTGCCAGCCAGTTGCGCAATGTGACGGATAATGTCGGGCCGATCTCACGCAGCACGCGGGCATGGTAGGCATCCAGCCAGGCGCGCTCCTCGATATCGAGCAGGCGGGCATCGATGCAGTGGCGGTCGAAGGGCGCGAGCGTCAACGTTTCAAAGCCCATCATCGCCCGCTCGCCATCGGTGGGGACCTCCAGCGGCGTCACTACCAGGAGATTTTCCAGGCGAATGCCATAGGCACCCGGCTTGTAGAATCCGGGCTCGTTGGAAATGATCATGCCGGGCTCCAGGACCGCAGATGGCGCCTTCGATATGCGCTGCGGGCCCTCATGCACTGACAGGTAGCTGCCGACGCCGTGACCGGTCCCGTGATCGTAATCAAGGCCCTCGCGCCACAGGAACTGGCGCGCCAGCGCATCAAGATGCGTGCCGCTGGTGCCGGCGGGAAAGACCGCGCGCGAGATGGCGATCATCCCTTTCAGAACCAGCGTATAGCGCCTGCGCATTTCGGATGAGGGCGTGCCGACGGCAAGAGTTCGGGTGACGTCGGTGGTGCCATCCTGATACTGGCCACCTGAATCAACGAGAAAGAGGGAATCGCGATCAAGCAGGCGGTTGGTTTCGACAGTCGGGCGATAATGAATGATCGCCCCGTTAGGGCCGGCGCCGGCAATCGTCGGGAAGGAGATGTCACGCAATTCGCCGCTCGCGGCGCGGAATTTCTCGAGCGCGATTGCAGCGGCGATCTCGTCGATCTTGCCTTTCGGCGCCTCCTGGTCGAACCAGTGCAGGAAATGGACCAGTGCCGTGCCGTCGCGACGATGGGCGGCGCGGGTTCCTGCCAGTTCGGCGCTGTTTTTCGGCGCTTTCATCGGATGAACAGGGTCGGCAGCCGCAATCAGCTTCCCGCCCGCATCGCTGATGATGTCGGCAATGGCGGCGGCGGCGCTCGCGGGATCAACGAGGATGCCGGTGCTCCCTTGTGCCAGCTGCGCGAGTTTGTCGGCAAACGCCGCAGGCGGGAACAGCTCCGTCGTCGGTTTCAAGGCCTTGCGGACATCGACGTCAAGCTTCTGCGGATCGATGAAGAGCTGAACCTTTCCTTTGCGCGGGAGCAGCGCGAAGGCGAGCGGCAAGGGCGCGTGAGCGACATCGCCGCCGCGGATATTGAACAGCCAGGCGATGGCATCGGTCTGGGTGAGGACGCAATGGCTGGCGTTGAGCAATCCAAGCGCGTCGCGGACACGGGCGAGCTTGTGGCCCACATCCTCTCCGGCAAGAGACAGCGGGTGAAGCATGATTTTTGCCTGCGGCGGGGCCGGTCTGTCCTGCCAGATGGCATCGAGGGGGTTGCTCGCCAGCTTTTCAAGCCGTCCGCCGGCCTCTTCAACCACCTTCTTCAGCAATGCGATCTGATTGGCGGTGTGAAGCCAGGGATCAATGCCGAGAATGCCCTTTTTGGGCAGGTGTTTGCCAATCCACGCCTCAAGCGTCACATCGGCGGAATGCACGACCTCGAAACTTGCCTGATCGACCTGGCGGGATGCCTGAAGCACGTAACGGCCATCGGTTACCAAAGCGGCGCTCTCAGCCATCACAATGGCCGTCCCGGCAGAGCCGGTAAAACCGGTGAGCCAGCGCAACCGGTCGCTGGACGCGGGGATGTATTCGTTCTGGTACTCGTCAGCGCGCGGAATGATGAAGCCGCTCAGCTTGCGACGCTTCAGCTCAGCTCGCAGCCTGGCCAGACGTGGCGGCCCATCTTGAGGAGAGGACAGAACATCGAAGGTTTGGAACATGCCATGACCATAGAGCGGACTAGGCGGGTGAGGGAAGCGGCGATTGCGGTCAATCCAGCATGGCAGGCGCGCACGCAGACGGGGGCTTCTCAGCCATATCCGGCAGGGCGCCGTGATCAAATATGAACAAACCCTTTGCGTTCCATGCCACAGACGCAGGCCTGCCCATTCGCCAGGGTCCTAGCGCCGATGGCAGTTTGTCTATATTGCAGTGCAACAAGAAAATTTGGAGGGAATCGACGTTTTCTTGAAAGGAGAACAGAGATGACCAGCTCTACTATCAATGTTTTTGATCGTTTTTCTGTTAATTCGACGAAGCCGGACGTAACCGACAAGCCGCTTCCCGCTTTCGTGCGCGCGCTCATCGCCGCCTTCGAAACGAGCGGGCGTCTACATGCCATGGCCTATTTTGCGCGCAAAACAGACCTGGAACTCGCTCAGCTCGGACTGACCCGAGCCTCCATCTTCGAACGCCTGAAGGCGTGATCGCCGATCAATCCTGTCTGACAAGCACAAGTGTCGCCCAGTCGCCGATGATCCGGCGACAGGCCAGGCGATACCCCTGCGCCTGGTAGCGCGCGGCAACCGGCCGCGCCTGCCAGGCGAGCAGCCCTGACAGGATGAGCGTTCCCCCACGTTCATTGGCATTGTGAAGGGCGGGCGCCAGGCGCATCAGCGGGCTGGCGAGGATGTTGGCTACAATGAGGGGATAGGGGCCGTTGAAGCGGATGAGCGGGTGGGCGGTGCCTGCCGCCTCAACGACGCCGACGCGCCAGGCCATGCCGGCCTTTACTGCGTTCTCGCCGGCAATGCGCACTGCCTCGCGGTCAAGATCGCCCGCAATCGCATCGGCTTTTGCAGCCTTGGCAAAGGCTAGCGCCAGCACGCCGGTGCCGGTTCCGACATCGAGCATCCTGCGAGAAGCCGTCTTGATGCGCGCACCCTTGCGCCGTCGCTGCTGTTTCAGCCAATGGTCGATTGCCAGCAGACAGCCGAGCGTCGTCGGGTGATGGCCGGTGCCGAAGGCCAGGCTTGCCTCGATTTCCAGACCGATCTCGTTGGGGCGCAATTTGTGGCGATCATGTTCGCCGTGGACCACAAACCGTCCAGCGCGAACCGGCGGCAGGTCTTCAAGTGCGATCGCCACCCAGTCGGCATCGTCGACCTGCTTGAAATCAAAGCGGAGCTGATCGAAATCCGGCCCCAGAAGACGCCGCCCCGTCATGGTGAAATCGCCAAGGTCAGGGGCTTCAGTGAACCAGGCCTCGAAACGCCACAGGGGCGGTTCGGCTTCAAAAGCGCCGGCAGCGCTCAGGGGCAGGTGGTGTTCGCCATCCATCAGCCCGTCGGCGAGACGGGTGGCAAGCGCTTCGTTGGTGAGAGTGGTGCACAGGACGGTGGTCATCGGCAGGATTTAGGCAGCTTTCAGGAAGCTGTCGAGCACGCGTTTTTCGCCCGCTTTGTCGAAGAGCACGGTTGCCTTGTTGCCTTCAAGCGCGGTGATATCGCCATAACCGAACTTGTCGTGGAAGACACGGTCGCCCGGCTGGAAGGCTGACGCATCGCCACTGGAGCGGGCGATGATCTCGCCATCAATCATCCGTGCCTGCGGGCGCTGCCCACCGGTCATTCCTGCGTTGCTCTCAGCAAGTCGTGCCTTGTTGGCGACCGCACGCTGCCATCCAGGCGTCGAATAAACGCCCGAGAAGGGATCATGCCGCCCCTCGAAGCGTGATGCTCCATAGGAATTGCGGGCGCTATAGCCATAGGCGCTCGGAGCCTCGATGACCTCGACATGGTCGTCGGGCAGTTCGTCGAGGAAACGCGAAGGAAGCGTGCTCGACCACAGGCCGTGGATCATGCGGTTCTGGGCAAAATGAATGCGCGCCCGTTTCTTGGCGCGGGTCAGGCCGACATAGGCCAGACGTCGTTCCTCCTCAAGGCCGGCGCGCCCGTTTTCATCAAGCGCCCGCTGGCTTGGAAACAGGCCCTCCTCCCAGCCCGGCAGGAAAACGGTATCGAATTCAAGACCCTTGGCGGCGTGGAGCGTCATGATGGATACCGCCTCGTCACTGTCGCGGCGGTCAGCGTCCATGACGAGCGACACATGCTCCAGGAAGGCCGCCAGGCTGTCGAATTCGCCGAGCGCCCGCACCAGCTCTTTGAGGTTTTCAAGGCGCCCCTGTGCGTCAGCCGAGCGCTCATTGCGCCACATCTCGCTATAGCCCGATTCATCAAGGATGATTTCGGCGAGTTCAGCCGCCCGTGACGTGTCGACAAGGCTGTGCCAGCGCGCGAAATGAGAGACGATACCGGCAAGGGCTGCCCGGGGCTTTGCCTTCATCTCCTCGCTTTCTGAAAGCGCGCGCGCTGCCTGCATCAGCGGCACAGCCCGCGAGCGGGCGATGACATGCATCATCTTGAGGCTGGCATCACCAAGACCGCGCTTGGGGACGTTGACGATGCGCTCGAAGGCCAGATCATCCGACGGGTTGGCGGCCAGGCGCAGATAGGCGAGCGCGTCGCGGATTTCAGCGCGCTCATAAAAGCGTGGGCCGCCGATGACGCGATAGGGCAGCCCGATGGACACGAAGCGCTCTTCGAAGGCGCGCATCTGGGCGGAGATGCGCACCAGAATGGCGATCTCGTTCAGGCTGTGGCGTTCGCGCTGGAAATTCTCGATAGTCTCTCCGACAAGGCGCGCCTCCTCCTCGCTGTCCCAGGCTGAGGTTACGGTCGGCTTGTCGCCGTCTTCCGCGCTGTCGGCAAAAAGGGTTTTGCCGAGCCTTCCCTCATTATGGGCGATGAGATGGGCGGCAGTTGCCAGAATGTGACCGGTTGAGCGGTAATTGCGTTCAAGGCGGATGACGGTGGCGCCAGGAAAATCACGTTCAAAGCGCAGAATATTATCGACCTCGGCGCCACGCCAGCCGTAAATCGACTGATCATCATCACCAACGCAGCAGATATTTCCGCGCTCGCCGGCCAGCAGCCGCAGCCACAGATATTGCGCGACATTGGTGTCCTGATACTCGTCGACGAGAATGTATTTGAAACGCTGACGGTAATCGGCCAGCAGATCGGGCGCCTTGCGCAGGATGCGGATCGGCTCCAGCAGCAGATCGCCGAAATCGGCCGCGTTGAGGGTTTTCAGCCGCTCCTGATAGGCGCTATAGAGTTTCAGTCCACGGCCATTGCCGAAATAAGCGCCATCGGCAGGGTTTGCTTCGTCAGGCGACAGGCCACGATTTTTCCAGCCATCGATCAATCCGGCAAGCTGGCGGGCGGTCCAGCGCTTGTCGTCGAGCCCCTCGGCCTGAATGAGCTGCTTGAGGAGCCGTAGCTGGTCGTCAGTGTCAAGCACGGTGAAATTCGACTTCAGTCCCGCCGCCTCGGCATGACGGATGAGGATCTTGCGGCCGATGGAGTGAAAGGTGCCTAGCCATGGCATCCCCTCGACCGACTGGCCGATGAGGGAGCCGATGCGGTGGTGCATCTCGCGCGCCGCCTTGTTGGTGAAGGTGACGGAGAGGATTTCACGCGGGTAGGCCTTGTGCGTGGCCAGCAGGTAGGCGATCCGGGTGGTCAGCACGCGCGTCTTGCCGGTGCCAGCGCCCGCCAGAACAAGAACCGCGCCCTCGGTCGCCTCAACGGCAGCCCGCTGCTCGGGGTTCAGCCTCTCAACCCAGTCGATCCCGGCGCCAAGACCCTGCGCCCGCGCGGCAATGCCGCCGGGGCGCGGTGCCGGAGCGGCTTCAGCAGGCAGGCGGGAGAACTGGGCCATGATCCTCATGTCCGGAAGGCGCGATGGGCATAACGCTGCCTTGTGGCGAATCTTCAACGCCCGACATTAGCAAAATAATGGCGGATGCGGGCACGATAAGCGTGGTCGCCCTATTGTCGTTTGAGGCTCACGCGCCTGCCAGCACCATCAGGCTGCGGCAGAAGTGCGTCGCTTGTACGCCAGAGGACGATGCGTTCAAGGATGTGGCCGGGAAAGGGGGTTACTCTTTTTGCTGCCATATCGACGTGAAGGGCGATCTGTTCGGACGTCGCTGACAGGGTATGATCGCCATGGCGCCATAATTCCTGCCACCAGTGCAGGCGCTTTTCGTCAGCGCCGATCAGGCGTGTGAGACAAAATACCTCATCCTGCGCGTGAATTTCGTGCAGATAGCGGATATGCGCTTCGGCTGTATAGAAACTGGCTTGCGCCTCAGCCAGATAGGCCGGCCCCAGCCCCAGATCAATCGCCGCCTCGTCGATGGCGCGGTCGAAGAGAACATTATAATAGGCCATGTTGAGATGGCCGTTATAGTCGATCCATGCAGGCTCGACGGTCATCGTCGATGAGCGGAAAGGGTAGGCGGTGTCGCTCACGTGCTGCTGTCTCCCCATGCGGCGCAGAAACTTTGCTCCCGGCGGGCGCCTCTGTTAGCTTTCCGCCACAAAGCGAGATTAGCAAGAGTGTCGAGGAACAACGTCATGGCCGATACCGCAACGCCGTCGATTGCCAGCCCCCCGTCACGGCAGGCGGTGGAGACCGTTATTGGTGTTTTGACCCAGCGTTTTGGCGATCGTCTCCAGCGCGGCGAAGATATCCGCCGCCAGCATTCGCACACGACGACGTGGATTGCCCCGCAACTTCCCGATGCGGTCGCGTTCGTGCGCTCGAGCGACGAAGTGCAGGAGATCGTGCGGGTCTGCGCCGCCCACCGCGTGCCGATCATCCCGTTTGGAACGGGCACGTCGCTAGAGGGCCATGTGAACGCGCCTCTTGGTGGTATTTCAGTTGATTTCAGCCAGATGAATCGGGTTCTTGCGGTTCATCCTGAAGATCTTGACTGCGTGGTCGAGCCTGGCGTCACCCGCAAGCAGCTCAACGAGACCATCCGCGATACCGGCCTCTTCTTTCCTATCGATCCGGGCGCGGACGCCTCGATTGGCGGGATGGCATCAACGCGCGCCTCGGGCACGAATGCGGTGCGCTATGGGACGATGCGCGAAAACGTGCTGGCGTTGAAAGTCGTGACAGCGGATGGCGCGATCATGACGACGAGCCGGCGCGTCAAGAAAACATCGGCAGGATACGATATCACCCGCCTTTTTGTCGGCTCCGAGGGAACGCTCGGCCTCATCACCGAGATCACGCTCAAGCTGTATGGTATCCCCGAGGCGATGTCGGCTGGCGTATGTTCGTTTCCCTCCGTCAAGGCGGCCTGCGATGTGACGATCGCCACTATCCAGATGGGCCTGCCGGTGGCACGCATCGAACTGCTCGATGCCTTGCAGGTGAAGGCCTCCAATCATTATTCAAAGCTCACTCTGCCCGAGCTGCCTCATCTCTTTCTCGAGTTTCACGGCAGTACGGCCAGCGTCAAGGAACAGGCCGAGATGTTTGCCGAGATCGCCGCTGAGCATGGTGGCGGGGCCTTCCAATGGGCAACCAAGGCGGAGGAGCGCACGAAGCTGTGGCAGGCGCGCCATGATGCCTACTGGGCAGCCCTGCAATTGCGGCCCGGCGCGCAGGGCGTGTCGACGGATGTCTGCCTGCCGCTCTCGGTTCTGGCAGACTTCGTGGCCGAAACGGTGGATGATCTGGAACGCTCGAACCTCGTTGCGCCGATGGTTGGCCATGTCGGTGATGGTAATTTCCATGTGCTGGTTCTGGTCGATATGAATGATCACAACGAGGTCAGGCGGGCCCAGGACTTTGTGTCGCGGCTCAACATGCGGGCGATCACGATGGATGGTACGTGTACGGGTGAGCATGGCATCGGCCAGGGAAAGGCCAAATATCTCGAAGCCGAACATGGACCGCACATGGTCGCGCTGATGCGCTCGATCAAGCAGGCCATCGATCCGCTGCACCTGATGAACCCTGGCAAGCTGGCGCTCGCCTGACGAGGGAGGACTGGCTGACGCATGGGACGAGTGCTGACTTTATGTGCCGGCCTTCTGGTTCTCGCGCTCTTGTGCGCTGCCGGGCTTCCCTACGTCATCGACTGGGGCAGCTATCGCGCAACCATCGAAGAACGCCTGACGCAGGCGCTGAAGCAGCCGGTGACCATCGGTGGTGACATCGACCTGTCGCTGTTGCCGGTTCCGCTGGTGCGGCTTGGCAACGTCACCATCGGCAAGACGGGCGCGCAGATGCGGATTGCCCATCTTGAGGTCGAGCTGGCGACAGGGCCACTGCTGCGCGGTCGCTGGGAGGCCAGCGAAGTGCGTCTGGACAATCCACGCCTGTGGCTGTCGCTCGACCGGCGAGGTCGCTTTACCGCCGGGCCGCCGACCGGTGACTTGCCGGAATTGTCGATTGAAAGCCTTGTCGTCAGCGAGGGCGAAATCACGATTGATCAGGAGGAGCGCGGCACCCGTCTGTTCGTTGACAATATGGCGCTGCGCGCATCGGCATCAAGTCTTGCCGGCCCGTGGCGCGCGGACGGAATGGCGCGTTTTGAAGGCAGCGCGATGCAGATATCCGTCCAGACCGGACGAGGGGATGTTGACGGCATCCGCGCCAAGGTGTCGGTGGTTCCAAGCGAGCGGCCGATCGCCTTCGATCTCGATGCGCTGTTTCGCCATCAGGACGGGCGGCCATCGTTTTCCGGAGCGCTGAAGCTCGCTGGCGTTGGCGCCAGCGATGCTGCTGCGCGTCAGGCAGGTTGGCGGGTTGAAGCCAATGTGGATGCGGGAACCGAGACATTCGTTGCCAAGGACATCCATGTCGTGCCGGCGGGCGATGACCGGGTGATCGCGCTTAATGGCGTCGTTAATATAACGCTTGGCGAGGATATGCGCGCCGACGCGGTGCTCAGCGCGCGCCAGATCGATGTTGATCGCCTGGCCGGTGTCAGTGCGCAATCTCCAGCCTCGGTGGTGACGATCTTCGAGAGGCTGGTGGCGCTGCCTTCGGCATTGGCGCTGCCGCCGGAGCTCTATCTTCGCGGAACCTTTGATTCCGGATCGCTGTCGCTCGCCGGCGGGCTGGTCCAGGATGTTCATGCCGCCGTCGATCTGCGCGATGGCAAATGGCGGCTAAGCGAGCTTCGCGGCAAGTTGCCGGGGCAGACGGCGTTGAAGCTTTCGGCGGCATTCGAGCCGGGCGCCGGCGGTATGGCGGTCACCGGCATGATTGATGTGACGGCGGCGGCGCCATCGCTGCTGGCTGCGTGGAGCGGTGGCGAATTTTTCCGGGCGCAAGGCGAGCGCACTGCCGGTGGCAGCGGCGCGCTTGCCCTGCGGGCCCATTATGGGCTGTCTCCCCACAGGCTGACGCTCGACCAGATGCGCTTTGGCGTGCCGGGAGCGGACGTGTCGGGACGGGCGGATTACCAGTGGCAGGATGTTGTGCCTCAACTGACCGTCGAGGGTATGGCCGAGGAGGTCGATCTGGCACCCGTCGCCGCATTTCTGACGCCCTTTATGAGCCGTTTATCGTCAGTCGCTGCAAGCGATGCGATTGTCAAATTCAAGGCAAAGCGATTGCGCCATGGCCTCCTCGATGTCGCTGATATTGATGTCGGGGTGAGACGTCAGGCCGGTAATCTGTCGTTTGAGCGTATCAAAATCGGCGCTCTCAACGGCCTTGCCGTCGAGGGGGACGGGTTGGTCAGCCTCGCTAATGACGGGACGCTGCGCCTGTCGGTGTCTGGGGAGCGGCTGAGGCCGGCGCTTGACGCGCTGGCGAGCATCCTTCCGCCCATCGCCGTGCTCGAGGCGCTGCGGAGCCGGGCGGATGCCCTGGCGCCGCTCGCCGTCAAGCTCCTGTTGGAAAATACCGATGGGCAGCTGTCGGCTGGCGTTGATGGCGATATTGGCGGATCGCTCGTGCGCAGCAGCGCCCGATTTGTTGTCGCCGCGACCGGTGTGCCGGCGCTTCAGGCGGCGGAGGGTGAACTCAGTAACGCCAGCACGCCGCGCCTCCTCCAGCAATTGGGTGTCTGGTCCGGCAACAGCCTGGCGCCAGCCCCGGCGCACCTGTCATTTGACATCAAGTCCGATCAAGAGGGGATTGGTGTGGTGTCGGTCAACGCCGAGCTTGCCGGCAGCAAGGCAGCGCTGGCGGGGCGTGTCGCGCTGGGGGATCTGACGACGATGGGTCAGGGGCTGGCGTTTGCGGTATCAGCCTCCGACGTCAATCCGCTGTTGTTGTCGCTTGGGCTCGTACCATCCCATATCGATGATGACATGTCGGCTGTGTTCAAGGGGCGGTTGCTGCTTGATCAATCCTCCCTGCGGCTTGCTGATCTTGATGGCGCTCTCGGCGACATTCCGGTGGCGGGTGATATCTCTGTTCGTCTGGGTCCCATACCGCTTGTCTCGGGACGGTTGCGTGCCAAATCCCTTCCCATTGACGGATTACTGGCGTTTGCCACCGGCACGGCGGGTCACGGATCGGGCGAGCCGTGGCCGGTGCAGGACTTCGTGCGATCGCCGGTGACGGGGCTTGCCGGACAGATTGCCGTTGAAGGGCAGGCAAGCGAGGGGTGGCCGCTCGCTGTTCGCAACCCGCAATTTGTTGTCAAATTTCTCGAAGACGGGATCGGCATCGACGATATCACCGGAGAAATTGCCGGCGGCAAGCTGACCGGCAATCTCGTTTTGCAGCGCGACACCACGAAGCTCAAGATTGCCGGGCGGATCGCGCTTGAAAGCGGCAAACTTGAAGACATCGTGTGGAAAGACGGTGCGAGGCCGGTTGCTGCGGGCGGTGTCGACCTCGGATTGACGTTTGAAGGAAGCGGGCGCACGCCGGCGCAGCTGATTGCCACGCTGGAGGGCGGCGGCAGGCTCGTCGTCTCCAACGGCCACTTCACCCATCTGTCGGCAGCAGCTTTCGCACCGGTCATTGCTGCCGCGGGTGCTGCGACGGCGCCCGATTTGCCGCGCCTCTTGCCACTCGTGCAGGCGGGGCTTGACAGCGGTGACCTGATGTTCCGCGTTCTTGAAACGCCGCTTATCCTTCACAATGGCGTGCTGCGGGCGGCGAATATCGCGCTCGCAGGCGCAGACAGTGCCGTCAAGATCAACGCCGCAGCCGATGTGTCACGCCTGTCGCTACTTGCCGATATCGACATGGATGGGAAGGCTGCCGATATCGGAGCGCCGGGCCCACGCCTGTCTGTTCATTTTACCGGGCCGCTCGCCTCGCCAAGGCGACGTCTTGATGTGCGGGCGCTTGGAGATTATCTCAATTTGCGACGCTTCGAGGGTGAACTCGCCCGGCTGGAAACGCTGCAGCGCCAGATTGACGAGCGGGAAGCGCGTCTTCGCGATATCGAAGAGAAGGAAAAAGAGCGCCTGCAGAAGGCACGCGCGGCGCCGATCCCCGCTGACCCGCCCGTCATCGCGCCGGATGCGGCAGTTCGCGGGCCTGTGCCAGCCGCCGCGCCATCGGCTCCCCGCCCCCGGCAACCGGCGGCAAGACCGGCGCCGGCGACCGTCAATCCGCGCCTGCGTGATCTCATCGAGGGGACATTGCGCGGCCTGCCTCCCGCTCAAGCCGGTGATCTTCCTGCCGCAGGCGCAAAGCTCGCGCCGCTGCCGCCGCCTGTGGTTATTCCTACAGCGCCGCAGGTCGGCCCCTAACCGGTTACGGCTGTCCTGGTTCGCAAATGATCAAGGACGGCAAGGCGCAATGCCGATGACAGGTTGGCGTGCCGTCGCTGCTCATCGATGGCGGTGATGAGCGCGGTCAAAGTCATCCGGCGCTCAGCCGCAATGGCGCGCAATTCATGCCAGAATCCATCTTCGAGTGAAATCGAGGTGCGATGACCGCGGATGGTGATCGAGCGTTTGGCGATGCCCTCGCTCATGACCTGCCATCGGGCTCGTTGCCATCGCGCCGGGCGCCGTCAAGCGCCAGCTCGGCTCGCTGGCGCTCGTTGTCGCGGCGAACCCTGTCTGCCTTGCTCTGTCCGAATAACGCACGGTTCTGCGCCGCCATTTGTTCCTTGTCGCTTCGCGCTTTGGCCTTGCGAGCGCGTCGCAAATTGACAATCTCGGACATCGCTGCACCTCAGCCCGGGCTCACCATTTTTTCTGGTCTGACGAGGGCGGTGAATTCCTCATCGCTCAGATAGCCGCCGCTGACGGCTTCGTGGCGCAACGTCGTGCCGTTCTTATGCGCCGTCTTGGCGATCTTGGCGCAATTGTCGTAGCCGAGGCGGGCATTGAGCGCGGTCACCAGCATCAGCGAATTATCGACGCCCTTCTGGATGTTGTCGCGGCGCGGCTCGATGCCTGCCACGCAATGATCGGTAAACGAGATTGCGGCATCGGCCATCAGTTTCACCGATTGCAGGAAATTATAGGCCATCACCGGGTTGAACACGTTGAGTTCGAAATGGCCCTGGCTGCCGGCGAAGGTGAGCGCGGCATTGTTGCCGAAGATGTGGGCGCACACCATGGTCATGGCCTCGCACTGGGTCGGGTTGACCTTGCCTGGCATGATGGACGAGCCGGGCTCGTTTTCCGGCAACGCCAGCTCGCCCAGGCCAGCGCGCGGCCCCGATCCGAGAAAGCGGATATCGTTGGCGATCTTGAACAATGAGGCGGCTACCGTGTTGATGGCGCCATGCGTCATCACCATCGCGTCATGGGCGGCGAGCGCCTCGAATTTGTTGGGCGCAGAGGTGAAGGGCAGGCCGGTGCGCCGGGCTATTTCAGCTGCCACCCCTTCGGCAAAGCCGATGGGGGCGTTAAGGCCTGTGCCGACGGCTGTGCCACCCTGCGCCAGCTCCATCAGCATCGGCAGTGTGATCTCGATACGCTTGATCCCGTTCTCGATCTGCTGGGCGTAGCCAGAAAATTCCTGACCAAGGGTCAGCGGGGTCGCGTCCTGTGTGTGGGTGCGGCCGATCTTGATAATATCGCGCCAGGCATCGGCCTTGGCAGCGAGCGCTTGATGCAGATGCTTGAGGGCGGGCAACAGATGTTTCACCACCTCTTCGCCGGCGGCGATATGCATGGCGGTGGGATAGGTATCGTTCGACGACTGGCTCATATTGACGTGGTCATTGGGGTGGACGGGCTTTTTTGAGCCCATCACCCCGCCCAGCATCTCGATGGCGCGGTTGGAGATCACCTCGTTGGCATTCATGTTCGACTGGGTGCCTGAACCTGTCTGCCAGACGACCAGCGGAAAATGCGCATCAAGCTTGCTGTCGATCACCTCCTGAGCCGCCTTGACGATGATCTCGCCAATCGCCGGGTCGAGGCGCTTGAGGTTCATATTGGTCACCGCAGCAGACTGCTTGATGATGCCCAGCGCCCGGATAATCGATGCGGGCTGCTTCTCCCAGCCGATCTTGAAATTGCCAATCGAGCGCTGCGATTGCGCGCCCCAGTATTTGTCGGTTTCAACCTCGATCGGGCCAAAGGTGTCGGTTTCAGTGCGCGTTTTTGTCATCATCCGCTCATGGTTGTGATTAAGCAGGGAACGCCTGTCGGCGTGCTCAGACAGCCTAACATCAAAGGAGGTGCAGCGTCAGCGGGTGCAAGGCGCGGATTACTTCTTACGGAAATTATCGAGGCTGACGACGTCAGCGCTCTTGTTCTCGCTCACTGCCGGCTTTGCGTTATCGGTTCTCGTGTCGCTTGATTTCGCACCGTCCCGCGCCGGCAAGGTCGGCGGCTCGCTGCCCGCGCCTTTGGGATTGCCCGGGCGCTTCGTACGCTGCTCGCTTTTAGGGGCGAGCGGTACGGTCGAAAACTCCGGCTTTCCGCTTGTTGGCGCGGTCTCGTTCTCGGCAGCATCGCCCGTCATCACTTCAAATTTCAGCGCAAAATTGACCGAAGGGTCAAAAAACTGGGTGATAGCGTCGAAGGGGACCGTCAGGCGTTCGGGTGTGCCGGAAAAATGCAACGACACTTCGAACCCGGTAGGGTTGACCTGCAAATTACCGAACTGATGTTGCAGAATGATGGTCATTTCTTCGGGATATTGCTCGCGCAGACGCGGACTCAGCCGCACGCCACGGTATTTGGTGAGGAAGGTGATAAAAAAATGATGGTCGCCTGGCAGTTTTCCATCACGCGCCACGCCGCTCATGACGTGGCGAACCATCTGGCGCATGGCGTCCTGCGTGAGCAGATCGTAGCGGATTTGGTCTGCGGACAAAATGGTGATCTCGGCAGCGGATTCGTTAAAATTGGAGTGTGCGCGCTCTCGTTGGCTTGTGCAACCGATGAAAGGGAAGCAGCTTATGAAAAACCGACCAGATCGTAGCTGATATAAAAAAGAAGAGCGAAAGTGAGGGCTTCTGTTGCCAGGTGCCCTCGGACCCCGCCTGAAAGTGCTACCCCTCAGGACTTCAATACTGGAAGATCAAACCGCGTCACGCGGCCTGAGCAACCGGAGCATAGTTGTCATTCGCAACTACATGTTTGGCCCGATGACGGCGGAACCATGCCGAGCAAAAAAGCGATCTTTACACCCTCGTCGATCCTGTTTCGCCCCCGCCGAAGCCCATTGCCGGTCCTGGCCATGCGCTTGGGTGGAGGCGCCGGGTACCGCCCCCGGGTCCGATAGGCTTATTACACCGTTCATTTATCGCCATAGCCGACTTGCGCCGGCATTTGCACTATACGCATGAAAGTGGAAGATTTGAAGGCCGCAATCAAACTTGTCACGAAGGGCCGTTCGCGCCTGGCGGTAAGGCTCTACAGGCAAGGCGTCCAGCGCTGATCGGCTGGCGGTGTATGACGCTGATGTCCCGGGTTTGTGATCGGGATTGATTGGCACCATCGTGTCAACGATGCAACGATGTCGGTGCTTTTCAGGGGAGACTCCATGTTGTTCACGCGCCGCCTTTTCATTGCCGCCAGCTTTATCGCCTTTAGCCCGGCCATCGCCAAAGACGTGTCAATTTACACGGGTATTCTCAAGGGCGTAGCGGTAGGCGGTTATGATGTTGTTGCCTATTTCAACGCCGGCAAGCCGGTGAAAGGCAGCCCCGTATTCACCCATAATTACAAGGATAGCGAGTGGCGCTTCGCAAGTGAGGCGAACCGCGCGCTCTTCATTGCCGATCCGCAGAAATACGAGCCGCAATATGGCGGCCATTGCGCCTATGCGGCAGCCCGCAACTACAAGGCGTCCGGTGATCCGCAGGCGTGGAAGATCGTCGATGGCAAGCTCTATCTCAACTATGATCAGAGCATCAAAAAAATCTGGGAAAAGAACATTCCTGGCGAGGTTTCCAGTGCTGACCGCAACTGGCCGACCCTGGCATCAAAGCCGCAATAACAAGCGGTGGAAGGCGGGGGCGACGCTGTTTCTGCCGTTTGCCCGGCCATGCCTCCTCGGCTAGTTCTGTCAGCCGGGGAGAATCATCATGCGTCAATACCATGAGTTGATGGAGCGCATCCTGCGCGAGGGCGTCAGCAAGGCTGATCGCACCGGCACGGGCACGCTGTCGGTGTTTGGCCATCAGATGCGTTTTGATCTGACGGAAGGCTTTCCTCTCGTCACCACAAAGAAACTCCACCTCAAATCCATTGTGCATGAACTGTTGTGGTTTCTCGCCGGCGACACCAATGTTGCCTATCTGCGTGAGAACGGCGTGAGAATCTGGGATGAATGGGCCGATGAAGCGGGGGAGCTTGGCCCGGTCTACGGGCAGCAATGGCGCTCATGGCCGCTGCGCGATGGCGGAACGCTAGATCAGATTTCAACGGTGATCCACGATATCAAGACCAACCCCGATTCGCGCCGCCTCATCGTCAGTGCCTGGAACCCTGCGGATATTCCGGCGATGGCGCTGGCGCCGTGTCATTGCCTCTTTCAGTTCTACGTGGCGGATGGCAGGCTTTCCTGCCAGCTCTACCAGCGCTCGGCCGATGTCTTTCTCGGCGTCCCCTTCAACATCGCTTCCTATGCCCTGCTGACGGTGATGGTGGCGCAGGTATGCGGGCTGAAGCCAGGCGATTTCGTCCACAGCTTCGGCGATGTGCATCTTTATTCCAATCATCTCGAACAGGCGCATCTGCAATTATCGCGCGCGCCGCGCCCCCTGCCGCAGCTCGTACTTGACCCGGATGTGAAGGATGTTTTTGCCTTCCGCTTTGAGCATGTCCGGCTGGCGAATTACGAGCCGCATCCGCATATCAAGGCGCCGGTAGCTGTTTAGCCGGGTTTCACGGCGCGACGAATTCGAAGATGGTGTCGGCGAGATAATCAGCTGGCACCAGCAGGCGGTGGCCGAGATCATGCGTACCGGGCACTGCTGCCAGGATGTGGTGACGCGCCAGCGCGAGATCGCCGACAAGCACGGTCACAGCGATCGCCGCAGGGCGACGTTTGCGTTGGGACGGAGACAGAGACAGGCCGGGAAACTGCGCGGCAGCCTCGTCTGCAGTGATGACATGCACATGCCCGCCAGCACTTGCATAGCGCCGCTGATCATCCGGCTTGCCCCATAAGGCGGCACAACGGATGGCCGCATCGCCAGCGTCGTTATCAAGATAAGTCAGACCAAAAAGCCGCTCGGCCCCATTGGGATGGCGGCGCCATTCCGGCACCTCGACAAGGCCGCGCTTCATCTGCTGACAGAGAAAATGCGACAGGCGGGGGTGGGCAGCGTCGCTCAGCATGGCGAGCTTGACGATCGCTTCATCATGGCTGCCATCGGGCAGGGTGAGCGGGCGGCGGAAATCGATGATCCCGGTCATCGGCACATGAGCTGCGGCGATGTCGCGTTCAAGGTCGGTTGAATGAAGGGCTACCATGGCAATCCCCTCGCTCTCGGCGAGGGCGGCGCGCACGGGGCGGCCAAACAGAAAATGATCGACTGTTCCATCGTCGACGGCGGCAGAATCGCCAATCGTCATCAGCTCGAGAAGGCCGCCGGCAAACAATGCCAGACGGTTATGCGTGCCCCAGGGATGGCGCCCGAGCGGGGTGACAACAAAGCCGAGCGCCGCGAGGCGCTTGGCTGCGATATCGAGATCGGCAACGGTCAGCAGCGGATGGTCGATGCCGAAACTGGCGTTGGTGAACGCGCTCACTTGCTCTCGATATTGAGGGTGACGAAGCGCAGTTCGCCCTGCGCGTTGGCGACGAGGAAGAGAGCGGTCTTGCGCCCCTGACCACGAAGCGCGTCGAGGCGTTTCTGGACGTCAGCGGCGGAAGAGACTGTTTCCTGTCCCACTTCCGTGACGACGAGGCCCGCTTGCAGCCCGCGTTCGGCTGCCGGCGAACCGCCATCAACCTTGGTGATGACGACACCCTTGAGCTCGTCATTGATGCGGTAGCGCTTGCGCAATTCCTGCGTGATCCCTGACAGGGACATGCCCAGAATGCTGCGGCCGACGTCGGCAGGCGGCGGGGTCTTGTCGCCGGTCACGGGCTTGTCCTTGCGGTCGGGATCGTTCTCCTCAAGGCGACCAACGGTAATGTCGAGCGGTGTTTCCTTGCCGGTGCGAATGACAACAATTGGAACCGTCGTGCCATTGGGCGTTCCAGCGACAATGGTCGGCAATTCCCGCATCTCGGCGACATCGCGCCCGTTGAAGCGGATGATCACGTCGCCGGTCTTAAGGCCTGCCTTGGCGGCCGGGCCGTCCTTGGTGAGGCCCGCCACCAGCGCGCCACGCGCCTTGCCGATACCAAGATCGGTTGCCAGTTCATCCGTGATGGCCTGCAGGCGCACGCCGATCCAGCCGCGCCGCGTCTCGCCGAATTCGCGCAATTGCTGGACAACAGGCATGGCGAGATTGGCGGGAATGGCAAAGCCGATACCGATCGAACCGCCGCTTGGCGAGACAATGGCGGTGTTGATGCCGATCACTTCGCCATTGGTGTTGAACAGCGGTCCACCGGAATTGCCGCGATTGATCGGTGCGTCGGTCTGCAAATAGGAATCGTAAGGGCCGGAATTGATGTCACGATTACGCGCCGACAGAATGCCGGCCGTTACCGTGCCGCCGAATCCCAGCGGGTTGCCAATGGCCATCACCCATTCACCCACGCGCGCCTTGTCCGAATCGCCAAAGCGGGTTGCCTTGAGCGGCGAGGTCGGCTCCACCTTCAAAACAGCGATATCGAGGCGCGGGTCGCGGCCAAGAACAGTTGCCTTCAGGCGTTTGCCGTCATGAAATATCGCGTTGATTTCATCCGCGCCATCAATCACGTGGTTGTTGGTGACGATGATGCCCGAGGAATCGATCACGAAGCCCGACCCTTGCGAGGCGACACGGCGCTGCTCGTTTTGACCGCCACCGCCTCGACGCTGCCCGTCCTGATCGCCGAAACGGCGATTGAAGAATTCTTCCAGCAGTTCCTGACCAGGGACGCCGGGTGGCAATTGCGGCGTTGGTGAGGAGCGATTGGCCTCGACGCGGGCGCTGGTCGAAATATTGACGACCGTGTCGATGGTGTCGTCGACAAGATCAGCAAAATCGGCAGTGCGCGCGCGCTGGGCATGAGCTGGTAACCACAGCGTGGGGGCGGCGAGCAGCGCTGCCATGGCGAGCAACGCAAAACGGCCAGCCCGTTTGCGGCTCAGCAGTCCAAACTTCGATATCATCGCACGCTCCTGATCAAGGCCTCGCTCACGAGGCAGAGAATAGCTGAAATTTCGATGCGTTTGCATCACGTCTTGTTGGTCAAAAGGTGGCGGCCCCTGGCGTTACTCAGTCACCACGGCTGCCGGCTCATGCACCCGACATTACCTATCCGAGTATTTGCCAGACGATAAACAGTCCGAGCAAGGCTGTCAGCAGGCCAATGATTCGCAACGCCTCGTCGGGCGTTTCGAGAATCCGGACGACCTGGCGCTTCATCTGCGGAGCGAAGAGGGCATAAATCACGCCTTCAATCACCAGTACCAGCCCCAGCGCCGTCGCAAAATATTGCAGCATGGCTCACTCTGCATCGGCAAAACGTGTGTTATGCGTCAATTGGCCGGCTTCTCGCTTAACCCGGGGTTTTCGAAGAAGCGGAAGAAATCCGAGCGGGGCGACAGGACATAGCTTGTATCCTTGCCTTGCAGAGATGTTTCATACGCACGCATCGAGCGATAGAATACGAAGAAGTCGGGATCCTTTGAAAACGCGTCCGCGAAGGTCTTGTTGCGCAGCGATTCGCCTTCGCCGCGGCGGATTTCCGACTGGCGCTGGGCGTCGGCACGCAGGACAACCGCCTGGTTCTCAGCTTCGGACTTGATACGACGCGCTTCCTCCTGGCCACGGGCGCGCAAATCGGTTGCCTCGCGCTGGCGGTCTGAGCGCATGCGCTCATAGGTACGACTGGAGATTTCATCGGGCTGATCGGCACGACGGATGCGCACGTCAACAAGCTCGATGCCAAGGGCGCGGATCTGCGGGATCGCCTGATCCTCGATTTCCTTCATGATCTCGGCGCGCCGTTCAGCAAGCACTTCGTTGAAGGGGCGCTGGCCGATGATACGGCGGATGGACGCTGAAAGGATCGGCTCGATGCGGGCGCCCGCAGCTGGAATATTTCCTCCCACCGCCTGGTAGAAGCGCTTGGTATCGGTCACCCGCCAGCGGGCGACAGCATCGACGACAAAGCGGCGTTGCAGGGAATCGGTAATTTCCAGCTCCGGCGTCTGCAGCGGAATCAGACGATTCTCGATATAGACGACATTCTGGAAGGGTTCAGGAAATTTCAGAAAGAGGCCGGGTTTCTGGTCAACCTTGCGGATCTCACCGAACTGCAAGAGCAGCGCCTGCTGTGCCTCGCGTACGATATAAACGCAGCGCGTCCCCAGAAAGACCGCAACGCCAAGGGCAATCGTAACGCCAATCAAACGGGCCTGGTTCATGGCCGGCTCCCCTGGGTTGGTTGCGGGGAAGCGGGGCGACGTGCCTCGGGCAGGGGCAGATAGGGCTGGACATTGTTGCCGCCGGCGCCGCCGTCGATGATCGTCTTGCTCGCACCTGACAGCACGCGCTCGATGGTCTCGAGATAAATGCGCTGGCGGGTCACATCCTTGGCATTCTTGTATTGGTCATAGACGGCAAGAAAGCGCGAGGCCTCGCCTTCCGCCTCGGCTGCAATGCGCTTGGCGTAGGAATCGGCTTCCTGGAACTGCTGCACCACGTCGGCGCGTGCGTTGGCGAGCAATTGATTGGCATCGCGGCGCGACTGGTTCTGGAAGGTCTGGGCGTCCTGTGCGGCCTGCTGGACGTCGTTAAAGGCTTCTCTCACCTGCGGCGGAACTTCGGGGCGCGAGACCGATACGGCGTTGATCTGGATGCCGGCACTGTAGGAATCGAGTGTTTCCTGCAGGATGCGGGTGACTTCACCCTGGAGGATTGCCTGTCCCTTTGTGATGATATCCTCGGCATTATTGCGCCCGACGACTTCGCGCATGGCGCTTTCGGCGACCGCGCGCACGGCGTCCTGCGGTGCGACAATTCTGAACACGAAGTCCTGCGGCCGGTCAGGGCGGACCGACCACGAGACGGTGAAGCCGACGGAAACAATATTCTCATCCTTCGTCAGCATCAGCGCTTCATCCGGCAGTTCCTGTCGGCCATTGCCACGCGAGCGAAAGCCGATTTCCTCCTGGTTGACGCGGGTGACGCGCACCGTCTGCACCTGCTCGACCGGCCACAGGATAAAGTTGAGGCCGGACTGGCGCGGCGGCGCCTGGTAGGCACCGAAACGGGTGACAATACCCACCTCGTCAGGTTGAACAGTGAAGGCAGAGTTGAACAGCCAGATCACGCCGAGGCCGGCGATAATCAGCGCGATCAGCCCGCGTCCGCCATTGTCGCCAACCGGCAGAAATTTCTTGAGCTGGGCCTGGGCGCGACGAATGACATCATCGAGGTTGGGTGGCGTTGGACCATTATTAGGTCCTTGCGGGCCCTGACCCCACGGCCCACGCGGCCCCTGGCCCCATGGCCCGCCGCCATTGCCGCCGCTCTGATTGCTCCAAGGCATTCATGTCCCTTTCGGCGGGAGTTCCCGCTCAATCGATCATCCTGTTGCGCAGCGGTTATAAAGGCAGATCGACGGGCGTCAATCTCGCTTCTGCGACTTTAGGCGTAGAGATGTGGATGCCATAGCGGTATGTCAACCACCAGATCACTCAAATCGCGCCATGCCGTCGTGTGTTGTCCTCATTCATCACCGTCCAGACGGTCAAGCACACGATATGTGGTTGCAGCCGAATCGCGGTCGCTTGAGCGCAGCCGGTCGGTCAGGATGGTTTTCCACTCGCTCTCGATGATGGCTGGAAACAGCGCGTCGCCGACAGGGGTGGCATGAACGGTGGTCATGTAGAGCCGGTCCGCCAGATCAATGGTCTGCCGATAGATCTCGGCGCCGCCAGCGACGATGATTTCCGATACATTCGTCTGGCGTGCCGCTGTCTCGGCTTCGCTGATTGCCTGATCGATACTGTCAACGACGATGACGTTATCAGCGGTGAAATTCTTGTCCCGCGTGATGATGATATTGGTACGCCCCGGCAAGGCCTGGCCAATCGACTGGAACGTCTTGCGGCCCATGATCACCGGTTTGCCCCAGGTGACGGCCTTGAAGCGCTTGAGGTCGGTCGACAGGCGCCAGGGCATGCGATTATCGGCGCCGATCACGCCATTTTCGGCAACAGCGACAATCAGGGCCAGGGCTGGTTCGAGGTCGGCTGGAGGAGGCATAAGGCTCCCGTTCGAGATCGTTGATCAGGGCAGTGATGAAGGTAGTGAGGCAGCCCTGCTGCTCATGTCCGTATATGAGTATCGCTATGATTCTGTTCTAATAAACAGTCCAAATATGTCGAGCATTATAATGACTAAGGAGAGCAAGGGATCATTCTTCACAACACAGCAGCAGCACGCCTGACGGGGTATCGTTGTTCGATTAACGCGCCGCCACGGCGCCTGATGATGCAGGCGGCCTGGGGAGCGCTGACGTATCAACGTCGCTATCCAACAACAACTCAACGTCGCTATCCGACAACAACAATGTGTAATTGTCGTGGCCCATGGGCGCCGAGAAGAATTTTCTGTTCGATATCCCCTGAACGCGAGGGTCCGGTGACGAAATTCAGGGTGCGCGGCATCTTGCCGCGCCCGTAACGCGAGCGCAGGCGGTCCCATACACTCTCGTAATCGCCGACGATATCCTTGGCGTCGATAAGAACGATGTGGGTGTCGGGCAGGAAATTCAGTGTCGTCGGATTGTCGTTGCCGGACACCAGCGCCAGCGTCCCGGTTTCGGCAACGCCGGCCAGCGCATGCGACAGCCCGACGAGATCGTTTCCATCCGAACGCCCGCTGCGATGCTCAAGGGTCTTCTGCCTGTCCCAGGGGATCGCCGTGAAGATCGCGTCCTCGCCATGGCGCAACGCCATGGGCAGATTGTGCGCGCGCAGGAAGCCGGCGAGAGCATCGGGCACCTCGTCGAGGCTGGCGACGCGGGCAATGCTGGCGCTCACCGCTTCAGCCATCTTTATGAAGAGCGCCACCTGCTCGGCCGGCGGCAGATCGGCACGCTTGGGGATGAGACCGCGCGGCGAGCGCATGAGGCGCTGCTCGACGACGTCGCGGCGCGTCGGCTCGCGCCCGGTCACGCCAAGCGAGCGGCGGATGGTGGCAAGGATATCGTCACGTGCGCTCATCGGTTCAAAGCTCGCCGTCTCATGTGCGTGGGCGCTTGGCCCATGCGGCCTGAAAGGTCGCTCCGGCAGGGGCCGGCAGATCGCGGTATTTGGTCCAGCCGCCGGCCAGTGGCAGCCAGGAGAAGCGGCCCCTGGCCTTGCCGGCAAATCCCAGCACCAGCATGCCGATGCGGGTCGCGAGGTGATAAAGCCATGGTCTTGTGGCGAAGAAAGCCCAGACACTGAGCCCGGCGCGGAAGGTGGCCGGCGACAGATTGCGCTCGAATTCGCGTTCGCGCCAATGGCGCATCATCTTGGGCAGCGGGATCATCATCGGGCACACGCTCTCGCAGCGCCCGCAGAAGGTGGAGGCGTTGGGCAGGTGGCCGGCCTTGTCAACGCCGAAGAGGGAGGGGGTCAGCACTGCCCCCATCGGGCCTGGATAGACCGAGCCGTAAGCATGACCGCCGACCGCGTGATAGACCGGGCAATGGTTCATGCAGGCGCCGCAGCGGATGCAGCGCAGCATGTCCTGGAATTCGGAGCCGAGCATCGAGGAGCGGCCATTATCAAGCAGGATGACATGATATTCTTCCGGCCCGTCGGGATCGCCGGGGCGGCGCGGGCCCGTCGATAGCGTCGTGTAGACGGAAAAATCCTGCCCTGTCGCCGAGCGCGCCAGCACGCGCAGGATCTGCGACACGTCGTCCAGCGTCGGCACCAGCTTTTCAATGGAGGCGATGACGATGTGAATGCGCGGCAGCGTCTGTGTCAGATCGCCATTGCCCTCGTTGGTGACGATGATCGAGGTGCCGGTTTCGGCGATGAGGAAATTGGCGCCGGTGACGCCGATGTCTGATTTGAGGAATTTGTCGCGCAGGACGGCGCGCGCTTCGCCCAGCAGGCTTTCCGGCTCGTCGAGATTGCGCTCCGGCGCCAGATGGGTATGGACGCGGCGAAAATCGGCCTCCACCTGCTCTTTGAGGACGTGAACCGCCGGGGCGATGATGTGCGAGGGGTGCTCGCCCCTGAGCTGGATGATGTACTCGCCGAGGTCCGTTTCAATCGGATCAACGCCGGCCGCGCTCAGCGCCTCGTTGAGGTTGATCTCCTCCGAGATCATCGACTTGCCCTTGGTAACGGTGCGGGCGTTGACGCGCTTGCAGATGTCGAGGACGACGGAGCGCGCTTCCTCGCTGTTGCGGGCAAAATGCAGGAGGCCGCCGGCAGCCGTCAGATTGGCTTCATAGGCCTCAAGATAGAGATCGAGATGGGCGAGCGTGTGGTTCTTGATGTCGCGGGCATTGGCCCGGAGCTGGTCGAATTCGGGCAGGCGGTCGGCTGCAGCCTTGCGCTTGCCGATGAAGCCCGCTTCGACATTGTGCATGGCACGCTGGAGCTGTTCGTTACCCAGTGCCTCGACGGCATTTTCCTTGAAGGTCTCGGTGGTGAGAAACATGACTCAGTTCTCCGCGCCGTGATCGGCTTCGCCGATGGGCGGGCCGTCGGTCATGCCGGCGAGCACTTCGGCGACATGACGCACTTTAATGCGCTCGCCATAACCCTCGCGTTGCAGTTTTCCGGCCATGTTCATCAAGCATCCCATGTCGCCGGCAAGAAGCAGGTCGGCGCCGGTTGCGGCGATATCCTCGGCCTTCTTTCCAACGATCTTGTTGGAGATATCGGAATATTTGACACAGAACGTGCCGCCGAAACCGCAACACACCTCGCTGTCGCCCATCTCCGTGAGGCTGAGGCCGGTGACGCTTTTCAGCAAGGCGCGTGGCTGGCGCTTGATGCCGAGTTCGCGCAGGCCTGAACAGCTGTCATGGTAGGTCGCGGTGGCAGCGAGGCTGGCGTTGACCTCGCGCATGCCTCGCACATCGGTGAGGAAACTTACCAGTTCGAAGGTCTTGGCGGCGAAGGCGTTGGCGCGGGCAGCCTGCATCGGATCATCGGCAAAGAGTTCCGGAACATGGCTTTTCAGCATGCCGCCGCACGATCCGGATGGCGCCACGACATAATCATAAGCTTCAAACGTATCCAGAATGCGGGTGGCGATCGCCCGGGCGGTGGCGCGATCACCTGAATTGAACGCAGGCTGGCCGCAGCAGGTCTGGCCGGCAGGCACGTCGACGACGCAGCCTGCTTCTTCAAGCAGCTTCACCGCCGCAAAGCCGACGCTCGGGCGAAACATATCGACAAGACAGGTGACGAACAGGGCGACGCGAGGGTGCTTTGCAGCGGACATGAACGGCCTGTCTCCGGTTGGTCGGCATCGTAAACAATCAAGTCGGGCGGAGAGTGGCTGAAAGCGGGAGCTACCGCAAGCCGGCTGAGGAGCCCGGGTGCAAGTGATGGTTAGCCCACGGGGCGCAACGCCTCGATCAGCATATGGCCCTCGACACCTTCGCCAAGCGCGGCCTCGATCGAAAAGGCCTGTTCGAGGGTTTTTTGCGACAGAGCCTCGCGCGGCGCGGCGCAGGCAAGCAGGCGTCCCTCCTTCAGGACGGCGATACGATCGGCAAAGCGCGCTGCGAGATTGAGGTCGTGCAGAATGGTGAGCGTGGTGAGCCCGTGTTCCCGGGTGAGGCTGCGGACGGTTTCCATCACCTGCAACTGGTTGCGGATGTCGAGCGCGCTCACCGGCTCGTCAAGAAAGAGGAATTGCGGGTCGCTGGCCATCACCTGAGCCAGAAAAACCAGCTGGCGCTGGCCGCCGCTGAGTGCGCCCAGAGGGCGGGTTGCCAGATGCGCGATGCCAAGGCGCTCCAGCGCGCTCCCTGCCGCCGCAAGATCAGCTTCGCCAACGCGGTAGTGCAGCTGCTTCAGGCGGCCGAGAAGGACGGTCTCAACCACGGAGAGTGCGGCGCGCACGCCGATATCCTGTGGCATATAGCCGATATGCGGGGCCGTCCCGGTCAACGCTTCAAGCGTAATTGATCCGCTGCTTGGTACAAATCCGGCAAGAGCTTTCAGGAGCGAGCTTTTTCCCGAACCGTTAGCGCCGATCACGGCCAGTATCTCACCGGGACGGGCGATAAGATCGACATCGCTCAGGGCGATCAGCCTGCCATAGCGCACGCCCAGCCCCTCAGCTTTCAGCATCACCAGAAACTCCGCCGCGAACCGATGATGAGCCAAACAAGAAACGGCACGCCGATCAGCGCGGTCACGATGCCGATGGGGATGAGAGCGCCCGGTACCAGCGTCTTGCTCGCGATCGAGGCAAGCGACAGAACGAGTGCACCAAAGAGCGCTGAGAGCGGCAGTAGGCCGCGTTGATCCTCGCCAACCAGCATGCGCGCCATATGGGGCGCGACAAGGCCGATGAAGCCGATGGTGCCGACGAAGGCGACGGCGATCCCGGTCAGGGCCGAGATCACCACAAAGGCGCGAAGCCGTAATGCCCGCACGTTGACGCCAAGGCCGACTGCCCGTTCATCGCCAAGTTTCAAGGCCGTGAGGCGCCAGACATCGGCGGTGATCATCGGCAGGCAAAGTAGAATGGTAAGCAGCAGAAGGTAAAGCTTCGACCAGCTTGCTTTCTGCAGGCTGCCGAAGAGCCAGAAGACGATCTGTTGCAAGGCTTCGGGCGAGGCGATGAATTGCAGCAGAGCCAGCAGCGCCTGTAACAAAAACAGCAATGCTATGCCTGCCAGGATGAGGATTTCCGGCGTCGCGCCACGCAAGCTCCCTATCGCATAGACGCAGGCTGAGGCAAGGCCGGCGAAGAAGAAGGCGGAGAGGGGAATGGCGGTTGCTTCCGATATCGGCAGAAGCGGCCCGATCACGATCACCAGCGCGGCACCGAAGCCGGCACCAGCCGAGATGCCGAGCGTGTAGCTTGAGGCGAGCGGGTTGTTGAGGATGGTCTGCATCATGGCGCCGGTGAGCCCCAGCGACGCACCGACGGCAAGCGCCATGAGGGCAGCCGGCAGGCGGATCGACCAGATGATGGCATCCACCGTCCGGTCCGCGGCAAGGCCCAATGCGGAACGCGCTACCGCTGCCAGCGGCAGCAGCGCCGGGCCGGTGGCGATATCGACGAGCAGGCTCAACGCTACCGCCGCCGTCGCCGCGAGGCCGACGATGAGGCGGGTGCGCGCGTGATGGCGATAAGCGGCGCCGACCGCGCCAGTGACCGGGGCGGCGCCTGAAATCGATTGAACCTTGCTCATGGCGTCAGGGGCAGCATCCATGTACCGGCGAACGGCACAGGAAGGAAGCGCTCATGGTAGTCGCGTAGCGATTGCACCGGATCGATATCCTCGAAGACGTCTGGATAGAGGCGCTTGGCGATGAACTGCATGGCGGTGAAGTCGAACAGGGTGCGCGCCAGCCCATGCTCGATGGCGTTGATATTGCCGGTCTTGACGGCGGTCAACTCCGCCCAGCCCGGCCGCGCCGCATAAGGGGCAACGCTGGTGCGCGTCGTCTCGGCGTCGGTGTCGTAGCCGGTTTTGACGGCAAGCGGTCGGTTGCCCCAGGAGGAGCCGGCGATGAGGATCAGGTCGGGGTTTTCGGCGATGACCGTTTCAGGATTGAGCGGGCCCCAGGCTCCGGGAATTCTCCCGGTGGCGATATTCACCGCGCCCAGCGTGGTGAGGACCTTGCCCCACATGGTGTTGTTATAGCTGTTGCCGATGGCGCTGGCGCCGCCCTGGCCAAGTTCGACATAGGCTTTGGGGTTTTTGATCTTGGAACGGGCGATACGCGCCAGGATGTCGCGATATTGCTGTTCGTAGAAAGTCGCCAGTTCCTCGGCCCGCTTTTCGGCCTGCATGACCTTGCCATAAGCCCTGGTGGAGGCGAGGTGGCGCTCCAGCACCTGCGCGTTATAGTCGATGACGATGATCGGGATGCCGGCCGCCGTGATCTGCTCGACCTGGGTCTGGGCTGCCTTGAAGCCCCATTCGGCCATGAAGACGACATCGGGCCTGAGGGCGATCACCTTCTCGGCGCTGAAGGTATTGTTTTCGATATCACCGACATCGGGCATGGCCTGAAGGTTGGGGATGACCTTCGCATATCTGGAGAAGATGGCCGGCCGCCAGCCTTCCCATGGCGTGCGTGACATACCGACAACTTTTTTCCACCCTTCGACGCCGGCGATGGCGGTGAATTCCTCGTAATTGAAGGTCACAATCACGCGGGAAACCGGATGTCCGACTTTCACTTGGCGTCCGATGGCGTCGGTAATGTCCAACGCGTGCGCCTGTACAGGCAGGGAACAGGCAGCGGAAAGTGTAGGGATACTGGCTGCGAGCAGCAGAGTTCTGCGGTTGATCAGCATGATGGCCTCCAGACGAAAAGGTCCGCGCGGTAAATTGAGGATGTGGTGGGGAGCGTCGGAGCGATCCGACGGGCTCATGACCGGGACGGGCGAATGAGCAAGCGACCGGTCTCGCCGGCGCTCACATCAGGCCTTCAGAAATGTCAGACGATGGGTGGAGCGCGCGCGGCCTGCGGCCGGCCGGCGCGTCCGGGCGGCTCTCTTTGCGGCTCAGTCAGCGCATTATTGTCAACGAGAACGAAATTGCCGACCGGAGCAAAGGCTGATTGCGATATTGCCAGTACCGGCGCCGCCAGGGCACTGCGGCAGGTGGCGATACACATGATGTCGCATTGGTAATGAAGCGGCTGCGGCGCGTTGTCCGGGCTCTGGCGTTCGGCGCTGCTCAGACAGATGACGGCCCCTGAAAGCGGATCGGCGGCGGCCTGAATTGTAGCCGCGAGCGGCGACAGAATCGCCTGAATCGACAGGGCAAGCACCAGCAGCATTGCTGCCATTTGCCGTGTGACCACGCGTAGCTTCATCGCCATCCGTCCCATGGGAGTTTCATAGCCGGGGCGCGATCGCATCGTCAATCAGGGCGGTTCATCAATCGCCTTGCGCGCTACGATGGCGACGGCTAAGGCCGATACGGGTTCTGCCACCATTGAGCGTCATGACCGAGGATTATTATCATCCATTGCGCCGGCAAGTGCTGGACGAGGTGCATGCGCGCCCCTTCCAGCTGACGCGGGCGCCGCGTCGCTTCCTGCATGCAGCCTTCACCATCGATCAGGCCGGAGGTGAGGCGGCGGTGCAGGCGCTCGATCACTGGTGCGCGACGACCGGCGGCGAACGCCCGGCGCCTGGCGCCAATTTTCACCGGATCGCCTTTCCCTCCGCCCGGCTGCGCTGGGAGCGTCATACCGAATTCACGACCTATACCTGGGACACGGCGTGCACGGCTGATGAACCGTTCGGCTGGCCGCTCGCGGAGGCAAGCCCGGTGGGTGAAGCCTTGCCGGCTCCCGGGCCTTTGCTTGCTGCGGTTGATCTGGTGATTATCGGGGCTGACGGCGCACCCGATGATCTGTCGGGGTTATTTGACCAGACGTCGCTGTGTGTTGCCAGCGTCCATGATGGCGCGGCGCGGATCATCACCGATTTTCGTCAGGATGCGCGGGGGTCGACACGTATTCTGGTGATTGATCGCGGGCTTCATCCGCAGGTGGCCGGAGCGCTGGTGCAGCGGCTTCTGGAGATCGAGACGTATCGGACATTCGCCCTTCTCGGCCTGCCCGAGGCAATGCGCAGCGCGCCGGTTGTGGGGCGCATCGAGACCGAACTGGTGCGCGTCACGGGGCAGATGAGAGCGCCGTCCGATCTGGCTGATAATTCAGTGCTTCTCGATGGTCTGATGGCGCTTGCTTCCGAGCTTGAGGCGGAGGCTGCGATCTGCGCCTATCGCTTCGGGGCGACGCGGGCCTATGACGCCATTGTCCGCAGTCGTCTTGATGTCGTGGGTGAACAGCCGGTTGAAGGCTATCTGACTTGGAAAGCCTTCCTCGACCGGCGGATGGCACCGGCGATGAGGACGTGTCAGACGGTTGCCGATCGCCAGGCGGAACTGGCGCGCAAATTATCGCGGGCCGCTAACCTCTTGCGCACGCGCGTTGATATCGAGGTCGAGCAACAGAACCGGTCGGTCCTGCAGGCGATGAATGAGCGGGCACGGCTGCAACTGAGGCTGCAGCAGACAGTTGAGGGCCTCTCGGTCGCCGCTGTCAGCTATTATGTCGTGGCACTTATAGGAGTGCTGTTCGAGGGCGCGCGCGATGCCGGTCTCACCACCGCAGAGCCGGGAATTCTGTCAGCGCTCGCTGTGCCTGTGGTAATTGGCACCATCTGGCTGATCGTGCGCCGTATCAGGCGCAAGCATAGCGAATGAGCGGTTTTCAGCAGCGACGATAGGTGAAGGTCAGGGGAGCGCTATTAGATGGTCCGCCTTTCACGAAGCGCTCGGTAGATTGAAATACGTCGCGGCTCTGGAAGGTCGCCTCATAGGCATAGACCGTGTCGCGACTAGTGATGAGGGCGGTCACCCGGTTGGCGCTGGCGCTGACCGAGACGGGCTGCGGGCGGCCATTGTTGAGGCGCTGTTCGGTATAGGTCCAGGCCGAACCATTGCGAGAAAACTGTACCCAGTTGGCGCAGCCATTATCATGGCTCCACCGGCCCTCGATCCAGTCGGCGGCGCCCTGCGCGCTCGCCTGCACGCATAATACCGCCAGGCAAATCACCACATAAACCGCGCGCATTGATTTGATGCCCCCGCACAAGAATCAGAGGTCAGAAGTTAGCCGCGCTGACGGAGCGTGACAATCAGCGAGCAAACTCGGCGCGTGTGAAACCCTGCAGATACAGAAGCGCCGTCAGATCTCCATGCTCGATGCGAATGGCGCAGGCCTCAGCCACTTTCGGCTTGGCGTGGAAGGCGACACCGAAGCCGGCGGCATTCAGCATGGGCAGATCATTGGCCCCGTCGCCGACGGCCAGGGTCTCGTCTGGCTGAAGCGACAGCTGCAGTGCAAGCGCGCCAAGCGCCTGACGTTTGGCCTCAGCGCCAAGGATCGGGTCAGCAATTTTGCCGGTGAGCTTGCCATCGGCGACGATCAAGGTGTTTGAGCGGTGTTCGTGGAAACCAAGGCGTGTGGCGATCGGCCCGGTGAAGAGCGTGAAACCACCCGAGACGAGCGCGGTGTAGACGCCGCTTGCACGCAGGGTGGCCACAAGCACGGGTCCACCCGGCATCAGCTCGATGCGCTCGGCGATGATCTTGTCGATGGTCGCGACAGGAAGGCCTGCGAGCAGCGCCACCCGTTCCCGCAGCGCCCCTTCGAAGGGGATTTCGCCGCGCATGGCCTGTTCGGTGATGGCGGCGACGCGGGGCTTCAGATCAAGCTCGGCTGCCAGTTCGTCGATACATTCCTGGCGGATCATGGTTGAATCCATATCGGCCAGAAACAATTTCTTGCGCCGATGGATGGCGGGAACAATGGCGATATCGATCGGTTCATGGCAAAAGCGGGCGCGAAGATCATCGCCGAGCACTGTGATCGCTTCGGCACGCGCATTGGTCGGCGTGAAGGCGATTTCAGCGGCTATTCCTTCATCAAGCTGGCGCGGGGCGGCGGCCTGCGGCAGATGAGACCCCATGGCCGCGATATGACCTGCCGTCAGGCAGGGGCGCGCCGGGTCACAGAAAGATATCAGAACGTGGGTCATCGGGATTGGAGATTGACGGGTTTGCGGGCGGATCGGAATTGGCGCGGGCTTGCTATTGCAGGTCCGACCGCGAGCGGCAAGTCGCGGCTGGCGCTTGATTGGGCTTCTTCTCATGACGGCATCATCATCAATGCCGATGCCATGCAGGTTTATAGCGATCTGCGGGTCATTACCGCGCGCCCCGGCGCGGCCGACGAGGCAATCGTCCCGCACCGGCTCTATGGTATCGTCGACGGGTCGCAGGCCGGTTCGGCGCAAATCTGGGCGGAGCGGGCCTGCGCCGAAATTGCAGCGGCGCGAGCTCAAGGCGCCATGCCGGTGCTGGTCGGTGGCACCGGGCTTTATTTCCGCGCCCTTTTCGAAGGGCTTGCCGATTTGCCGGACATTCCCGAGGCCATCCGTCGGAAATGGCGCGAACGGGCGACAGACGAAGGAAGCATGGCGCTCCATGCGGAATTGCGCCGGCGCGATCCGGCGATGGCGGCGCGATTGCGGCCAAGCGATGCGCAGCGCGTGACGCGGGCGCTTGAGGTGATTGACACGACGGGGCGCTCGCTGGCGGCCTATCACGAGGCTGCCACCACAGGGCTTGAAGATCCGGCAGGGTGGGAGCGAGTGTGTCTGCTGCCGGAGCGTGAGAAATTGCATGGCGCGATCGCCGCGCGCGTGCGCGCCATGATCGCTCATGGCGCCGTTGGCGAAGTCGAGGCCCTGCTGGCGCGCAAGCTCCATCGGGCGCTGCCGGTGATGAAGGCGATCGGTGTCAACGAGCTTGGCGCCTATCTCGCGGGCGAGGGCACGCTTGATGAAGCTCAAATGCGGATGATGGCTGCTACCCGACGCTATGCCAAGCGCCAAGTGACCTGGATGCGCACCCAGATGGCCGATTGGCGGGTGCTGGGGTCAGCTGCGGCGATGTGACCCGTACTAGCCTTGGCCTGATGCTCATGGCAGGAAGGAGCATCACGGATGACATGATTCTGGAAAGACAAGACCATGGCTGGAGCTTGTACCGCGGGCGTCGATACCGGATTTGTCGCACTTGGCTATGGCAAGGTGGCGGTGCTGGGCGTGGTGCAGGGCATCACGGAATTGCTGCCGATTTCTTCCACCGCCCATATGCGGATCGTTCCGGCCTTTCTTGGCTGGCAGGATCCGGGTTCTGCCTTTTCGGCTGCCATGCAGCTTGCGGCCCTTGGCGCTGTCATCTCGTATTTCTGGCGCGATGTGGTGGGGGTGAGCGCAGGCGCCATGCTCGCCGTGGCGAAACGTGATTTCAAGGACGCCAATTTTCGCTTCGCGCTGGGTGTGACGCTTGCCACCGTCCCTGTCGTTGTCTTCGGTCTGGCGTTGTCTGGCGTACTCAACCAGTGCAATTCACCGTTGAGAAGCCTTGAGGTGATCGGTACGGCCTCGATCGTCATGGCACTGCTGCTGGCGGCGGCCGAGATCGGCGCCAAGCATGTCCGTGTCGTCGAGAACTCGACGCTGCGTGATCATCTGCTGATTGGTCTGGCGCAGGCAGGCGCGCTCATCCCCGGCGTCTCGCGCTCGGGCTCGACGCTGACGGCGGCGATGTTTCTCGGCTTCAAACGCGAGGAAGCGGCGCGCTTCTCCTTCCTCCTTGGGCTGCCGGCGATCACGCTGGCGGGGGTGAAGGAATTATGGGTTCTCGCTCGCGCCGGTCTGAGCATCGAGGGCTGGTCGGTGCTGCTGGTTGGGCTCATCGTCGCCAGCATCGCCGCCTATGCGGCGATCTATCTGCTGATGGCCATCGTCGAGCGCTTTTCCTCCTGGCCCTTCGTCATCTACCGGGCGGGCATGGGGACGCTGCTGCTGGCGGGGGTATATTGGGGGTGGTTGGGGTAGGCTTGGACGCCATATCCAGCTTGACGCCCGCCAGCCTCTCGTCTAGCCTCACGCTGTCAACAACGGACCTTTCCAAATGTCTATGCAACTTATTGTAAGGTGGCGCGCTGCAACGTGACGAGAAATCGTTACGAAGGCTGGCGCGCAAATCAGGGCTCCCTCGGGGGCCTTTTTTGTTGCCTTAAATCGTTCTGCCGATCTGCTGATGAGGGAAATTGAGATGGCCAAGGAGATGAGCGGCGCCGAAATGGTGATCGAGGCGCTGAAGGATCAGGGCGTCACCGAGATTTTCGGCTATCCCGGCGGCGCGGTGCTGCCGATCTATGACGCGCTTTTCCAGCACAACAGCGTCCGCCACATCCTGGTGCGCCACGAGCAGGGCGCGGTGCATGCGGCGGAAGGCTATGCGCGCTCGTCGGGCAAGGTCGGCGTGGTACTTGTCACGTCCGGGCCAGGGGCGACGAACGCGGTGACCGGGCTTGTCGATGCGCTGATGGATTCAATCCCGCTCGTCGTCATCACCGGTCAGGTGCCAACCCATCTCATCGGCACCGATGCGTTCCAGGAATGCGATACGGTCGGCATCACACGGCCGGCCACCAAGCACAATTATCTGGTAAAGGATGTCGCCGATCTGCCGCGCATCCTCCATGAGGCGTTCACCGTCGCCGCTACGGGCCGGCCGGGGCCGGTTGTCATCGACATTCCGAAGAATGTGCAGTTCGCGCTTGGTGTTTACAAAAACTACAAGGATGTGCCGCACAAGACCTATCGTCCCAAGCGCGACCCCGAGGATCAGGCGATCGCGCGGGCGCTCGATCTCATGGCAGCCGCCAGGCGGCCGATTTTCTATACGGGCGGCGGCATCATCAATGCCGGTCCGCAAGCAGCGGCGAATTTGCGCAAGCTCGTGCGCCTCACCGGCTTTCCGATCACCCAGACGCTGATGGGGCTTGGCGCCTATCCACATTCGGATACGCAAAATCTCGGCATGCTTGGCATGCACGGGACGTATGAGGCCAATATGGCGATGCATGATTGCGATGTCATGATCGCGCTTGGCGCACGCTTTGATGACCGCATCACCGGCAGGCTCGATGCATTTTCGCCCGGCTCGAAAAAGATCCATGTCGATATCGATCCGGCCTCCATCAACAAGAACGTGAAGGCGGATGTGCCGATCATCGGCGATGTCGGCGTGGTGCTGGAAAAGCTGCTGGCTGGCTGGAAGAAGCGCAAGCTGCAGGCAGACAAGGCGGCTCTGAAAAACTGGTGGGCGGCGATCAAGGGCTGGCGCCAGCGTGATTGCCTCAGCTATCGCCGCAAAAGCGATGTCATCATGCCGCAATATGCCATTGAGCGGCTTTATGCGCTCACCAAAAAGCATGACACCTACATCACCACTGAAGTTGGCCAACACCAGATGTGGGCGGCGCAATATTTCCATTTCGAGGAGCCGAACCGCTGGATGACCTCGGGCGGGCTTGGCACCATGGGCTATGGCTTGCCGGCGGCGATCGGGGTGCAGATGGCGCACCCGAAAGCGCTTGTCATCGACATTGCGGGAGAGGCCTCGATCCTGATGAACATGCAGGAGATGTCGACGGCGGCGCAGTATCGTTTGCCGGTCAAGATCTTCATCCTCAACAATCAGTATATGGGCATGGTGCGGCAATGGCAGGAATTGCTGCATGGGTCGCGCTATTCGGAAAGCTACAGCGAAGCGCTGCCGGATTTCGTCAAGCTGGCGGAAGCCTACCATGCCAAGGGCATACGCTGCTCGGACCCGGAGAAACTCGACGCGGCGATCAACGAGATGATCGCTTATCCCGGCCCCGTCATCTTCGACTGTCTGGTGGACAAGATGGCCAATTGTTTTCCGATGATCCCGTCGGGCAAGGCGCATAACGAGATGATCCTCAACGAGGAGGCCGGCAGCGATATCGGTGGCGTCATCGATGCCAAGGGCCGGCAATTGGTGTGAGTGAGCCCCCAATGTTCACCCTTGCGGAACTCGAGTCAGCTCATCGCACCGTCGAGGCAGCCATGCCCGCAACGCCCCATTTTGCCTGGCCCTTGCTGGCGGAGCGACTTGGGACGCAAGTGATCGTCAAGCACGAGAACCATACGCCCACCGGCGCCTTCAAGGTGCGCGGAGGGCTCGTCTATCTGGAGAGGCTGAAGCGCGAGCGGCCCCATGTCGCCGGTATCATTTCGGCAACGCGCGGCAATCACGGCCAGAGCCTTGCTTTCGCCGGGCGCCAGTATGGTGTGGAGGTGACCATCGTCGTGCCGCATGGCAATTCGACGGAAAAGAATGCGGCGATGCGCGCCTTCGGCGCCGAACTCATCGAAGAGGGCGGCGATTTCCAGGAGGCGCGGGAGACGGCTGAAAGGCTGGCAGTGATGCGCGGGCTGGAGATGGTCCCGTCGTTCCACCGCGATCTGGTGATGGGGGTTGCGACATACGCGCTCGAGCTGCTCCGTGCTGAGCCGGGGCTTGAACGGCTCTACGTTCCCATCGGACTTGGCTCGGGGATCTGTGGCTGCATTCTGGCGCGCGATCTTCTGGGGTTGAAGACGGAGATTATCGGCGTTCAGTCGACGCAGGCGCCGGCCTACAAGCTGTCGTTTGAGGCGGGCCATGTGGTGAGCACCAATTCCAGCATCACCCATGCCGATGGCATGGCAACGCGGGTGCCGGACGCCGAGGCGCTGGCAATCATCCGGCGCGGCGCCTCGCATATCGTTCTGGTCAGTGATGACGAGATCGCGCAGGCGGTCCGTGCCTACTGGACCGATACACATAATCTCGCGGAAGGGGCCGGCGCTGCGCCGCTTGCTGCTGCTGTGCAGGAAAAAGACGTCAATCGGGGAAAGCGTATCGCTGTCATCCTGTGCGGCGGCAACATTGATCTTGATCTCTTCCAGCGCTGGGTCCTTACCGGCGCCAGCCCTTCTCAACCAAGGTAAGCGACCATGTCCACCAGCCATTACCCTGCCGCCCGCCCTGATGAGCCGATCCAGCGCCACACTCTGTCGGTGCTTGTCGATAACGAGCCGGGGGTTCTTGCCCGCATCGTTGGCATGTTTGCGGCGCGCGGCTACAATATCGACAGCCTCACGGTCTCGGAAACGAGCCATGAGGCGCATGTCTCGCGCATCACGGTGATCACCTCGGGAACCGCCCAGAAGATCGACCAGATCAAGGCGCAATTGTCGCGCCTCGTGCCGGTCCACCGGGTGACCGATCTGACCGTCTCCGGCCCGTCGATCGAGCGCGAACTCGCCATGGTCAAGGTGGTGGGCAAGGGCGAGCTGCGGGTGGAGGCGATGCGGCTGGCGCAGGCCTTCGGCGCGCGCGCGGTTGACGCAACGCTCGAAAGTTTTGTCTTCGAGATCACCGGAGTAACGGAAGATATCGACCGTTTCATCGACATGATCCAGCCTTGCGGGCTGGTTGAAGTGGCACGCACGGGGGTTGCCGCCATGCAGCGCGGGACAGCCTCGACATGATGAGCGGATCGCTGCTTGCAGCCTTTGTTCTGTTTGCCTTCGTGAGTTCGATCACGCCGGGTCCAAACAACATCATGCTGCTGGCCTCTGGCGTCAATTACGGCTGGCGGCCGACGCTTCCGCATATTTTCGGTATCAAGGTCGGTTTCATCATCATGGTAGTGCTGGTAGGCCTTGGCTTCGGCCAGGTGTTCGAGCGCTCGCCAATGGTCTATGTGGTCTTGAAATGGCTGGGCACGGCCTATCTCCTGTGGCTGGCGTGGAAGCTTTTCAACGCCGGTGGTTCGGTCGGGCCGATTACGGGTGAAGGCAAGCCGATGAGCTTCCTGCAGGCGGCGGCCTTTCAATGGGTCAATCCCAAAGCGTGGACGATGTCGGTCGCGGCGATTGCGACCTACACGGTGCCGGACGCCTTTACGACGAGTGTTTTCATGGTCGCCCTGATCTATGGGCTGGTCGGCCTGCCCAGTTCGGTGTTCTGGACGGTCAGCGGTGTCGGATTGAAGCGCTTTCTTGGCAATGAGCGCCTGGTGCGAGGCTTCAATGTGGCGATGGCCCTGCTGCTGATTGTCTCGCTCATTCCGACATTCGTCTCGGCTTTTCACTGAAGGGCACGACGATGGATGCACACCAGATGACGAGCCTTGCGATTGCCTGCGGCATTGCAGGCACGCTTGCCTATGCGATCGGTCTGTGGCGGCGCTGGCGGCCGGGCAGTAGCGGTCGTCCGGCCTTCACCGAAAGCTCGACGCGGGTGCGCGAGCCGTGGACGGTTGCCGCCGTGCTTTTATTGCTGACTGCCGCGGCGCTCAAATTTTATGCTCGCAGCGCCATCTGATCAGGGAGATGACATCGGTTGCCTTTACGTTTTTCACTGCGGCAATCATCGGGTAGGGGTAAGGTTTCATCGTTCGTGGTTGCGTAAAACCGGTTTCCACTTTTGCCCAACATGCTCTAGAAGCGGCACCGGCTGCGGTTCGAGTGGGGAAATTCTCCATGCCGCTTCACAGGTTCAACTAAGCGCCAAGAGGAAATGTCCCATGCGTGTCTATTATGATCGCGACGCCGATCTCAATCTCATCAAGGGTAAGAAAGTCTGCATCGTCGGCTACGGGAGCCAGGGCCATGCCCATGCGCTCAATCTGCGCGATTCAGGCGTCAAGGATGTCGCGGTGGCGTTGCGTGCCGGGTCGGCCAGCGCCAAGAAGGCGGATGCCGAAGGCTTCAAGGTGATGACGCCGGCGGATGCCGCCAAATGGGCGGATGTGATGATGATGCTGACGCCTGATGAATTGCAGGCCGACATCTACCGTAATGATCTGCATGCCAACATGAAGCAGGGCGCGGCGCTGTTGTTTGCCCATGGCCTCAACATCCACTTCAATCTGATCGACCCGCGCGCTGATCTCGACGTGCTGATGATCGCGCCGAAGGGCCCGGGCCATACGGTACGCTCGGAATATCAGCGCGGCGGCGGTGTGCCGTGTCTGGTGGCGATCCACAAGGATGCCTCCGGCAACACGCATGATCTTGGCCTGTCCTATGCGTCGGCCATTGGCGGCGGGCGCGCCGGCATCATCGAGACGAGCTTCCGCGAGGAATGCGAAACCGACCTTTTCGGCGAGCAGGTGGTGTTGTGCGGCGGCCTTGTCGAACTCATCCGCGCCGGTTTCGAGACGCTGGTTGAGGCTGGTTATGCCCCGGAAATGGCCTATTTCGAATGCCTGCATGAGGTAAAGCTCATTGTCGATCTCATCTATGAGGGTGGTATCGCCAATATGAATTATTCGATTTCGAACACGGCCGAATATGGCGAATATGTCACCGGCCCGCGTATCATCACGGCTGAAACCAAAGCCGAGATGAAGCGTGTGCTCGATGACATCCAGGGCGGTCGTTTCACCCGTGACTGGATGCTGGAGAACAAGGTCAACCAGACCTCCTTCAAGGCGATGCGCGCCAAGGCAGCCGCCCACTCGATCGAAGAGGTCGGCGAAAAGCTGCGCGGCATGATGCCGTGGATCAAGGCGAAGGCCCTCGTCGACAAGGCTCGCAACTAAGAAACGGAGCGGGGCGTGGTCACGGTCGATGAATTCTATGCGACCGTGCCACGCTTCGAGCGCTTCGAGGATGTGACCGACGCCAGCCTTTATCGGCCTTTGCCAGATGATTGGGTGGTGGGGGTGAGCGATGTCGTGTCTTCGACCAGAGCGATTGCCAGCGGCCAATACAAGAGTGTCAATCTGGCTGGCGCGGCGATGATCCCGGCCCTTGCCAATCGTCTTGGCAATTATCGCTTTCCCTATGTTTTCGGCGGCGATGGGGCGGCGCTCGCCCTTCCCGGCGACCAGCGTGTCGTGCTGGAGCAGGCGCTCAGCGACACGGCGGCTTTTGCCCGCGATGCGCTTGGCCTGCAATTGCGCGTATCGGTGATGACGATGGCAACGATCCGGGAGGCTGGCCATGATGTCCGCCTTGCCCGCTTTGCCCGCTCGACCCATATCGATTATGCGATGTTTGCCGGCGGCGGCGTGTCCTATGCAGTCGAGCGCATGAAAGCGGATATCGGCTGCCTCCAAGCCTCGCTGCCGGGCATCAAGCCTGATCTTGAGGGATTGACGTGCCGCTGGCATCCCATGCCGGCGGAGCACGGTGTGGTCCTGTCGCTGATTGTGCTGCCGGGTCGCACGATCAGCGCTTTCAATCACCTGCTATCGCGCCTTTTCGCGCTGCTGCGGGGCGAAGGCGATGCAGGAGAGCCGCTGTCCAATGAACGGTTGCACCTGCCGCTGCCGCTGCGCGGCCTCATGTTTGAAGCGCGCGCGTTGCGGCGCCCCGGCACGAGCCTGTGGCGGAGTGTTATTGAGCGCGTCTATGCGCATTTTGTATCATTTGCTCTGTTCCGCACCGGTATTGTGGCGGGCTCGTTCGACCCCGCCCGCTACCGCCGCGAACTGGTGGCCAATGCCGATACGGCAAAATTTGAAGATGGTCTGCGCATGACGATCGATTGTTCGCCGGCGGTTGCCGACGCACTTGATGCCATGCTGACAACTGCGGAGGCGGAAGGGGTGGTGCGCTTTGGCAGCCATCGTCAGACGGCGGCAATCATGACCTGCCTTGTGCCGTCAATTGATGAGGCTGATCATGCCCATTTCATCGACGGCGCGGATGGCGGTTACGCCATGGCAGCGCAGGTGATGAAGGACAAACACACCTGATCCTGCATCTGCCTGCCGTGTCAATTATGCCAGAACAGGACGAGTAGGACGATAATAGGCAGCGGGATGCCAAGAAGCCAGAGAAGTGCGCCTTTACCAAGACCCATGACAAGCTCCTGAGTGGTCGGAATTTGCAGATTGCCGGAGTTGAAAACGGAGAGAAGCACCTGTGAGCGCTTCTCCCAGTCGATCTCAGATTACTTGGCGGCAACCCATGTCATCAGATTGCGGTCGTACTTGTAGCCGACCGCGCTGGTGAGGCTTTCCTTCGATTCCGTCATCGACAGATAGTGCTTGCCGTCCTTGGTGGTGACGGAAATGGCGGAGAAGGGAACAGCCACGTCCTTTTCGCCGACACCAACGAAGCCGCCGACGCCGACGATGAAGCCGGTGATCTGGCCGCTGCGATTGATGAGAACATCATCGACATCGCCAAGCTTCTTGTCGGCCTGATCGTAGACCGTCTGCTTGTAATACATGGTCACGGTCACGCTGTCGGTGGGAATGACCGGCAAGGTTCCTGCCGCGAACGCCGCTGATGCAGCTGCGAGCGCCAGTATAAGAACAGAAGATTTCAAATATCGCATTTCAGTCTCCCTTTGTGTGAGGCTAATGAAACGCGCCGTTCAGCCAGAAGTTCCACGGATATGCTGCCGAAATCGCGTATTCCTCGTGCTGCGACATCGACATGCAGGCTGCGCAAAAAAAACGGTTGGTGTCCGGCATCGTTCTCGGGCAAATTCAAAGCCCCGGGGAGACGCAAAATGACCACGCTCGAGCGCGCTCGTGGTATTCCGACGAGTTTGGTCGGCCAGAGCGAGCAAACAGTCGCCTTGCTGCACGATGTCGCGATTACCTATCACCTTGCTGATGGTTCGTTTTACGAGGCGGTGGCGCCGACGACGCTTGCCATCGCGGAGGGTGAATTTGTTGCGCTCGTCGGGCCGACGGGCTGCGGTAAGTCGACCCTGCTTAACGTTGTGGCCGGGCTCGTCGCGCCGTCATCAGGCACATGTCTCATCCATGGTGATCGGCTCAGCGGCATCAATGGACAGGCAGGCTATCTGTTTCAGGCGGAAGCCTTGATGCCGTGGAAGACGGCGCTGGCCAATGTTGCCGTCGGCCTTGAAGTTCAAGGTCTGCCGAGGGACGAGGCAACGGAGCGCGCCCGCTCATGGCTTGGCAAAGTGGGGCTTGGCGCCTTTCTCCAACGCTATCCGCATCAATTGTCGGGGGGACAGAGAAAACGCGTCGGTCTGGCGCAGGTGCTGGCGCGCGATCCGCGCATGTTGCTGATGGATGAACCCTTCGGGCCCCTTGATGCCCAGACACGTGCCATCATGGGTGATCTGCTGCTGGGTCTGTGGCAGGCTGATCGTAAAGCCGTGTTGTTCGTTACCCATGATCTGGAGGAGGCGATTGCTCTTGCCGACCGTGTCGTCATCATGTCGGCCGGGCCGAACGCCAGCATCATCGGCGATTTTCCAATCGATCTGGCGCGTCCGCGTGATGCTCACGAGGTGCGTTTGCAACCAGCCTTCGTCGAAACGCACCGGGCGATCTGGCAGGTGCTGAAGGAGGAAGTGTTGAAGGGATACGCGCAGGCCAACGAGGCGAAAGCATGAAGCGGAACGGCGAACGACGTCTTGGCCTGGGTCTCACCGCCTGGCGTCTGGGCGTACTGGCCCTTGTGCTCGGTGGCTGGCATGTTCTGACGGCGACCGGCGTGCTTCAGCCTTTCTTTTTTTCCAAGCCGCTGGATGTTGCGCTTCGCGTGGTGCGTGATGTCCAGCTGCCGCGCTTCTGGAGTGATCTGGGCATCACGCTGACCGAAACGGCGCTCGCCTTCGTCATCGGGTCGGTGCTCGGGATATTGTGTGGCTTTGCACTGGCACGCCATCCCTTCGCCTCCGCCGTGTGTGACCCCTATCTCAAGGCGTTCAACGCCATGCCGCGTGTGGTTCTGGCGCCGATCTTTGCGCTGTGGCTTGGCCTTGGCATCTGGTCGAAGGTGGCGCTCGGCGTGACGCTGGTGTTTTTCATCGTGTTTTTCAATGTTTATCAGGGGGTGCGCGAAGTCAGCCCGACTATTCTTGCCAATGCGCGGATGCTAGG
>FRDC01003281.1_pt1 | contig 76972 bp, 74 predicted proteins | sample 1106171 | NCBI WGS metagenome assembly FRDC01 (sample SAMEA3930566, study PRJEB13176) | freshwater metagenome | biome: Drinking water system; feature: drinking water; material: water | place: Singapore | collected 2014-12-20 | reverse complement strand
TTTGGCGAAAAGTTTTTTTGGCAAGTGCGGCGTGTGGCTGATAGAATTTTTAATTATATTGAGTGGATAAAAGATTTTCGGAACCCCTTTGGGAGTCTCAAGGATGAAACTAGAAAAACGAAAACTTTTGGGTCTGGGTTTCTTTATACTCCAGGCTTTTGCAGTGTGGAGCGGCCTAGCGTTAGCAGCGCCTCCGCCTGCTGAAAACGAAGAGTACAATTTCAACTGGCTCGATCCGGATAAGAAAATCTACGTTCTTCAAAATCGGAAATACACTAAGGCAAACAAGGTTTTGCTGAGTGGCTTCGTCGGCACCAACGTGTCTGCACCGTTTCGAACGTCTTATTCTTTCGAACCCCGATTTGCTTACTATTTTAACGAAATGTTTGGCATCGAAACGTTCTACGCGCTTTCAACGAATGCGGAAAACAGCACCTTCCAAGCCTTGAAGACAGCCAATCCGACCTCACTTCCGGTGGTCCGAGAAATTCGCGCTAAATACGGCATCATGCTGCACTACGTTCCTTGGTACGCCAAGATCAATGTTTTCAACCAAGTGCTCTACTTTGACTGGTACTTGGCAGGAGGTGTGGGCACTGTTCAGGCCGCGCGCGACACTCGCACCAGCGCTGCAGCCGCGTCAGTGTATGAGAATGAAAACTACTTCAGCTTTTTCTGGTCTACCGGCCATCAGTACCATCTGTCTCGGACTTTTGTCGTCCGCCTGGATTTCAGCGGAACTTACTTCACAGCTCCGCTTTATGGCACGGCCTCTCAGGGATTAGGAAACACGCTTTTTGCGGATTATAACTTTGCTGTCGGTGTGGGGCTTCGACTCTAAGTGATGAAACGACTACTTCTTCTCATTCTTTTGGTTTCGACTTCTGCTTCAGCAGCTGATCCTACGGGACGCGGTACTTTGCTGGACGCACAGAGCTTCTACAATTCGGGCCAGTATTTCAAAGCGGCTCGCTATGCGTTCACTGCGCAAGAGCTGGATTCCAGCCTGCAATCGGAATCCTACTCTTGGATTACAATCAGCCTGATCCAGGCGCGCCTTTATAACGCTGCTTCTTATTTCTTCATTCGGACTTTGCAATCGGGCAATAAGGCCGCAATTCGACGAGTTTTGACTCACTCTCAAGAACTTCTCGTGCGCTTGGGCGCAGACATTCTCAGAAAATATTTAATTCGCCATACGAACTACGAAGACTATGACGGCACCAATCGAAGCGCTTATCTCTATGCTCTCAGCAAAGACGCTTTGTTGAAAGGTCAGCACGATAAGGCCATCGGATATGTGAATGGGATGTCTTCGCGCAGTCCCCTTTGGCCCTACGCACTTTTGGTGCGAGGCACAGCGCGCGCCATTCTTGGCCAAGGCAATCTGGCCATCGCTGATTTCAAACGCTGTGAAAACAACGCTTCGGATTATGCCGATCGCCTGAAAGCCAACTCTTCTGGAAAACGCTTTAAACAATTGCTTCGTGAAGCCGATGATCTGGAGTCTCGATGCATCGCCGGTCAAGCCCGCACACTCTATCAGATGGAGCGTTTCGACGAAGCGGATCAGACCTACGATCAGATCGCAAAGGCCAGCTATGTTTGGCCAGACATCTTGTTCGAACAGGCTTGGAATTCTTTTGCGCGACAGGAATATAATCGGAGTCTAGGAAAATTGGTTTCTTATAAGAGCCCTGCTCTGAAATTTGTTTTCAACACTGAGGCGGATGTTTTGAATGCGCAGTCTTACCTGGCGCTTTGCCTCTATCCTGATGCGAACGAAGCGATCAATGATTTCAATTCGAAGTACGGTAGGTTTGGCGAGAATTTGAAGCGTTTTATTCAGGCCAATTCTTCGAACCTGTTTTCAATGTACTCCCTAGGGAAAGAGTCGCTGCGCGGGCCTCTTCACAGCTCGAACACAATGAATCGGTTAGTGAATCGATTTGTGCGCGGTCCTTACTTTCAAAACTTGGTGGCAGCAGAATCGGCTGTTTACACCGAAGAATATAACATCCGCCAGTTTGATGTGAATCAGGCCGGTGTGAATCACGATCCGCGCTCGGGTTTTCCAGGATTTCTCGACCAGGTTCTGAAATGGCGTTTGAAGACCATTCGGATGCTGGGTGGGGTTTTTGTGAAGAACAGCTTACTGGATTACTACCAGACAATCATTTCGGACTTCGACAAGATGTCCTTTATTAAGTTGGAAATGCTCAGTCGCGCAAAAGGAAGATTGCTGGGAAGAAAAGTGGAAGAACGAAGTCGCGGGAACATCATTCCGTCGCGACGAGACTATCAATACTATTGGTCGTTTAACGGTGAATTTTGGACAGATGAACTAGGAGACTACGTCTTTGGCCTTGAGTCCCAATGCGGTACCTAAATTGAGTCGCGGAGTTCTGAGCCTATTCTTCGTGGCAGTGGTTTCGCTCGTCGTGACGGGCGATGCGAACCTGGGCTGGAGCGCTCAGTCGGGTCCTTATTCGGATTCTGATTTGCGCTCGATGGCCACAGGCAACGAATCCAAGATTCAAGAAATCCAACAGCAGGAAATCACTCAACTCCGAATCGCTTTAGGTCGAAGACTTCCGGTCAATCGCCAAGCTGACCTCTATTTTCGTCTCGCTGAGATTTATTTGGAAGCTTATCGCATTGTCTATTTACAAGAAGGACGGGTTCACGATCGTCGCCTTGAGAAGGGTAGTAATGAGCGTTTCATTAATCGTTCTCATTCGCGGGCCTATGCTGAGCGTGGAATTCAAGCAGCAAAGCAAGTTCTCAAGTTCAACATTGCCTACAATAAACTCGATAGAGTCTATTACTTCCTGGGTTTTTATAATGGCGAAATTGGAAACAAGAAGGAGAGTTCGAAGTACTACGATCTCTTAGCCAAGAAATTTCCCAACAGTCCAGTTATTGCTGAGGCCTATCGGGAATTGGGAGAGAATGCTTTTGACAGACGAGATTATCGAAAGGCCAAAGCTTACTTTGAAAATGCTCTTCGAAGAGATTCCGGAGACAGTGCCGTTCGCATTTACCATAAACTAGCCTGGGCTCATTATCGCCTTCGTTCCTATGACCGAGCGGTGAGCACGATGAAAGAAGCCGTTTCCCGCGCCACTCAAAGCGGAGAAAAATTCCTATCCTTAAGAGAAGAAGCTCTGCGCGACATGGCCATCTTCATGACTGAAACAGGTCGTGTAGAAGAGGCGTTGAATTACTTCAAAAGTGTTGCTGGAGACAAAGACTACTTTCCAAAAATCCTAGAAACCTTGGGCCGACAATACGAACGTAACGTTGAAACTCAAAAGGCCATTCAGGTCTACGAGACCTTGCTAGCCATCCACCCAGAAGGGGATACCGCTTTTCGGGTTTTTGTGAAGCTAGTGGATCTCGACCTCAGAAAGAAACACTATAAAGATGCGCTTCGCAGGATTTCCAAAGCCAATATTATTAATGATGGCGATTCCGAAACCAAAACAGCGTACCAGAATCTGAAAGCCATGGTTCGTCGAACGGCAACGGAGCATCATGAGCTTTATCGCAAGAAGCATGTGCGCGCAGACCTCTTGATCGCGGAAGATTTCTACGAATCCTATCTGAAGTATTTCCTAGGAAAGATGGATTCGCGCAAGGAAACGCCAGAAATTCAGATGTACTTGGCTGAAGTGAAGCGCGATGTCGGTAAACCCAAGGAAGCCTCGGAACTTTATCGTAAAGTCTTAGACTCCGAAGACAAGCGCTACGCACGCGAAGCCGGGACACTTTGGACGGCTAGCTTGGCTGAAGCCATTAAAAAGGTGAAGCCAGGTTCGGAGCCCTCGGCAGTTGAAAAAGATTTTGTCGATGCGGCCGACGCCATGCAAGAGTCGCTGGGGAACATGCCTGAAGGTCGGGAGGCCGCTCTTAAGGCAGCGCAAGTGTTGGCAGGATATAAGTCCACTCAAGGGGAAGCGATTGATCGTTGCCGAAAAATCATGAAGCGATCTCCGAAGTCGACGCAGGCCCTCACAGCTGCGCGGCTCTGGATTCAGCTCATGGGAGACCGTCTCCCGAAGGTTACATCTAAGGATTTCAACGACTCGGGTGCCGTCGATGATTTACGCGATGCCATCAAAGAAACTCGCGAGAACGTTGAGCTCATGGCTCACGATCGCGATTCCGGTGGAGGTCGTTTACGGCAGCAGTTGGCAGAGCAAGAGAGTCGCTTCAAGGTAGCTGCCATTGCTGTTCAAGAAAAAGATCAGAACTATGCCGGAGCTGGGAAGAGCTATGAAAGTTTTGCAGCCACCGCTCCTACCAAGGAAGCGGGCGAGAAAGCGTTCTCAAGTGCAGTGGCCTCTTACTCGAAGGCGGGGGATTTTACGGCTGCCGAGCAGGCCATTCATAGCTGGATTCGGAAGTATCCGAACAGCACCAAGCCCTTTGAAGTGGCACGTACCGTTGCGACCGAGGCTTTGATCCAAGGACAATTCGATCATTCTGCCGCTCTGTTTGAAACACTCGGAAAACAGAAGGATGAGTCGAAGGCCTACGAAGTGGCCGCGCGTATTTACGAAGGCAATGGCAATATTGTCAAAGCTCAGGTGGTTTTGGGAGATTTCATCCGCCGCTATCCGCAGTCTTCTGATCGTTGGAACGTGGGGTTGTCGCTGGCGCGAATGTTCGAAACCCAAGGACAGCTCAGCGATGCCGCAAAAACTTATCGCTACTGTTCAGCCTCATCCGCTGAAACAGCCCCGGAATGTGGCGCTCGCCTAGGCGATATTCTCATTAGACTGAAGGAAATGGAAAACGCGAAGGAAACTTTTGGGCGCGTGGCTGCTATGAAGTCTAAGCAGAACTCTCCATTCGTCGCGTACTCTCGCTATCGTCTCGCGGAATTGATTGAGGCGGAACCCCATTTTGATCCGCTTCGCCTTCCTGAGAAATCCTTGCAACGTGCGATGAAGCAACGCCTAGATTTTCTGGAGCGGTTGAGTCGTTCGTATCAGGCAGCTGTTCAAGCGGGTGGTCCTTGGGCCGTCGCCGCGTTGGATCGTCTTGCAACCTGGGTTCTCCATCTTTCCGAGGAAGTCGATCAGATCGCGCCAGCTCCCGGAAGCACACCAGCGGCGGCCGCTCAGTTTAAGGCGGGATTGAAAGGTGTGAGTGATTCGCTTCGAAAGAAGGCTTTCGATACCTGGCAAGACGCTTTCAAAAAAGCAGCGGATTCCGAGCTTCTTTCACCCGTTTTACCTGAAATCATGGATCGACTGGCGGATCTCGGCCGTGAGAAGCGTCTTCCTCGCGCTCAGGGTTATCGTGGCAGATTTAGAATTGTCGGTTTGCCTGCGGATGGCGGCAGTGAGGGAACGTCGGCTGCATTCACTCGAATTCGAGAGCGATTGTTGAAGAATCCTCAAGATGCCAATGCCTGGTTGGATTACGGCAACTTGATATGGGGTCAAGGAAAACCGCTTCTTGCAAAAGTAGCCTACGATCGTTCACAAAGTTTGAATAAGAAGAGCCCGGGTGCTCTCAATAATCGTGCGGTGGTGCTCCTGACATCCGGGGCCAATGAAGAAGATTGGTTCATTGCAGCGGGAGCGAATCAGCTTCTACGTGAAGCACTTTCTCAGGACGACCTCTATCTCCCAGCTAAAATCAATCGCGCGACCCTCTTGAACTACTATCGTATTTTTTCTAAATCGCGCGCGCTTTGGGAGCAGATCAATGTTCGCGCTCCTGGGCTAGATACTCATGACGGATTGGGCGTGGCTCTCATGGGGTCAGGACGTTTCAGTGAATCGATTTCTGAATTTTCTCGAGCTGCAGAAATCGGGGGCAATCGCAGCCGTTTTGTCGATGCTTATCACGACGCTGTTCGGATGAGTCTCAGACCGGGAGTGGAAGGCGCAGAACAATGTTTGTCGAAACTGGGTTCGTTGAGTTCGTCGGATCTCGCGGGCTTTGAGAAGCAAGCGGTCGATCACTTACAAAAGACTTGTGAGAAATGGAAGACACCAGGCACATGAGAAAAATGATAAGTGGAGTTCTTTTTTTGGGACTGGTTCTGAGCACCCTGGCTTTCGCAGCGGGCGAAAAGAAAGAGCCCCGAGTGATTTATCCCAAGAAGACGGACTTAGACTTTGAAGGAACTCAGATTGAAGGGGAAGTTCGAAATCCTGGAGAATTTTATTTTCAGGTTCGACCGGAAGAGAAATTTGATTCGTTAGTGAAGCGCCGAAAGAATTTTCATCGTGAAATGCTTCGCGACGTGGTGCTGAGCAAGTAGAGGATCGATCATGGCAAAAGACAAAGACGATTCAGGTGAAGTAGCTCCTCCATCAGGGGTAAAAGTCCCACCCAGACCCGCACTTTTCGTGGGTCGCAAAGTAGTTGTTCTGCAAAGTGTTGATGGAGATCGCACCTATCAGTTCAATAAAGACCGCATTGTCATCGGCCAAGTGATTTCGGCAGACGTACGCCTCACAGGCGACTGGATTGCGCCCATTCATGCAGTTCTTGAAGTCCGGAAGTCTCAAGACGATAAGTACATTTGTACGATTTATGATCTAGCCAGCGAATCGGGCGTTTTCGTCAATGACAAGAAAATCATCAGCCAAGGTTTAAAAGACGGGGACACCATTAAACTGGGTCGTTACCAGCTGAAGTTCTCCCTCGAAGATGCGGACAAAGTTGCTTCGCGCCAGAAACGAAAGATTAAGGACTCAGGCGATCAGCAACTCTACATGGATCCCAAAGAGGATTTCACGTCCCTCATTCTTCAAGATGAGATGGAAGTGGAAGAAATCTTCGACTATCGCCCTGCGAAGAAGCAGGCCGTAGAAGTCGTCATGTCCTGGAGAGGGACCATTCTCGACGTCGAGCACTATGTGAACCAGAAAACAATTACCATCGGTGGTTCGAAGGCGTGCGATTTCGCCGTTCCTCCTACCTTGGGCCCAGGCAGTTTCAATTTGCTGAAGTTCACTCAAGGTCGTTACGTTTTGAATCTGCATCCGAAGATGTCGGGTGTGCTACAAAGCCATGGCGAAGTCATCGATATTCAGAATCTCACTACCAAGGCAGCAAAGGGCGTCGAAGGCGGCGAGTTGCCTCTCGAACAAGATGAGTTTGCAAAAATCAGTGTAGGAGAGGTCGACTTCTATGTGAGCTTCACCGCGGCTCCCCCGCGACTTAAGCATCGCCGCATGTTCGAGCGCGATCCCTATTATTACCGCGTTCTCGCTACCTCGGTGGTATTCACTGCCGCGATTGTCGGCATGCTCTTGAGCGTGGATATTCCAAAAGATTTGGAAGCTGAAAAGATTCCGGAACGTATCGCCACCGTTCTCTATCAGCCTGAGAAATTCATGATCCCACCGATCCCGAGAGTTCAGGAAAAGAAGCCCGAACCGGAGAAGGTAGAGCCTCCGAAACCGAAACCCACTCCTAAGGAGACGGTGAAAGTGGAGATTCAGCCTCAGAAGGATCCGCCCAAGGTCATTCCGAAGGAAATGGATGTTTCGAAACCAAAAGTTCAGCCCAGGCCCGCTCCGCAACCTACGAAGGTTGCTGTGAAAGCGCCTGAACCAAAACCGGTCAAAGCTGCAGCTCCGAAGGCGCAACCTGCAGCTAAAGAAGGCGAGGGCGCTCGAGCAAAGGGGCCTGAGGGAACACGTGGATCTCAGAAAGCACCTCCTGCGGATGTTCCTCAGAAGAAGGCCAATCGTCCGTCTACTTCGAACACCGGAACCGCCGGTGTTCGTGGCAACAGCCAGGTTCCAGGTCCGGGCAACGTCGACGTCCTAAAAGGCATGACGGCGCAGATTCAAAACGTCTTAGGAAACACGGCTGGAAAATTTGGTTCTGGCGGTGGCAAGAAACTCGAAGGTTACGGCGCGTTTGACACCCAAGGGAGTGGCGGAGCAGCTCTTTCCGGCCGCGCTTCCGGTGGTGGTGGCAATGCAGAGGCCCTCGGTGGATTAAGCGACAGGGGCAGCGGCGGGGGTCGCGTCGGCACGGGTAAAGGTGCTGCCGGCAACGCTTCGGGAATTATCGGCGGACAGCTCCGCGTCGCCATTCGTGTCGGAGCTCCTGAAGAAGCAGTGGTCATGGGTGCCATCGATGCCAACGCTATCGAAGCAGCCTTGCTCGCTTATCGCGACAATTTCCGCAACTGTTACGAAAAGGAAATCAATGCGGAGCGCCCGGATCTCTCCGGTCGGGTCAGCACCAACTTCGTGATCGGGTCTTCGGGACGTGTGACTCAAGCAGGGATCGAATCCAGCACACTGAAGAACGAGCGAGTCGAACGCTGTATTGTTGGCGTGATTCGGCGAATTCCATTCCCCATCCCGAAGGGTGGCGGAATCGTGCAAGTGACCTACCCGTTCAAGTTCAATCCGCTGAAACGGTAAAAACAATAAGGCTCTATTCTTCTGTGACGCCTGTAATATTGCAGTCGCTAGAGACGCCGATTTGCTTGGCCGAAACTCGATAAGTTTTTCTTTTTACTCGAGCGTTGACCCTGCCCGAACCTGAAACAACAACCAAATTGCTTCCGGTATTGTCTCCCACTGCTTCAGTCCATGCTCCGTGGTCAATGGATACGACCTTTACATCCTGTACCGGAATGATTTCAGTGAGGGCAAATTGATAGCTTGCCGCATTCTTTTGTTTGGTCATGCACTCTGTATCCGCGGCGAAGGCCGACTGAGCAACAAATGCCACGCCAAAGCAAATCAAAGTTTTCATCATAAAGAGATCTCCTTCAAAGGTCCGTTAAACGATCCATGGAAAGTGGTCAATCCGGGCCTCAAAAGAAATAGTAGGAGTTAGGTGTTGAACTGTACGTGAGACTCAAACAGTTAGGCGAATGTGAATGCGAAACAGATACCGAGTTTAGGTTTTCTTCATCGCTAAGAACCGGAAAGTTCTGTAGCCAGCAGCTGCCGCAGTGTACATGATCTTTCGAAGCGTATCGTATCGGATGCGCTTGTCGGCTTGAATGGCTAACACGCCTTCGAAAGGAAGCGGATTTCCCTGAGCATCGCGGGCCTTCGACTTCACTTGGAGAAGTTCTGCGCGCTGGCGAGCTTTCATCAGGGCATCATATAAAGGCACAATTCTTCGGCCGCCTTCATCCAAAGAAGTGGGATTAAACTGATAAACAGCTTCGTCAGAACCTGCTGCAGCAGCGTTCTGTACAAAATCCATAATGCGCTGATTGTCGATGGTGAGCGCTTCAGGTGTTACAATCACCTGTAAGCTATCGGGCGGAAGATCGCGTGAGCCAGTCATCGGAAGCTGAATTCCATTTACCGACGCAAAGTTCGTTGTGCTCGCCGAATAAGTTTTTAGCAAGAAGATAAGAATAATGACCAACACGTCCATTAAGCTCGTTAACTGGAGCTCAAAGTCCTTCTGAATTCTTCTGCGGGTTCTGCGCGACTGAATGGAGCGACGGAATGCCATCTCTTATGCGTCTCCCAAAAGATTTCCGAAAATCACATTCGGAAAAAGATTTTTCAACGGCTCGTCGTTGCCAGTCTGTTCGTTCTTTTGAAAAATCGGCGGATCGCCCGCTTCCATCGTTCGGAAGGAGTCCATCACCACAATCAATTCGTCGTAAGTGTTTCCAGAGGCAGGAATAATCACGATCGAGTTTTCTTTCGGAAACTGCTTCTTCACCCCAATCAAGACATCGTGAATGCCTTGTGCGTTGGGCGTGCCGTCCGGATTGTGAGGGACCTTCTTCGGAGCAATCTTGTTAAACGGACTCCAAATTTCAGCGCCACTTTCTTTCAACGTCACGGTCAGCTGCAAGGGTTTTTCTTTCAGCTTTTCTTGAATCTGTTTGGTGCTCGCCGTGGGGAAGGGCGATTCAATACTTCCCAAACTCAAGAACGACATCGTGAAGAGCAAGAACGTAATCAGGGTGACCATGGCATCCAAAATCGGAACCAGGTTCAGAACAATTCCACCTTGATGCGTTTTGCGGCGGGAACTCGGGCGTTTAAACACGCTCTAGTTACTCCTTCTCGGATGAGTGCCGATATTTGCGAGCCGACAAAAGATCCAAAAGCTTCACGCCGAACTCGTCGATCTCTTCCAGAATCTTCGTCGCCTGATTGGTCAGAATGCTATGCGAGACCATCGTGAAAATCGCGGTGATCAAACCAAATGCCGTCGCGTTCATGGCCAGAGCGATACCCGCCGACAACGCTGCTTGGCGCTGTGCCGGATCGGCTTGCTGAGAAATCGCATCGAAGGAAGCGATCAGACCGAAGATCGTTCCCAAGAGTCCCAAGAGGGTGGCGATGTTGGCAATCAACGCTAAGAAGGGAATTCGCTTCTCGAGCTTCGGAATCATTTCCAAGCTTGCCGCGTCGATGGCATTTTGAATCTGCTGCTCATCGCGGGAAGCGCGCTGAAGGCCAGCTTTGATGACCTTTGGAAGCGCCGCTCCTCCTGCGCCGTTACAGACGCGGATGGCTCCGTCCAGGTCGTTGGCCAGAATGAACTTCTGGACTTCGAACATGAAGGAAGGACCGTCGATGTTGTATTTTCTAAAGAGTCGCGCGAATCGTTCGAGCGTCAGACCGATTGAAATTCCCAAGGTACAGGCAATCAAGCCCATCCAGAAATTGTGTGAACGAAAGGCGTCCATGACCAGCTTTACCAAGCTCGGTAGATCCATGAGCTTTCCCCCTAAGTCGGATATGATTGTTCAATAAACTTCGTATCTTAACTTAAGGATACCGGATTTCGCGGAGCGGTCAACCTGTTCTTAAGCCAGGTGTTTTTGAATGGCTTCGACGAAGGCTTCTTTGGGCTGATTGCCAACCAATTGCTCGACGACTTTCCCGTTTTGGAAAAGGATGACGGTCGGAATTCCACGAATATGGAACTGGGTCGGGGTTTGCGGATTCTCATCCACATTCATTTTAAAGACTTTTACCTTGCCAGTGTATTCATCCGCCAAAGAATCGATGGTCGGGCCCAAAAGCTTACAAGGACCACACCATTCCGCCCAGAAATCTACCAAAGTGAGTTCATTAGACTTCAAAATATCGCTGTTGAAATTGGAGTCGGTTGCTTCTTGAACGTGTTTGGAGTTCGCCATGGTTGTGAGTACCTTTCTTAGTCTATTTTAATACAAAACCTTGGTGTTTTTATCAAAAAATAGATAACTTCTGCCTACTATCCCTAGCATTTGGCGACCGCCGGGTCGAGGAAAAGGATATGGCGAATAGTGTAATGGATCCCAAAGCCTACCTCTTGCAAACCGCAACCGAGTCTCGTGCTGCTTTCGACGATTTTTTGACACTCAACCAAGATTCTTTAGTTCAGGCCGCCCGAAAGATAGGCCAGTGCGTTAAGGAGGGGGGCAAGCTGTTGATCCTTGGAAATGGGGGATCGGCTGCCGATGCCCAGCACATGGCTGCTGAAATGGTCGGAAAAATGCTGGTGGATCGCCGTCCGCTTCCAGCCATTGCTCTCACTACTGATTCCTCGAACATTACTGCCATTGGGAATGATTTTGGATACGATCAGGTTTTCGTAAAACAAGTCCAGGCTCTCGCAAAAGCGGGGGATGTGGTTCTGGCCATCTCCACCTCCGGCAACAGTAAGAATGTGATTTTCGCCGTTGAAGAAGCCAAGAAAAAAGGCTGCCTCGTGATCACTTTAACAGGCGGCAGTGGTGGTAAATTGAAAGCGCTAGGAGATCTCGCGCTCAATGTGGCTCAAGGAAAGAACTCCAGTCGCATTCAAGAGAGCCATATTTTCGCCGTGCACAGCATGGTGGATTTATTGGATCGATTTTTTTTAGACTAGGAGAGTATGCGCCATCTCAAAGTCTTCGTTCTGAATCGAGTTGTCGCAAAGGTCATGGACCTGCTCTTAGTAATTGCGGTGGCAGCGATTCTTCCTTATCCGCTTGGGCCACTTCTCGGTTTCATTTACAGCTTGTTAGCAGATGGCTTGAACTTCGGTCCCTTTCAGGGGCAGAGCGTAGGCAAGCGCGTCTTAGGACTCAAGGTTTTAAATACCGTGCGAAAGGCTCCTGCGACGTACCGGGACTCGGCCCTTCGGAATGCTCCGGTGGGAGTGGCGACTTTCTTTGCCATCATTCCAGTCTGGGGTTGGTTCATTCTCTTCCTCGTGGGAATTCCCCTCATGGCCATGGAAATCTACTTAATGCTGAGCGTCGGCAACGGGCACCGCTTGGGCGATGTGATGGGCGATACAGAAGTAGTGGTTGAAGCTGCGCAGCCGCAGAAGTAGAACCCTCCCATGGCTTTAGATCCTTCGAAGTACCCTCCGTCGAATACGCTCTACCTCGTTGATATCAGCTCGTTCATCTTTCGAGCGTTTTACGCCATTCGCACACTGAGCAATCGGAAGGGCGAACCGACGAATGCGGTCTACGGCGTGCTTCAAATGCTGACGAAGCTTGTGGATGATGCCAATCCTCAGTACCTCGCCATTGTTTATGATTCGAAGGAACCAGGAGTGCGAAAGCAACTCTATGCGGATTACAAAGCCAATCGCAGTGCACCTCCGGATGATTTGCTTCCTCAGTTTGCTCGCATTGATGAGTTGGTGAGTAGTTTGGAAATGCCTTCTTGCCGTTTGTCGGGCATGGAAGCCGATGATTTGATTGCTACGCTCACTCGCAAGTGGTTGGCCGAATCGGCGGAACATCAGGTGGTCATCGTGAGTGGTGATAAGGACTTGATGCAGTTGGTGAACGGGCGAGTGAAGGTTTGGGACACGATGAACGGAAAGTTCTACGGAACTCCGGAAGTCGTAGAAAAATTCGGCGTCAACCCCGCTCAAGTTTTGGATTACCTGTCGTTGGTAGGGGACAGTTCGGACAATATTCCGGGTGTGCCCAGTATTGGTCCGAAGACAGCTACGGATTTACTCAAAGAGCATGGCACGCTTGAAGCGATTTTAGATGCTGCCAAACAAGAAAAGATTTCTGGAAAGAAGGGCGAGGTTCTTCGCAAGCACGTGCAAGACGCAGAGCTTTCGAAAAAGCTGGCGACACTTCATTCGGATTTGAAGGTCGATCTGGATCGTTCGAAGCTGAAGTTTAAAATGGCCGTGAGTGAGAAGGCCATCGATCTCTTCAAAGAGCTCGACTTTCACACGATGGTGAAAAAGTACACGGCTCAAGAATTTCCGGGCATGGAGCTTTCGAGTGCGCCTCCTTCCACCGCTGAAGTCGCTGCGGTGAAAATGAAAACACCGACAGGTTTGAAGTTTGAAACCATTGCCACGGAAAAAGACCTCGATGCGGTGATTGCGAAGATTCTTAAGCGCGGAGAGTGTGGCTTTGACACTGAAACAGATTCCCTCAATCCCCGGGTGGCAAAACTGGTTGGGATTGCACTTTCTTGCGATTTAGAGAGTGGCTACTACATTCCACTCGAGCACCGCGAGGGAAGGCAGCTTCCAAAGAAGATCGTTTTAGAAAAGCTCCGTCCGATTCTTGAGAATCCAAAGATTAAGAAGATTGGTCAAAATTTAAAATTCGATTACAGCATAATGAGCGCCCAAGGCGTCGTGATGGATGGAATTGGCGCCGACACCATGGTTGCCGCGTACATTATCCAGCCCGAGAGTCGTCACAACCTTCAGGCCTTGTCTCGGCAGTATCTCGACTATGAAGTGATGACCTATGAAGAGGTTTGCGGAAAGGGAAAAGACGAAATTACTTTCGATCAGATTCCGATCGAGAAGGCGACTCGTTACTCTGCAGAAGATGCGTGGGTAGCACTCAAGCTCTGGCACACGCAGCAACCTCTCCTAGAAAAAGAGCGGTTGATGGAAGTTTTTGCAGAGGTGGATCTTCCACTAGTTCCTGTCTTGGCTCGGATGGAAATGCAGGGCGTTGCTATTGATGAGCCCTATTTGAAAGGGCTTTCACAAGAATTTGAGACGGATCTGAAAAAAATCGAAGAGAGAATTGGGGCCTATACCTCGAAGCCTATTAATTTGAATTCGACGAAGCAGCTTGCTCAGCTCCTATTTGAAGAATTGAAGCTCCCCGTGCAGAGTAAAACCAAAACGGGCTATTCCACCGATGCTTCTGTTTTAGAGGCGCTTTCTTCGTTGCATGAGGTGCCCCGGCTCCTTTTGGAATACCGAGAAATTACGAAATTAAAAGGAACCTATGTGGACCCTTTGCCGACCCTTCGAGATCCGGTGACGGGAAAGATTCATGCAGGTTTTCACCAGACAGTGGCTGCAACGGGTCGATTGTCTAGTTCAGACCCCAATTTACAGAATATTCCAATTCGTTCCGATCGAGGAAAACGCATTCGCCAAGCGTTCATTGCTTCGCCCGGAAATATTTTGGTGGCTGCGGACTATTCGCAGATTGAGCTTCGCTTGCTAGCTCATATGAGCGGCGATCCGGAACTGGTTCGCTCCTTTCAAAAAGACGAAGACATCCACCGCCGGACGGCGAGCGAGATTTTCAGTATTGCACCTGAAAAAGTTTCGGACGAGCAACGAGGAGTAGCTAAGGCGATTAACTTTGGCCTGATGTACGGCAAAACCCCCTTTGGTCTTTCGCAGGAATTAAAAATTCCCCGGAAGGAAGCTCAAGAGATTATTGATCGATATTTTACTCGCTATAGCGGAGTGAAGAAATTTTTCGACAAACAGATCAGCGATGCCAAGGAGCGCGGGTGGACTTCCACTCTCAACGGCCGTAAGCGTTACTTCCCGGATATTCATTCGAAGAACCACGCCGTTCGACAGAACGCAGAACGCATGGCCTTGAACGCGCCCTTACAGGGCACGGCTGCAGACTTAATCAAACAGGCGATGATTCATTTAGACGAGCAGCTCACGCGAAAAGGGTTTCAGGCCCGACTCATCATTCAAGTGCACGACGAGCTTCTCATTGATTGCCCGAAGAAAGAGGAAGAACCCGTGAAGGCGCTCCTCATTCATACGATGGAAAACGCTATGAAACTTTCCGTTCCTTTGAAAGTGAACGCTTCCAGTGGGCCTACCTGGAACGATCTCTAGAGCTCAATCCCAATTCCAGCATGCCAGATCTCGACCCGAGTGGTGGGGTTACTGCCATTGCGGCTGTCGAATGTGCTGTAGCCCGCATAAATTCTTCGGACGACGGGGATCCAGGGAATGTGTGCACCTAGGTGAACTTCTCCGCCGACGTGATCTCCATCCGTGCGCCATTTCTCGTAAATCACGCCGCCCTCCACGTAGAGGAAAAGATATTTTACCTTCACAAATCCCCGCGCAATCCAGCCGCTGGTGCTGTCTTGTTGGCCGGGAGAGTTACTGACGCCAAAACCGCCGATGCCCGGACGGAAATAAATCTTTGGCAGATAAGGCGTGCCGAAGGAAAGAATTTTAAGCTCGGGATTGAGTGTGATTTCGCCCCCGTTGAGCTTTGTTCTGTTGGTGGAAGGTATTGTTGTGATGGTCATAAAGCGACCGCCCAAATCGATGTTCCAGAGACGGAAGAAGGGGTCTTCGTTCTTAGCTTCTTCTTTCTTTTCCTCGGGTTTTTGTTCCAGTTCCTTCTTTTCTTCGAGTTTTGCTTCTGGTTTGTCACTAGGAGCCGCCGATCCCGAATCATTCGATCCCTTGGCAAAATCAGGGAGATCTTTTCCTTGGAAAACCTTCGCTTCACCGATCCCACTCGGGGTGGCTTCAATCATTTTACCTGCTGCCAGCTGAGTGGAATCTCCAGCAATCAGGGCGTGCTCCGATTTCGCGATTTCAACGGTTCCTTGGGTCGTGAAGAAATTAAAATTTCCTGTGGAACCCGCGCCGTTGACGACAAACTCTGTACCCCGGACACCCATCACCGCACTTCGGGTGCGCAACGTGAATCGAAGCTTCTTTTTCAAGGCCTGATCGACTTGAGAGCTGACTTTGTGAAATCCGCCCTTCACTCCGCCCTCGCGAAGCGTTCCACTCTGCCCCAGTTTTTCAGCATCTGGATTGATTTCAAATTGGGTGCCGGGAGAAAGGGTGAGGAGATCGCGCTCCTTAGGTTCTGTTTTTCCCTTTTGGGAGTCGATTTCCAGAATCAAGGTTTGTTTTTCTCCGGCAAAAACAATGTCTCCGACTTGAATAGGATCAGCCTGCTTGATTTGAATTTCTTTTCCGCCGCGCTCGATTTTAATTTGATTCTGAGGCTCTCCCTGAATTTCAACGAGCTGAACCGTTTTAGCCTCAGCAGAAGAGATCCATCCAAAGATAACGCCAATAGTCAACACTGTGCGGAAAGTAGTCATAGGTTGTTCTACTTTACTGGGTGCCTTTGATTTGTCAAAATCATTGCCACCATGCGCCGCATGAATGCCCAGCAAACTGGATGGAGTGTTCTGTTTTTTCTCCTGATATCTTGCGCAGTTCTCTACTCTCAGATTTTTCTATATTCACAGAATACTTTACTTTGGAACGGGCGATGGATTGTTGAGAAACGAGAGGCAAAAATGCTTCTCATGGGTGCCGACGAAATGCTTTTGTCGCGAGCCCCGCTTTCTCAGAATCAACTCCACTTGGGAAGTTTCTACGGTTTTCAAAGGCTTCGGTATTACAGAGCGATTCGCCCATCCTCTATCGAGATGGAAGTGGCCGTACCGCAGGGAGGATACCTCGAGCTTCAGTTGGATTCAGGAAAGGGTGCTTTCTCACTGCTTCGTTTCAGTGCTAGCCCCGAGTTTCCGTCAGGATATTTTTTAGGGAAGGATTCCGAAAAATTGGAGCTCTTGTCGTCCCTTCCTGAAATTCCAGAAGGAACATGGCAGAGGCTGAAATTCGAGTTTCGAGAAAATCGATGGATTGCCAGTCTCAATTCAAAACAATGGTTTGCATTGGAAGGCTTGGCACCTCCCCATGGTCAGATGACGTTAGGAACTGGATCTCGAGGTGTCGATATTCGATCCGTTCAAATCGGGGAAGGTTCTGCGACCACCTTAGAAACATTTGAAAACAGCAGAGATTTCCCACGAGTTTTTCTGTTTTTTCTGTGCGTACTGACTGCTCTGAGCTTGGTGTTGGCAAAAAGAAGTTCAAAACCTGTTTTTGCGGCTGTCCTGGCGAGCGGTATTTTTTTCTTTCTTGGTGTCGGATACTTCAGTTTTGATTATTTTTACTGGTCTAAGAAGGAAGTTTGCTCGCTCACTCGTTCTTGGAGTTCAGATTTTCGTTCTCGGTTGGATTTAACCGTTGAAGCCGTTCGGTATGAACTCTTCCAAGGACTCGGAAGGTGGATGTCTTACGGGTACCCAGACCTCAGATCGGTGATTGAGGCTCGATATATTCCGAAGCGCTATATCGAGGGGCCGTTTTTCTGTTCTTCCGGCGGAGAATGCTCTTTTGGCAAAGTGCCTCCTCCTTCAGAAAATCATTCCGCGCGCTGGATGCTAGTGGGAACTTCGCAGGCGATGGGGGCTGGTGCAAAAAATCTCTCTGAATCTTTTTTTTCGAAGACCCATCAGCTTCTCAGAAAAGAATGGAAGCGTCCCTTAGAAGGATTGAATATTTCGGTCTCTGGATCGAACGGCGTGGACCTCTTTTCTCGTTTCCAGCAGAAGTATCAAGATTTTAGACCGGACTTCATGGTCATTAATCTTTCTATTAATGGTGACGAACCCACGCTAGAAGCTGGCTTAGAAAAGTTTTTGAATTGGAATCAAATACGGGGGATCCGGACACTGCTCTTGAAGGAAGCGGTAGACCAGGAAAATGACGGATTTAAAAGGAGATATGAAATCATTTCCCGTTTGGCGCGAAAGTACCAGGTTCCTACCTTAGATATGCATTCGTACCTTTTTGCGCCAGGAGTACGTCAGTCCGGGAAGATCTGGTGGGACTTGATCCACCTGACTAATTATGGACAAACGCTTGTTTCAGAAAAGCTGGCTCCTGCTATTTTGGAAACTTGGACGGACGCTAGTAAACCGGGCCCAAGGGGCGGCGTCCCACCCGGGTAAGGACTTCCGTGCGGAAGCGAATCCAAGGTTGCTCCACGAGCTTCGCCGCTTTTTTTGAAATTTCAGGGGGCAGGGGAAGGTTGTGAACCCACTCTTTGGCTTGGAAGATCGCCTCTTCAGCAAGCTGCAACCCGGCCTCATTGTTCCCTCGATGAATTCGAGAATTTAAATCGATCGGACTTTCAATGTACGCCCGGTAGTGAGGGTACGCCCAAACATGAAAAGTCAGGACCTCTGAAAGTCCCAGCTCTGAGATGGTGCTTTCCAACTCCGCATACGCCGAACGCTCCGAGCGGGTGTTCTCCGGTGGGTCGAGCGGTCCCAGCTTGTGTAAAACAGAAAGCGTCGGCAGCGGCGGCTCTTCCTGCTCTCCCGCTGCTTCCAGAATTTCCAAAAGTTCCTCTTCTCCCAAAAGCGCAGCCAAGCGAACCAGGGTTTGCCCGTGAGCCGAGAGTAGCAGGATGAGGAAATCAACGAGTCTCATTACCTTGGGAGGTTATGATTTTTTTGATGAAAAGAGAAGTTTCCAGTGAGGGGGAGTGGGTTTTTGTGAGACTCCCGGAAGGTGTTCTAGGCTGATACTGGGCTCTTTAAAATCAGGTTTCATGACAATGAGCCAGCGCCCCTTCCAGTGGTCTTGGAAACCCGCGACTGCAGCCGCATCTTGGACGGCCTCGCAAAAAAGAATCACTCCATGGGGAAGCATTCCGTCTGAAAGGGCGGTGTTCCAATCCTCGACTTTTTCAATCTGCACCCAGGTATCGAGCGTCCAAAAGTTCCATCCGAGCGAGGCGGCTTCTGCAGCGATTTCGTTTTCCCAGAGTCGGTCGTAGCGTTCAAACTTTTCCTTTTCGACATAGGAAAAGAGCTGCTGAGGTAAAAGGCGCGTTCTCTTTTTTAATCGGTCTGCTGTGGAAAACACTTCCATCAGAGCCCCATCGAGCTTGCCAGCGGTTCGGAGCAATTCGAGCTTATCTTCCCAAACCTTAATTTCCTTGGCTTGGTCTCGATTGCCTTGGGCAAGGCACTTGGATTTCTCTAAATGGAGATCTCGGGAAAGGTCGCGCAAGATGGCAAGGCGGAGAAGATTGGACTCTTCCATTCCTTGATAGTCATTCCAGCGTTCAGATCGTTGTGCGACCAGATCTTCCAGAGGATTGGCGCTCATAGCTCTTCGTCGGAATCCGATTGAAGAATGGGGGAGAGGAGTACAGATCCCGGAACGCGCTTCCGGTAGGCATCCGTATTCTTAATCTTGGTTTGAACTTCTTCGATGGGAACTTCTTCAAAGGCTCCGTCATCTTTCTTATCCGCTTGGGCGCGATGTTCCGCCAAGGTCATGAGAGCTTTGATGAGATCCTGATCAGCAATCGGAATATTTGGAATAATCGAATTCGTGGCCGGAGCAGGCACAATTTTTTTCGGGCTTTCAGCGGCTTTCTTTTTTTCCGCAGCCTCTTCAAGTGCCTTTGCTTCGGCCTTCAATGCTTCGGTAGCAGCAGCAACCTGAGCCTGAGTAAATGGAGCCAACGAACCCAGTAGTGCCAGATTCTCCAAAGTGGAATCCAGCCCTTTTGAATTCCCGGCGCCAATCAATTCCTGGATAAGTTTTTTTACTGGAAGGTCCAAAGTTCGATGTCCCCCAGAAGTTTTTGAAGTTTTTCGTCGCTGATTTTTGCAAAGTCAGTTTTTGAAATACCGATCTGAGTGACCTTGAGTGATTGGAGATTTTTTGAAACCGCGGTCCAATTCTGATCTGTGATTTTTCCGCGGGATCCATCGTCGGGGAGGTAACCCCCGCCGACGAGGAAGAGGTGAAAAACTTTCTTCCCACGCTGAACCGGAATGTAAACACTTTCACCCGCTTTGCCGGAGATGGCGCCCGACTTTAAGCAGTTCGAAATGGTTCCTTGAAAGCGCCAATCCAAAAGACCAGCGATACCGTGGAGGGGACGTTCATTTTCGTGAAAGCTGGCCACAAAGGCCGTGATTTTTCCTTCGGATAGGGCTTGATCTAAACTTTGATCCGCCATGTTGATGATTGGCATGCTGCGCAGTCCCCCTGAGTAAAATTATACTCAAGACTGGGCTGAGAACAAAGCGCTCTATTCAGACTCTTTTGAAGAGGAGCCGGGGGCAGAATTTTCCCGGTGGTAGGCGTCCAGAATGCCATTAATGAAGCTGGGGCTTTCTGAGGACCCAAACTGCTTCGCCAATTCAATGGCTTCGTCAATACTGACGGAGGCCGGGATGTCTTTGAAGTTCTGCATCTCGTAGAGCGCCATTCGCAGGAGGTTCCGATCGATCACGCTCATTCGACTCAATTTCCAGTGAGTGGCATGTTTCTCGAGGGTTTGGTCCAAAGCCTCCCGATGTTGAACGGTGCCGCGCACGAGCTCGCCAGCAAAATCCCGCAGCTTTTCGGGAACCTTAAAATGTTCGAAGTGCTTGTGGATCGCCCCGTCCAATTCAACGCCAGTCGGAAAGCTCCCCACATCGTATTCATATAAAATTTGAAGCGCTATTTCTCGTGCAAGGTGGCGGGATTTCATTTCGTCACCTCAGGAGCATCGCTTTTTCCGTCTTTAAAAATTGGGAAGGTGGGTTCGTTATCCGGAATGGGTTGGGGTTCCGTTTGTTGCAGCTCGGCTACAAATTCCTCAACATCCCGAAACTCTCGATACACAGATGAAAAGCGAACGTACGCGACTTTGTCGATCTGGTGTAATTCGCTCATCACCATCTGCCCAATGGTTTTTGCAGGAATTTCTTTTAACCCAATGCTCTGCATTTTCTTTTCGATGCGACCGACTGTTTCTTCGAGCATCTGAGTTGTCACGGGCCGCTTTTGGCAGGCCTTCATCAAGCCGCTCAAGATTTTATCGCGATCATAAGTTTCTCGACGGCCATCTTTTTTTATGACGACCGGCATGACTTCTTCAACGCGTTCGTAGGTGGTGAATCGGCCCTCGCAGCGGAGACACTCTCGGCGACGGCGGGTGAGGTCGGCCGTCTGATTGAGACGCGAATCGATCACCTTCGTATCGGGAGTAGAGCAATAGGGGCACTTCATGACTGACTCCCCTTGTATCCTAATCGACTCAGTGTTTAAAGAGCGGAAATTTCGAGCAAAGTTCGCGGACTTGAGAACGAATCTGGCGCAGGGTCTCGGGGTTTCCTTTGCTAGAAACAGTTTCGGATATCCATTTCGCCATGGCTTTCATTTCGGATTGGCCCATGCCCCGAGTGGTGACTGCAGGCACCCCAATGCGAATACCGCTAGTCACAAATGGACTGCGCTTCTCGTTGGGAACGGTGTTCTTGTTCACCGTAATGCCGGCGTGATCGAGCCAGGCTTCAGCATCTTTACCAGTCACTTCGCCATCGCCCGTTTGGGTGAGATCGACCAGGAGGAGGTGATTGTCCGTACCTTTTGTGACCAGGCTGAAGCCTTTCGCCATCAGTTCTTCTGCTAGGGTTTTTGCGTTGACCAAGATTTGCTTTTGATAGGCCCTAAACCCGGGTTGCAATGCTTCGCCGAAAGAAACCGCCTTAGCTGCGATCACGTGCATCAGAGGCCCCCCCTGAATTCCTGGGAAGATCAGCGAGTTCACAGCCTTCAATCGATCATTCGAACAGAGAATCAAACCGCCACGGGGACCACGCAAAGTCTTGTGGGTGGTGGAAGTCGTGTAAGTCGCATGAGGAATCGGTGTGGGGTGAAGGCCTGCGGCGACCAATCCCGCGATATGGGCCATGTCGACCACAAAATGGGCGTCCACTTCTTTAGCAATGCCCGCAATGGTTTCGAAATCAATGATGCGTGGATAGGCGCTAGCCCCTGCGACGATGACTTTCGGGCGATTTTCTTTCGCGAGTTTTCGAAGCACCTCGTAATCGAGGAGGTGAGTCTCGGGATGAACTCCGTAACTCACCACCTTATAGAGTTTTCCGCTGAAGTTGGCAGGGCTGCCATGAGTGAGGTGTCCTCCGTTGGACAAACTCATTCCAAGCATCGTATCTCCAGGAGCCATCAAGCTCATGTACACGGCCATATTGGCTTGGGATCCCGAATGCGGCTGAACGTTGGCGGCTTCTGAGCCAAAAATTTTGCAGATGCGCGAGATAGCCAGCGATTCGACTTCATCTACAAACTCACAGCCACCGTAGTAGCGCTTTCCAGGATACCCTTCGGCGTACTTGTTGGTGAGGACAGATCCCTGTGCTTCTAAAACCGCCGCGCTGACATAGTTTTCAGAAGCGATGAGCTCAAGGCCCTCGTGTTGACGGCGTTTTTCTTTTTCGATCATTTCGAAAAGAGATGGATCAGAACTTTGTAGCTGGGGAAGCTGGCTCATGTAAAACCTCTACTTGGATTCGATGTCGGAAATTTTCTTAACTCGAGCTAAGTGACGCTGGTCTTGGGAGCCCGGAGTTTTAATCCACGCACGAATAATTTCAGCGGCGTATTCGGGTGCCACAATTCTAGATCCGAGGCAAAGCACGTTAGCGTGATTATGTTCTCGAGAGAGCTGCGCCGAAACAGGGTTTTCAACAACAGCGGCACGAATTCCCTTCACTTTATTTGCGGCGATGCTCATTCCGATTCCAGTTCCGCAGATCAGTACGCCTAAAGGGGCGGTGCCTTTCAAGATTTCTTTAGAAAGCTTTTCGGCAAAATCGGGATAGTCCACTCGATCGGCTGTAGCAGGGCCTAGATCCGTCCACTGAAACTCTGGAAGGAGTTTTAGAATCTTTTGCTTGTGATCGAAGCCCGCGTGATCTGCGGCGATCAAGATTTTCATCTGGGACCTTTCTAGTTCTAGCTAGCTTGGAGCTAAATTCGGCCCACGATTACGCTGGCATTCGTTCCACCAAAGCCGAAGCTATTGGACAGAGCGTAGTTGAAGCGTTTTTCGACGGCGTTCTTGGCAGTAAAATCTAAACGAAGTTCAGCGCAACCCGGATCCAAATTGTCCAGGTTGATGGTCGGAGGAATGATTCCATGTTTTACAGCTAAAAGAGAGAACATGGCTTCAATGGCCCCAGCCGCTCCGAGCAAGTGCCCGGTCATCGACTTCGTCGAGCTGACGTGCAGATGTTTCGGACCTTGTGGGAAAAGTTTTGCAACAGCGCGGGCTTCTTCTACGTCTCCCGCTGGAGTCGAAGTACCGTGCGCATTGATGTAACCAATTTGTTCGGGGTTCAAGCCAGCTGATTTGAGCGCCATCTCCATCGATCGACGGCCGCCTTCCCCTTCCGGAGAAGGGGAGGTCATGTGATAAGCGTCGCCCGAAAGTCCGTAGCCACAGACTTCCCCATAAATTTTTGCGCCACGGGCTTTGGCGTGTTCGAATTCTTCCAAAATTAAAGTCGCAGCACCTTCGCCCATGACAAAGCCGTCTCTGTCCTTATCAAAGGGACGCGAAGCTTGCTCAGGGGCATCGTTACGAGTGGAAAGCGCCTTCATCGAAGCAAAGCCCCCAATACCGAGCTGTCCGATGACCGCTTCAGCGCCACCCGCGAACATCACATCTGCATCGCCACGTCGAATGGCGTCGAAAGATTCCCCCACGCTGTGAGCGCTGGAAGAACAGGCTGTGACGTTACAGAGGTTGGGGCCTTTTAAATCCAAAAGGATGCTGACCAAACCTGCGGCAATGTTCGGAATCACTTGCGGGATAAAGAACGGAGTGATTCGGCGATAACCTTTCGCCAAGAAGTCATTATAGACGTCCACGATTTCTGGCAAACCGCCCATGCCGACGCCAATGTTCACACCGATCCGTTCGGGGCGAATTTTTGAGCGATGAGCATCTAAGCCAGAATCTGCATAAGCCTCGATCGAGGCGCCCACTGCAAGGTGTGCAAATCGTCCGCCGCGGCGGAGATCTTTCTGACTAAACCCTTGAGTGACCACAGAATCAGCAGAGGGCTTGAAGGGACCCACCGGTTGAGTGGGATCGTAACCTCGAACCTCTGCAGCGATTTGAACAGAGCAGTCGCCGTAGTCGAAACAAGTGATCTTACCGACGCCGGACTTGCCAGCGATGGCATTTCTCCACGTATCCTGAGCATTGAGCCCAAGCGGAGTAATTGCACCAATCCCTGTAACGACGACTCGTCGTGTGTTCATTGGATGGAGTTGTCGACCTCTAATTAGTGGGTCGTCTTCGAAGCGATGTACTTCACCACATCGCCAACGGTTTTCATCTTCTCAGCGTCTTCATCCGGAATATCGAGTTCAAACTCTTCTTCCATGGTCATGACGAGCTCGACGATGTCCAAGCTATCAGCGCCCAGGTCATCGATGAACGATGCAGTTGCAGTGACCTTTGCTGATTCAACAGCGAGTTGGTCGCAGATGATGCTTCGGACTCTTTCTTCAACATTAACCGACATTACGATCTCCTTACGTTTTACATGTACATGCCGCCGTTGACACCGATCACTTGTCCCGTGATGTACTTGCTGGCAGATGACGCCAGAAAGGCCACCAAGGACGCAATGTCCGCAGGCGTTCCCAAACTTCCGAGCGGGATGCTGCGCAGAATCGCCTCTTTTTGTGCATCCGTCAAGGCCTCAGTCATGTCTGTTTGTATGAAACCGGGCGTAATGACGTTGACGCGAATCGCTCTGCTGGCCAGCTCTTTTGCCGCACTTTTACTGAATCCGATGAGGCCGGCTTTTGCCGCAGAATAAGCGGTTTGTCCGGCGTTTCCCATCTCTCCAATCACCGAAGAAATTTGAATAATACTTCCCGTTCGCGCGCGCATCATTTGCTTCGCAGCAGCACGGGTGCAGTAAATAGCACCCTTTAAATCCACAGAAAGGGTCTTGTCTAAATCATCGTCCTTCATGCGAAGGAGTAAACCATCAATGGTAATGCCTGCATTGTTCACCAATACGGCCAATGGACCGTAAGTCGATGCAATCCAATCCATTTTTTCATCAATTTGAGTAGAAGAACTCACATCGAAGCCGCAGAGCTCTGCGGTTCCGCCAGCATTTTCAATGGCACTCACCACTTCTTTTGCGCGGGCTTCGTTGGAAGAGTAATTCACGAAAACATGGAACCCGTCTTGCGCGAGCTTCAGGGCCACTCCGGCACCAATTCCGCGAGAAGCGCCGGTCACAAGTGCCTTGGGTTTGTCCTTTAATGAGGTCATGCGAGCTCCTTTAATATCCACTTTTCTGACTCGGCCATCCTGGCCTCGTTGAAAGGCGGCGCATTCGCTAGTGACCTTCGGTCACAAAGACTCGAAAGTGCGAATGTTTTCGGTACTACCACAACTGGTTACCTTCAATGTTTTATCCTCAAAAGAGATTCTCTTTGCCAAACCTTGCAGCACCTTGCCCGGTCCAAATTCTATGGCGACGGTGTGACCCGCTTGCAAGAACGTCACGATGGATTGGCGCCAAAGTACCGGATGATCAACCTGTTCAGTTAAGAGTTCAAACACCAGGCCCGGTTCCTGAGTCAGGCGTGCAGTGCGATTCGGAACGTAGGGACAGGCTAAGGGTTTTGGCCGATGGTCCGGTTGGGTATCCGCAAAGAGTTGGGCCATCCGGTCGCGAGCGGGCGACATTAACGTGCAATGGAAGGGTGCGCTCACCTGAAGGGGGATCGCCTTTCCACCCGGAACGACGGTTCCAGCCTTAATGAGTTCTACTGCGGTGGCCACGGCATCGGTTGAACCAGCGATCACGACTTGTCCGGGAGCATTGAAGTTTGCCGGTTGAACAATCGCTTCTACAGAGAGCTGCGTCGGGGTCTCTCCTGATGAGCGTTTTGCAATAGCGGCTTTCGTAGCAGCTTCGCAAATGGTGGTTACCTTTTCATCTTCTAAGCCGAGCACCGCGGCCATGGTGCCTTCGCCTGCGGGTACTGCCCGCTGCATGGCAGCTCCACGTTCTTTCACCCAGCGAACCGCTACGGCTAACTGCAAAGATCCGGCTGCGACAAGTGCCGAATACTCACCTAAAGAATGGCCGGCAACTGCCGCAGGCTTGAACCCGAATTCCATTTGAGCAACTCGAAATGCTGCAACGGAAGTAGTGAGTAAGCAGGGTTGAGTGTTTTCGGTCAGAGTGAGATCCGACTCGGGGCCTTCGAAGCAGAGCTTTGAAACATTCAGTTTCAACGCATCCGATGCTTCTTCAAATGTTTGCTTTGCAACGGGGAAGTCGTTGTAGAGATCCTTTCCCATTCCGACAAACTGAGAACCCTGTCCCGGAAAAAATGCAATCATGGTCTACCACCTCATGAGCAAGCTGCCATAGGTCAGACCTGCTCCGAAAACGTCGAAGAGAACGACTTGTCCGGGTTTTACTCTTCCATCGCGAACTGCTTCGTCAAAAGCTGTCGGAGTTGTTGCCGCTGAGGTGTTACCGAATTTATCGATATTAATCAGAGTGCGCTCGGCCGGAAACTCGAGACGCTTTGCCACTGCTTCGATGATTCGGAGATTTGCTTGGTGAGGAACAAACCAGTCGACATCGCTCAGCGAAAGCCCGTTTGCTTTCACTGCTTCTTCAGCAAAGTCCGCTAAAGTTTTCACAGCGACTTTGAAAATTTCTTTTCCCTTCATGGTCATCTTGTCGAGACGCTTTTCATGAATCTCTGGGGTGACGGGCTGATTCGACCCACCTGCGTGAATGTAGAAAAGGTCCCAAAGGCTTCCGTCCGTTCTTAAATGGCTAGAGAGGATACGCTGAGGGGAGTCGGCAGCTGTTTGTTCGAGAATAAACGCACCCGCGCCATCCCCGAATAAAATGGCTGAAGTCCGATCTTCCCAGTTCACAAAGCTGCTGAGAACTTCTCCGCCCACGACCAAGACAGTCTTTACCTGGCCATTGCGGATATACATATCCGCAGTTGAAAGAGCGTAAACAAAGCCGGAACAAGCGGCGTTGACGTCCAGGGCCCACGCTTTTTTTGCGCCCAATTTCTTTTGGAGCCAACATGCTGTCGATGGAACCAGCGTATCTGGTGAACAGGTAGCGAACAGAATGGCGTCGATATCTTCGACTTTCTTCCCGGCCATTTCTAGCGCGCGAAGGGCAGCTTGATAGCCTAGCGAAGAATTCTGTTCGTGCTCACTGCCGGGCTGAGAAATACGACGCTGACGGATGCCGGTTCGCTCGGAGATCCAAGCATCGTTCGTATCCAGAGTTTTAGCCAGATCGTCATTAGTGACAACCCGGGCTGGAAAAGCTGATCCTGTGCCGCTGACTCGCGAAGCGAATTGGCTCATGGATTAGTTTTGCTGAGCAGATACTTCTTTGGTTTTCGGTTTGAATACCGCTTTGCCTTCGTAGAAACCGCAGGCGCAAACGCGATGGGGGCGCTTGGGTTCGCTACAGTTCGGGCAGCTATTTGTCGTCACCACTTCGAGGCGATTGCCACCCGCGAAACGACGCATGTTTCTTCTGCTTCGGGATACTTTTTTCTTAGGTACGGCCATTTTCCATCTCCTTTAATACTGAGAACGGGTTGTTCTTAGCGATCTGTTTGCAGGCGCAGCGACCGGTGTTCCAGTCGGCTCCGCACTGACTGCACATTCCTTTACAGGATTCTTTGCACAACGGTTGAAACGGTATTTGGAGCTGCAGCTGTTCTGTGAGAACCGCGCTCAAATCAATGAAGTCATTTGAAATATAGGTAATATCTAAATCTTGTGTAACCTCGGTGCTGCTCTCATCGGACTCTGGGCTAGCAGCGTGTCGCGCCCAACCGCGGTTCTGTCCGCCAGGCTTCGAGGCTTTTTGATTTAAGTAGCCCACGCCTGCCATGACGGGGTCTTTACAGAAAAGAGCCGAGAAGTGGTGCTTCGCTGCGAATGAAAAATAAGAAGCACAGCGACTGCAAATTAAACGGATAGAGGTGTCATAGTCTCCCGTCGCAATCACGACTTCGTCGACTTTTCTTAAAGAGAAGTCCGCGCGCACGTTTCGCGGCTGTGGAGCCTTAGATCGAGAAGGATTTCGCAACAGCTCTGAAACAGCAGGCGACGAATCGTGAGATTCCTCATCGACCGCTTCAACTGAATCGAGAACCCACTTCTCTTCTTGCGTGAAGGAGAGTTCTTTCTCGAGATCTGAGAGTTCGTGTAAATAAACCTTCATGATTTACCAAATAGTTACCAACTAAGAGTTTAAGGGTGTGGACATTAGCTTGCGTGGGTGAGCAGAGTCAACCCTAAAGCGAAGTTAGAGGCTCAGGTAAATAGCTTCCGGCCTTAGTTGCAACCCATTGAACTTGATGGGTCTTTTGGAACTTTTTCCAGCGAGGACCTTGAAGCTGCAAGGCCTGGAGAGGGTGCTCGGTCAGGTGGGCTAAACTGGATATTAAAACGTCTTTCGGTTTGATTTTTTCGCTCTGAGATTCGATCAAAATCCAGTCATGAAAGGCGTCTGAAAGAAGTCTTCCTCCTCCAGCGAGGTGCCCCCCTTTGGTTCGAGAGGCTCCATCGGCGAAGTGAACTTGAAGGGTGCCAAAGGCGTGATGAGAACCCGTGGTTGTTTCCGCTGCCGATACACAGTCAGAGATGAAACAGAGCCTGCCCTTCTTGGAGCCTGCGTGAAGGCGTTTCATCCACCGAATCAGAGTGGGGGCGAGGTGAACTTGATCGATGATCACTTCGAGATGCGTTCCAGGCCTGCCCAGTGCAGCTCCTAAGATGCCGGGACTGCGGTGGTGAAAGGCGAGCGCATTCCATGCGTGAGTGACTCCGCTAAAGCCGTTTTCAAACGCAGTGTGACCTTGATGTTCGGTGGCTTGAGAGTGGCCAGCGGATAAAATCACCTCGTGCCTTTTGGCCCAATTCTTTAAAGATAACAACTGCTCAGGGCTAAGGAGTTCGGGTGCAATGGTCAGAAGTTTCAGCGTCTTCTGGCTGGCTTCGTACAAGGACTCGAGTTCCTGCATGTTGAAAGCGCGAATCGTGTTTTTGGGATGAGCTCCGCAGGCCATGGGGCTCAAAAAGGGCCCTTCGAGATGAATTCCCAGGGGAAGAGCGCCGGATGCTGTTTTCTCATCCCCGGATTTGTTCCAGGCTTTTCGAATCCATGCCCCGATTTTTTGAACGGACGAAGTGAGGTCGGACTCTGAAGCAGAAAGGGTGGTGGGACAAAAACCAGCAATTCCCTTTTGCCAAAGCGCGCGCGCGAGTTCCTCGAAATCCTTCGAGGAACCAGTCATTAAGTCGATTCCGAAAGCCCCGTGAAAATGGAGGTCAATGATTCCGACGGTCCGCGGTAATTTATTCTTGACGGCGCTACTTTGGCGTGGCACCCAAATACGGTACCATGACAGATCCGAAGAAAAAAGCTGCCCCTATCCTTGCAAAAAAGCCGGCTCAGAAAGGCATGCCCGTACCTCCTATGAAGAAACCTCCTGTGAAGGCTGCTGCCCTGGCTGTGAAAGCAGCTGGCAAACCCGCCGCTCCTGCGAAGCCGTCTCGTTTCGATTCCATTAAAAAAATGATTTTAGGTGGCGGAGCCCCGGCCAAAGGAGCTGCCCTTGCAAAAGCTCATCCGGCACCTGCTGCTAAGGGTAAGAAGGCGGTAACACCTCCCCCAGCTCCGGCGAAAGCCGTTGCAGCTGCAAAGGGTGCCAAGGGCGCCGCTGCAAAAACTGCGGTGGCTCCAGCGCTACCGGCGAAAGGTGCCAAAGGTAAAGCGGGAGCGGTTGTTGCTGCTCCGGTTGTTGCCCCGGCTCCGCTGACAAAAGCTCCTAAGAAAGGCAAGAAGGGCAAAGCCGCACAAGAAAGTACTTTTGCTGGGAAGGCGGCTGCTGGCACTTCATTGGCAGATGGACACGGCGATGCCGTTTGTCGCGAAGTGGCTTGTGAAAATTTGGCGACGACAGCGGGCTACTGCCGACTGCACTACATTAAGAATTGGAAAAAGATTAAGCGCAAGGATCTCATTTTGCGCGAGAAGAAACTCAATCAGTACATTGAAGAACTGGTTGCGAAGTATCCCGATAAATATATCGAAGCGATCCGTCAGGACCTCGCGAATGATAAGGAATTTGCCAAGGTCATCACCGACCTCGATCTCGATGAGTCGATGGATGATTTTGAGGGCGATTCTGAGAATGTCGAGGCAATCATCGACACTATTAAGCGCGAGTATGATGACGAGGGTGAATCTTTTTAAGAAGATTTCTTTCAGTTTTCAGTAACAGTACCCGTTTCAGTTCATGTTCACGTTTACGTTCACGTCATTGCAGAAGGAGCTGGAAGGACAGGCAGGAAGGATCAAGCAAGGTTCTATGCCATTGCTCTAGGATCACTTCGAGAAGTCCAGGCAGTTTTTGATTTGATCAATCTTCACGATCAGCATGCCTGTACCGGTTGATTCATCCGAAACCGAAGCCGTAACCGTCAACCGATACCGAGGCCTTAATGCTTTTTCCGAGGATCCCCGGGAGGAAACACAAAGTGTTTACTAATCTCTTTCTCCCTCGTCTCCTCAAATTCCGCATCTTCTATCAAGGAGTCCGGATCATTCTTAGCAAGCCAATCGTCGGCCATTTGATCGAGGCCCAAATTCGCTTTGTCCACTCGAACGTAGAGAGTCTTTTTCTCGACTTCCATTTGTGCCCATTTAAACGGGATATCTTTAAACGAGGCGAGGGAGTTGTCAGCCAAGAGCTCCATCTTTTCTTTGTCAGTGGGGTCAAAAACTTTTTGCATGACGTTGGCAACAGCATCAATGCAGAGCGAAAGCAGGTCTTCGAGCTTTGGGCTACTGGCTTTGGGATCGAAATCGCTGCTGGCGTAAAAGGTGGTTGAAGCCAGCGCTTTTTCTGTAACCAGGGAGACTGCGAGAATCACTTCGTCGGGAAAAACTTCCGCAGAAGCTTGAAACTTGGTCGGAGATTTTAATTTTGCGAGAGCCTTGAGGCCGTCACTAAAATGATTCGTAAAAACTTCTTGAACCATTTTTGTAAAATCTACGGGAAGGGGCTGTCCTTTTCCGGCTGAGGTTTTTCTACGTTCTATCATTTACAGAATTCCTTGAGGCACTTCATCGAGCTTCGGGAGTTCTTGAAGCTGAATGGAAGGATCCATCGTTTTATTATTTCGTCTCACCTTGAGTGTGATCTTATCGGTCGGCTTGAGTTTTGCGAGTTGGCGTTCCAAATCGTAGGGTTCTTTGATGTCGACACCGTTTGCTTTGACAATAATGTCGCCCTGCTTGATTCCGGCATCCAGAGCGGGTCCGTCTTTTACGAGGTTGAGTACAATGACTCCCTTATCCACCGGAAGATTATAGTAGCTGGCAATGGCAGGGGTGACTCGTTCACCCAAAACGCCGAGCCAAGGACGAGGAACGCGACCATAGCGTTTCAAATCCGCGAGAATCTGTTTTGCTTCGTTGATGGGAATTGCAAAACCAACCCCGCTGCTCTGACCCGTTCGCGAAAAAATCACGGTGTTAATTCCTACCACTTCGCTTTTGAGATTAAAGAGAGGGCCTCCGCTGTTGCCAGGGTTAATGGAGGCATCGGTTTGAAGAAAGTTGTCAAAAGGGCCTAGTCCGATCGTGCGATTTTTTGCGCTGATAATTCCCATCGTCACCGTGTGCTGAAGGCCGAAGGGATTGCCCACGGCAAAGACGGCTTCAGCGATTCGAACTTTGTCGGAATCCGCGAGGGCAACGGGTTTTAAACCGGGCGGAACTTTTCGATTGCTGTCGCGAATCTGTAAAAGCGCGACGTCCATCTTTTGATCTTTACCGATAATCTTTGCTCGAAACTGGCGTTTGTCGATAAGCGTCACCATCACTTCATCGGAATGCGCGACGACGTGATTGTTCGTTATGACATAACCGTCAGTGTCGATGATGAAGCCCGAGCCGAGAGAGGTATTTTTTCTCTCCTGGGGAACTCCCCAGAATCTCAAGAACTCATCCATTCCAAAAACATTGTTGGTCACCGTGTTGGCGCTGACGTTCACCACCCCGGGCAAAACTTTTTCGACTAAGTCGGGCAGGTTTGCGGGTGCCACATTTGCAGATGCGTCGCGTTGCGCAATGTGCGGTACAGAGGATAACAAAAGGAAGAAAAGGCTCCATTTGAGGTGTTTTTTGGGGGTTCTCATGAGTCCTGATTTATGCCAAAGTCGGACCTCCATTTCAACCTATTCTAAAGAGGACGTGCCTATGACCGAAGTCGTGATTGCAAGCGTAGCAAGAACACCGATTGGGAACTTTTTGGGAGCACTTTCCAGTATTCCAGCGCCCAAGCTAGGCGCTACAGCAATCGAGGCGGCTCTTAAAAGAGCAGGTGTGAATGCCGACCAGGTTTCTGAAGTCATCATGGGCAACGTGCTCCCAGCGGGGGAAGGTCAAGCTCCGGCGCGTCAAGCTGCGATCTTCGCGGGTATTCCCAAGTCGGTTCCGGCTTTGACGATCAATAAAGTTTGTGGAAGCGGAATGAAAGCGCTCATGCTCGGTACACAATCCATCTTGTTGGGTGACAGTGAAGTCGTGGTTGCCGGCGGAATGGAAAACATGAGCCAGGTTCCCTACATTATTCCGGGTGCCCGAACGGGTTTGCGCATGGGGCATCAGCAGATCGTCGATGCCATGATTTATGACGGTCTTTGGGATCCCTACAGCAATCAGCACATGGGCAATTGCGGGGATCTCTGCGCGAAGGAAAGAAATTTTTCTCGAGAAGAGCAAGATCGTTACGCCATTCAAAGTTACAAGCGCGCTCAAGAAGCTCAAAAGGGTGGGAAATTTCAATTCGAAATCGCTCCGGTTTCGATTACTGGCAAGAAGGGGGATGTCACTCAGATTTCTGAGGACGAAGGTCCTGGCAAAGCCCAGTTCGACAAGATTCCTACCTTAAAGCCTGTTTTCGATAAGTCGGGAACGATTACGGCCGCGAATTCTTCTCCCGTCAACGATGGCGCTGCAGCATTGGTTTTGATGTCGGCAGAGAAGGCCAAGCAACTCGGCGTGAAGCCGCTTGCGAAAATCGTTTCTTACGGCACGCATGCTCAGGCACCGGAATGGTTCACCACCGCTCCAGCAGATGCCATGCGCAAGGCTGCGAAGAAGGCCGGCTGGGAAATGAACAGCATCGACTTATTCGAAGTGAATGAGGCCTTCGGTGTCGTTGCTTTGGCAGCTCAGAAGGAATTGCAAATTCCTGAGCAGAAATTGAACGTTCGCGGTGGGGCAATTGCATTGGGCCACCCGATTGGCGCGAGTGGAGCTCGAATCGTGATCACCTTGCTTGCGGCTTTGAAGGACATGAATTTGAAGCGCGGAATGGCAGGCATTTGTATCGGCGGCGGCGAAGCCACTGCGATTTGCATCGAACGGATTTAGCGATGAAGAAAACTGTTTCGGATGCCAAGGACGCAGTAAAAGATATTCCGGATGGAGCCGTGCTTGCTCTGGGCGGATTTGGTCTCTGCGGAATTCCTGAAAACTGCATCGGAGCCCTCGTCGAAAAAGGCGTGAAGAATCTGACCTGCATTTCCAATAATGCAGGGGTGGACGATTTTGGAATCGGTCTTCTGCTTCAGCGTCGACAAGTGAAGAAAATGATTTCGAGTTACGTCGGTGAGAACAAGCTCTTTGAAAGCTTGGTGCTTTCAGGGGAATTGCAGGTGGAGCTCACTCCGCAAGGAACTCTCGCTGAAAAATTGCGCGCAGGTGGGGCTGGGATTCCCGCGTTCTTCACTCCCACTGGTGTGGGCACCATTGTGGCGGACGGCAAAGAAGTGCGCGATTTTGACGGCCGGAAATATGTTCTAGAACGTTCTTTGAAGGCGGACTTCTCGATCGTGAAAGCCTGGAAAGGCGATTCGATGGGAAATCTGGTTTTTAGAAAAACGGCGCGGAATTTTAATCCGGTGGTTGCCGTTGCCGGAAAAATTACGATTGCCGAAGTGGAAGAGTTGGTGCCGGTCGGATCGATCGATCCCGATCAGGTTCACGTTCCCGGAATCTACGTTCAAAGAATTTTCCAAGGAAAGAATTACCAGAAGCGCATTGAGAAGCGGATGCTTCGAAACGGATAAACTATGGCACTCAGTCGTGAACAGATTGCTCAAAGAATTGCTCAAGAGTTGAAAGACGGATTCTACGTGAATCTTGGGATTGGAATCCCCACGCTCGTCGCAAATTACATTCCTCAGGGAATTTCTGTGATTCTGCAGAGTGAAAATGGGCTGCTCGGAATTGGGCCGTATCCCACCGAAAGTGAAATCGATTCGGATTTGATCAATGCTGGCAAAGAAACGGTGACTGTCATGCCGGGAAGCTCTTTTTTCTCGAGTGCCGATTCATTTGCCATGATTCGCGGCGGTCATGTGGACCTGACCGTGTTGGGTGCGATGGAAGTGGACGAGCAAGGCAATCTCGCCAACTGGATGATTCCCGGAAAAGTGGTGAAGGGGATGGGCGGCGCGATGGATTTGGTCGCGGGCTCTCCGAACGTCATCGTGGCCATGCAGCATGTCTCGAAAGATGGTCAGAGCAAGGTGTTGCCGAAGTGCCAGCTTCCGTTGACGGGTGTTGGTGTTGTGAAGAAGATCGTAACGGAATTGGCGATGATCGAAGTGACTCCGCAGGGTTTGGTTTTGCGTGAGCGCGCGCCGGGTGTTTCGGTCGATGAAATCAAGAAAGCAACCGCTGCGAAGTTAACGGTCCCGGCTCAAGTCGCTGAAATGCGATTGTGAGCTCTTACCACGTAAATAAAGTCGTCATTTTCTGAAAGCGTAATGGCAGCATCCGGGCCGACCATTTTTCGCATCAGTGCTTCGGTGGGATACCAGCGGTGTTCCGGGTTTTCCACCAAGTCCTTATCGTAGTTCGGCTTCCCAGCATTCGGAACCGTGATCACTAATTTCTTCCCGACACGGTAAGCTTCATCCACAATTTTCTGAGCATGGGGCATTTCCACATGTTCCAAAATATCGGGAATCATCACCGTATCGAATTCGCAATCTTCAAACGGCATCTTCGCTGCATCCATTTTTAGGAATTTGGATTGAGGATATTTTTCCTGTGCATACTGGAGGCGAATTTCATCGACGTCCACGCCCGTGCCACCGCCGATGTAATTCAAAACGTAGCCGGTCGAACAACCAATCTCTAAAACCTTATTGTCCGCTTGTTTCTTTAACCAGCTGATGCGCTCCCGTTGTTTGGGTTCTTTATAGATCGAGGAAGGGTGCCCGCATTCAGCCAGAAAATAGGCTTTGCGAATCATGCCCAAGTAATCCTCATTCTTGGAATTGAAGGTGAGATCGCCAACCGAAGCGTAGCGATTCTTTCCGGTCGTGTCTTCAATCACAATGGCGGGGCCACCCGGCTTCTTTAAAATCGTGCGGGCCAACACCTTCAAAACGGGGCGTGGAATGGGGGGGAGTTTCTTGGTCGTTTCCTCATCCACTCGCCAATAAAGAACCATGCATTTTTTGGTGCGGCGTAAGAACTTGTAAAAATCGACGAAGTTCAAACCAAAGTCGGGCAGTTCATGAAAATGAACCCGGTCATCATCCATCAACTTCGGATGATTCCAACCCTCTCCTTTTCGGCCAATGACATTGATTTCCATTCCCCCCAGACCTACCACGGAAAGCCGCGGGGGGGTAGGGGCGGTGCGTGCTACCCCCACTGGCAAAAAAAGGGGACTCGCCTTTGGTTGGGTTGGGTTGGGTTGGGTTGGGTTGGGATTCTCGGAAATGAGATGCGCTGGGATCCGAAATTAGAGCGAAATCTGAGGTTGTCACAGATTCCCTCTCATAACCTCTGGGATGAGTGGAGGGCATACCGCAGAAGTGAGGCGAACCCTTCTCTGCCTTTCCCAACCAAACCCAACCAAAGGCGAGAAGGGAGTAAAAGGTAGCGGGGTCCCCGGCTCACTTCGTAGTCGAATAATTAGAGAGCGCTGCCGGCTGAGGTCGCAGCGGGTGCGATCTCTCCTGCGATCGAATTATTCAGGAACTTTTGGGATGCGTCCGAGGATTTTTCGGGCTTTTTGGGAGCGGGGGTGCCTCTCAGGAGGTCATCACACATTCTATTGCCTGTGGTGAAACCGTCAAAGAAGGAGCCTAGAGTAGGTCCTTCGGGAGAATTTTCCAGTCCTTTGATCGGAGTTTTTTCAGTGTCTCCCATCCAGAACTGTTCAGTCGTTAGGAGCTGAGGAAGGGGGGAGGATCCGTCTAGGTGAGCTCTCATATAGATCACCAAAGGAGCGAGCGGTTTTAGTTTGGGATGAAACTTTTCGGGATGCTTGAAGGTGACTCTTACGGTGAGGCCTTCACCCCGGTAAATGCCAACGTGGTTTGTAAAATCTTGTTCATAGGTAATATCGTCGCGGATGGAGTTGAGCTCGTCCAGTACCTTAGGAAGTTTTCGCTTGGCGACTGTGGTTAAGATGGCTGCCGTCAACTGTTGGGCCGAATTGATTTCTAGGGCCGCTTTCTGGTCGATGCCGTTTTTTTTGAGGTCTTTATTATAGCCAATTTCATTAAAGAATTTGAACGCCGCTCTTTCTTTGTCACTTAGAAGTTTCTCAAAAATTCCATTTTGGATTTCTTGTAGGCGAAGAGCGTCGATGACCTGCATGGCACTGAGGTCGGGATCAAAGGGCTTTTGATCAATAGCCTTACAGACCGTTTCCAATGCATCTCTTAATCCCGGAACTTGAAAGGCATTGCTAATCGGAGTTGCTTCCTGCCCGTAAGACGAAGAAACAATCGATAGAAGTCCGGCGATCAAAAAACCGAAGGTTCTTTTCATAAGTTCGCTCTCAAAAGGTTTACTTGCTTGCGGAATTTTCGGCGCCGGCTTGTTTGTACTCGACGTTTGCGGTGTCGAGGCCTTTCAAGCGAGCAGCTCCGTGCAATTCGATGCCGTAACCACTGGTTAAGTTCATGTTTGCAGGGAAATCAATCGCGTAAGCAGTGGTGTAGCCGACGTAAGTCCAACCATTGACCGGATCTTCCGGAATGGTGATCGGGCTGCCCGAGCCACCCATGTACTTGGTGACCACGATGGTTGCCGGATTCGGCTCAGTGCCTACGAATAAGTAACGGGTTTCGAAATCCAAGCGAGTCGCAGCGAGAGTCGAAGAGATCGAATCCAGTGCGGTCGAGATGGATTGAGAACAAACATCGGTAGTCGTACCACCCAAGGCGCTAGCCATGGCGATGTAACGATCGCCTGCGTACGATCGGCCACCCAAACAGGTGCCGCTCGAAGAGCCGTTGCGATCATACGTCGAAACCGATGAGAAGAATCGAAGCATGTTGGCCGAAGGCTTCAAGGCCTTGAGCGAATTCAAACGAGAATTGAAGCTCGTAGTACCGGTGCGCACTTGAGCGCAGCTGGCTTCAGCATAGTTCGGAGCCGTACAGATGATGTCGGCTTGATCCGGCCAGCGCTTGTAGTGCTGCTTGCCGTTTGCATCTTGATAAATCGGACCCGTCTTTTCGCAAGAATCGACGTAACCGTCGGAGCGAACACAAGCCGTCACGCCGGAGGTGTCGTTTCCGTTGCCGACGACGTAAATTACAAGCTGTGCGTCGTTACGAATGAAGTTCGTGCCGGGAGCATAGTTATGCAAAGCATTCAAAATAGTGTCTAAGCCGGGTTCATTTCCGTTCGTCGTGCTGTTGATGTCTGCCATGCTCAAGAAACGGGTGTAAGAACTCGGAGTACGAAACAAACTTGGGAGAACCGTGCCCGGAGCGTTTGCTACTGCGCCTGGAAACGGAGGAATCCAGCTAGCGCCCCAGTTGCTGTCGTATTGGGAAGCCGCGATTTGATCGAAAGTGCGCGGAGTCACCAAGGGGATCGTTGCGAAATGGTAGTCCCAGCCGCGGCTCTGAAGATTGTTCAAGAACGTCGGAAGCTGTGAAGCCACTTGGTTGAACACGGTTCCCATGGAACCGGTGTCGTCTTCGACTAAAAGAATATCGACCTTGGGCGGAATCATCACACCGCCAGGAGCTGCTGCTGCCTGAACTTGGCTGCCGACGATGAACGCCTGTCTGCTGCATCCTGTGGAAGCCAAAGATAGACCCGCAACTAGCGCAAGGAGCCATCGATTGGTAAAGCGTTTGTGGTTCATTACTCTCTCACTCTCTCTATAAAACTCTTGTACAGGTCAAAATCCATAGACCCACACAAGGAGATCTATCGCAAACTCGATACCAGTCTTGTGAGAGGTCTCGAAATATCTGAAATATTCAATAGTTTCAGTATATTAAGATGAATAGTTGAAAATCTGCATGAGGATGAAAGCCCCCCTTTGTCTCTCCAGACACGGACGACTGTCTAGTGTTTAGACAGCGAGAATCACCCCCAAATTTCTAGCGGAAGGCGTCGAAGATCGATAAAATAATGAGATGGAAAACACCGATCGAGTCCGCTTCGGAGATGACCCAACAGCGCAGTGGTTTGTGGCAATCGACGGCGGTGGTGGGTACGTCGGGCCTCTGAGTTCTTCCGATGTTTACCATCGCATTATGCAGGGCGAATTCACTTGGGCTCATTTCATTTGGAAAGAGGGCGAGAAAACTTGGACGCGCGTTTGCGATCACCCGGCCTTTGCTGCGGTTGTTCCGAGTAAACCTCCAGCTCAGCTGCAAAAAGATATTACCGGCGAAATTCAGGTGAAAAAATCCGAACGCACTAAAACTCTTGCTCGGGGAGGGAAGCCTCCGGCGATGCCTGGCCAAGATCGGCCAGTGCGAGATTGGTACCTTTATTACAATGATTCGCAATTTGGCCCTTTCGCTGAAGCCGAAATCGGCAGGCTGCTCAAGACCGGAAAGATTAACCCGAAGGTTCATGCTTGGCGCGATGGAATGAACACCTGGCTGCGCATCGAAGAGATTTCTTCCTTTGACGACTATACCGGCGACAAGGCTCCGACGGGTCATAGTCGAACGGTTCATGGTCCGTCTCGTTTAGCAGATACGAAAATCGCCAAAGATCGTCGGCCCGAACAGCGCGAAACTCCGCGTCGACCGATGGTGGCTCGTATTTTAATGTCGAATAACGAATCCGTGATTGTGGCGGTTTGTCGTGATATCAGCGTAGGTGGGATGCAGGTGCTCACCGATCGCGTGCCCGGACCGGTGGGAACCAAAATTAAGCTCAACGTGAGCCCCTCGGGAGATCAAGGCCTTCAGCCTTTCATCGCCGAAGGGATGATCGTGAGAGTTTTGGAGGACGGTCTTGGATTCAGCTTCCGATTCGACAAAATCGCAAACTCGGCAGTCCAATCTCTCGAAGAGTACATCGCCAGTGAGCCCGGCTGATTCGCATGCCTATCGCTTAGATGATCCGATTTATCCGGGGCTGATTCGCCCCAAGGGATTTCCAGAACTTCCCGCGGGCTGGACGTCAGAAGCAAATACTTTTGAAAGCTCCGACGGCAAACTTCAAATCTTTGAACTGATTCATTCCAAAAAAGATTCTCCAAAAGGGCATCGCGCTCTGGTTGTACTGCATGGTCAGGGGGAGCATTGCGGTCGTTACTTGCATGTTCCTCACTACGTGCAATCAGAGATCGATGTGGTGTACCTCATCGATCATCGCGGGCACGGTCGTTCGGGCGGCGGACGCGGGCACGCTGAACATTTTCACTCTTTATACGATGACGTGGTGCTGGGAATTCAGCGTTTGGAAAATCGTCTGATTAAAAAATATGGAAAGGCTGAGATTCATCTTCTCGGCCACAGCTTGGGCGGATTGATTTCGCTTCAAACTCTTTTCCTCAATCCCAATCTCCCCATTTTATCGGCAACGGTGACGGCGCCTCTTCTGCGAATTAAAGCGAAGGTACCGGCGTGGAAGAAGGCGATGGCGAATGGATTAGCGAAGGTCTGGGGCTCGCTTCAGATCGCGACGGCCCTGGATGCCACTATTCTTTCTCATGATCCCGGCGTGGTAGAGGCCTATCAAAAGGACCGCTTGGTTCATTGTAAGATGACCCCTGCCTTCTACATGCAGCTTCAGGTGGAAATGGAAGCCGCCAGGACCCGGACGACGGGGATGGAAATGCCGCTACAAGTCGTTGTTCCCATGGGGGATCAGCTGGTCGATGCCGATGCTTCCGTAGGCTTTTACGAGCAGCTCAAACATTCCGATAAGCGTCTAAAAACGTTCGAAGGTTTTTACCACGAGCCTTTAAACGAGATTGGCAAAGACCAAGTTTTTGCTGATATTTTATCGTGGATTGCGGCACATCGAGCAGGTAAGTAGTACCGCAAGGTTTTCGATGTCAGACACTACTGCAATTCAACTTAAGAAACTCGTCCGCAAGCTGAGCTATCGAGAAGGGGATTTCACCCTTGCCTCGGGGCAGAAGAGCAAATTTTACATCGATTTGAAGTGCACCACTTTGCATCCCGAAGGAGCTCAGCTCCTGGGACGGTTGATGGTGGAGCGTGTGAAGGCCGAAGGCCTCCTAGTCGACGGAGTCGGCGGAATGACCTTGGGCGCAGACCCAATGGCCACCGCTGTATCGCTCGCGGCTTTGGAAAAAGGCCTCGTTTGGCCGGCGTACATTGTTCGAAAAGAGCCGAAAGATCATGGCACCGCAAAGTATGTTGAGGGAACTGAGAATCTTCCTGCTGGCGCAAAACTCTTGGTCCTAGAAGACGTGGTCACCACTGGAGGTTCCAGCGTGAAAGCCATCGAGAGACTTCGGGAAGCTGGCTACAAACCGGTGGCTGTATTTACAGTGGTAGATCGTCAATCTGGCGGGCGCGAAGTCTTTGAAAAGATGGGCGTGAAATTCCTGTCGTTATTTACTTTGCAGGAGATTCAATCGCCGTGAACTCTGCTTTTGTGAATGACATGTTTTCGTCGATCTCTCGTCGCTACGATCTTCTCAACGATACGCTGTCGCTTGGTATTCATCGCATTTGGAAACGTGAATTGATCAGTACTGGTGTTGCGCATCTCAGAAAAGTCGCAGGCAGCAAAGTTTTAGACTTGGCTACGGGCACAGGCGATCTCGCTTTTGGATTCGCAAAGAGAACTCCGGAATCTGTTGAAATCTTTGGAGCCGATTTTTGTGCGCCGATGATCGAAGAAGCCGCGCGTAGACAGGCAGCTCAGGGCATGGCGCGAATTCAGTTTCGTCAGGGTGATGCCCTGGCTCTCGAGTTTTCTGATCAGAGTTTAGATTTGGTGAGTGTTTCCTTTGGTGCGCGAAATTTTGCCGATATTTCTAAGGGAATGAGCGAAATTGCGCGAGTTTTGAAACCCAATGGTCTCGCTTTGATTTTGGAGTTCGGACGTGCTGATTCCTTCGTGGGTCGCGCGTTCGAGAAGTTCAACTCGGCATGGCTCCCGTTCTGGGGTGGTCTGCTGACCGGAAATTCAGATGCCTATCGCTATTTGCATCGATCTTCGGAAGGGTTTCCTTCGGGAGAAGATTTTTTAGCGCTTTGCAAAAAGGCTGGTTTCGCTTCGTGTGAATACCGCCGGTTTTTTCCGGGGAATGTCTTCCTCTATTCGCTAAGAAAGTAGTTTGTTTGTGGTGAGAGCACGTGGCGGCCCTTCGAGGGCTTTCGAATTTTTCGGTCTATTTATTTTACCGCCGCTTCTCTATCTCTATTTCTTTCAAGGGAAGATGCCGCTGCCGTTGCTTTGGGGCGCGACTTATATTGCCTGGCGATTACTGAATCGTCAGAATGGTTATCGCTTCTCGCGGCTTTTTCGATATCACCAGAAGATTACGCCGGAGATGAAAAGAATTTTGAAGCGCTACTTCCTCATTGCGCCATTTATTTTTGTACTCGCTTATCTTTTGGTGCCTGAACATTTCCTACAACTTCCTCTGAAACGTCCGATTCTTTGGCTAGCTATCTTGATTCTTTACCCGCTTCTCTCGGTCGCGCCTCAGGGGTTTCTCTACCGGGAGTTCTTCTATCAGCGTTATAAGAAGCTCTTTGGCAGAGATCGTTTCGTATTGGTTGCAGGCGCGGTCAATTTTGGATTCATGCATGTCATTTTTCTGAATCGAATCACGGTTCTACTGACCTTAGTGGGCGGCTATCTCCTGATGAGGACCTATTTAAAGACGAAGTCCTTATTCTATTCCAATTTTGAGCATGCCCTCTATGGCCTCACGATCTTTACCTCCGGGCTGGGGGTCTATTTCTATCATGGCCGGATTCACTGATAATCCTACATAACCATTTGTAATTAATAACTTTTTTAAATGACATAAAGAGTTGAAAGCGCTGCAGCGTCAGTGTAGGAATAGGCGATGAAAAAAGTCGCGATTATCGCGAATCGCCAAGCCGGAGGAGGATCAGCAGCGGAGGCAATCCGGCAGGCACAGCGCAGCTTGTGGGGCTGGGACTTCGAATATCATTTCCCCAAAAGTCTTTCCGAGATGGCTTCCATCTGTGAATCCTTAGGCTCTCATACGCACGAAGCAGCCGTCATTGTAGGGGGGGACGGAACTGTGAACCAGGCCCTTCGTGGCTTGATTAAAAGTCAGGTGCCCCTTTGCGTTTACCCCGGGGGTACTGCAAACGATTTGGCTGCCGATTTGGGTTTAAAGAAAGATTGGTCTCAGGTTCAGCGCCTTCTAGATTCTCGTGAAACCGATCTCATCGACCTGATTGAAGTGAATGGAGTTCCCTTTTCTACGGTCGCTGGAATTGGAATTGGTTCCATCCTCACTTCCGAATTTAATCGAAAGCGCAAGGGGTCCGCAATCTACAGCGCGCTCTCGAAACGCTTGCACTCGCATCTCTATTCCTTCTTGAGTGTGAAAACCATTTTGATGCGAAGCGATTATCATTTTGATCTTCGTATTCGCAGTGACATTTTCGACGAAAAGGTTCGCTCTGCGGCTGTCTTCATTTGCAATCAGTCCAAGCTGGGTGGCGATTTACGCGTGGCCCATCATCGCGTTGAGAATGACGATCAGAAATTTAGTGTGTTGGTTGTTCCAAAGTGCGGAACCTTGCGGTTGATGCGAGGGCTTGTGGAGTTACGTCTTGGAAAGATGCCTAAGGACTTTATCGCTTTTTCAACGGATCGCCTCTCCATTCAAGAAACTCAGGGAAGAAATATCCCAGTATTTGGAGACGGAGACATTCTAGTCGAAAGCTCGAAACTCGAATTTAAAATCGCTCCTCGAGCTTTACGAATTTACCGGGAGGGAAATGCATGAAGGTTCTCCTGACTGGCGGAACAGGTTTCTTAGGAAAGAAAGTTCTTTCCCAGCTTCTCCTTCTTCCTCAAGTCACACGTGTTGTCGTGGTAACCCGTACTTTGAAATCTCATCCCAGCCCACGTGTTCACCTTTTAAATCTGGACCTGTCTCATCCATCGGCCATGAACTCATTGCCAACGGATATTGATTGCGTGGTTCACCTCGCAGGCCTTTACGATTTTGAAGCGGACTTCACGAAGAACTACATTCAAAACGTAGTGCCTACCTTGAATCTCTTGGACAAGATGCGCGAGCTGAACACAGCGAAACGCGTGCCGCTTTTATTTGCATCGACCTACGCAGTGGGTTTCGGTTTGAAGAAGCCGTTACTTGAGGAACCGGTGACTCTACTCCCACCTAAGAGCGTTCCCTATGCCTTCTCCAAGGCAACAGCAGAAAAGGCTGTGACAGAATCAGGAATTCCAGCACAGATTTTTCGGTTTGGAATTCTGGTGGGTGAACAAGAAAATGGCGCGATTGAAAAGGTCGATGGACCGTATACTTTCGTGCGCTTGATTTCCAAGCTCGGTAGCCTTGCTGCATCGCTGAGCCGCCCGAGACATTTCAAAATTTTAACTTCCACTGCAGTAACTCGGTGGGGTTACTTACCCTTTCCTGGGGACTCTGAAGGAATTCTTCCCTTCGTACCTGTGGACGTCGCAGCAAAAGTGGTGACCCAATCGGTAGACGGCCTCTCGCAGTGTACGGGCACTCAAGAAATTTACGGTGTCTACAACCCGTCGAGTGTGACGGTAAAAAAATTCAGTGAGCTCCTTCTCGGTGAGTACATGCCGGGGTTTAAGCCGGTATTTGTTTCTAGTTTGCCGGCGTGGAGTCTTAAGTTCCAGCGAGCCATTACTCAGGTTTCAGGAACGAGCTTTGAATTCGCTTTGAATCCACTCCAACTTAGTAATTTGAACTTCGTTGAGAGGTTTAAAGACGTGAGTATTCCACCGTTTGAATCTTATGCTCCGAGTTTCTTTCAGGGATACCAGGACTATGTGGGGGAGGGGCCTAACGCATGATTCCCTCTAGTCGTAGAAAAATTCTGGTCATCAATTTCCTAAAAGAAGGACCGGTGGACTCGGAAGTGACCGTCTTTTCAGGAGCAGAATTTGAGATAGTTCAGCACAAGATTGGTTGGAACTTCGCTGCTGCGGAAGAATTAATTAAGCGCTTTGATGGATACGTAGACGGTATTTCTCTCTGTGGTCTTCAAAAGAAGGCCTCGGTCGGAAGGCATCAGTTCATGCACCCCGGCTATCTCGCCATGATGAAAGTGGCTACAAAGACCCCGCTTTACTTGGCCGACGACGTTCGTGATTTCTTCGCGGATTGGACGATCCAGCGCGTTTTGAAAGAGCAGCCCCAGTTTTTTGCCGGTAAGAAAGTCCTTTTTCAGGTGGGGATTGTGAGTTCGATTCTGTCTCGAGTGGAGCAAGCAGGCGGTCAGCTCTATGGCGCCGATCCTCTCGTCATTTCCGGTATTCCGCTCTTGCTGAAGGGGCGACTCGCTTTTCAGACTTTTTTGAGGACCCTAGGCACTTCCCACGGCATTCTTTCTAAGCTTGGCATTGATCCGGGTAGAAGCATGAAGAATCAACGCGTGCTCAAGCAACTCGACAAGTGGGTTCGGGACGCGGATATCTTTGTCGCATTCAACAACATGTTGGATCGCATGGCGTCGCTGGAATGCTTACGCGGAAAAATTCTCTTGGTTGATTATCTGAACGCGGACACGCGTGCGCGACTGGATGAATTGGACCTCGCTCAGATTGTGGAGTTTACTCCGGACCATCCGATGTTGAATCCCATTCGGAGTCGGCATTTTTCAGTTCTTTCGGCACTCATTGATCAGAAGCGGATGCAGGACGATAGTCCCTGCGGCTTTGACGAGTATTTGTTGAAGTGGACTCAGGAACAGAACATCAGTCCGAAGAAGCTCTCATCTTCACGTGGCGTTGTTCGTCGATGCGCTTTCATAGTTCATCCTCTTTCCTTGCAGCAGCTCTGCGAGGGATCGAAGGTTCCGTTCTTGCCAGTCGCTCCCAAAACTGTTCAGAAGACGGCTGCCGACGTGATGGGACGCCTCCCGATTTTCAAGTTCGGAACTTTAAAGGGGGCTGTCAGCGAAGCGAATGGCCAAGAAGTCGTTTGCGACATTTACGCCATGGCGGCCACTCCCGCTGGTTTGATGGGAATGGATGAACAGTATGTTTACAAACGCCTGGTAGACGGAGCCGAGCTAGCTAAGAAAAATGGAGCGGCCATCTTAGGGTTGGGTGCCTATACGAAAGTCGTGGGTGACAGTGGAGTGACGGTAGCGAGAAAGGCCCCCATCCCGGTAACGACTGGGAATTCTTATTCGTCTTCTTCGACTCTTTGGGCTGCTCGGGAAATGGTGGAGCGTCTTGGAATCTATTCACGCCCCGAAAATGGAATGATTCGAAAAGCGATGGTCATCGGCGCTACTGGAAGCATTGGCCGAGTTTCTTCCATTCTGGTTTCCTTAGTGGCGAATGAAATCGTCCTCGTGGCTGTTCGTCCGGACAAACTTTTAGAGCTCCGTCAGGAAATTTTGGAAATGTCTCCGTCCACGAAGGTGAAAGTTACCACTCAACCCACTGCTGAGGACTTGGCGGACACCGATCTCATTGTGACAGCGACTTCAAATCGCGATGGTTCTGTTTTGAATATGGATCTAGTGAAGCCAGGAGCTGTGGTTTGTGATTGCTCGCGGCCCTTAGATATTGGGGCCGAAGAAGCTGCAAAGCGTCCCGATGTTCTCGTGATTGAGAGCGGCGAAATTCTCCTTCCTGGAAATCTCACCATCGACTGTGACATCGGTCTGCCAAAACCAGTGGTTTACGCCTGCTTGGCAGAGACGGTGCTTCTGACGATGGAAGGCCGTTACGAAAGCTACTCCCTCTCGAAACAGCTTTCGATGGAGAAGGTGAAAGAAATTTATAAGATCGGAATCAAGCATGGAGCGAAGCTCGCCAGCATCTGCGGTCCCACAGGGGTGATCACAGACGAACAGATTCAACGCTGTCGGGAATTAGCTCGCGAACGCCTCAAGACTTGGAATGGCGGAGGCAGGCAGAAGAACTATGACGAATCAGTACTTTCAAGACCTGAATTACACATTAGCCAATGAGGATACGGCTCTCGAAGTCGCGATCCTTCCGGAAAATGCGAAGCATGTTGTCTCTGTGGCGGGGAGCGGTGGAAGAGTTCTGCCGCTACTCAGTCGCTTTCCAGAGCGCTTGACCTGTGTGGATGTTTCCAAAGAACAGCTCGCGCTGACAGAGCTTCGAATTGAATCCGTTCGAGCGCTTTCGCACGAAGACTTCGTAGCTTTCTGGGGATACCCCCCTAAGGCAATGACTCCGGAGCGTCGCCAGGAGTGTTTTGAGAAAATCAATCTCACGTCTGGCTCTCAGGAGTTTTTGAGGAAGTATTTCGAAAAGCGGAACTGGGGCAGCATCCTTTACGATGGGAAGTGGGAAAAAACTTTCGCTCGCTTGAGTCGAGTGAATCGCTCGATCACCGGGGCGAAGGGGCTGGGGTTGTTTACCGCTCTGACCCCGGAGGAGCACACGGCTTATCTGAAAAAGAAGTTTCCCCGAAAAGCCTGGTTCTTAGTGATCTTCTTGTTGGGGAACGCCACCGTATTTAACGCCCTTCTCTATAAGGGACATTTTCCTAAGAAGAATATTTCTCGGTCCTTTATTCGATTTTACCTGGATGCCTTTGATCGTCTTTTTAAGCAGGGTCCTGCACGTCAAAACTTCTTCATGCAGCTTTTATTTTTTGGACGCGTTTTATTTGCCGAGGGCTGTCCAATCGAATGCGAAAAAGAAATTTTTGAAAAGTGTAAATCGGCTCTTGCAAAAACAAAGGTGGAATATGTTCGGGGCGATCTCATGAAGGTGGTTCAAGAGAGTGATCAGGACATCGATTTTCTGAGTTTCTCTGATGTTCCATCCTATTTCTCGGGTGATACGGAAAAGAATTTTATGCAGCGCGTGCGTCCTAAGCTTTCAAAGGACGGTACCGTGGTGGTTCGAAACTATCTCCATGTTCCAAAGGACGTGGATACAACGGGTTTTGATTTGGTCTCCGATCAGTACAAATCTGCCATCGACGCTGAAAAAGTTCAGGTTTACTTGGTTGATGTTTACCGGAGGCGCCAGTGAAGGCATTGATTGTCACCTCCGAGGTCACTTACGTTCCTAGGAACTATGCCGACCTCTTTGTTGAACTCGTTGCTGGTGCTCGTGAGCACTTGGCGGGTTTGATGGTGCTGAGCAATGCGGAGCCGAAGCTTTGGCTAAAAGTCATGGGTCTGGGTGCTCTGGGTTGTCGCAATATGGCTGGAACGCTGGCCAAAAACTTAGTGAGCCTTCGTCAAAAGTCCCGAGAAAAAATTTTTGAATCAGCAGGGCTTCCAGTCTATCGCGCTTCAACGATGAATGAGCCGGCCGTCATTGATTGGGTGAGAGATCAATCCATTGACCTCATCGTGAATGTTCGCACGCGCTGCATCTATCGAAGGGATATTTTGAAGGCACCGCGCCTGGGCTGCTTAAATATTCACCACGGCTTGTTGCCCGAGTATCGGGGCACTCTCTGTGATCTCTATGCTTTGTACGAAAGAAGACCCGCTGGTTTCACTATTCACGTCATGAATGAAAAAGTCGATGCCGGCCAGATCCTTGTTAGGAAGGCCGTGTCCCAGGGAGATGACCGAAACTATTTAGACTACCTAGCGCGCACAGGCGCCGAAGAGGGTAGAGCGCTCGCAGCTTTGTTGAACGACGTTGCTGCGCTGAACTCCCTGCCTGAAGGAGTTCCCAATAGCTGCGCCAAGCCTATTTATACCCGAAATCCAAATCGTAAACAGATCGCACAGATTCGAAAGGCAGGAATGGTATTATGAGTGAGAGAGCGACCACAGCAAGCATGCCGTGGCTCCAGTGTTTTCACGGGTCTCCCGGAATCCCAACGGATTTCGATGAAATGGCGAAGCATGTTCGCCAAGTGAACATCGTCGCACTTCCTCGTCAAGGTTACAGCGGTGCAGAGGCCAGTTCTGAATCACCTGACGGAGCTCGATTCCTACTGGGGTACTCCTGGGGAGTGGTGGATTCCTTGAAACAAGCCGTTCAATTGCTGGAAGAAAATCCTTCGGCGTTGAAGGGAGTAATCTTGGTAGCTCCCTATTTATTTCTAAAGGCTGAAGTCAGTTCCTTAAAAAAGCTGATTTTGAATCTGCCCGGAATTGGAAAAGCACTTTTAAAAAAAGTGGGTTCTGGAGCTGTGGACGAAATGATTGTGAAGAGCTCGCTTCCGAAATCCGTTCCAGCTGGCTACTGGCGGGCCGCTGAATCCTACAAGCAACCCGATGTTTTGAAGCGGTCTGTCTTAGAGAAGTCGGTTTCCGTATCGCAAGTTCAGGAATTACTTCGCCGTTTGAGTGCTGCAGACGTCCCCGTGGGAATTCTCTGGGGAGAGCATGATCAAACGAGCCGCTACATCGAACAAGTTGCCCCGATTCTCAAAGAAGTTCCCTACGCGCGTGTTTTGCGTCTTTCAGATGCAGGGCATGCGATTCCTTGGACTCATCCCAAACAAATGGCTGCCGCAGTTGAAGAACTCATGGAGGTCAAAAAGTGGAATTGAATCAAAAGGCCGGATATTTTTCAGGCGAGCATGTTCGAAATAATGTGCACGCATTCTTAGACGATCACATGAAGCGCGACCCAAAGCGGGTTGTTTTAAAATGGGTTCCGATGCAGGTACTCCTGGCTCGAGCTGCTCAACCATCGAATGATCCACTTCCGCACGAGTCGATCACGGTTGAAGGATTGCACGAGCGCATTGGTCATCTCGCTGCTGGCTTCCAGCAGCTGGGATTGGGAAAAGGGGATCGAGTGATCCTTTTTGTTCCGATGTCGATGCCGCTCTATGCTTCGATGTTTGCCCTTCAAAAAATTGGCGCTATCCCCGTGTTTTTGGATTCTTGGGCGCGTCGGCAGCATCTCGGTGCAAGCGCTAAGATCGTAGAACCTAAAGCGATGATCAGTTTTGAGAAGGCTTTCGAGCTCTGTGATCAGGTTCCTGAACTCGCTGAAATCGGGATGAAGATTTGCGTTGGCCCGACTGCGGGATTGAAAAAATATTCTGGTCATTTGGAGCAGCTTCTTCAGACTCCGGGGTTTGCGGAAGTCACTCCTGTTGAGCAGGAGCACACCGCTTTGATCACTTTTACAACGGGTAGTTCGGGCGTTCCTAAAGGTGCGAATCGAACTCATCGCTTTTTGGCGGCTCAGCATTACGCCCTTGATACCTGTATTCCTTACACGGACGGGGATGTTGATCTCCCGGTGTTTCCCATTTTCTCTCTCAATAATTTAGCAGCTGGAGTTCCGACGGTGATTCCAGCCTTCGACATTGGTACCCCCGGTGATCGCGATCCAGAAATTCTGTTGGGACAGCTGCTTTCCACCGGAACGACCTGTACGACGCTCTCACCATCGCTCTTTAGTCGTCTCGCTTCGTTCTGTTTGGCGAAGAACATTCAGCTCCCGCAGCTTCGCAGAGTCGTAACGGGGGGCGCGCCGGTCAGCCGAGACAATGTCATGGACTTTCAAAAAATCGCCCCGAAAGCGCAGATTTGGGTTCTCTTTGGAAGTACTGAGGCTGAGCCGATGGCCCATATTGAAGGCCACGAAATGGTTTCGATGAAAACCAAGGCTTCCGAAGATCCGGAATGGGTGGATGAAGGGGTCAATGTTGGAAAAATGGCCGACGGACTCGATTTCAAATTCCTGAAAATTCAAAAGGGTACGGTTGAGATTCAATCTTCTGCAGATTGGAAGAATCTTGAAGTTCCGCAGGGCGAAGTCGGTGAATTGATTGTCGCGGGTGAACACGTCTGTCGCAACTATTATAATGATGACGAAGCTTTCAAGCGGGCCAAAATCCTGGATGCCAATGGCGTCGTTTGGCATCGAACCGGAGACCTCGGGCGCTTAGATTCCTACGGCTACCTCTGGATCGTGGGACGGGTTCATAACGCGATTCAACGGGGTGGACGCTACGAATTCCCTGTTCGAGCAGAGATGATTTTGAAGAAGTTGCCGTTTGTGAAGCTGGCTGCTTATTTGGGAATTCCCGACCCACAACTGGGAGAAAAGGCCGTGTGCGTGGTGACGGGCGATGATGTCGGAAATTCTCACTCTCAGTGGAAATCTGAAATCGAACGCATCATGAAGAAGAATGGAGTGCCGGTTGATCAAGTCGTGATCACCCAGTCTATTCCGATGGATCCGCGACACCACTCTAAAGTGGAATACGAAGTTCTCAAGAAAGAGCTCACAGCAGCTCAATTGGTATAACAATGCTTCAACGGTGGTGGACTTTTGCTCAAGAGCGTTTTGAACCGATCTCACACTTTGTGATGATCAGTTTCTTTTTCTTGGGTCATTGGATCGTCGCTGACTATTTCATGAGGTATCCTGCGTGGTCGAGTCTCGGCATGCCAGTATGGAAGATTCTTCTTCTTTACTTGGGGACCTGGGTGTTCTTTTTTAAGTTACGCCTCTATGACGAGATTAAGGATTACGCATTCGACCTCAAATACAACCCCGAGCGACCGTTAGCTCGGGGTCTTTTAAAAAAGTCTGAAGTTCAAACCGGAATTCTATTTTGCATTTTTATTGAACTTCTCTTTGCTCAATGGGTGGGCATGCCCGCCTTTGTGGGGATGTTAGTGGCAGTGGTCTACTCGTTGTTGATGTACAAGGAATTCTTTGTCGGAAAAATTCTAAGAAACTATCTAACTACCTACGCGCTGACTCATACGATTGTGTCCTCTCTTTTATCGGTTGCTCTTTTGAGCGCGTTGACAGCTCGCTATCCTTGGAATCTCAACTATCCCCTTATTTTTTTCGCCCTGAATAGTTGGATGATTTTTAATGTTTTTGAGTTTGGTCGAAAGACCTTTGCCTCCTCGGAAGAGAAGAAGGAGGTAGAGACTTATTCCAAGATTTTCGGGCGATCTGGCGCAGTGATTTTGGTTTTAGTGATGGTGCTTTTGTCGGCATCTCTTCTGAGTCAGGTTCGGTTTGGATTTCTCCATCATTTAATGTTCACTCTATTTTGGTTGACCTTAGCCGTTGCTGTTTCTGGAGTGATTTATGTTCGAAAGAATACAAAACAATCCGCAAAGATTTATCGGGCCGTAGTTTCCACCTATTTGGTAGCGGTCTATGCCGCGGTTATTCTTTTCTGTTGGTTTCATTCTAACGGGGTGACTTCATGATCGTAACGCCACAGAGTACGGAGAGTTTTGCAAAACGTGAGGCGGGCGGGAAGGGATTCAATCTCTTTCTCTTGAGTCAGGCAGGTTTGCCCGTTCCATCGTGGGTGGTGGTCGGTGCCCGTTATTTCAAACAGTTTCGTGAGCAATCGGGTTTAGATGCACAGTTCGCTGCATTGCTGGCTCCGTTAAGTGCTCAATCCGAACCCGCACAGTTTGAATCCGTCTCGCAATCCATTCGATCGTTGATCTTAAAGACGTCGCTTCCTTTAGCGGTAGAGGCAACTCTCAGAGCCGCTTATCAGAAGCTCGGCTGCCCATTGATTGCGGTTCGCTCTTCCGGGGTGGACGAGGATTCGGCGCGCTTTTCATTTGCAGGTCAGCTCAGTACCTACCTTTTTGTGAAGTCGGAGGAAGAGGCACTCCGATCGATTCGAGAGTGCTGGGCTTCCGGCTTTTCTACTCGCGGTCTGAGCTATCGCGCTCAAAATGGCTTGCTGGGACAGGGACCAATTGAAGTCGCTGTGGTTCTTCAAGAGATGGTTGATTGCGAGAAAAGTGGTGTTCTCTTTACTTGTGATCCTACGACTCAAGATGGAAAAAAAGTCATGATCAACTCCGTGTATGGAATCGGAGAGGGCCTAGTTTCGGGCCTTTTAGATGCCGATACTTTTGTATTAGAAAAAAGCACGGGAAAGAAGCTGAGCGAGCAGATTGTAGATAAAGGGAGTCAGCTCGTACGCAATGAATCGGGCGAGGGAACTGTCGAAGCTCCCGTTTCTGCATCGTTGATTTCTAGGCCGTCTTTAGATGATGGCGAACTCGAGGCTCTGGCTCGCATTGGCCGCGATGTGGAAGGGCTTTATCGTTTTCCTCAAGATGTAGAATGGGGTTGGAGAGAGGGCCGATTCTATCTGCTTCAGGCACGTCCAGTCACCACACCGGTAAGAAATGAGGATGGGCTTCTTTATATCTGGGACAACTCCAATATCGTAGAAAGCTACGGCGGAATTACAATGCCGCTCACTTTCAGTTTTGCTCATCACGTTTACCACTGGGTTTATATTCAGTTCTGCGAAATTCTACTGGTGCCTTCTAAAGAGATTCGCAAGATGGACTCTTTTTTAAAGAACATGTTGGGCCTGTTCTACGGTCGAGTTTTTTATAATATTCTAAATTGGTACAAGCTCACCAGTATCTTGCCGGGCTTTAAATACAATCGGAAGTTCATGGAAACCATGATGGGGACCCAGCACAGCCTGGCGGATGAAATCGCCGATCGAATTAAGCCCCCCGGGTTTCAAGAACGTTGGATATCCAAGGTTCGACGTTTTGTAACCGGTCTGAAGTTTCTCTATTTTCATTTTACCATTCAGAAAATGGTTGATGAGTTCTTAGAATACTTTCATTCAGTATACGGAGAGTACCGAAAGCGTAACTATTCTAGAATGCCATCAGATGAGATTTTTAAGGACTATCAGGAGCTCGAAGAGAAACTCTTGATGGAATGGAAAGCCCCAATCGTGAATGACTATCTCTGCATGGTTCACTTTGGGATTCTAAAGAAGCTCACCGGGCTTTGGCTTTCCAAGCTAGGCGACTCCTTGCAGAACGATCTTTTATGTGGAGAGGGGAATCTCGAATCTGCCGAACCCACTCGCGAGTTGATTCGAATGGCGGCATTAGTGGCTCAGAATCCGGCTCTGAGAACTCTGATTGAACGCACACCTCCGCAAGATGGAATGGAAGCGTTGGTCAACGCGCCTGAGTTCAGTGAATTCCGTGCGAGAGTCGATCGTTACATCGATCTCTATGGGTTTCGCTGCATGAACGAAATGAAGCTGGAAGAACGGGACCTCTATCAAGATCCATCATTCCTATTTGTCTGCCTGAAGAACTATCTGCGCAGTGGCCAAACGGATCTCAAGGAATACGAAAAGCGCGAAAAGGAAATTCGCCACGGTGCGGAGAAGAAGGTTCATGAAAACCTCACGGGCTTGAAGAAGAAAGTTTACCTTTGGTCTTTGAAGCATGCCCGGAAAGCTGTGCGGAACCGTGAGAATACCCGATTCTGTCGCACCCGAATCTACGGTATTGCGCGAGCCATGTTTTACGGAATGGGCCGAGATTTTGTTCTTCGCTCCATCTTGGATCGACCTGAAGACATTTTCTATCTTCAGATTCAGGAGATCTTTGGTGCCTTGGAAGGGACGTTGACGGTTATTAATCTGAGGGCGCTCGTTGATGTGCGCAAAAAGGAATACGCCACTTACGTGGCTCAAGAGCCGTCTTCTCGCTTTCACACTCGCGGCCCAACCTATTGGATGAACGACCACTTTCCTGAGCACGAGGTGGCTTTGCCTCCCATCGATCTTCCTGATGGCGCATTAAAGGGAATCGGATGCTGTCCTGGGATTGTTGAGGGAACGGTGAAAGTGATTCTCTCTCCTCAGGATGATATGGAATTGAACGGCGAAATCTTAGTGACGGTGAGAACAGATCCAGGGTGGATTCCTTTATATCCATCGGCTTCGGGCCTGATTGTTGAGCGGGGCGGGCTGCTTTCTCACTCTGCTATCGTGGCCCGAGAAATGGGCTTGCCCACTATCGTTGGCGTACAGTCGCTTACTAAAAAGCTTCGTACTGGAATGAAAATTCGAATGAACGGAGAAACCGGCGTTATCGAAAACGTGGAAGGACCACCACTATGACGATGCTCTATGAAGTTGAAGATTTAAAATTTCACTACAAGTTGGGAAATCAACAAATTGACGCCCTTCGCGGTGTTTCTTTGGAGATTAAGCAGGGAGAGTTTGTCTGCCTAACAGGCCCATCGGGTTCGGGAAAGTCAACGTTGCTCAATATCTTAGGAATGATTGAGAGTCCTGCTGAGGGAAAGGTAAAATTTGGGGGAGTCAATTTAGGAACTCTTCTGGAATCGGAAAAGAATGAAATCCGTCGACACAAGATTGGGTTTGTCTTTCAGAGCTTCAATCTTTTTCCTGTTCTGAAAGCAGCTGAGAACGTGGAGTATTTTCTGGGCAGAATGGGTGTTTCGAAAAAGGAACGCCACCTTCGTGTGCAAGCTTCCATGGAAGCAGTTGGAATCTGGGAGCAGAGAAATAAGAAGCCGTTGGAAATGAGCGGAGGGCAGCGTCAGCGCGTGGCAATTGCGCGAGCTCTCGCTAAGAATCCAGAAGTCATTATTGCTGATGAGCCGACAGCCAGCCTAGATCAGGCGAATGGGCGTCAGATCATGGAGATTTTTAAAGATCTTCACACTCAGAATAAAGTGACCATCGTCGTGGCAAGCCATGACCCGATGGTGCTTTCGTTTGTGGAAACTCAGATCAAGCTTCGAGATGGGCAGATATTAGATTTTCCTGGACTTCATCCTTCAACCAGTGGCCGGGGAGGACCGCATGCAGATCAAACTAGCTCTTCGTAATCTTCTTAGAAATCCGCGGCGAACGAGCACTGTCCTTCTGACGGTGATCACGGGCTCAGCTGCTTTGTTCATTTTTCACGGGTTCAACGCGGGCCTCATGAATCAATACCGGGAAAGTACCATTCATTCCCGCTATGGCCACGGGCAGATTAATACCGTGGGTTACCGAGAGAAGGTGTTCGAGAAACCGTGGGAGCATTGGATGAACAATGGCGCTCAAGTCGCAGAGCGTTTAAAGCAGCTCCCGCAAGTAAAACAGGTGTTTCCGCGCGTGGAGTTCTTCTCGCTCTTAACCAATGGTCGCGTCACTGTCAGTGGAAAAGGGCAGGGGGTCGATGCGGTTGAAGAGGCAAAATTCTTTAACATGCTCAATATTGAGCAAGGGGTAGCCCTCTCAGATCAAGCGGATGGAATTTTGCTCGGAAAGGGTTTGGCGCGGGCGTTGGACGTGAAGCCGGGCGATCGAGTCACCGTTCTAGGAAATACCATTCAAGGCAGCATCAATGGTTTGGACTTGATCGTCACTGGGATCTTTCATACAGGCCAGAAAGAGTTCGATGACGTCGGGTTTCGAATTCCTTTGGCACAAGCTCAGAAGCTTTTAGAAACAGAGCAGGTAGAGTCGGTTGCTTTAGGACTAGACTCTGTCGCGTCTTGGGATGCGGTTGCATCCGTGGTTCGTGCAGAGTTTCCAATGCTCGAAGCGACTCCTTTCGCTGTACTGGATAAAGTTTGGTACCAGAACTCGGTGGATTGGCTCGACTCTCAATTTGGGTTCATTCAGTTCATTATTTTGGCGATCGTAATTTTAGGAATTTTTAGCACGGTTTCGATTGGTGTCCTGGAGCGCAAACAGGAGATTGGAAATCTGCGAGCCAACGGGGAGTCCGGAAGGCAGGTACTGGGCCTTCTCATTTTAGAGGGCTTGGCATTAGGCGCTCTGGGGGCATTCTTGGGTTTGGCTATTGCTTGGATCATTAATCTCACGTTATTGAGAAACGGTGTTTTGATGCCACCGGCACCTGGAATTACACGCCAGTTTTATATTCACATTGAGTTGCAGCCCAAGATGGCTGCAGTCGCCTTTTTGATGGGCGCAGTGACTTCGGTCTTAGGAACCTTTTTAGCTGGATTGAAAGTGGCACGAATGCCGATTGGCGAGGCCTTACGATCGAATTAGCTACTAGTCCGGGGAGAGATGAGATGACGGCACTTTGGAGTTTAGCGTTGTGGATTTCGGTGAGCGCAAATGCTGCTGCTCCAGCTTTGGACACAGAAGAGATTCTCGCCAAGGTCGATAATATTCGAAATCCTGGCAGTTCCTTCTTAATGACGGTGGATGTTTCCAGCGGTGGCGATTCCACCTCTGCTTTCGAGGTGTTTGTTCAGGGAAACAATAAAACCCTCGTGAAAACCTTAGAGCCACCGAGGGACCGGGGCAGAAATCTCCTGATGCTCGATGAGGAGATGTGGGCCTTTGTGCCGAATCTGAAGCGCTCCGTGCGAGTAAGTTTGAGTCAGAAACTGACGGGTCAGACTGCCAATGGCGACATCAGCCGAATGCGTTGGAAGGGGGATTACGAAGCCGTTCTGGAGTCTGAAACTCCTCAGCAATGGATCCTGCTTCTCTCAGCAAAAAAGAAAGGCCTGACTTACGACAAAGTCCGCGCTTGGGTGGAGAAGAAATCTTATCGTCCTTTGAAGGCTGAGTTTCTCACTTCCAGTGGAAAGGCACTGAAGACTGCGGTCTATGAAGAATATAAGACCATGGCGGGAGCGATTCGTCCGACTCAGATTCGGATTCAAGATGCCATTCGGGCCGATGACCGTTCAGTCATTACTATTCAGAAGATGGAAGTGAGAACTTTTCCAACCTCGCTTTTTAATCAAAACAGCTTGCAATGAAATTTCTCCTTCTCGCAATTTCCCTGGGGGTCTGGGTTAGTGCGGCTCCAGCCCAAGCTGAAGTTCGGTTTTCTGATTTTCAGCATGAGGAAATTTTAGGCTACATTTCTGCGGTCCAGTTTAAGAATTCTACTTTGAGCCATAACCTTCTTTACGGATCGACGAAGTTGGATGCCCGCCTGAGCGATTGGACGTTTTCTGCCGCACTTCGATTCAGTGGAGAATTGGGTGTTGCTCCCAATAAGTCGCCCAATGGCGAAGTTGAAATTCGATCTTTAAATCTGGGCTACGCTCAGGGAGATTACAAACTCACCTTCGGATTCCAAGAAATTCCGTGGGGCGAGACATTTGGATTTTATATTGCAGACTTGGTGAATCCCAAGGATCTTCGCGACCCGATTTTGAATGAACTGGGTTGGATTCGTGTTCCTGTTTTTGCACTGAATGCGCAATATTTTTTAGACAAAACGACTTTTCAATTTATTCTCACACCAGTGCCCAGAAATCCCCGGGTGCCCCTGCGTGGTTCAAACTTTGACATTTTTCCTGAGGGAATTCCGTCGCAGGATTTGAGATCCTTCGATCTGAGTCGGATGGACGAGGAGGCGGAGTGGGGAGGGCGGGTGAGTCAGCTCTTTTCGAGCGGCTTAGATCTCGGTTTGATGTACTTCCAGCATTGGAATCGAACTCCCGTCTATGAGTTGATTTCTGGTTCTCAGATTGCTCCGGCGCAGGTACGGGTCAATACGCTTGCTCTGACAGCGAGTCAGGCGTTGAATCAGTGGGTGATTCGAATGGATAGCATCGCCACATTGGGACAACCCATTCCAGATATCAATCTCGGAGCGCCACGGAGAGTTTTGGATTGGCAAACGATTGTGGGGACGGACTATTCTCCTTCGGATTCTTGGACGTTCGGCGCCCAGTATCATAAAGAATGGGCGAACCCGGAGTTCTGGCATTGGGGAAGTTTTCGAGTGGCGTATAAGTGGGCCGAAGGACGGTGGGCCACCGAGATGTTTGTGTTTGCGGGGCTCAATAATTCCGATGGCTGGCTTCAAAGAAAGCTGATTTGGAATGTCTCACGAAGGTTAGTCGTTTCACTAAGTTTAGACGTATTAGGCTACTCTATTTCGAAACGACCCGGCATTTTGACAAGTTTTTTGAATGCCGATCGAGTTTTGGGTTGGGTGACCTATCACTTCTGAGTTAGAATTCTACCCATGGATAAAAAACTTCAATCGACCACGAGCAAAGAAGCATTGGCTTGCCTCAATCAGATTTATCAGGCCGAGATGGCGGGAATCATTCGCTACCTGCACTACTCGTTCATGATCATGGGGCATAACCGAATTCCGATTCAGAAATGGTTTCGGGATATGGCCGCTGAAGCGACCTCCCATGCGGTAGTGATTGGTGAAAAAATCACATCTTTCGGGGGACATCCGCCTGTTGCATCGGCCAAGGTCGAAGAAACGAATCAACACGGCGTTCACGCAATCCTCGAGGAAAGCTTGAAATTTGAACTGGAAGGCCTTGAACTTTATAAGAAATTAGTCGGCCTTGCTGGTGATGACATTGCCCTCGAAGAGCTAGCGCGTGAGTTCGTGAAGACCGAGACTGAGCACATCGAAGAAGTTTATAAGATGTTGCGGAAGGACTAGTTAAGCGGCTTTACTGCCCTGTGCAGCAATAATTTTTTGAATCTCTTCGTCTTTGGCCTGATCGCTCTTCAGTAAGAAGAGTTCGATGGGGGCTTTCTGTCCTTTGAAGAGATGCGTTCCTAGATTAATCAATCCTGCCGGCGGTGACTGAAGCTGATCCACGAAAGCTTTGGACATCACGATATTGGTACCGCTGATCGTGTGCACGAGCTTTTCCATACGATGGAGCATGTCGACTTCAGCCGAGGTCGTATCAAAAGATTTCTGCGTCACTCGTCCGCGAGGAGTTTCTAGTTCAACCGTGTGAACATCTACCGTCGTACCTTTTGCAACGTGAAGTGAAACTCCGCATTCCAAGATGGTGCCATTCGAGGTTTGAAGTTTCACAATGGCTTCGCGGAATTCGATGGCCACGGCGAGGGCGGAGTCGCAAGGATTGGACTTATCATCGAGCAGGCCAAAGTGACCGTAAGCAGAGTCGCCTTGGTGGGACTCTCTCCATCCGCCGTTTCGAATAATGGCTTCTGAAAACGAATGAATCACCGCACTTCGCGCCGATTTTTTTCCCACCTTGAGTTCGTGAATCTTGCTGCTATTGACTACGTCAAAGGCAATGCCCACCAGATCTTTTTGAATGGGGAATTTAATGTCCGTGTCTCGTAATGCCCAAAGGACAAACGGAGGAACCCAGCATTCTAGTTCCAGGCGCATCAGGGTTTCTGATTTCCGAGCGGTTTCTAATTCGCTCGTCAGCTTCAAGAGATTCACTGTTTGTTGGCGCAGTTCGCCTTCACGCACCTTGAGTTCTTCGTTCAGACGCTTGGCTTCTTGGTTCGCTTTGTAATAGTCGATGGCGCGTGTAAGGGCTTGCTCGAGCTCGTCCACATCCCAGGGCTTGCGGATATAGTCGTAGATCTGCGCTTTACGAACGGATTCCACCACTAGATTCTCATCTGAATAACCCGTCACTATAATTCGAACGGCTTCGGGAACGATTTCCTTCGCCTGCTGAAGAAAGGTCACACCGTTCATTCCAGGCATTCTCTGGTCGGACACCAAAATCCAAGGCTTCGCATCTTTTAAGGCTGCTAGCGCAGCATAGGGCGTATCAAAGGTTTTAATCTCCCAAGTGTCTGGAAGAGAGGCCTCAAATACGGTGAGATTATGCGGCTCATCGTCGATGTAAAAGATCACGGGTTTCATGCGGCTCTCTTGCCCTCCGTGGATCCTATTGGAAGACGCAAGACGATCGTGGTTCCTTTTCCTTCGGTGCTTTGAATGTCGACGGTGCCCTGGTGGCGCTCAATTTCCTTTTTCACGATGTGTAAGCCGAGGCCTGTTCCCTTGCCGACTTCCTTCGTGGTGAAGAACGGGTCAAAGATGCGATCCCGAACCGTCTGAGGAATACCTGTTCCAGTGTCTGAAATTTCAATTTTTACAAAGTCCCCATCAGGGCGGGCTCGAAAGGTGAGGGTGCCGCCGTGAGGCATAGCGTCGATCGCATTGGTTACGAGATTCATGAACACTTGGTTCATGCCCACCACTGAGCCAAAAATATGCGTGTCGGGTGTGAAGTCCGTCTGCACGGTCACTTTATCGCGAAGTTTGTTTCGGAGAATGGTGGTCGTGGATTTCACCAATTCCTCAATCATAATGTCATTGAAGGGCGCTTGATTGAGTCCGGTGTACTGGCGCAAGCTTTTGATAATGTCGACGGTCAGGCTCAGGCCGTCTTTCATCACTTTAAAGAGCTGATCGATCTTTCCTTTTTGAGTTTCGTCGAAATTGGCCTTACTAACGAGCTTTTCAAGAGGACTTAGGGCTCCATTGACATAGTTAATGGAGTTATTGATTTCATGAGCCAAGCCAGCTGAGAGTGTACCAAGAGAAGCAAGCTTGGCAGATTGAATGAGTTCTGCTTGGGTGCTTTGGAGTTGGAGAGTCTTCTTCTTCACTTCGAGTTCGAGATTTTTTCTGAGGTAATCTCGTTCTTTATAAGCTTCTTGGGTCTTTTTGTTCAGCAGTAATCCAAAAATCAAGAAGCCCGTGTTTGCTCCCAAGGGGAACAGACTAAAGGAAGAACCTGCTCCTGCGAACACTAGCATCTCCGTTACCATGGCGACGGCAAGAACTCCGGTACTGACGAAGCAAAGAAGGTCGGCAGTCGATTTTTCTTTCGCAAACAGGCTGCCACTCACTATGAGTTGAGACATAAAGCAGATCAGCGCCGCTGGAAACCAGAAGGTAGTTCCAAACTGAATTCCATCTCCAGTTGAAGAATTCATATTGAAGACGAAACCGACGAAGCAGGAGAAGAGATAAAAGTAGAAGGGCGGTGTCGGAAGGTAGCGCAATTGTCTCAAAGAAGCGAAATAAGTCAGAGTTCCGATGCTGAGAGCGAGGTCGCCTAGTCGATGAACGGTCAGCATGGGGAGATCGAATCCCAAGAGAGGGAAGATTGCTTCGCACTGATAAATAGAAAGTGCCACGGCCGATACGCTGGCTAAGATTGCGGCCTTTCGGTCTTCCTTCGCAAAAGTCGAAAGGTACTGAGAGAGAGTAATTAGAAGCAATGCGAAGGCACCGCCCGCGTATGCAAACTTGAAGAGCAGTTCTTCCCATCCCTCAGGTTGAACTTTGGGCCAATAGGAAATCGAAGCGTAGGTTTTCGAATACGAATACATCTTAATTTCAATGCTGCCCGTAGTTGGAAGTTCGCGGCAGTCAATGTTGGGCGCGTTGAAAATAAAATTTGGCGTTTGCATCGTCTTATCGCCGAAGACGCGATCAAATTTTCCGTTAATCCACACTTCTTGAGCGCCATAGAGCAGAGCGGGTAATTGCATGACCAAGCCCGGCTGACAGTTCAGATCCGCTGCGTTTGCTGAGATTCTTAAAACAGGTTGAGAAAGGCTAAGGTCCCATTTTTCTAGGACAGTCCACTTGCTTTCGCCGGATGGAATCGTAGTGTTCCCCGTCACCACCGCTAGCCAAAGCAAGATTTGAGTCGCTAGATTTTCCATTCAGTTCAAATTTAAGCGGTCGACTGCGGTTTTCCTGCGGTTAAGGTTGCTGCAGCTTCGACGAGGTCTACGCCGGCTGCCTTTGCGGCACGTTCCAATGAGTTTACGGCGTATTCCAAATCACTGATGCTATGAGACGTGGTGATTGAAAAACGGAAGCGGGATTTATTGCGAGCAACAACGGGGTAGACCACCGGTAGAGCAAATACGCCGTCGTTCATCATTGCTTTGAATATTTTTCCAATTTTTACCTCGTCGCCAATAAGGATCGGAATGATCGGTGTGGTGTGATCGGGAGGCACAACGATTCCGCGGCGATTCAGAATGCGAATGAAATGCTGAATATTGCTTCTGAGCTTGTCGCGAAGAATGCGATCGCGAGTGATAATGTCGATGGCAGCCAGCGATGCACTGGCAACCGACGGCGGAAAAGAGGTTCCAAACATGTAAGAACGGGAATAGGATCTGAGCCAATTCATCACGTCCTTGCGGCCGACCACGAATCCACCCATGGTTCCAATAGCTTTCGAGAATAAGCCGACAATCAAGTCGATCTTGTTGGTCGTGTTGGTCACTTCACTGGTTCCGAGTCCGCGATTTCCCAGAACCCCGAAGCAGTGTCCTTGGTCGACGTAAGTGCGAGCGTTGTATTCGTTTGCGATTTCACTGATCGTTTTCAAGTCTCCGAGACTTCCGTCCATCGAGAAAGCGCCTTCGGTTAAAATCATGCATCCGCCGTACTTGTCGCGATTTTCTGCTAGAACTTTTCTCAGATGGTCCATGTCGTTGTGTTTGAAAATACGAACCGTTGCGCGAGACATGGCCATTCCATCATGCATCGAGGCATGCGCATTAATGTCGGCGACCAGGAGATCTTGTTCACGTGCAATGCCGGCAATGATTCCGACATTGGTGTTGTAACCAGAGGAATAAACGAGGGCATCTTCTTTGCCGTAGAGTCGAGCGACACGGAAGGCAAGCTCTTCGTGTGCGTCGGTGGTTCCGGACGTGGTGTGAGTTCCGGTGGATCCAAAACCATATTTCTCAATACTCTTGATGGCCGCTTCGAGCACCTCAGGATGGTGCGAGAGACCTAAGTAGTCGTTGGTTCCGAACATGAGAAAGTCGCTTCGATCGCCATCGCGGGTTCTATCCAGATTCACGCGAGCACCTGCCATGCTGGTTCTCGGAATCATGTAGGCAAATCGATCCGATTTTTTCCAGTCTTCGTAGAAGTGATTGAACTTTTGGGCGCGATCGAAAATATCGGCATTGGTCAGGTCCATCGTTAGGAAGCTGGCCAAGTTAAATCCCTGCGCCGGAAGTTCGACGTCAAAGACCGAGCCTTCGGAGTGAAAATTTAATTCGATGAAACGAGAAAGTTTTCCGTCCAGCGGAACTTTGGAATCAATGGTCGAGAATCCGACGCGGAAAACTCCATTCTCGAAGAACCGCCGCTGAACAGCGAGTCGGCCGAGATAGGCTTCTTCTTTTTCGAAAAGAACCTTCGAGGAAGCGACGATGGTGTCGTCGCTGATTTCTTCTTGAACCTTGGCGGCGGCTTCACCTTCGATCACGCAAAAAAGGCCCGTGACCGAAAGGTCTTGGACGGTAAAAGTGTACTGATTACCTTGCCCGGTCTCGATGATCAAAGTTACAGAACCCGGTTTTTTTACCTGAAATCTTTTATTGCGCATGAGAGTGCTCGCTATTGTTGAAACCTTTAATCCCTAAGGTGTTTTCGGTGTTTTAGAGCATCCGGTTTAGCATAATCAATGCTGCGCCGCGTGATTTTTGGCAGGAATTCAAAGATTCTTAAACTTTGGTGGAATCCATTAGGATTTTGTCAATTCATGACGTTTGAGGTCAAATATTTGCCGATTTTGAAAAGGCTGTGATATACCCCTCCGACTGTGACCCAAAAACTTAGAAATATTTGCATCATAGCGCACGTCGACCACGGTAAAACCACCCTCGTAGATCACCTCCTCAGGCAATCTGGGACCTTTCAGAACCACCAGCAGACGGTGGAGCGCGTCATGGACTCGATGGACTTGGAACGCGAGCGAGGCATCACCATCATGGCCAAGAACACCTCGGTTCGGGTCGGAGACTACAAAATCAATATTGTGGACACTCCCGGCCACGCGGATTTCGGCGGTGAGGTGGAGCGAATTATGGGGATGGTGGACGGCGCACTTCTCCTTGTCGATGCTGCTGAGGGACCGCTTCCTCAGACTCGATTTGTTCTACAGAAAGCATTGAAGCAAGGTCACAAAATTATTCTGGTCATCAACAAGGTGGATCGCCCTGAGTGCGCGGATGGTACGCGTATTCAGCAGGTGGTGAATCAAACCTTCGATCTGTTCTTTGATCTCGGCGCCAATGATCAACAGTTGGAGTTTCCAATCGTGTACGCTTGTGCCCGCCAAGGGTGGTGCACTCAGGATTTCGATTCGATTCGGGATTTGATCGATGGAAAAAAGAAGAGTTCGCTTCAGCCCCTTTTTGATTTGGTAATCAAGAATGTTCCAGCGCCAGAGGTGGATGTCGACAAGCCCTTTCAAATGCTGGTTTCAAATCTCGCTTACTCTGAATACGTCGGCCGTTTGGCCATTGGGCGTGTGAAGGCGGGGACTCTGTCTAAGAACAAGCGCGTGATTCGCGCCGGAGATGGAGTGAATCAAAATTTCTCTGTCACCCAAGTCTATACTTTTGAAGGGTTGAAGCAGACTGAAGTGCCGTCCATTTCGGCAGGAGACATTGTTGCTTTAGCAGGGAGTGAGCTCTTTGATATTGGCGACACCGTTATCGAAAACGAAAACACCCCGGTGCTGCCCAGAATTAAGGTGGAGCCGCCGACGATCGGAATGATTTTCTCCGTGAATACCTCGCCACTTTCGGGCCAAGAGGGTGAGGCGATTCAGTCTCGTAAGCTTCGCGACCGTCTTTTGAAAGAAGTTCGCCACAACGTTGCGATTCGATTTGAAGAGACGGGTCTTCCAGACCAGTTTCGTCTTTTGGGACGAGGCGAGTTGCAGTTTGCAATTTTGATCGAACAGATTCGCCGCGAAGGTTTTGAAATCATGGTGGGCAAGCCTCAGGTTCTTTTCCGTACCGGTGAGAACGGCGAGAAGCTCGAGCCCATCGAGCGGGTGACTTTGGACATGCCCGAAGCCCATACCGGTGAGGTCACTTCGCTGTTTCAGGGTCGAAAGGGGCTTCTGACTTCTTACGATATGGATCAAGGCCATGGTCGTGCCCGGTTGCAATTTGAAATTCCGACGCGCGGACTGCTGGGCATTCGTTCTCGTTACCTCACCATCACGCGTGGAGCCGGTTTATTTAGTTCCGAAGTGATCGGATTTGAACCGCACAAGGGTCAGATCGTTCATCGGATCAGTGGTGCTTTGATTTGCGATCGCTCGGGTGAAACCGTGGAGTATGGCCTTTTAGGTCTCGAGGATCGGGGCAGCTTCTTTGTGGGTCCGGGCGTAAAGGTTTACGAGGGGATGGTGATTGGGGAGCACAATAAGGATACGGACTTAAACGTCAATCCTTGTCGCGAAAAGAAGCTCACCAATATCCGATCCGCGGGCGCTGAATTTCTTGTGACCCTAGCGGGCCTGAAAAATATGTCGCTCGAGCAATTTATCGAGTGGATCGACGATGACGAGTGGATTGAAGTGACACCCGAAACCGTTCGTGTTCGTAAAAAGATTCTCGCAGGCAATCTGCGCAGTGTGAAGCGAATCGAAAAGCCGGAATAACTATTTTAGGGTCACTGTGACGGCATTTTTGCAATGCGTGCAGAGATCCGAAGCGGGCCATTTCTCCGTGCGCTTACCAAATGGAATCGGTGCACGACAGTCCGGACAAATTCCCATTCCCCCTTCAACCGTGCTGATTCTATTGTAGGTCCAGAGCGCTAAAAAAGGTCCGGCTAAAAAGAAGCCTGGAACTAAAATGAAATGGAGCAGGGGAATCAGGATGAAAATGCAGGCTAGTCCCCAACAAAGGCTGAGGGCTTTAGCGGCTTTTAGGGTGCGTTCTTTTTTGGACCAAACACTGATTTTTACTTCCCCGGCTGATTCTTTGCCCGAAGAGTCGGCTTTGATTTGAACGATGTGAAGCGAAGTAGACATAGCCCTAAGACTGTTTATAGCCATTTTTTAAATAATTTGCTAACGGAGATCTGGGGTTCGGAGAACGACGATGGAAACAAAGAAACTTTTTTTGGTGCACTGTGGCTTTTATGATTCGGAAATCTCCGACGGGGTTTATGAATCGCACGTGAATTATATGGTCGTAGCGGATTCGTTTGATGATGCACGGGTTCAGGTTCGCCTTCACCCCGAGTTTGCTAAAAAGAAAATGCACGTGGATGGAATGCAGTGGATTGAAGCAGTGAATGGCTTCAAGGTTCAGCTGGAGCGAGATCCCGCTTACGAGGGACAGAGTCGTATTAACACGAAGAAGCACCGGGATTTTGCCACAGCAAAGCCAGCCGCTTCTTTCGTAGATCCTCAGCCTTCTTCGAATTAGTACGAATTAATCCGCATTAAAGGCTGCAGCTGGGACAGTGTAGCTTCCCGTGTAGCGAATAATTTGGCTCAGACGAAGTTCGTCCACCACGCCGGTGAGGCGATACTTGCTGCTCGTGCTTGCGCCTTGGCCGACGCGGAAATCTGCCTGATTGGTAAAGAGTTTGGTTTTACCCACGCTGCCAATGGTTCCGCTGGCTTTTTGAGCGCCGTCTACGAAGATGCGGACTTCACCCATATTGAAGGTGACCGCGACATGGTAGAACTTCGAAGTATCCAAATTCATAGCCGGAGTTGTGATGGAACGAGTGGTACGGCCATTGGAGCTTCCAACGAAGCGAACTTTGAACCGGTTATTGCTCTCTCTTTGTAAACGCACTTCCCAGCTGAAGTTTGGCGAAGCAGCGCTTTGAGACATCAAGACCGAGTAAGTTTTCGTAATCGAGAACTTCACTCGAGCTTCAGCAGTAAGCTTTCCGCCACTTGCAATCATCGCTAAGCTGGACGACATCGGAGCAGCGACTGCGCTGCTGGTGGTAAGGTTCAATCCTTGCTTAAATGCGCCGTTTACAGCACTAGTGCCCGAGTTTGTCACAAGATTGTTGTGATACGAGCCTGCCAGGAGGCTGCTATCGGTGGTGAGGGTGGGGGAGTCGAAGTGATAAAGAGCGAGGGTGTTTGCGCTCTGTTGAGTCCAGCTGACGGATGCAGCTTTGCTCACATTGCCAGCGGCATCGGTAGCGCGGACTTGTAAGGTGTTGTTCCCGTTCGGGACTGAGGCCATGTTCAGCGGCGAAGCGCAGTTTGCGAATGCAGCCGAGTTCAAGCTGCAGCTGTAAACCACGCCGGCTTCATCCGAACCGAAGGCAAAACTAGCGGTCGATTGTAAGTTCGGGCTTACCGGAGCACTTGAAATCGCTACAACAGGGGCGCGGGTATCGCGAACCCATTGAACGCTGATGCCGCCGGATTGGCTACCATCGCCGCTTTGTTGCGCCACTTGCATGGCATAGCTGCCGTCTCGAGACTTATTCACGACAAAGCTAAACGAAGAACCTGTGCAATACTGTGCGAGCTTCCCACCGGTGACTTCGTAGCTGCTGACATCACCCGAGAGCACGACGACGTAGCCGTTATTGCAGGAACCGCTGACGACAATCTGGTTGCCGTTTGAAGGATAAGAAGCCACGCTCGGCGAGAGAACGGCCGGTGCGGCTGGAATTCCAGAGTTCTTCTGCCAGTTCAAGTTCACGGCCGATGAAGCATTACCTGCCAGATCGACTTGTTTGAGTTGGAAGGAGTACGCACCGTCCACTTTTTTGGAAACAGTGAAACCAAAGGTTTGGTTCGAAGCGCAGTTCACGACTTGGGCGTCATCGCCGGAGAGTTGAACCAATTGGCCGGCGGTGCAAGAGCCTGCGATGGAGAAGCTGCCGCTCGAAGCGTAGGGGCTGATGACTGGCGAGATAATCACTGGTGCCGACGGAACGGCCGTCATGCGAACCCATTCAAAAGAAACAGGAGCTGAAGTCATGCCCGTTTCTTCGTTTGTTTGAGTGACCGAGTAACTGTAGCTGTCGTCTTGGTTGACGTCGCTGATGTTCATGACGAAGTTGCCGCTATTGGGGCAAGTCATCGAGAAATCTGCATCGCCATCGAGGTCTACAGTGTAACCTGCGATACAAGAGCCTTGAATTGAAACTTCATTGCCATTGGTGTGAATCACACTCGAAGCCGGGCTGGCCAGAACAGGAGAAGCCGGAATCGAGGTATCTCGTATCCACGAGAAGCTCACTCCCTCAGAGGAGTTTCCAGCGTTGTCAACGGCCACGATTTTGAAATCATAGTTTCCGTCTTTTGCTTTATTGACGGCAAAGCCAAAGTTTGAAGCTGCGCAGTTTGCAATTTGTGAATCGGCGCCACTTAAATGAATGACTGTGCCGGTTTCACAAGACCCTTGAAGGTTTAAGACCGAGTCACCCGAAGTAAAGGGGCTTAGGCCTGGAGCTGTGAAAGCCACCGCTTCAGGAGCTTGGGTGTCGCGAATCCATTGCAGATGAACGGAAGGAGAATAGGCTCCAAACGAGTCCATTTGCGAAATCGAATAGTTGTAAACGCCGTCTTGAGAAGCAGCGACAGAGAAAGTGAAAGCGCTATTGTCGCAAGCCACGTTTTGGTTGCCGTGGCCAAATTTTGCTTCGATCAGAACGGAGTCTTCTTTTTTGAAAATCGCCTCAACTAAAAACTTTGTTCCATCCCGGGTGCACCAAACTCGGCCCATAAAGATTTTTTGATAACTGGGAATTGACCGGTACACCGTCTCTGTGGAGCGAACATAATATTGGGACATCGCCCGGTCACGTAAGGGTTCGCCCACTGTCACCAAGATTCCGGGAGCGAGAGGAATCGGATTTGTTAAAATAGTAGGCTTTTTTAAGGCCATTTCTCGTTCCTCTGATGTGGCGGGGCCGTTTCTAAAAATTTTCCAAACATCGGCAGCGCGCCACTTCCTTTCCTGTCCAACCCAGAATGCCACCCGGTCTCCCGATTTCAATCCGTCAGCCGACTGAACTTCCGGATAAAGTTCATCGGCAGAGCGAAATAGAGTTCGCTGCGGGTCAAACACTTCCTTCGCTTCGACGCGCGCGGGGTTGGACGCTTCCAGGAGTTTTACAGGTCCCTGGGTTGCAGGATCGAACCAGTAGCTGTCGCAGCCCGTGAGAAGAAGGAGGGTGATTGGGGTTAAAACTCGTAACTTCACGCATTGTGTTATATCCGATTGTAGTAGTTTTATATATTCCTATTTTTGGACGCAGAAGGTCTCAAGTGACCAAAGAATCCTGATAATTAGCCTTATTAATCAGATAGATACGATTTTTGTTTATTTTTATACACTATGTTAATATTATTTAACATACCGCAGCATTGGTGCGCATGCTGGGGTAAGTGTCCGGGTGGAGGGTACAGATGAATAGTCCTGCAAAGACGATCTTAACGCCGTCACGTGTTCCGGTACGGATTAAAGAAGAATTGGCCGAGCTGACTGCTCTCTCGGAATTCGACAGTCGTCGCATTCCTCGCATCGACGTGCAGTACACTCTGCCGTCCGTGAAGATGATCCGAACGGATCGTCCGACTGAAGCCTACAATATTGTGACTGTCAGTGAAAATGGCGCGAGCTTTCTCACCGGCAATGAGCGCATGGATCTTTCTCAGGTTCATCCGACGGCATTCATCTTAGGGGAAAACCAGCTCCAAGTTTCTAGCAAGGTGGTTTACTGCAAACAAGAACAGGTGGGAGTTCAGTTTCAAGATCCCACGAACACTTTGCATTCCCTGATTCGAAAACATTTCTTTTTAGAATTTATCGCAAGTTCTCTACGCCCCTCGGTCCACACTTCTTACTTTGGAGAAGAGTGGGTGAGGAACCTCAGTTACGGCGAAAAAAATTCTTATGGAGTAGAAATCTTTCAGCAGAAAGACGGACGCCTGAGTTTGGAAGTGCGTCTGGGCCACTTGAATGCTGTCGTTCGGTGGAAAACGGGCCACGCCATTCGGGTGACTTACACCGATTCTCAGCAGGTTCCAGAAGATGATCTGCGTCGTCAGCTCATTAGCTTTTTTCATAATCTGCGAGGGCTTCGAGCTTCCAGTCGTCATGCGCTCGATATGGTGTTTTTGACCGAGGAAATAACCATTCAGCATATCGCTTAATGGAATGAGGTATTCATGCAATCAGAAGTCTTAGAACGGTTTGGAAACTACTATTTGCTCGACCGCATTGGCACTGGCGGCATGGCGGCGATTTATCGAGCGCGTCCCGCAACTTTAGATGGCAATGGTCGTATTTTGGTCATTAAGCGTGTGCTTCCAAAAATGGCAGATGACCCTTCGTTTCTTCAGATGTTTCGAAACGAAATCAAAGTCTGCATGGCATTCAATCATCCCAACATCATTGTGATTCACGACTTCGGCGAGTTGAAGAAACAAACTTTCCTAGCGATGGAGTATATCGACGGGAAGAATTTGAAAGATCTGATTGCAGCGCATTCGACCTTGGGTCGAAATTTACGAATTCCACTTGCGGCTCATATTGTGGAGCAATCGGCCAGAGGATTGGCTTATGCTCATTCTTTTGGAAACAGTGTGACAGGTGAAAATCTTCACGTCGTTCACCGCGACATCAGTCCTCATAATATTCTGATTGGTTACGATGGTCGCGTGAAGGTGATCGATTTTGGTATTGCCAAAGTGGACCAAGAGTTTACCGACACGACGAAAGTAGGAATGATTAAAGGAAAGGCCCGCTACCTCGCGCCCGAGCAGATTCGGGGCGAGAGAGTGGACCAGCGTGCGGATATTTTTGCGTTGGGTAATGTTTTTTGGGAATTGCTTACTCAGCGAAAACTTTTCTGCCATGGCATGGATTCCGACTTGCCGGCTCTTCAAATGATTCAAGATCCGAATCACTTCATCGAGCCGCCGTCGACTTACAACTCAGAGGTCCCGGCTGAGCTCGACTACATTGTTCTCCGGGCCCTGACGCGTGATCGGGACAAGCGCTATCAAACGGCTACAGAGATGGAAAATGACCTTCGAAAATTTATGTCGAAGTTTCATCCTTCTTACTCGACTCCTCAGGTGGAGTCCGAGCTGAAGAGTATCTTTGCTCTGGAAATCCGAAAGGACCGAGAATTTTTGCAGGAGCTCAATCTCAGAGCTCAGGCAGCTATTGCGGTTCAACCTCAACTGGAGGACTTCGCTCGCAACACGAAAGCTGGAAACGTCGAAAAGAAAAAGACGGGAATCATGGCGAAGTTGTCAACGCAAGTCACAGTCACACCCCTTCGAATTCTCGTGGTGATGGCTCTGTACGGTGCCGTTGGCCTTTTGAAGATGGATGAATCGTACGGAATCTTGGAACGCTTTCGCGTACCAGAGCATGCTCGAAATATTTTGGAGTACTTAGCCAAACAAGATCAAGCTCGGTTAGCTCGATTAGAAAGACAGAATACGAAACGTCAGATCGTACCCACCGAACAGCCTGTGGAACGGACGATAGCCGAAAAGCCTGTATTAATAGCGAAAAAGAAGACTCAGTCGACGAGATCGAGAATCTCGCGGTAACACTCTTCGAGGAAAGACACCGAGTTTCTAGCGTTAAATTTCAACCGCACCAGAGCTGCGCCGCTTTTTGAAACCTTCAGGCGGGCTTCGGGCTGAAGAATCACTTTTTCAAGCGCTTCAGCCAGGCTGGCTGGATTTCTAGGCTCAAAGAAAAATCCCGTCTTGCCCTCTTCGATGATCTCCACAGGACCGCCTTCTTTGGGACCTACCGGAATCTTGGCAAGCGCCATGGCTTCTACTAGGCTCAGCCCAAACCCTTCGGGGCCGACGGAACAATTGGCGACGATGTCCATGGCCGAGATCGCTCCAAAAACTTCAGACGCATCATTCATTAAGGGAACAAGCTCAGTGCAATACTGTGGATCTTGGGTCATGATCCGAATCTGTTTCTCGTAAGCAGTGTTCTGCTGACGCAAATCTTTTCCGCCTAGAACCACACCGCGAACTTGATAGGGCAGATTCTTTCCTTTAAGTCGCTCTTGTAAAAGGCGCATCCCCTCTAAGAAAAGGTGAACGCCCTTTTGAGGCTGAAGGCGGCAAACCATTCCAATCACGATGTCTTGCGGCTTGATCTTCCAGCGCTCTCGGTTCTCTTGTCGCTTTTTTTCAAGAGTGGCAGCATCCCCCAAGGCAGCGAAATCGACGCCCGGATAAATCGTCAGCGCTGAAAACGGATACCCACTCGGAGTAATGGAACGCTGCTTTGCTTCGGTAAAAGAAGAATTCACAAGTGTCATTCGGCTCGACATCATCGCGGCTTTTCGATCGGTCCCGCCTGTGACAGGTCCGTGTTGAAACCAGAGGTGGGGAACCCCCGCCCACTTCGCAGCTCGGGCTCCAAACACGGCGCCTTTGGACATGAAAGAGTGGATGACGTGCGAACCATATTTTTTTACAAGCCGGGCTAACCAAAGCGGAGTCCACACCAGCGTCCAGGGCAAGTACCAGCTGGGTTTCATCCCAAGTACTTCGACTTGATGACCACAATCTTTAACGTAGGAAACAAGCGGACCGTTTTGAAAAAAAGCGTAAACCGGTTTGAACTTATCTTGGGCATGGAATTTCGCCGTGTGGCGAATAAAAGTTTCTGCCCCGCCAATCCCCGAAGAAGGGACGACGTAGAGAACGTGAATGGGTTTTTTGACCTGCGCCGTTTCTTTACGAATAATAATTATCTTGAAGGGTTTTTAACAAAATGTCTAGAAAGCGATGTAGGGACCTGTGCCCGTCAGTCCCGTTGCTGTTTTACCTTGAATTATGACGGTGACCGTTCTGCCAAAGAAAAAGGGCAGGCCCCAATCGAAGTAGGTGTTCATCGTCCCGCCAAGATTGTGGAACGCCGTATCGCCGTTGTTGAGAAGGCTGACGGCATTTGCAATTTTGAAGGAAACGCTTCCACTAGATCCACCCGAACTTCCTGCGACCGTGGCCGTGTTGCTCTGTGTAGAAGTGGGACAGAAAAATCCCGGCGCAATGCTTCCTGCGGAACAGGTCGTCGGTCCTACTGATGCGGGAAAGAAAAGCGCATTCGATCCCGTATCCGTAAACGATTGGTTGGTAAATGTCGTGCTGTTAAAAGTCGTCGTAAAATTTCCGGTGCTATTTGAAAGATAAACGGTTTCCGTGCCCAGCGGTTGATTGTTGGTTTGAGTACCCACTCCTAAGATAAGCGAGCCGGTGACCTTCCACGCGCCTGTATCAGGAACGCTGGGCATGGCCACAATCACTCCGTTGTTGTTGACGGGAAGCTTGTGCACGGGGTTGGGAACTTGGTTTGCGACGGCCACCGTCGTTCCACTGCAAGTGCTTGAAGCACTGGGGCACGCAAAGTACATTCCGTTAGTGCTACTGACTGCGCAGGTGGTGCCGCAGTCTTCGCGAAATTGACCGACTCCCAAAATGCCATTAAATCCCGCAAAAGACGGGGATGTTTCTAAGTGAAAGTTACAACTTCCAGGAACTGTTTTAAAAGAAGAGTTAATCAGTTGGATGGGCATCGTGACTGCGGACTCTCCGCCTAAAACCACATCCGCTGTCGCCATCGGTCCCCAGGTGCTGCCGGATCCGAACTGAGCGCACTGAGCAAGCGTATTACTCGAGCCGTCGACAATGTTGGTAAGTGAAAGGCTGATGGCGGAAGAAAAAACCCGCAGTCCGACACTCCCGGTGTCTACGAGAATGTCTGAGATCGTTTGACAGGTCGAGGTCCCCACCTGGCAAAGTGTGACGCTCGTGCAGGGTTCGTTAGGGTAACTCGCGCTTCCACAAACGGACATGCCCCCGCCGACCTGGATGCTAAGAACGTTGGATCCACTCACAGGAGTTCCAGCGACAATCACTTTCTGAACCGCTTTATCGCTCTCATTGTTTCCGCAGTGGCTTAAGCAGAGTCCGGCAGCCACCATGAGCGGAATAGAGACCCTCGAAGCCATTATTGAATATCCTCGAGAGAAAATCCGGGTGGAATTTGATTCAGAAGATACGCCCGCCCGCGCACGCTGCGCATGTGGCCCGAGTATTCGACAACCAGGTTTCCTGCGTCTACTTTGCCGGGGCCTCGACCAGGAAGTTTTCTCACTCGTTCGTTCTGTTGGCGAAATATTTCAAACTGCTTTCCAAAAAGTTGAGAGACGTCGGGATGACTCATTCCGTTCCACGCCACCGCGAAAATAATCCCATTCGCTGCGAATTCCCGAATTGTCAGGGCGTCCGACACGAGCTCGTGAACGCTCACCACATTCTGAGTTCGTTTGCGATAGGTTTTGGTCGCAGAAAATTTCCGGTCCTGAGCCACCGAAGATTCCGGTTCGCCTAAGACGGCTTGGCAGACCGAAGGAAGTAGAAGTAAGAGTGAGAGCGCCAGTCCAAGCATCCTCCCAAGTTTCTCTTAGGAGAGTGGGGCGGTCAATGCGTCAAAAATTTGGTTAATTCAGGAGGAGAGTATCGGTCAGGGCGCAGAAGGCCATCCACGCATTTAAACCGCTTTCGAAGGAAGCGGCCCCATATTCCGGGTAAAAAGGATAGCGAAAGCCTTCGAGGCCGCAACGCACTTCTCCCCGTTTACTCAAGCCTCGAATAGCACTCACGCCTTTAAAAATCTGATTGCAACTCGTCGAGCTAGGGTCATCGAGATCCCACATATTGATAAACCCCTCCTGAGGGAATTTACAGTGCTCTAAATCGGGTTTCTCAGCGGGGAAGACAGAGATTTTTACACTGGGGCTAAGCGGAACTCCGTTTTTAGCTTTCAGAACTTTTCTAGAGAAAAGGACGGAACCATCGGAGTCGGTGAGTAAGCTGGTCACCGCATTTTTCTGGCCGGTCTCGACGGAGAGTGAGACCCGAACATCGCTCAGAGGAACGAACTCACCCGCGGCATTGCGTTGAAGCAGCCGAACACGCAAAGGAGCCAGTTCTAGGGATTGGGTGTCTGCCTTGGCCTGCATCGAGGCATTCGCAGAGACTATCGAGAGGAAACTGATTGCGCCTACAACCCAGCGCCGTCTTCGCTTCGTCATAGCGCTATCTATGACGCCACGCTTTAGGGATGTCAATACATCCCAAAAAAATACGTGCAGGTTCCTTCATCCCGAGCTGTGAGGGGATGAAAGAACCTGCACTAATCTAGTTCAATTCTTAGAGACCTCGACCTTACTTACGCAAGGTGATGCTAATGGCACCGACGCCAAGGTTCGTTCCGACGCTCGGAACTTGCGGCCATTGGCTGCCCGGCAGAGTGGGAATCGTGTTCCCGAAGTTCATTCCGCCTTGCTGGAGAGTACCAGTAATTTGGTTACCGCCAGAAGCGGTGATGGTGCCCGACATTGCTGCCGAAATTGTGTTACCTACCAAGGTACCGCCAGCTGCGCCGTTGAAGAGATACACCATTGCCGTATTTCCGTTAGAGGTGCCTTGCAACGAGCCCGAACCCGTTTGGTCCGACCAGCTGCCGGTGAGTTGGCCATTGGCATCAGATAAGGTCATCGTCATTTGCGAGACTTGTCCGCTATAATTTTTCGTTCCGGTATAGGTACCCGTGAATGCCGATCCGCAGCCTGATGCAAGCACCAGCAATCCTGCGATGACTCGAGTACGAGTTTCCATCAACAACTTCAAATTCGTTTTCACAGCTCTTCTCCTTCTGAAACAGCTTTATTCAACATCAACTTCCACATTCGCTAAATGCGACTGTGCATACACACACAAAGGGGCAGTAGTGCAAGACGTTTGCCAAGCGGAATAATTCAGAAGAGCCTTGAAATCTCAGGCCTTTTTGGGAGCTGAAGTGTCTAACCTGTAGACACCTATACAAACCTTTTAGACAGTTCTAGCCGCCTTCGCGTCCGTAGCGGGGGATCGAGTTCCCTCGCTCGTCTGTTTGGTACTCAAAGTTTTTGCGGAATTTAAGCCGAGAACTGCTGGGTACCTCTAAGTCAGCGAAGGGTTCCTTTCCTTTGAGTTCGGGCAACTCTTGGGTGATCAGTCCCCCGAGATAGAGGCGGAACTCTGTATTAGGAACAGCAGTCACAACGGATTTCGTAAATTGAATGGGCTCCGAAGAGTGTCGAATTTGTAAATCCACATAAGATCCTGCGCTAATGAGAACTCGGGTAGCCTGGTCTTCAGGTTTCCCAGTGACATCTTTCAAGCGATAGTAATAGCCCCCGCCCGACTGAAGAATGAAGAGGTCATTCACCTGAGCACGCTGAATTGCTCCGTTGTTTGGCCATACAATAGGTTTACTGACTAATTCTTGTGGGGTTACGGTTACGACTTGAACTGACTTCGAACTAGCTTGGTAAAGGCTTGCCCAGCTACTGGGGACCAGAGCCAGTTCTTTAGTGACTAGGATCGCTCTATAGAAGGAGGCAATTTCTGCGGCTGTGGCCTCGGTAGCCGTATTAAAGAGAACGACGTTAGCTAGTTTTTGGTCTCGGCCAACGCCGATGAGCGCGTCTTTAAGGTAAATGGAATACCAATCTTGATCGGCGCTACCAAACCCTTCCTTTTGATTCCCTTTTGGGGTGACGATCACTTCAACCGCTGAGGCGGAGTTAATTGTTTGAAGAAGAACGACATCTAGACCGCCCACTTTGGTTGCTTGGCTTGTCTGCGAAAAAGCCAAAGACGCCAAAACACCGACTAAAGATAGCTTGAATAATTTCATGAAATTTCCCTCCTCAGTGATTGAACCCAAAGGGTTATTAGCCTGATTTGACTCAATGCGCAAATTTTATTTATGGTATGTAGAACGGCCCTATGTTGAAGCTGCATCTTGCCCCTATGGAAGGCGTCGTGGACTGGATCGTGCGCGATCTGCTGACCGCGATTGGGGGCATCGATCAGTGCGTGACCGAGTTCATTCGGGTGACCGACAACCTCTACCCCGACCATGTTTTCTATGACTACTGCCCGGAACTAAAGACCGGAGGGAGGACTCAGGCCGGGGTTCCTGTTCTGGTCCAACTCCTAGGAGGTCAACCGATTCCGTTGGCTGAGAATGCAGCCCGAGCGGCCGAGCTCGGTGCTCCGGGGATCGACCTGAACTTCGGATGTCCGGCTAAAACAGTGAATCGTCATGATGGGGGTGCGACTCTTTTGAAGTACCCCGACCGTATCCATCGCATCGTCGAAAAGGTTCGAGAGTACGTCCCCGCGCACATCCCTGTTTCGGCCAAGATCCGTTTGGGCTTTGAAGACCCGACGACCTGCCT
>FRDC01001097.1_pt1 | contig 77032 bp, 62 predicted proteins | sample 1106171 | NCBI WGS metagenome assembly FRDC01 (sample SAMEA3930566, study PRJEB13176) | freshwater metagenome | biome: Drinking water system; feature: drinking water; material: water | place: Singapore | collected 2014-12-20 | reverse complement strand
GCGCAGAATGGTGCTCGTTGCAGCCATGGGGAATGCGTAAGTGGAATGACTATAATCTTTCTCTATCAAAAGCACTGATTGAGTAAACCCAGCGCCTTAGTGACCGCTTGCATCCGGATCTCGGTGCGCGTGCCTTTAAAACAATATTTGTCCGCAATCGTTTTTTTGCCTTTGCGCGCAACGGCAATAAATACCAGCCCTACCGGTTTTTCTTTTGTACCGCCCGCAGGGCCTGCAATGCCGGTAATCGCAACCGCAAGATCGGCCTTGGATGCTTTGAGTGCGCCGTGCGCCATGGCACTTACAACGTCGGCACTGACTGCGCCGTGTTTTTTTAACACACGCGGATCCACCCCGAGTAGTTTTTGTTTTGCGATATTAGCGTAGGTGATGAAGCCGTGCGTGAACACATCCGAAGCGCCAGGGATCTCGGTGATGAGCGCGCTTAAAAGCCCGCCCGTGCAGGATTCCGCTGTGGCAAGTGTGAGTGACTTCGCGCGGCATGTATGCAGAAGACCCCGCGCAGCTTGACGCAGTGCAGGCGAGAACACGCTCATACGGAATCCATCACCATGCTACCGGTTAAAAGCGGTAACACGAGATGGATCACATAAAGCGCCGTGCCCGCGGCGATTCCGGCGAGCAAATCATCGAACATCACGCCGAATCCGCCTTTGATATTGCGGTCCGCACGCGAAATCGGCCAGGGTTTCACGATATCGAAAAAGCGAAATAGCGCAAAGCCAAGCGCGAGATAAAGCGGTGTTGCATGCACTTCGTTGAGCACGATCAGTGCGCTGTCGAACCCGGTTAAAAGCACCATCCATACTTGCCAGATGGTGAAGGTCAGCCACTGGCCCACCAGCTCATCCACCACGATTTCACCGGGATCGTGCTCCATGTTGTGAATGCGCATATGCAGGTCGGACGCTTTCACGCCCAGGTAAAAAAACACGATGCTCGCCAGTGCCAGCAACGCCCAGCCAAACGGCAAGGGTAGAATCACTGCAGCAAACCCTATCGCGATAAGCGATGCCCACGTGCCCGGCGCGTATTTCACCAGACCGATTCCCCACAATGTTGCAAGATCGCGCCTCATACGGGCAAGGATAGCGTAACTAGGGCCTGCGCTGCAATCCCCTCCTTGCGCCCTGTGAAACCAAGCCCCTCGGTAGTGGTGGCCTTAATCCCCACACGTGTTACGGGTACATCAAGCAGGGTGGCGATGCGCTGCTTGATCGCCTCACGGTGCGGACCAATTTTTGGCGTTTCGCAGATGATCGTGACATCGGCATGGAGTAATGCGCCGCCGCGCGCGCGCATGAGACGTACCGCTTCTGCGACAAAAAGGGCGGAGTCAGCACCCTTCCACCGCGGATCACTGGGTGGAAAATGCGCGCCGATATCACCTTCAGCGAGCGCACCTAAGATCGCATCCACAAGCGCGTGGAGCGCTACGTCTGCATCCGAATGACCCTCGAGTTTTTGATCGTGCGCGATGGTAATACCGCCGAGTGTTACGCCCGTACCTTGCGCAAAACGATGCACATCGTAACCCAATCCGGTGGCGATGCGATGCTGCGCGCGCGCGGCGTTTTCTGCCCACATAAGATCCTCCACCGTTGTCACTTTGCGTAAGCGATACTCACCTGCGATATGCTGAAGCTTCTTGTTTGCCGCAAGCCAGAGTGCAGCATCGTCGGTGACGGGCGCTGTATTGCTCGCATGTAAATCGAGGAGTTTTTGAAATGGAAATGCCTGCGGCGTTTGTATGCGCAGCAGCCCTTCGCGCGGGATTTCTTCCCACGTGTCTTTTTTAGCAATGTAACGCCGCACCGTATCCGCCATCGGCAAGGTGGGCACAACCGCTATATCTGCTGCGAGCGCTTCGATTACACGGTCGATCACTGTGGCAGACACAAAAGGTCGCGCGGCATCGTGAATCAGCACATAGTCAGGTTGGCGCACCGCGAGTGCGGCAAGCCCGGCTTTTACTGAATCCTGCCGCTCCGTGCCGCCGCTTACGGGCGGTAAAAGCACTAACCCTGCCGTTGCCGCCTCGTACTGCGCGCGATGCTCGGGAGCGACGACCACCAGCACACCAGCAATGCGAGAATGCGTGAGAAATGCTTCTAAACTATAGCGAATCAGCGGCTTGCCGGCGATATGCTGGTATTGCTTAGGGACGCCACCACCCGCGCGAATACCGGCCCCGGCAGCAACGACCAATGCAAAAATCGTCGGTTTTTTGCCCATCTTCGTTGAATCCTTGTGCGGCTTGGGTTATGGCACTGCACCGTATATTACGATTGTTATTCCGGTTAAAGCGGGAATCGCTTCTTGTCATTCTGAGCGCAGCGAAGAATCTAGATCCTTCGGCTTCGCCTCAGGATGACAGAAGAAACCGCAGGAGTAACAAGGAAGAACCTATGGAAGCCACGGCAACAGTACCACGAAATCTAAAACCCATCACCATCGGCAAGGTGACGCTCGAATCCAACGCTATTCTGGCGCCGATGACGGGTGTCTCCGATTTGCCGTTCCGTAGCCTTGTGAAACGCTTCGGCGCGGGGTTGGTAGTCTCGGAAATGATCGCAAGCAAAGCGGTGATTCTGGAAACCAAGAATGCCGAGCGCATGGCGCGTTTCGAACCCAAAGAGCGGCCATTCTCGGTACAGCTTGCCGGATGCGAGCCGGAAGTGATGGCCGAAGCCGCCAAACTGAATGAAGACCGCGGTGCGGATATCATCGACATTAACTTTGGCTGCCCGGTGAAAAAAGTCGTCAACGGCATGGCGGGCAGTGCGCTGATGCGCGAAGAGAGCCTCGCCGCACGTATTTTGGAAGCAACGGCGAAGGCGGTTAAAATTCCCGTCACGCTCAAAATGCGCATGGGCTGGGATCAGCAGTCGCTTAACGCGCCGAAGCTGGCGAAGATCGCCGAGGAAGTCGGCATCCGCATGATTACCGTGCATGGGCGTACCCGCTGCCAGATGTATAAAGGCTCAGCGGACTGGAAATTTATCCGCCGCGTCAAAGAAGCAATCTCGCTGCCGGTGATCGTGAATGGCGATATCACCAGCTTCGCCGATGTCGACCGCGCGCTTGACGAATCAGGTGCGGATGGGGTGATGATCGGGCGCGGCTCCTATGGCCGCCCGTGGTTTGTGAATCAAGTGGCGCGCTACCTCAAAGGCGAAACGGTTTCCGAACCCGCATTGCATGAACAGCGCGATATTCTGCTCGAGCATTACGACGACATGCTCCATCTTTACGGCGAGAATGCCGGTGTGCGCATAGCGCGTAAGCATGTGGGCTGGTATGTTTCGGGCTTGCATTCGGCGGCGGAGTTTCGCCAGAACGTCAACCGGCTGACGGATGCGGCAGTAGTCAAAACTACCATCATCAACTACTACGATACGCTGTTAGCGCGCGGGATCACGAGCAGGGCCCATGAAGCCATCACCGAAGGCGAGTGCTAGCGCATCTTTCCTGCTGGGAAGAAGCGACTGGCTCGATAGATTGCCACTTGCCGCATTGCTGATCGATGCAGAGTTGCGCATCCTCAGCACCAATAGCGCGGCAGAATCACTCGCAGCGAATCTTTCTCTTGAAAGCACAAATCCGCTAACCATTGCTATTCAGCGCGCCTTCAAGGAAGACCGTACCACCCATCTGCGCGATGTGGCGTTGGGTCCGCTTGGCGTCATCCATGCCTGGGTCTCACCTTATAATGCGGATGCCGCCCTGCTGCTCGCAGATCTTGCCGCACCGAAAGAAACCGCGAACTACACGCAGCTTTCCGCCACTATGGCGGCCATGCTCGCCCATGAGATCCGTAATCCGCTTCTCTCGATCAAAGGTGCGGCACAGCTGCTCAAAGAATCCGTCGCCGTGGAGGATGCGCCGCTATGCGATCTCATCGGCAAGGAGGTCGACCGGCTCGAGCAGCTCATCGCCACCCTTGATCCGCTGTCGGTCACGCCGCAGAAACATATGAGCGTGCTGAATGTGCATGAGGTGCTCGAACACGCGCGGCTTGCGATTGCGGCCGCGTTTCCTGCCATCACTTTTATTCTGGACTATGATCCCTCGCTACCTGAAATTCCCGGGCATCACGACGCGCTGGTGCAGGCACTCCTCAATGTCATGAAAAATGCAGCCGAAGCCGCTTCCGGAAAGGAACAGCCAACGATTACCCTCACCTCACGCTATGTAGTGGGCGAAACGCCGCGCAATGCGGAGGGGAAACCGTTACCTATCGCCATCAGCATGACTGATAACGGCCCCGGCATCGCAGCGGAATTTGCCGGGCGGCTCTTTGCTCCTTTCAGCAGTCAAAAGCCGGGCGGCAAAGGGCTTGGCTTGGCCGTGGTTGCCAAAATTATCGAGGAACATAAAGGGCTTATACTTTATGAGCCGGCCCCTTCTTGCGGCGCACGTTTTACATTATATCTGCCCGTCGCCGGCCGTTAGCACGTTTTAGCACGTTATTTGCTAGTAGCACTGTCTGGTGAACTCTGCTACGTCGTTGCCTAATTTTTAGGCAGCTCATAAAGAAGCAGCGCATGAAAGGCGGCACGCATGCAAACGACCTCCAAAACCATTCTCCTGGCCGATGATGATACGAGCATCCTGACCGTGCTCGGCCGGGCGATGAAAAATCGTGGCTATGAAGTAGTCGCAAGCGAGCATTTAAGTGATGTGGACGGCTGGGTGCGCGAAGGGCTTGGCGATGCCGTCGTCACCGATGTGGCGATGCCGGGCGGTAACGGGCTGGATGGGCTAAAACGCTGGCGCGCATTGCGTCCGGATCTTCCGGTCATTGTCATGAGCGCGCACAACACACTGCTCAATGCCGCGAGTGCGCAGGAATTCGGCGCGGTGGAATTTTTGCCCAAACCGTTCGATCTTGAAGCACTACTCGCGGTACTCGACCGCGTCACGCAGCACCGGCCTGCTGCACCCAACACAGCGCAGCCGCCCGAAGGGGTGGTACGCATTTCGGATACGCTGACGATTGTCGGAAAATCAAAGCCGATGCAGGCGATGTTCCGCACACTGGTGAATCTCATCGGCAACGATCTCACCGTGCTGATTCACGGCGAATCGGGAACGGGCAAGGAACTCATCGCACGCGCACTGCACGCGTTATCCAAACGTAAGGGTAAACCGTTTGTCGCTCTCAACATGGCGGCCATCCCTCGCGAGCTGGTGGAAAGCGCACTTTTTGGCCATGAGAAAGGTGCGTTCACCGGCGCGCACCAAAAGCAGGAAGGTGCATTTGTGCAAGCGCAAGGCGGCACGCTGTTTCTCGATGAAATCGGCGATATGCCAATGGCCGCCCAAACGCGTCTCTTGCGCGTGTTGCAGGAACAAGAGGTCACACCGATCGGCGCCAAGCAGCCGGTGAAAACCAATGTACGGATTGTCGCTGCCACCCACCGCGATTTAAAATCCTTCGTGACGCAAGGAACATTCCGCGAGGATCTTTATTTCCGCCTGCATGTTGTGCCGCTGCATTTACCGGGCTTGCGCGCCCGCGCGGATGATATCCCGCTCCTCGTGCAGCAGTTTCTTATGAATGCAGAACGGCGAGGCCTTGCACGCAAAGAATTCCATCCGGATGCGATGAAAGCTCTGTTCGCTTATCACTGGCCGGGCAATGTGCGTGAACTTGAGCATCTCATCTACCGCTTGTGCGCCATGACGCCTTCTCCTGTCATTACCGCGCGGGACGTAGCACCGCATCTTCTGCGGCGTGAGCATCCTATCCCTGCATTTACTGATGATCCCGTGGCACACGAGCCGATCAACCCGTCACTGGAGTCGTTCCTGCAGGCACAATTTAAATCCTACTTCGAAGCGCATGAAGGCGTCCTTCCGCCCAGCGGGCTATACGAGCGCGTGCTAGCGCGGTTTGAAAAACCGCTCATCGCACAAACGCTTGAAGCAACCGGTGGCAATCAACTAAAGGCGGCAGCGATTCTTGGTATCAACCGCAACACACTGCGTAAAAAAATCCGCGCGCTTGCCATTCCCACCCGCGGCTTCGGGAAACAAAATGCGGCATGACGATCATGAGCCACATCAGCCCTGACTCCTCCGCACCGATGATGGACCGCAGCATGCGCAAAATCGCCGGGCGCGTGCTGGCGGTCATGGGCGTGGTGCTGCTTGCGCTGCTTGGAACATTACTCGCGCAGATCCATGCACTGAGCGAAGCTGACGGGATTTCCAAACGCACGCTTGTTTTCTTGCTGCTTTGCATGGCGCTGCTGCTCGTCGCGCTGGCGGCGGTTGTCATCTACCGCGCGACTACCATCTGGCGACAAGCGAAAGAAGGCCTCATCGGCACACGGTTGCAAACCCGGATCCTCATGATGTTCTGTGTGGTGGCGGTTGTACCGACCGCGGTGCTTTCGGTGTTTGCTGCGCTCTTTTTCAACTACGGCATCACTGCCTGGTTCGATACCCGAGTTTCCTCCGCACTGGAGGACTCCGTCACCGTTGCCCGCGCCTATATTGACGAGCATAAAAACGCAATCCGCAACGACGCCATCGCCGTGGCAAGCGATGTACAACATCAACTGCCTGCTGCGTTTGAAAACCCGCTCGGCTTCGGCCAGATGCTGACACAGCAGATCGGTGCGCGCAATCTTTCTGAAGCCGTGTTGTTCGACCGAGCCAATGTGGTCGCGCGCACCGATCTTTCCTTCTCGCTCGTGTTTGAAAAATTACCGGAAGAAATTATGTCGCGCGCCGATGCGGGCAACGTCGTCGTCTTCGGTGAGGATGAAGATAAAATTCAGGCAGTGATAAAAATCTCAAGCCTGCCACCGCTATATCTCCTTGTGGGACGCACGGTGGATCCGAAAGTGCTTGAGCATATGGAAACCGCTAAAGGCACGGTACTTGAATACCGTAAACTGCAGCGCGAGATCCGTAGCATCCAGCAGCATTTTTTTGCCGTATTCATGCTGGTAGCACTACTGCTCCTGCTCGCCTCGATCTGGGCAGGTATGATGCTTGCCGTGCGGCTGATCGGTCCGATCATGCGGCTGATGAGCGCCACCGAACGCGTACGCGCGGGCGATTACAGCATTAAAGTGCCCGAAGGAAAACCGGATGATGAGATCGGCAATCTCGGGCGCACCTTTAATCGCATGACGCGGCAGCTTGAAACCCAGCGCACGGATCTTCTCACCGTCAACCGCCAGCTCAATGAACGCCGGCGCTTTACCGAAGCCGTGCTTTCGGGTGTTTCGGCAGGTATTATCGCGCTTGACCTTGAGCACAAAATTACCCTTCACAACCGCACCGCACTGAGCTTGCTTGGGGTGAGTGAAAGCAGCAGCATCAGCGGCCGGCCGCTTGAAGAATTACTGCCCGAAGTAGCCGATTTATTGCGCCAGGCGGAAATTCGCCCCGAGCGTATTGCCGAGGCCAATGCGACCTTACTGCGCGGCGAGGCCCGCACCACCTTGCATGTGCGGGTGACTGCCGAGCGATTTGACGAGCGGATTGAAAGCTTCATCGTAACGCTCGATGACATCACCGTGCTGGTCAACGCACAACGTAGCGCCGCCTGGGCGGATGTGGCGCGCCGCGTAGCGCATGAAATCAAAAATCCGCTGACTCCCATCACGCTCTCGGCGGAACGCTTGCGCCGTAAATTTATTGACGAGATATCCGATCGCGAAGCCTACGAGCGCTACCTCGACACCATCAGCCGCCATGTCGCTGATATTGGCCGCATGGTAGAGGAATTTGTCGCCTTCGCGCGCCTTCCCGCACCCATTTTCCGCGACGAAAATATCGTGATGCTCGTGCGCACATCCATTTTCTCTGAGCAAACAGTGCATGCAACGATTACCTATACCCAGCACATGCCTTCCTATCCGGTCACGTTACGCTGCGACGGCGCACAGCTCGGCCAGGTGTTACTGAACGTACTAAAGAATGCCGCCGAAGCGCTCGAAGCGGAACCAAAAGACCGAAAAGAAATCACCATTCGCCTGCAAGAAAGCGAACGCAGTGCGGTGATTACGATCGAAGATAATGGGCCAGGCTTTCCGACTGATCTCATCGCGCGCCTCACGGAGCCGTATGTCACCACCCGCGCACGCGGCAGCGGGCTTGGGCTTGCGATTGCCAAAAAAACCATCGAAGATCACAAAGGTACGCTGCAACTTTCCAACCGCGAACAAGGCGGCGCGATGGTAACGATTACCCTGCCGCGCACGCCGACCGCATGACGGAAAAGCCACAGGTGGCTTGAGAAATCCGCTACTGCATCCAGTGGTAAAAACGCCGCATACCCACAACTAAAAGTTTTTCTGGACAAATTGCGAACATAGTGTAACTTTCCCGCAACAGCAGAGAAAAACCACGTTCGGCCAAGCAAAAGGTTAACAATATCAGAGCGAAGGTTGCTACGTATGGCTGCAGATATCCTGGTTATTGACGACGAATCGGACATTACCTCCCTCATCTCCGACATTTTATCCGACGAGAAATACGCCGTGCGCACGGCCAACAATTCTGACCGCGCACTGAAGTCGCTGGCCGAGCGCGTACCTTCGGCGATCATCCTCGATATCTGGTTGCAAGGCTCCGAACTGGATGGGCTTGGCATTCTTGAGATCGTGCAGAAAAAATATCCGCACGTGCCGGTCGTGATGATTTCGGGCCACGGCAATGTTGAAACAGCGGTCAACGCCATCAAAATGGGGGCGTATGATTACATCGAGAAACCATTCTCGTCCGAGCGGTTGCTTATTGTCGTCAAGCGCGCGCTTGAGGCGGCAAAACTTCGCAACGAAAATGTGGAGCTTAAAAAACGCAGCCATTCGGAAAGCGAGTTGATTGGCACGTCCGCCGCGATCAACACCGTACGCCAAACCGTTGAAAAAGTAGCGCCCACTAATTCGCGCGTGCTGATTACCGGCGCGCCGGGCACGGGTAAAGAGCTCGTGGCACGCCAGGTGCATGCGCGCTCGATGCGCGGTCATGCACAGTTTGTGGTGCTCAACGCTGCATCCCTCACCCCAAGCCGTATTGAAAGCGAACTTTTCGGCACTGAAGACACCAATCCCAATGGCGGCGCCGAGAAGCTGGGGCTTCTTGAACGCGCGCATGGCGGCACATTGTTTATCGACGAAGTGGCCGACATGCATATCGAAACGCAAGGGCGTCTGCTGCGCGCCTTGCAGGAGCAGAGCTTTGAGCGCGTGCGCGGCAATAAGCGCGTGCAGGTGGATGTGCGCGTGATCGCCGCCACCAACAAAGATTTGCAGGAGGAAATCCAGGCTGGTCGTTTCCGCGAGGATCTTTACTACCGCCTCAATGTTGTGCCGCTACGTATGCCGAACTTGCGCGAACGCCGTGAGGATATTCCCGCACTCTCGGCCCACTTCCTCAAGCGCGCGGCAGACGCAATGGGACTTCCCACACGCTCGCTCGGCGAAGAAGCGCTGGCGGTACTGCAATCCTATAACTGGCCGGGCAATGTGCGCCAGCTACGCAACGTCATGGAATGGCTTATCATCATGGCGCAACCGGGTGCGAACGGCGAAATCACGGCCGATGCGTTGCCACCCGAATTGATCGATGCCAACATCACCGTGCTGCGCCCTGAACTTTCGAGCGACATTATGTCGATGCCGCTGCGCGAAGCGCGCGAAACGTTCGAGAAGCAATATCTCGCTGCGCAAATCAATCGCTTCGGCGGCAATATCTCGAAGACATCGAACTTTGTCGGCATGGAGCGCTCGGCTTTACACCGTAAGCTCAAAATGCTCGGCATCGGCAACGACGAGAAACATGTCGCGTAACTCGATGCTTCGTCATTCGATGATTGGTTATTCGAATCACGAATCACGAATCACGAATTACGAATCACAATACGCCTTCTCGCTGGTTGAGCTTTCAGTCGTTCTGGTTGTTATTGGCTTGATCGTCGGCGGGATTGCCGTAGGCCAGTCGCTGATTAAAGCGGCAGAGATCCGCAGCGTACAGCGCGACTTGCAACGTTTCCAAAGCGCTACCCATACTTTCTACGACCGCTACACCGCCATGCCGGGCGATATGGCGAACGCCACCGCTTACTGGGGTGCAGCCGATGGTGGCGATGGGCTTGGTGCAGACTGCACTGCAGTTGCCAGTACTACCGCCACAACATGCAACGGCAATGGTGATAATAAAGTGGGCGACAGCGCGGGCTATTATTACGAAATCTTCCGCTTCTGGCAGCATCTTGCAAACGCGCAAATGGTTGAAGGTGTCTATTCAGGCGTCACCGGCAGCGGCAGCTCCCGCCATTGTGTTCTTGGCACGAACTGCCCAAAATCACGCGTCACCGGCACTGGATTTTCTGTGCAATATTACGCCAGCACTGATGCGAGTTTTCTTGGTTCCATAAAAGGTCACTTATTGCTTTACGGCGGCAGCAACAGCACGAGTGTGACCAACAGTGCAGCACTCATTCCTGAAGATGCCTGGAGCATCGATACCAAGATCGACGACGGCTATCCCGGCTTTGGCAATTTGCAACAATATACCAATGCAACGCTTGCGAACTGTGTGACAAATACGCGTGCATTTCAGCTCGACATTAAAACCAAATCCTGCGCGTTTATTTATAATCTCGATATTAAGTAGCCGCAGAAAATAGGCCGCATTAAATGTCGGCGAACACGTGGGTTTCGCTTTCTGCACCCGGGTGTGTTACTGCGCCTTTTTCGGCAGGACCAACCGTTTGCGCGTATTTCCATAGCACACCTGACTGGTGATCGTGGTCACGCGGCTTCCAACCTTTGCGACGTTTTTTCATTTCTGCTGCACTGAGAGCAACGTGAATCGTTCCTTTGGACGCATCAATTGTAATCACATCGCCGTTTTTCAGCAGCGCAATGGGACCGCCCACAGCAGCCTCCGGCCCCACATGGCCAATGGAAAATCCACGCGTACCACCGGAGAAACGGCCATCCGTAATAAGGGCGACTTTATCGCCCATGCCCTGACCGTACAGTGCGGCGGTGGTCGACAACATCTCGCGCATACCGGGCCCTCCTTGTGGTCCTTCGTAGCGGATTACGAGCACCTCACCCGCTTTGTAGTGACGCGCTTTGACTGCGGCGAAACACGCTTCTTCCGAATCGAAACAACGCGCAGGACCTTCAAAAAATAACTGCTTCAAGCCCGCCACTTTGACAATCGCGCCGCTCGGCGCAAGATTGCCTTTGAGCACTACGACGCCACCTTCCTTGCGGATAGGATCGGTATAGGGCCGCACCACGGATTGGTGAGTGCGTTTCTTTTTTGATTGCTTATGCGAAACATCGCGCGCCTCGGCTGCACGAAACGGCAGGAACTTCACCTGCTTTAAATTTTCTTTGATCGTTTTTCCGGTAACGGTGATGCAGTCACCATGAAGATACCCGCCATCAAGCAGTGTTTTCATGACGATTTCAACGCCGCCGGCCTCCCATAAATCCTTAGCGGTGTAACGCCCGCCGGGCATGAGATCGGCAAGATACGGCGTACGTTTAAAAATCCGCCCAACATCATGCATATCAAAGCGAATGCCCGCTTCATGGGCGATCGCAGGCAAGTGCAGCGCGGCGTTCGTGGAACCGCCCGTTGCCGCAACCACCGCAGCGGCATTCTCAAGCGATTTGCGCGTAATAATATCGCGAGGGCGTATTTTTTCTTTGATCAGGCGCATGACCGCTTCGCCGGAATCAAACGCGAAGCGGTCGCGTGCGGTATAAGGCGCTGGCGTGCCCGCCGAACCTGGAAGCGCAAGGCCGATCGCTTCGGACACACAGGCCATGGTGTTCGCGGTGAACTGCCCGCCGCACGAACCACCCGAAGGGCAGGCAACTTTCTCCAGCGCCGTGAGCTCGGCTTCGCTGATAGTACCGCTTTCCAGTTTACCTACGGCTTCAAACACATCGACCACCGTGACATCGCGGCCTTTATAGCGGCCGGGTAAAATCGAACCGCCATACATGAATACAGAAGGCACATTCAGCCGCACCATCGCCATCATCAGCCCGGGCAGCGATTTGTCGCAGCCCGCAAGGCCAACAAGTGCATCATAGCAATGGCCACGCATGGTAAGCTCTACCGAATCGGCGATCACCTCGCGGCTGACGAGCGAGGATTTCATGCCCTGATGGCCCATCGCAATTCCATCCGTCACGGTGATGGTGGTGAATTCGCGCGGCGTGCCACCTGCCGCAGCCACCCCTTTTTTTACCACCTGTGCTTGGCGCGAGAGGGTAATGTTACATGGCGCGGCCTCATTCCACGTGGTGGCAACACCAACGAGCGGTGCATGAATTTGTTTTTCCGAGAGCTGCATCGCGTAAAAATACGAGCGGTGCGGCGCACGCGCTGAGCCTTCGGTGACGTGGCGCGACACCAGGGTCGATTTGCCGAAGCGCTTGGTGGATGGTTTGTTTTTTTTCATCGGCGTGAAGGCAGAGACTACAGCAATTGTTGCGGTCGGGCGAGCACCCAGAGATTGCCCGTTGACGCCGCAATGTCAACCGCGCTGATGCCGGAAGGCCCACGCAATTGCGGATCCGCGCCGCGCGCCACTAAAAGCCGTGCGGTATCGAGCGCGCCGCGCCGTAGCGCCACCACAAGCGCGGTATTGCCTTCCGCATTCACGAGATTCACATCGATGCCTTCATTCAGCAACGCCCGCGTAGCATCAACATCATTGGCGGCGACACTTTCAAGGAACCAGCGTTTGTAATCCTCCATCGTGATCGCGGCCGGAAGATGCTGGTTCGCGCCATCATAGTGCGAACGGTAAATGCTGCTCGGCAAAAGCTGGCGCTTATAATTAAAATCAATGTCGTAGGGTTTTACCGTAGGCTTCAGCTCGCTCAGCCAGGTCTTTTTGCGGTTTGGATTTTGCATCACTTTGGGTTTTTCGGGAACGGGCGGCAAAGCGATTCCGTTCGGCGAGGCGGCCATTTGCTCCGCCAAAGATTTCGGCTTTTCTGCGGCCTGCGCACCATCCGCCGGCGATGCGGAACCGCTTATAGCCTCCGGCAAAGGCAGCGGCGGCGGCACGTTGCCTGCCATTGCATCTGTTGACAACGGCGGAATAGGAGGCGGCACACTTGCCACCCCATCCGCACCGCCTGGAACGGGCGGTGCTGAAACCGGGGGAACAATATTCGCATCCGCAGGCGGTGGTGGTGTGGGCACAGCGGTGGCAACTGCAGGGACAGAAGGCAATGGCGGAATAGGCGGAACGGTGTCTGCTTCCACACGGTCCGAACTACCAGGAAGCGGTGACGCAACAGGAAGTGCAGGCGGCGGTTTCACGTCTGCTGCTTCTTTTGCGGCTGCCGCTTTGGCATTGGTTTCCGCCGCTTTCATTTCCGGATTGAGTGGGATCGCGGGAATATTGCCTAGCGATGGCGGTGGTGGAATGGCCGGGATTGCAGGAACCGACTGCGCATACGCAAGCGACGCCAGGCTCGCCACGCCGATCATCACAGCAACAGCAGTTTTAAGTGTAGTTTGAGGAGGATGGCCAACAATCCAAAGCATGAAGATGAGGATAAATTATCGCCTCATCAAACGCATGCAAATAACCGTTTAAGCAGCTATAGATTATAGGAATTTATTGCTTTGTTGCCACCCAGGCACAAAGCGGCTCTTAGCGCGTGCTGAGGCGTTTAATTTCGCGCTCGACTAGCCGCTCAACCATGCCAGGCAGGTTAGCATCCAGCCATTCTTTGAGCATAGGTTTCAGCCCTTCGAGTACCAGGCTTTCAATCGTTGTGCCGGAACGGAACCCAACCCCTGAAGGCGCAAGCGGCGGCATTTCGGGCGAAGGTATCCGCCGCAATGCTTCCATGGCGCTGGCGGATTTCTGAATGGTTTCGGTGGAGGCCAGCACGTCCTCCGCCATGGCGGGAGCCGGCTCCGGTTTTGGTGCAGGCATCGCAGCAGCGGGGATTGGGGCTGGCATCGGCGCTGGCATCGGCGCTTCGGGCGCGACGGGCGCTGCCATGATTTCATCAAGCGACATAGTTCCGACATTCGGTTCCGGTGCAGCAGGCTGCGGTGCGGAAACCATTTCGTTAAGCTCAAGCACGTCCGAACCGGCGGGGGCGGCCTCGCCCTCCTCGGCGATAATGCGCTTGATAGACTGGAGGATTTCCTCCATCGACTGGTCTTGCTGCTGCTCGGCCATAGAGTTTCAGTTAAGCGAGCAACCGGCCTGAACGCAAGTACTTATTCGGTTTTTGCATAGAGCAATTCGGTTTCGCCAATAGTTGCCGCAAAAAAGCATCTACCGCACGCAACAGGCCGTACTAAAATCCGGCCGGCAGCCACTTAATATCGCGGTAGTTTTCGCTTGGGTCATACTGCGCTACCGGCAGACCAAGATTACCCGGCGTGAGGCGGCCCAAAGTCAAGAGCACGTTATATGCCGCCACCACCCGGTCGCGCTGCGCGCCGACGAGATTGCTGCGCGCAACGAAAAGTTCCTGCTCGGCGTCCAGCACATCAAGAATAGTGCGCGCGCCATATTCCTGTTCCTGCTTCACGCCATCGAGTGCGATTTCCGCCGCCTTGATCTGGTCGTTGCGGGTACTGATGGTGTTGATCGCAGTTTCCAGTTGCTCCCAGGCTTTAGTGACCTCTTCATCCACCGCCATGCGGGCATCAATCGCCTGCTCGCTGCGCTGGCGTGCGGTTTTCTTCGCCTCACGCACGCGCGAATATTCCGCCCCGCTTTGATAGAGCGGTACATTGACCTGCACTGTTAACGAGTCCTGATCGAAGGTCGATGTGCCAAGCACGCCCGCCCCTTCCTGCCGGTTCATCGTGCCAACAAGCGATACGCGCGGAAGAATAGTAGACTGGCGCGTAAGTACATCAAACTCTGAAGATTTTGCCGAATGCACGGCAGACAGCAATTCCGGATTGGCGCGCTGCGCCTGCTCCAACGCTTCTTTTAACGTCGCCGGCAATTCGGGAATCGATTGCGGTGTTGGCAATGTGCCTTCGGGTTTATAGCCCACCACGCGCTCAAACTCGGCGACGGATGAAATCAGCCGCCCTTCGGCAGAAATCACCTGCGTTTTGGCTTGCGATAACCGCGCTTCGGACTGCGCCACATCCGTCCGCGTAACCTCACCGACATTGAACCGCTCGTTGGATGCATCAAGTTGCTTTTGCAGCACGTCACGGTTGTTGCGCGCAAGATCGAGGATCGAAGCATCCGAGACTACATCCATATAGGCAGCAATGGCTTGCAACAGAACCCGCTGCTCGGTTGCCGAAAGCTGGAACGCGCCCGCCTTCACGCGCTGCTTGGCGCTCTGGTAACCTGAGATCGTGCCGAACCCGCGGAACAGCGGCTGTTCAACACTGAGACTTTTATCTTCCGATTTGCCATAACTCCACGCCGCGCCGTTAAATGCCGTGCGCTGGCGGCCTTTATCATACCCTGCAGTCACGGTAGGGCGGAATCCCGAAAGTGCCTGCGCCACACCTTCATCCGTTGCTTTCTGCCGCTCGCGCTCGGCCTTAATGCGCGGGTTATCCTTATACGTTGCGACAAGCGCGCCGACGAATGGATCTTTCTCAGCAGAAACATTCGCTGCTGAAGGCACGCTCATAGCTTGTGGCGCAGGCGTCTCTTTTTCTTCGCGCGCGGGTTCTTTTGCAGGCGCTTTGGTTGCAGGCGTTGGATCTTCTTCTTTCGCGGCAGGCACAGCTTCCGGCGCAGGAGGCGCTTTGGTTTCCTCAGGCGGCGCTTCAGCTGCTTCGCTTTGCGTTGCTTCTTTGAGCGCATCGCGCATTTGCTGTTTGACATCGTTTGCCGCGTCACCCGCATCCGGCGAATCTTCCGATGGCGCAAGGAGCGACGGCGCTTTGGTTCGCGGCGCAGCCGTCGGCGCAGGTGCGGAGGCAGCTTCCGGCGCGATGACAGCAGGTTTTTGTAGCGTGACGGCAGGTGCGCTGGAGCCGCCATCACCCCAGCCCCAATCACTCCCGGCGGATGCAGGACGCAGCGTGGTTTGCCCATAGGCGGGAACAATGGCTCCCAGCACACTCACTGCCATACCGGCTACTATTAAACGTGCGCTGCGCATGCACTTCATTCCCATCCGGCCGCTTAAGACCCGCTCTCATTTAGGGCTAAATTGATGAAAAATCAACTCGCTACTCTGTTCACGCGAAGGCAAAGGCAGCGGGTGCGGAAAAGCCAGGTAAAACCGTTACACCCGCTTCGGCAATCGCCTTTGATTTCAACGCACCCGCATGCTTCACCGAAAGCGTAAGCACACCGAGACCCGTTGGTATTCCTCCCACCCCATCCGGGCGGCGGGCGCGGTTTGCCACCCAGGCGATACGCCCGTCTTCGGCCAGTTTTTTAAGAATCGCAGGCGGAATTTCAGCCGCCGCCCCTTCGATCAGCACCGCATCGAACATGCCGGCAACGGCAGGCGCATCAAGCGCGGATTCAACAAGCTCCACATTGCGCAAGCCCAGCATCGGCAACGCATGGCGCGCATGGGCCACGAGCGCGGCATCGGATTCCACCAGCACCACTTCCGCCGTGAGATGCGCGGCAAGTGCTGCGCTATAGCCCATTGCGCCGCCTACAATCAGTACGCGCTCTATTCCCTTTAGCGCCAGCGCCTGCAGCAAACGTGCGAGCACCAGCGGCTCGATTAACGCGCGACCATTGGCTAGCGGGATCTCTTCATCAACATACGCTGCGCCTGCAAAGGGCGTGGGCACAAAAAATTCGCGTGGTACAAGGCGGATGGCCGCGATCAGCGCCTCGCTCGTGATGCCGTTAGGCGCGAGCTGGCCATCCACCATGCGCTGACGGGCGAGCTTGCTATCACTAAGCATGTGCATGCCTCCTTATTCCACTTCCACCATGACGCATATTTCTTAACAAAGGACTGGAGGCCGAGGGCAGAATCGAACTGCCGTATAGCGGTTTTGCAAACCGCTGCATTACCACTTTGCTACTCGGCCTTATTCCCGTGGTTGCGGCGGGTTTTAGCGGTTGGAAGGTGGGGGGTCAAGCAGTAGTGACGCGCGGCAAGTGACGTGTGGCGGGCAGGAATCCTCTTACGAATCACGAATCACGAGCCACGAATCACGACTTATACCGCCAGCTTCAGCCGCACCTCTTTGGGCAGCGTGCTTTTCAACATCCAGGCGGTTTTATCGTGCGTGGCGATGCGTTGGGTGAGTAGATCAACCGTCGCATCGTCATTCGCCTTATCCGCCGTGTTGAGAGATTTTTTGAGAAGCTGCGTCAGCTGCGTGTGCGCGATGTACAAATCGCGCACCATGCCGTTTTCATCGAGGCTCGAATCGCCATCGCTGATGCTCGCGAGCTTTTTGAACTCACTCAAACTGCCTGGCGCTTTTTCTCCCAAGGCGCGGATGCGCTCGGCAATCGTATCGATGGCGGCGGAAAGCTCGGTATATTGTGCCTCAAACAAGGCGTGAAGTTCGGGGAAGCGCTGGCCTTCGACGTTCCAGTGGTAGTTCTGCGTCATCAGCGCGAGCGCGTAGCTATCGGCGAGGACTTTTTTCAGTGTGTCAGTCACGGGTTTGTTGGACATGGGTCGCTCCTTGTAAGTGGGAATTGGAGAATTGGAGAACGGGCGAAATGGGGAACTGAAGAAAAGCCTACTCTTAATTCTTCAATTCTTCAATTCCCCAGTTCTCCAGTTCTTCAATCCCCCAATTCTCCAGTTCTTCAGTGTAAATCAATCACCACCAACTCACTATCGGTCAGCGATTCGATCGCAAGCGAAGGCTCTGCTGTCATCGCAGCGCCATCACCCGCCCGCAAAATTTCGCCGTTCACCCGCACCTCGCCGTTGGAAACAAGCAGATAGCCATCCCCTTTCAGCGGATGCGTAATGCGCTGACCTTTGGTGAACACGCCCCCATAAATCGCTGCATCCTGATCAATCGTGAGCGCTTCATCCGCCGGATTGCCGGATACCAGCAGATGAAATGCGCCAGGCGTTTTAGGAAAAACATGCGACTCCCAACGCGGTTTCAGATTCTTGGTGCGCGGGTGAATCCAGATCTGATAGAGGCGAATCGGTTCATCGCCCTCGTTGCGTTCGGCATGGATAATGCCCGTACCGGCGGACATGACTTGCACATCGCCCGCGCGCGTCACGCCGCGATTGCCGAGCGAATCCTCATGCGTGATCGCCCCTTGCCGCACATAGGTAATGATCTCCATATCCTGGTGCGGGTGAAAATCGAACCCGCCGCCGACGGCGACGATATCATCGTTAATCACGCGCAAAGGTCCGATACCCATGCGTTTGGGGTTATGATAATTCGAAAACGAAAAATGGTAATGCGCATTGAGCCAGTCGTTTTGAAACTGGCCAAGCGCGTTGTAGCGCTGAATGTCGAACATAACGGCTCTTTATCCACGCCGCGCACGGACACGATCCTGGCGGCGGATGTGAAAGGTATATAGGATCAATAAACCACGTTTCAACCCCAGGAAATCAGTGGGTTTTTTGCGGTTTAACCTTCGGCTTGTTCATTGCCTGCGTTAATTCGGATAGCGTAATCATGCCATCGTCATTTAGGGTCTCAGGAGTCACTCGACCATCAAGGCGCACCAACACTTCGGCCAATTCGATGTGACCATTTTTATCAAGATCAAGCGCTTTTATCCAACTCTCTTGCCGATTCAATTCGGTAAGGCGCTCCTCAATATTGTTGGCCGCATTGATTAACGCGCGCTTTTCTTTTGCCCAATCGCCGCCGAAATCAGGTTCCGGATAAGGCTTTGCGCCGGCCTTAAGAAGGAGCAATGTAAAATCTCTATCCCATGATCCACGAAGCAATTTCATTTCTTTATCTTGCGCCCCAAGTCGTGCACCAGCCTCAATCAATTTCTCGGCAATAATTTGATAGCGTTTCTCGAGTTCCGGATCAGCTGTCCGGCGCATCTCATCCAGAACCATTGCCAGCGCTGATCGATTGTCGTTGTTACGTTGATTAACATCTTTGGTGACCGTAAGCAGGAACTTTGTTGCATCCACCTCACCGGCAACCGCAGCCGTCATCAGTGCGTTGTTGCCTTTTACGGAAAGCGCATCAAAATTTGCCCCCAGTTTATGCATCACGCGCAAGGAGAAAACATCTCCCACCCGTGCCGCCAGCATTGCTGGTGTTTGATCTGCTTTATTGGGTGCATTCACGTCAAGGCCAAGCGTTTGCACAAGGTAAGGAATCATCGCCGCTTGGCCATTGGCAGCCGCAAGATGCAGCGCGTTGTTGCCCTCAAAGTCGACTGCTTTGGCCAAATCTGGATTGATTGCATAAAGAAACTTCATGGCCTCTAGTTGACCTTCTTGTGCCGCCCACAGAAATGCGTTTTTTCCATCATTGTCGACGACAGTAAAATCCGCACCATTCTCTTTCATGAAGGTGAGCGCTTTGATATCTCCCTCGCGCGCGGCAATGATGACGGCTGTCTCTCCGTAACCGTTTCTGGCATTGAGAAGGTTTCCGTGCTCCATCGTTTGAATTAATTCTTTATTCTCCGTGCGCAGACGACTCAGTTCAGCCGAATTATTGATCGAAGAAAAATAAATCATCCAAAATAAAAAGCTGTTATCGAAAAGAGGGTATCGATCACGATACCCGGTTCTGTATACTACCGGATTGCCGCCTTTCCACGTACGCGCATTTACGGATTCTTTGTAGACACGGCTGCTACGCACTTCGCGTGCATCTGCCTGTGCGGCACGGCTACTAGTGCGCGCGCCCGTACTGCGTGCTCCACTCGCAGTACGGCTGCTGCTACTACGACTTGCTGAAGAGGTTCCGCTCGATCTGCCCGTACTGCTGCCACGCGAACTACCGCCGGAGCTTCCACGGCTACCGCCGCTAGAGCCACCGCGTCCACCGCTGGAACCACCACGACCACCACCGCCGCCACTAGCACCTTTTACAGAACCGGTATCACCAATATCAGCGCCAGAATCTGGCGTGAGATCCAAGATATCTTCGATAGTGTTTTTAATCGTTTCTGTGATTGGAACATCGGTCATCACAAGCACTCCTTCATTTAGAGTCTTGCTATATACTGCCAAAATATTACGCTTTTATGACGAATCCGCAGATTTTTACACTACGCCGCTTTTTTGCCGGATGTGGCCAGAGTGAGCGCTTGATCGAGATCGGCGATGATGTCGCTGACATCCTCAATACCGATCGACACACGGATGGCTTCGGGCAGCACGCCGGTAGCTTTTTTCTGCTCATCCGTCAGCTGACTGTGCGTCGTCGATGACGGGTGAATAATCAGCGAGCGTGTGTCGCCGATATTGGCGAGCATCGAGAACAATTTCACATTCTCGACCAGCGTTTTGGCAACCTCATGGCCACCTTTTACACCGAACGTGAACACCGCTCCCGCACCTTTTGGCAGGTATTTTTTCACCAGTGGTTGGTACTTACTCGATTTCAGGCCGGCGTAAGAAACCCATGCCACATGCGGATGTTTCTCTAACCATTCCGCTACTTTTAGTGAATTTTCTACATGGCGATCCATGCGCACGCCGAGCGACTCCATGCCGCACAGCGTGAGGAAGGCATTCATCGGCGACTGAGTGGGGCCAAGGCCGCGCAGACCGATGGCATGGTTATGCACGGTGAGCGCCATTTTGCCGAAGTTCTCATAGAAGTTTAGCCCATTGTAGGATGGGTGCGGCTGCGCAAGCTCAGGAAATTTTTTCGCGTGCTTGCCCCAGTCGAACGTGCCGGCATCCACCACCGCACCGCCCATGGCCGTGCAGTTGCCGCTTAGGAATTTTGTGGTGGAGTGGGTAACAATATCGGCCCCCCATTCGATCGGCCGGCAAAGGTAGGGCGAGGCCATGGTGTTATCGACCACAAGCGGGATGTCCGCGTCATGCGCGATTTTTGCAAGCGCTTCGATATCCATCACCAAGCCGCCAGGATTGGCGAGCGACTCAATATAGATCGCTTTCGTATTTTCCTTGATGGCTGCTTTCACCGCGTCGAGATTCTCGACATCGACAAAATCGGCATGCCAGCCGAAATTCAAACGGAAGGTATTTTGAAACTGATCGACCGTGCCGCCGTAGAGGCGCTTTGAAGCAATAAAGCGATCGCCCGCACGCATCAGCGCAAGAAACGCAACCTGCTGCGCGGCAAGACCCGAGGCCGCAACCGTTGCCCCCACCCCGCCTTCAAGCGAGGCCAGCCGCTCTTCAAGCACCGAGCAGGTGGGATTGTTCAAGCGTGAATACACATTGCCGAATTTTTTCAGCGCAAATTTATCGCCGGCATCTTCCGCGTCCTCAAACAGATAGGCCGCGGTTTGATAGATAGGAACCTGGCGCGATCCCGTTTCCTTGTCTGGCGTATAGCCGGCATGAATCGCACGGGTATCAAACTTTGCCTTTTTGAAGTCCATAATTCCTCTCAATTTTGTACGTCATCGCCCGAGTTGCCTAGCAACTCTAGGGCGATCCAGTTGCTGGATTCCCCTAGAATTTGCTAACACAAATTCGGGGAATGACGGAGGTGTTTTTTGCCTGTGCCCTCATAAGGGTTACCTTGATGAATGTCAAACCGCAGCGCAGCGAATCCACATAAATAACTTGCGAAAATCCCACAAAAACCGTACCTCACGCGCCATGAGCTTTGCGAACCACTCCGCCGGCAAGCACCATGTAACGGATGTCGCCATTATCGGCGCAGGGCCGGTGGGATTGTTTGCCGTGTTTGAGCTTGGGCTATTGAACATTAAGGCGCATCTCATCGACATTCTCGATCGCCCAGGCGGCCAGTGCGCCGAGCTTTATCCTGAAAAACCGATTTACGATATTCCTGGCATTCCGGTGGTCACCGGCCAACAGCTTACGGATGCGCTGCTCACACAGATCGCGCCATTTAAGCCAGAGTTTCATTTCAGCCAGATGGTAGAATCACTCCAGAAACTGGAGACTGGAGACTGGAGACTAGAGACTGACCAGAGCACAACGATCACGGCGAAAGTGATTGTCATCGCCGCGGGCGGTGGCAGCTTTGTTCCCAAAAAACCGCCGATCAAAGATGTGGAGCAGTATGAAGGCAAAAGCGTATTCTACGCCGTGCGCAAAATGGAACAGTTTCGTAACAAGAATCTTGTCATCGTCGGCGGCGGCGACTCGGCACTGGATTGGACGTTGAATCTGCAACCAATTGCCAAGCGTGTGACGTTGATTCATCGCCGCGATGAATTTCGTGCCGCGCCCGATTCGGTTGCGAAAATGAAAGCGCTCGTTACGGAAAAGAAAATGGATTTGCTATTCGGGCAAGTGAAAGAGCTTTGCGGTGAAAACGGGACGCTTCACACGATCACCGTCGAATCGAATCACGAATCACGAATCACGAATCATAAAATCAACTGCGATGCGCTGTTGCCCTTCTTTGGCCTTACCATGAAGCTTGGGCCTGTTGCCAATTTCGGTTTGCAGCTTCACGAGAATCTCATTCCGGTGGATACGGAGAAATTCGAGACATCAACCCCAGGCATTTTCGCGATCGGTGATATCAATACCTATCCTGGAAAACTAAAGCTCATTTTATCCGGTTTCCATGAGGCCGCACTCATGAGCCAGCAGGCCTTTCGGTACGTTTTTCCAAATCAGAAACTGCGCTTTCAATACACCACCGCGTCAAGCGATCTGCATAAAAAACTGGGGGTCGCGTGATGTTCTTTCTTTTTCTACTGTCATTCCGTGGCGCGGTTTTTGCCCCTGCAAAAATCGTGAGCACGGAATCTCATGAGATCCTGAGCTCCGGCTTCGCCGTCCTCAGGATGACAAGGAACAAGCCATGAAAACCATCACCATTCATGTGACCGATCACACGGGCAAGACGCACCGGCTTGAGGGCATTGTCGGCTGGCAGCTGATGGAAATATTGCGCGATGCCGGCATGAAAATTCCTGCCGAATGCGGTGGTGCGTGTGCCTGCGCCACCTGCCATGTGTATGTGGACGAGGAATGGTTGGAGAAACTCCCTGCCCCATCCGCCGACGAAACACTGATGCTCGACGATGCGATGAGCATCGAGGATACCTCACGGCTTTCCTGCCAGATCGTCCTCACCGAGGCGATGGATGGCCTCAAAGTAACGATCGCCCCGAATCCGTAATTGTTTGACAAGCCCCAATCTTCATCAAACCTTCATCAGAATGTCATAATTCTGACATACGCATATTATAACGATGCGCTGTGAACAATTAGGGAGTGACATATGACAGGGACAGGATTTGAAAGCCTTTCAGTGGATGATTTAAAGATGCGGCTTTTCAGCACTATCTATTCAGCTGCAATAAATGGTTACCGCACGCTGACACCAACAAATTTGTCAACACCAGAAGTTATAGCTATATGCAACGAACTAGAGAGCAGACAAATAGCAATCCAAGACATCTCAACAATAGCTAATAAAGCAGTCGCTGAAGCAATGGCTGATTACATTAAAGAAGGAGGACTGAATAAAGCAATAACAGATGCTATCGCAGCCGAAGAAGCTGAATTTGCTGCGAGCACAGCAGCACTCACTCGTGCCAGTCGATTGCTTGGCAGAGTCGCTGGCGTTGTCGGCATGGCCGTATTAATCAAAGATGCGGTAGATGCCACTAAATTATTGAACCAGATGCGGAGCTGGGAAAGAGAAGGTAAAATAACGAAAGAGCAGCTTAATGAGTATGAAACGAAATTTTGTATATTAAAACTCGAAGGTTTTTCGTGTGAGCCGGGCTTTGATCTACTTTCTGTGGACGCTAGAAAGAAGTGGATACAGGAAAACATTATTCGGCCAAAGCTCGGCGAAGATGATGCGCGCGAACTTATTGAGCTTTACGGCAATCTTGCACGTTTGCCTGTGAGACAACAATCACTCCAACGACCAGCGTTTATGGATGAAGGCTCAGCCACCATCATTGAGGTTGGCTACGGAACAGGGCAGACGCTGGTGGAAATGCGTAAACAGCTTGAAGCTTTGCGATCGATGAGTTTTACCTTCAATGGAAAAAGGCTTAATCCTTCAAACGAAACTATTGATGCGTTGATTGCGCGGATCGACGCCATTGCAGCGAATGATAAGTCAGCAGAAATCGAAGCAAAAAAAGCAGAGTTGAAAGCCGCCGCTGATGCGCTAGGCATTAACCTGAACCCAGTGATGGTGAATTACCAACGCGCGCCGCAACCTACGAGCAGTGCGCGGGAAGTGTAGCACTCCCGCCGAATTCCCTTTTGGCTCTGCAAAAAACGCCTGCTTGCATTTTTTGCATCTGGATCCCGGAAAATTTTTCTCCTGAAAAATTTTCCGGGATGACGGTTTCGTAAGCGCGCAAGCGCGCTAACTCAAAACCGTCACTTCCACTCCTCAACAACCTTACTAAGCTCGGGGCGTTCGCGATCCTCGGGGGTGGTGGTTTTTGTTCCGATCAAAATAAATCCGGCGATGGCATCGCCTTCCTTGCCGCCGAGTGCGGTGAGTACCTCGCTATTAAATGCGGGCCATTCGGTAATCCATTTCGCGCCGTAGCCAAGCATATGCGCGGCGTGGAGGATATTCATACAGACTGCGCCGGCGGAAAGCTGCTGCTCCCAGATCGGCTTGCTGTCTTTCACCGGCGTTGAAAGCACGGCGAGCATCAGCGGCGCGCGCGATGGGCGGGCACGCTCGAACGCGATTTGCGCTTCGTTTGCATCCGGATTGGCTTTCTGAAAAAGCTCAGCAAACAGTTCGCCCAGTTTTTTCTGCCCCGCTTCCTTGAACAGCTTGATCCGCCATGGGGTGAGCTTGCCGTGATCCGGTACGCGCGTGCCGGCTTTGAGGATCAACTCCAGCTCGGCATCTGATGGCGCGGGCGCGGTGATTTCTTTTACCCCCAGCGAGCGGCGGGTGAGCAGTGGTTCGAGTTTGTGTGCGGCGGTCATGTGGTTCCTTTCGTGTCATTCCTGCGAACGGGAATGACAACTACCATATTTTCAGTATTGTGCCACATTCATGACCACCAAACCCTTTTCCATTCTTTTTGTCTGTACCGGGAATATCTGCCGCTCGCCGACGGCGGAGGCGGTTTTCCGCCATCGCCTGCGTGAGGAAGGGGCGCAGATGCATGTGACGCATGATTCCGCCGGAACCAGTTCGCACCATGTGGGCGAGCCGCCCGATCCGCGCAGCCAGGCCGTGCTTAAAGAACGCGGTATCGATATGAGTGATCTGCGTGCACGCAACGTCGCCGCGCAGGATTTCTATACGTTCGATCTCATCCTCGCCATGGATCGCTCGCACCTTGACGCCCTTCAGCGCCAAGCCCCGGCCGATGTCACGGCAACGATTGCTTTATATATGGAGTACGCCACGGGAAAACCGCTTGATGTACCCGACCCCTATTACGGAGACCTATCCGACTTTCGCTATGTCATTGATTTGACGCATGATGCAACCGCAGCACTCCTCACCCGCCTTAAACACGAAAAACTAAAATAAAACAGGGAATTGCTTTACTTTTTGATGCTTAACGACTATTAACCCTTGCCAAAGGGTCTCCATCAAAAACAAACAAAACTATGCGTGTGTGCGTCACTGGCGGCTGCGGTTTTATTGGCTCTCACCTGGCGGATCGCCTGGTGGCGGAAGGCCATGAGGTCACGATTCTCGATAACCTCTCAAGCGGCAAGCGAACCAACGCACCGGATGAGGCCGAATGCATCGAAGGCGATGTGACGGATGCAGCCATCGTTCACCCGCTCGCAAAAAAAGTTGATGCTATCGTGCATCTTGCCGCGATTGCCTCCATAGAGCAGTGCCGGCGCGACTGGCGCGCTGCGCACCATACCAATATCGGCGGAACCGTCACCGTATTCGAAGCCGCGGCAAAAGCCGGCGGCATTCCGGTGGTGTATGCGTCATCCGCCGCGGTGTATGGCGACAATCCCAACCTGCCGCTTACCGAAACCGCCGAAACGCGCCCACTTAGCGCTTACGGCGTCGATAAGCTCAGCAGTGAACTGCACGGCAGAATCGCCTGGAGTCACTATGGCGTTGCCACCACTGGCTTGCGGTTCTTTAATGTGTATGGGCCGCGCCAGGATGCGGCATCACCTTATTCGGGCGTCATCAGCAAATTTGTCAGCTTTGCCAAAGCAAAAAAACCTTTCACCTTCTTCGGCGAAGGCACGCAAACCCGGGATTTTATTTATGTGGGTGACGTAGTCGACCTCATCCTTCGCGCACTCAAAGCCAAAACCAATTGCGAGGTGTTTAACGGCTGCTCGGGCAACGCGATCAGCATCAAGGCGCTCGCGGCAACGATCGCGAATCTTGCCGGCATCGAGCCGCGTAGCGAGCATTTGCCGCCACGCGATGGGGATATTGAACATTCCCTCGGCTCACCGCTCAAGGCAAGCACCATACTTGGCTTTACCGCGAGCACACCGCTTGACAAGGGCCTTGCAACATTGATGGAGCCGGCCCATGCGTAAATGGATGGCTGCGCTTTTATGCTGTGTCGCCTGCACGCCGACATACACACCACGCCAGGAAGCGCGCGGCGAGCGCTGGGTTGCCTATTACGACAATACACTGCCCGCGAGCACCTTTAAGAACTACGATCTTGTTGTGTTCGACCGCGAACATTATCCGGATTTCACCTCGATTAAGCACGATACTACGGTGCTTGCTTATGTCAGCATCGGCGAGGTGCACGGCCATGCCAAAGACCTCGACGCCTTGCGCAAAGCCGGCATATTGCGCGGCGCGCGCGAACATTGGGGCAGCTATGCGGTCGATATCGGCGCGCCTGAATGGAAGACATTGGTGTTCAAAAAGATCGACGATGCGATGAAAAAAGGCTTCGCCGGAGTAATGCTTGATACAGTGGATTCGGCCATCTACGTGGCGGAACAGGAGTCGCCGAATGAGGGCGAAAAAGCCAAAGCCGATGCGGCCATCTTGATCGCCGAGATCCGCGCCCGTTATCCACAGGCCAAACTCATGCTCAATCGCGGCTTTGCGATCCTGCCTGCGGTGGCGCGCAAAATCGACTTTGCACTGGCCGAGAGCACTTTGACCCAAACCGATGTTTCTACTGGACAATCCAAGCTTTTCTCCCCTAATAGCTACTATCTTTCGGTAAGTAGGTTGGAGGAGGCACGGCAGAATGCGCCCCAGCTTAAAATTTATACACTGGATTATTGGAACCAGGATGATGTGCGAGGCATTCACCATATTTACGCTACCCAGCGTGCGCGGGGATATTCGCCTTATGTCTCCACTCCCGATCTCAGGCGTTACACGCCAGAACCTCAAACGGTAGGCGAGGACGAGCATGCGTAAGCTGATTCTTGTGGCGCTGGCGTTGGTGGTGCTTGGAGTTGGGGTGAGCTTCCTTCTGATTCCGAACGAAAAAGATATCGTCAATACCCAGGCGCGCGACGTGGTGATGGTCACGCAAGGCAATGTCGATGTGGAGGCGGAGTATAACCAGGGTCGCCGTACCTTTCCTATCATCTCCGGCCTTGCCGATAAGCGCATTGCCGCGGGCGACCGGCCGGGCGCTATCACGCTGCTTGAGGAATATGTCAAAAACAACCCAAGCGATGTGAACGGCAGAAAAAAACTCGCCGAGCAGTACCAGCTTGCCGGCCGCCAGCAAGATTTCAACACCCAGCTCGAAGCCATTGCCACTCTTGCGCCGACGGAGCAGAATTTGCGCGTATTGTCGGACATTTATAACGCTGACAAAAACTACCCGAAGCAAGTCGAGGTGCTAAAGAAAATTGTAGAAGCAACCAAAGGCGCTAACCCGCAAGCCTTTGCCGATCTTGCCACCATCCAGGTGGTCATCGGCGACAAGGACGGCGCGCTCGCAACGCTCGACCAGCTGAAAGCCAAGCACCCTGATTTTCAGAACTACGCCGTGACCCGCATCCGCGTAAATATCCTCGCCGAGCGCGGCAAGGCGGAGGAAGCTTTCACCGTTGCCAAAGCCTGGGTCGACCGGCCATTGCCTGCCGCCGCAGCACAGGCGCAAGTGCCGCCTTCGGCAACGCCCAATGCGGTAGTGACAGCGCCTGTGACCACACCCACCAGCCAGCTCGCCAAAGAGCTCGCCGATCTTGCCAATATTCTACATTATAGCGGCCATGCGGATAAAGCGGTGGCGCTTGTAGAGCCACACATCACGCTGCTGCAGGAATCAACCGAGCTTGTTGTAGCGTATGTCAATGCCAACATCACCCTCGGACGCGACGAGCATGCCTATACCATTTTGAGCCAGATCGATAAGGCCGGGAAAATGATGCCGGAGCTTTATCTTCCCTACCTCCAGCTGGCGATTAAGCGCGAGGATATTCCGGCAGCCGAAGGCATTGCCTCCCGCCTGGATACGGCGTCGTTCAACGAGGAGCAGGCACTCAATATCATCGAGGTGGCGCGCGCCAATAACGCACCTTCGGTGCTTGGTATTCTTCTCAACCGTTTTGGCGAACCAACGATCACCAGCAACAAGCCGGTACTGGCGGCGGTGGTATCGATCATGAAGAAGGAGAAAGACCAGGATCAGAAGGTCAATGTCGCGCTGGGGATGGAGCTTTCCTCCATCCAGCGGCTGCGTCTCGCCGAAGCCTGTGCGCGGGCAGATAAAACCGCATGTTTTGACACCATCGTTAAACAATACCCGCCGATGGAGCAGATGACCACGCAGCAAATCGCCGAGTATGCACAGCTTTACATTATCGCCGAGCGCCCGGCAGAGGTTATTGATGGCGTTGCCGCGCAAGCGGCGAAACCCGGCGCGCACCCGGATGTTCAGGATGCCGAGCGCCGCCTCGCCGCGGCTGCGGGCCGCCACGACATTTTAAAGCCCTGGCTTGAAGCCAATGCCAATACTGCACCCGTCATTAAGCTTCAGGAATATTTCTACCTCGCCAATGACCGCCGTCACCACGCGATTTCTACCGACATCGCCGAGCGCATGTACGCGCGCGATCCCTCGCCCATGAGCCGGGACCTGATGATCGCCGCCTATATGGGCGCGGAGGATTATGCCAAAGCGCTTCCGTTCCTGCGCGAGCAGTTAAAGCAGGAAGGCGCGAGTGACGCGCTTTATCTCAACGCGCTAACGAAGCTCGCGCGCAAGGATACCGGCGCGCGCAAAGAGCTTACGGACTACGCCGAATCATCGCTTAAATCCAACCGCGGCACAGCGAAAGACCAGCTCAATTATGCCTACGCGCTTTTAAATAACGGCAAAAAAGATGCGGCGTTGCCCTTCATCAAGCAATATGCCGGCGAGCGTGGTGGTGAATGGAAAAAAATCTACGCGCAGCTTACCGCCAAGCAAACCAAGGCCAGTGCGGCGGCAAAACCGGCGAAGCAGCTGACGCGCGAAGAGATGATCGCGATGGCGAATAGCCCCTCGATCAGCGATGCAAACCGCCGCCAGATTGCCTTCAACTTGCTCAATGCCGGCTATAAGCCCGATGCAACAAAAATTTTCGAAAGCCTCGCCGCCAATAAAGGGCCGGACTCGCAAGAAGTGAAGGATCTGCTGTTTCTCTGGGGCGGCAAGCCGAACAGCCAGCAAATGGCGTGGCTGCAGCAGCGCGCGGCGGCGGCCAATGGCTATGACCGCACCCGCTGGTCGGATCTCATCAACACCTATGCGGATGATTATTCGCTGATGCAATATGTCAGCGCCACACCGGATGCGCTTTATAATCCAAGCCTGCGGCAGAAATATTTCCGTATTCTCGCGGTGAATGGCGGCAAGCAGAATTTCGATACCAATATGCGCGGCTGGGTCAGCCAGACGACGGACGTTCCCGCCCTTGTCGATTACGCCAAAGCCGCCGAAGCCTACGGCTATAAAGATGCGGTAAACGCAGCGTATAAGCATATCGCAGCGCTTGATCCTAACAATGAATTTGCTTTGAATCACATGTCGGCGGATGCGTTCGCGAAAGGCAGTTACTCCAGCGCCAACCAGCTTGTTGACCGCTACATCAACGCGCAAGCCACCAAGCCGCAACCCGAAACCGATCCGGCGCAACCCTTCTTCTACAAGGCCGAACTACTGCGCCGCCAAGGAAACACTTCGCAAGCCAATCAAGCCTATGCGCAAGTGGTACGTTTGACTCCGTTGACCACCTCAACACCCACCGATGCGCTCTCACGCCTTTATACGGCGCAGTTCCGCCTCGGCCAGCACGCGCAGGGGAAATCGGGTTTCGAACAGCTTTTGGCGCAGCACCCGAACGATAAAAGCATCCTTGCCGACTACATGAGCGTGCTGATCGAGTTCAAGTATTTCGAGGACGCAACGCGGATCGCCAATCAATACGACAAAAACTCACCTTATTATGGTAGAGGAGCAGCGCTCTTTGGTAACTCCGCACAAGTCGCAGGCATTGAAGCCTTAAGCGGCGGGCGTGAAATGCGCATTGCGTTTACCCAGCCGATCGAAGGCGCAAGCCCGATTGATTTTGCCGCCGCCGAAGACATCGCCTGGTTCGAAGGTGCTAAACCGGGTTATGACAGTGTCACGATTTCAGCAAAGCCTGGCTACGTGATCCGCTACACGCCGACGGCGGGCGAGCAGTTTGCCGTGATTGCAAGCCCGGTGGAAGAAGTGTCGCCACAGGTAGCGCAGGATCGCGAACAGGATTTACGCCTGCAGTTGCTCTACGCACAAATCGAGCAGCAAACCGGGCAAAACAAGCGGGCGAAAGAGCGCCTTGCAGCACTGAAGAAATATTACCCCAATAACCCGCAGCTTATTACCAGCACGGCGAGTGCGGAAAGTGCAGCGGGCAATAACAGCAAAGCGCTTGATCTGTTGCGGCAAGCGCAGGCGCTGCAACCACTGAATGAAGACATCCCCCGCCAGATGGCGCAATTGCGCCGCACGCAGACGGTGGACTATGTGAAAGTCGATCATGAATATCGCGGCATTGGCGATAACAACGAACAGATCACCACCGTTTCAGCCGCCAAAAGTATCGGCGACCGTTCGGAAATTGGCTTTAACATTAAAAATGATTTCCTCGAAACCGAAGGCATCATTCACCCATCCACAGGCGTCATCGGTGATTACGACGCCAGCCGCCAGCAGGCCGAGATTTACGTCGCCCAGTATTTTGACGATGGTGATCGCGGCCAGTTCTCCGTCTTTGGTAATAACGATACGGTGGGCGCAGGTGCGTATTATGCGTTCAATAACCCGCTTGGCCGTACGCAGGCACTGATTGAATACCAAAAGCCGTATTGGGATTTTGTCGAAGCGGTCTTTGACCACACCACCCGTGACCGCATCGGCTTTACCCATAACACGCTGCTCAGCCCCACCCTGTCAATGGGCGCGGAAACCTCCTACAACCGGTACAATATTGAAGTGGATTCCGATGTGGCCGAATCGTACCTCCTGCGCCTCTCCTTTATCCAGCGCTTGAACCAGGCGCCGTATGTTGCGGTCGGTTACGGGTTCGACGGTGAATACTTAACCGGCGGCCCGCAGCTCGACCCAAGCAATACGTTCCGCCCCTTCCCCTTCCGCTCGCGCGAGGTGCATTTCTTCTCGGGGCTCTTTGGGTTTGATATTACCTCATCAACCCACGCGCTGCTCGTTGGCGGCTGGGCGTTTGACCGCCTGAACGAGGACGGCCCGGTACTCGAAGGCCGCCTGACGCAGGATATTTCGAACGAGTTCGAAGCGGGCTTGCGCGCGCGCTACGGATTTGAAACCAGCGATACCGACAACAAACAAACCAATGTCGGCGGTTACCTCCTCTATAAATTCTAAGGCGTAAGGCACGGTGTGATATGAACGGACAAAGAAAATTTCTTGGACTCAGGCTCTCGGCAATTATCGAGACCCTCGGGCTTTTGGTGCTGCTCATTCTCGCCGATCTTTTCTTTTTTAGCGGCAACCGCTTTTTTGACATCAACCCTCACCCGTTCTGGGCGGTGGTGCTGCTGATTGCCGTACAATACGGCACGAACGAAGCGCTCTTTGCCGCCTTCATGGCCTCGGTCTTTTTGCTGTTTGGCAATATGCCGTCCGCGCCGCAAGGGGTGGATCATTACGATCATCTCTACCATCTTTTTATTAATCCGATCCTGTGGTTTTTTGTCGGCTGGGTGCTCGGTGAATTGCGTCAGCGCCATATCCGCGAGCGCCAGCGCATCCTGAAGGAGCTTGAAGAAGCGCAGGCGCGCGAAACGCTCATTGCGGATTCGTATAAGTTCGTCAAAACGCGCAAGGAATCGCTTGAGGTGCAGGTCTCCGGCCAGCTCACCTCCTCCATCGAAGCCTACCGCGCGGCAAAAGCGGTTGAAACGCTCGATCCAAAATCGGTAATGCAAGGGGTAGAAACACTCGTGCGCTCGGTACTCGGGCCGCAGAAATTTTCGCTCTTTCTGCTGCATGAAAACCGCTTGTCGGCAACCATCCTTCACGGCTGGAGCCCTGCGGACAATTTCCAGCAGGAGATTGATTCCTTCAGCCCGCTCTATCAGAGCGTCATCGGCCGCCAGGAACTTCTCGTCGTTGCCAACGAAGATCACGAACGCGCGCTCGATAGCCAGGGCATTATCGCAGGCCCCATTGTGGAAGTAGGCTCCGGCCGTGTGATCGGGATGCTCAAAATCGAGCAAATGGATTTCGTCACCCTCTCGCTTAATACAGTGGAAACGTTCCGCGCCTTGAGTGAATGGATCGGCACAGCGCTGATTAATGCCCGTAACTACCAGACGGTGAAAACCGAATCGATGGTGAACCCGGAGCGCGGCGTGCTCACCTTTAACTACTTCAAGCGCCAGAGCGATTATCTGACAAAACTTGCAAAGCGCGTGAACTTTGATCTCTCCGTGCTCGTGATTAAGCTCAACAACGCCAAAACCTACAACGATGCCGACCGCGTAACGATCGCCCGCCAGATCGGCGATTCGGTGCGCAGCGTGCTACGTTCGGTGGATCTTGCCTTCGACTACCAGACGGATGGCGAAGAGTTCTCGATCCTCCTGCCGGCAACGACGTCAACGGGCGCAAGCATCGTGCGCGATAAAATTGCCAAGGACATCGAACGCGCGCTGCAAGGCAAACGCGAGGCAAGCTTCAGCTACATCGTACAGGCGTTGCATGAAATCAAATAACGCCGCACCCGCCATCCACGATTACTACCGCTACGTGGAGGACATTCTCGAACCGGAGGATATCCACGACGCGAGTACCGTGAGCGACGCTTCGGCGGCGAATGGCTTATTTATTGTGCTCGCCATGGTGGTGAGCCTGCTGCACGCGTTTAACCTCTATCTTTTTCTTGGCACAAATATCTGGCCGGTGATCCCGGTGCTTTTGCATCTCGCCATTGCCTTCGTCACGGCGATGGTGACCTATGCCCAATATAAAAAAGGTATGGATGTGCAGCATCTCGCCATTCTTTCTATTGTTGCAGCAACAACGGGGGTTTTTGGTTCGCTCGGCGCACTGCTTGGATTTGTGGTGGCAGCGATTTTTAAGCGCCGCTCGCACCATTTCAAAGAATGGTACGAAACCATTTTCCCGACGGATTCCATCTCCGAACCGCAGCGGATTCACGATAATATCATGGAAGGGATCGACGAGAATCCACGCCAGTATGGCGTAATGCCGTTTGTTGAGGTCATGCGCCTTGGCTCGGAAAACCAAAAGCGCCGAGCTCTGGCGAAAATGACCTCGCGCTTTCACCCGCGCTTTGCACCCGCCTTCCGTGAGGCGCTTGCCGATTCCTCGAACACGATCCGCGTACAAGCGGCAACGGCAGTGGCGAAAATCGAGCGCGACTTTATGGTGAAGCTCAACCGCATCGAGCTGGCCCGTACCAAAGCGCCGAAGGACCCGCACCTCACCATGGCGCTCGCCAAATTCTATGACGATTACGCCTTCACCGGCGTGCTCGACGGCGAACTTGAAAAACTCAACCGCGAGCGGGCGATTCAAACCTATAAATCCTACCTGCAACAGGACCCGAATTCAGGTGAAGCGTGGATCGCCATCGGGCGGCTGTTGTTCCGCAACAAGCAGTGGGACGAAGCGTCCGACTGGTTCCGTCATGCGCTCGACCGCGGCTGGAAATCGCCCACCATGCTGTTGTGGTACTTTGAGAGCCTATTCCGAACTGGGCAGTTTACAAGCCTGCGCCGGGCGATGCTTGAATATGGCCGCGGTATTGTCGGCAAGGATGATTTACCCAAACCCGTTCAGGATGCGGTCGCGTTCTGGATGGAGGTCGCGTAAGGGGAACGGATGCGTACAATCGGACAAAAAGCTGACATCTGCCTGATTCTTGAAGGCACGTACCCGTATGTCACGGGAGGTGTTTCGGGCTGGGCGCACGGGCTGATTAAAGAACAAAGCCATTTATCCTTTCACCTGGTCGCCATTGTCCCGCGTGATGCGAGGCTCGAGCTGAAATACGACCTGCCGCCCAACGTGATCGGCCTGACCACCGTGCGCCTTAACGATCTGCCCGCGGGAAGCGACGTGAATAAACTCATGGCCGGGCGCATCCACCAGGCGCTGCGCCAGCCGCTGATGACGTTGACCAGTGAACGCGCGATGAAGCTCACCGAATTCAAACAGATTATGGATGTGCTTAATTCCGCGCCCGCGTCGCTTGGCACGGAAGTACTGCTCGACCGCGAAGAAGCCTGGGATCAGCTCGTTGATCTTTACGAAGCCTCCTTTGCCGAACATTCGTTTCTCGATTATTTCTGGTCCTACCGCGCGATTGCGGGCGGGGTCTATTCGGTGCTGCTCTCACCCTTACCGCAAGCGGATGTGTACCACGCACTATCGACCGGCTATGCAGGCCTCATGGCAGCGCGCGCAAAGGTCGAAACCGGCAAGCCGGTATTCGTCACCGAACACGGCATTTACACCAACGAGCGGCGCATTGAAGTCACCTCCGCCGACTGGCTTGAAGCCACCTCCTCCAAGGCGCTGACGATTGATAAGCCACGCCGTGACCTGCGCGATATGTGGATCGACTCGATTAATAATTTCTCGCGCCTGTGTTACCAGGCGTGCGACGGGATCATTACCCTTTTTCAAGGCAACCAGCGTCCACAGCTTGAGGACGGTGCGGAGTCCGATAAAATGCTGGTGATCCCGAATGGGGTGAGCATCGAGCGGTTTTCTAATCTACATCCCAAACGCCAAGCGCAACCGACTATTGCTTTCATCGGCCGTGTTGTGCCGATTAAGGATGTCAAAACGTTTATTCGCGCCTGCGGCTTGCTGCGCCAATCGGTTCCGGAACTGAAAGCCATGATTATCGGCCCGGTGGATGAGAATGAAGAATACTACGCCGAGTGCTTAAACCTCGTGCAGCTTTTGGGCCTGGAGCACACCATCAGCTTCACCGGCCAAGTGCGGGTGGAGGAGTATTTACCGCATATTGACCTTCTAGTCATGACGAGTATTTCCGAAGCTCAGCCGCTCGTGATGCTGGAAGCAGGCGCTGCAGGCATTCCGATTGTAGCAACGGATGTGGGCGCTTGCCGCGAAATTATCGAGGGCACGGCGGACGAATCGCCCAAGCTCGGTAATGGCGGAATCGTTACTCCGCTCGCCAGCCCTGCCGCCACGGCGGATGCGATTTTCACCCTGCTTTCGGATGCTGCGCTGTATGAGAAAACCAGCCACGTGATCGCAACCCGCATGCGCCAGTATTATAACGAGGCCATCCAACAACAGGCTTACAGGAATTTATATGCACAGCATTTGCGCAGAGCCTAAAACCGTGATTAGGGATTGGGTATTCGGGATTAGGGAAACCTACTCTACGATTTATTCCCAATCCCCAATCCCCAATCCCCCGCGGAGCGTCCCATGGCAGGCATAGGCTTTGAGCTGAATAAAATGGCGCGGCGCGACGATCTCATGGGCATCGCAGGAGCGTATCTGCATTCGGCATTCGCCATTGCCGGCCCCTGGCTTTTCACGGTTGTTGCCCTTGCCATCACCACCTATCTTTACGGCGGCTCCCAAGGAGTGGAGCTGATGAATTTCCGCGCGGTGATTGTCTATAACTTCTCCTTCTCACTCGTCCTCGCTGCACCTGTGTTCATGGTGATGACGCGCTACCTCGCCGACCAGATCCACGTGAAAAATGTCACCACCGCACCGACGGTGATGCTCGAGAGCATGATTCTCGTGATGCTTGCCAACCTTGTGGTTGCCGTCTTTTTCTACGCGTTTTACTTCGATATGAGCATCGGTCTCAGGCTCGCGGCGTTTTCCAACATGTTCCTGATTGCAAGCGTATGGCTGCTTGGGGTCTACCTTACGGCTCTGAAAGATTTCTCCTCCGTAACCTGGACCTTCATCATCGGCATGGCGATTGCGGTGATTACCGCCCACCAGTTTGGCGACGGCAATGCCGCGCGCATGGTGGCGGGCTATAATGTGGGACTAACGGTGATTGTCTTTATGCTCGCCGCGCGGATTTTTGCCGAATACCCTTACCGCCTGACGCATGAATTCGCGCTGAAACCCTTTTGGAATAAATACTGGGAACTCGCCATCGGCGGCTTTTTCTATAACGCTGCGCTGTGGGTCGATAAATGGATTATGTGGTACGCGCCCGAGGCGGTGGAGCTTCCCACCCGCATGCGCTTTTACCCGGATTACGACACGGCTATGTTCATGGCAGCCATGACGATTCTGCCTTCACTGGCTTTGTTCGTGTTCGCGGTTGAAACCAATTTCTTTCACCATTACCGGCGATTTTACGGCAATATTCTGGCGCATGCCTCCATGCGCCGGATCCGCCAGTATCATGCGGCGATTATCGAATCGATCGTTGAAGGCGGACGCAACTTAATGCTGCTGCAAGGGGTGATTGCGTTCCTCGCCATTCTGCTTGCACCGCAAATTGTGCAGTGGTTCCACATGTTTTTTGCCCAGCTGCATATTTTCCGCCTCGGTGTGCTTGGCTCCTTCTTCCAGGTACTGCTGCTCTTTGCTACTATCATCCTCGCCTATTTCGACTGCCGGCGGTACAATATGTGGATCTTCGTTTTCTATTTCGTGAGCAATACGATTCTCACTCTCGTGTTTCTGCAATACGGCTTCCCGTATTATGGCTATGGTTTCTTCCTCGCCTCGGCCATCACCTTCTTCCTTTCGGCATGGGTGCTGTTTGCGCATGTACGCAAGCTGCCGTACCACGCCTTCCTCACCAATAACAATTCGGTGAAATTACCCAAATTGCACACCTCGGCCGACTATATCGACGATTTCGGCGAGTACCAGATGGGTGTGGTCCGCGGCGGCCTTGCGGAAGTGCTGGCCTCGCGCAAAACCAGGCGCTAGTGCGGCATTGCGCGGGTGGAAGGCTGTGCTTTGCACTCCACTAGCTTGCGCAACCTGAGGGCGGCCGCGGGCCTTCATAAAAATTTCTGTTTACAAATGAAATTTTGCTCTATAATTGGCCCCATCGCTGAATCCCATGGCGTGTAGGGATCCCTAGAGGGGGAAGGTAGCGGCCAGATGTAAAGGCCAGCCCAACCCAGCAAGGTGAGCTTGGCATGCTTGTCATAAATCCGTCGCAAGATTTAGCGTGGTGTTTTTGGTTCACCATTCGATTGAGGGTTTATGACATGCGAAGCTACAATTCGCCCGATTCCGCTGTAAAGTACTTACAGCCTGAACAGCCTGTTATTATGTACCGCCCGCACGCGCTGAAACGCGCGACTGAATTTTTCGTGTCGCGCTTTAAAGGCACGGTGATGTATGCGGTGAAAACCAACCCCGACGAGCATGTGCTGCGCGACCTATGGGCAGCGGGTGTGCATGTGTTCGATGTCGCGTCGCTGCACGAAGTGGCAATGGTGCGCGGGTTATTTCCCGAGGCCGAGCTTTACTTCATGCATCCGGTGAAATCGCGCCAAGCGATCCGCGAAGCGTACTTCACCTATGGTGTGCGCCACTTCTCGCTCGACTCGCACGATGAGCTTGAAAAAATCCTCGCGGAAACGAAGAACGCGACGGATCTCGGCCTGCATGTGCGGCTTGCGATTCCCAACACCTATGCCGAACTTGCGCTGACCGAAAAATTTGGCATCAACCTTGAGGATGCTCCTGCCCTCATCCGCGCGGCGCGAGCGGTGGCGGCGCATGCAGGCGTGTGCTTTCATGTCGGCTCGCAATGCATGCATCCGGACGCGTATAAGCTCGCAATCAAACTCGCCAAGCAGGCAATCAAACGCGCGGATGTCGCGATCGATTCGTTCGATGTCGGCGGTGGATTTCCTTCCGTTTACCCGGGCATGACTCCACCACCAATGGGCGATTTCTTCCGCGCCATTCATGAATCCACGCGCGATCTCGTGAAGCAACACCGCTGCGTGCTGCTGTGTGAACCGGGCCGCGCGCTGGTTGCTGAGTCCGGCTCGGTTGTGGTGCGGGTCGAGGCACGTAAAGGCAACCATCTTTACATCAACGACGGCACGTATGGTTCGCTATTCGATGCCGGCACGCCGAAATTTATTTTCCCGTGCCGCACGGTGTCGCGCAAAGCAGGTTTCGAAGAACTTACGGGTTTTAGCTTCTTCGGTCCGACCTGCGATTCGCTCGACACGATGAAAGGCCCGTTCTTCCTGCCTTCGGACATGAAGGAAGGCGATTATATCGAAATCGGGCAGCTCGGCGCGTATGGACGCACCATGGCAACACGCTTTAACGGCTTCACCATCGCCAACCGCGTGGTCGCCGTGAAAGACGAGCCGTTAATGAGCGTCTACGCACCGCGTCCTGCGCTTGCAGAACCGGCGGAAGTAGCCTATCAGGCTATCGCGTAATTTAAGAGGTCAGAGGTCAGAGACCAGAGGCCAGGATTCCTTTCCTGATCTCTGGCCTCCGGCCTCTGGCCTCCTTTTAAGGAGACCTAATGATGACAAAACCTGCGAAGAAGTCGAACGCCAAAGCCGAACTCTTGAGCAAAGAGGTTGAGCATATCGACATCACGAGCTTCGATGCGCGCCCCATCATCGAATCCATGGAAGGCATGAGCTTCACCTCGCGCGATCTTGCGCGGGCGACTAGCATTTATAACCAGATGCTAGCCGATAAAAGCTGCTCAATTTTCCTCACCATCGCCGGTTCCACTTCGGCCGGCGGCTGCATGAAACTTTACACCGATCTCGTACGCCACAACATGGTGGATGCGATTGTTGCTACCGGCGCCTCGATTGTGGATATGGATTTCTTCGAGGCTCTTGGCTTCAAGCACTACCAGGGCGATGCAAGCGGTACGGATGATAAAACCCTGCGCGATCTTTATATCGACCGCATCTACGACACCTATATCGACGAGGAGGACCTCCAGGCCTGCGATCATACGATCTATAAGATCGCGGGCAGCTTACAGCCGCGCGCCTACAGCTCAAGAGAGTTCATTTATGAAATGGGAAAGTGGCTTGCCAAGGGTAACGCCAAGAAAAAAGACTCGCTGGTGCAGCTAGCCTATGAGCATGACGTGCCGATTTTCTGCCCAGCGTTTACTGATTCATCAGCAGGGTTTGGTCTTGTGAAACACCAGGTGGACAACCCAAAGAAACATATGACGATTGATTCCATTGCCGATTTCCGTGAACTCACCGACATTAAAATCGCCGCGGGAACAACCGGCCTTCTCATGATTGGCGGCGGCGTTCCCAAAAACTTCACGCAAGATACGGTTGTATGCGCAGAGATCCTCGGCAAGGAAGTCGACATGCATAAATACGCGGTACAAATCACCGTCGCCGATGTGCGTGACGGTGCATGCTCCAGCTCCACGCTCAAAGAAGCCTGCAGCTGGGGCAAGGTCGATACCGCGCTCGAGCAAATGGTATTCGCTGAAGCTGGCTCGGTACTACCACTTCTTGCTTCGGATGCTTATCACCGCGGTCACTGGAAAAAACGCAAAGCCCGTAAATTTGCGAAGCTATTTGCTTAGGCGTCGTTCGTTACTGCAATCGCGACTCGTCAATCATCACTTGACGGTGCTTGCTCGAAAGCAGCAGATAAAAAACTGGCACAACGAACAGCGTGAACAGCGTGCCGATACTCATGCCACCCATAATCACCCAGCCGATGGCCTGACGCGATTCAGCACCGGCGCCACTTGCGATGGCTAGCGGCAAGGCGCCAAGCACCGTGGCGGCGGTGGTCATAAGAATCGGGCGCATGCGAATGGCGGCGGATTCAAGAACCGCAGACGCCTTATCAATACCACGTTCCTGCAGCTGGTTAGCGAATTCCACAATCATGATGCCGTGTTTTGAAATCAATCCCATTAACGCCACAAGCCCGATCTGGCTGTAGACGTTCATCGTGCCGCCGGTGAGATTCATGGTAAATAGCGCCCCACCAATGGCGAGTGGTACGGTCAGAAGAATAATCAATGGGTCGCGGAAGCTTTCAAACTGCGCGGCAAGCACAAGGTAAATAAATACGAGCGCCATACCAAAAATTGCCGCCATGTTGGAAGCGGATTCTTTGTATTCACGGCTGTTGCCGCCGTAGTCGATTTGCGCCTCGGGTGCGACTTCGTGCACGGCTTTTTCAATATCCGAAAGCGCTGCACCAAGCCCATAGCCCGGCGCGAGGTTGGCTGTGATCGTCACCGCGCGCAGTTTATTAAAGTGATTCAGCTCGCGTGGCGCGACGCTTTCTTCAAGTCGTACGATATTGCTTAGAGGAACCATTTCACCGGATGCTGCGCGTACATAAATCGCATTGAGATCCGATGGGGTACGCCGTTTATCGTCGCCGATCTTTACAAGCACATCATACTGCTCCGAGCCGCGCTTAAAGCGCGTGATTTCACGTCCGCCCAGCATAGTTTCAAGCGTGCGGCCTACCGTATCAACTTCAATACCCATGCTCGCCATTTTCTCGCGCGCCATGAACACACGCAGCTCGGGCTTGTTGAGTTTAAGATCAGTATCGGGGGTACGGATGTTTGGATTCTGCGCCAACTTCGCCATGACCTGACTGGTCAGCGCATCGAGTTTTTCGTAAGAGTCCGTGGTTTGAATAATTACTTCAATCGGCTGACTGCGCGGGCTTTGTCCAAGCGATTGCGGATTGATAGCAAAATTAAGTGTGCCGCTGATGCCGAGCAATTTGGGGGTCACCTCTTCGATAATATCAAACGAACTACGTTCACGCGCATCCCAGGACTGCAAGCCGAGCACCGAGAATGTTTGTGTCACGAATGGAAATCCGACGGCAATAAATCGCCATTTCGCTTCAGGCACAGAACCTAAAATCTCTTCCATCTGCCGCGCGTATTGATCGGAGTATTGGATGGTGGAACCTTCCGGTGAGATACCGATACCGAAAATAACGCCGCGATCTTCGCGTGGCGATAATTCGGATTGCAGCTGCGTGAAGAAAAATACCGAAGCAGCGCACGCGATGATCGCGCCGAGAATGATCCGCCCTTGTTGACGCAACACCCGCTCGAGCCGGCGTCGATAGGTGTTTTCAAGCGCCACGATCCAACCTTCAATGCGTCGCGACCAGCGCGGCGCACGCGCAGAATCCTGATGCGTGAGCAGTCGCGAGCACATCATGGGGGATAAGGTCAACGCGGTAATGCCGGAGATTAACACTGCACACGCCAGCGTCAGTGAGAATTCCACGAAAAGCTGCCCGGTACGGCCCGGCGTCAGCGCCACAGGGACGAACACGGTGGCAAGCGTTAACGTCATCGCAACCACCGCAAAGCCAATCTCGCGCATACCTTTGACGGAAGCATGAATCGCATCCATGCCTTTTTCCATGTGCCGGTAAATATTTTCGAGCACCACAATTGCATCGTCGACCACCAAGCCAATCGCGAGCACCAAAGCCAATAAAGTGAGTGTGTTGATGGAAAAGCCCAGTGCATACATCAGCGCAAGTGTACCGATGAGTGAAATCGGAATCGTCACCAGCGGCACAAGTGTGGCGCGTACCGTGCGCAGAAAAAAGAAGATCGTAATGACGACGAGCAAAATCGCCTCGCCGATGGTGTGAAAGACGTTATTAATCGAACGCGCGATGAACACTGATGAGTCAAACGCAATGCTGAGCTTCATATCATGCGGCAAATCTTTTTGGATTTTGGGTAGTGCGGCGCGCAAGGCATTGGAAATCTCAAGCGGATTAGCAACCGATTGCTTGACGACGCCAAGCGCAATCGAAGGCTTGCCGTTAAACCGCGCAATCGAGCGATCCTCGAGCGGCCCATACTGAATATCTGCAACATCGCCTAGCCGTACGAGGTGGCCTGATTCCGTATGCTTGACGATGATTTCACGGAATTGCTCGGGTGTATTCAAATCCGTTTGCGATACAACAGTAAATTCGCGGTCGGTCGATTCCACCCGCCCTGCCGGAATCTCGACATTCTGCCCACGGATCGCGGTTTCGGCATCCTGCGTTGTCAGGCCGAAAGCGGCGAGCTTCTCACGGTCCAACGAAACACGCATGCTGTACCGGCGCTCGGCAAAAAGAATCACATTCGAAACACCGGGTAGTACCTGCACTCTATCCTTCACGATGACCTTGGCCGCTTCGCTAACATCGAGCGGGCTTGCGCTATCGCTCGCCAGCGCCATCCAGATAATTGGCTGAGCATCGGCTTCGACCTTGGCGATAATCGGCTCGTCCACCTCATCCGGCAATAATTTACGCACACGCGCCACCCGGTCACGTACCTCGGCGGCGGCATCGTCCGCATTGCGGCTCAGGCGGAACCGCACGGTGATCTGGCTTTGCTCCTGGCGGCTGATAGATTTGATAAAATCAATTCCCTCAATGCCCGAAAGCGAATCCTCAAGTGGCTTGGTGATTTGGGTTTCAATAATTTTCGCCGAGGCGCCAAGGTAGTTGGTTTCCACCGTGACCACCGGCACGTCGATATTCGGGTATTCGCGCAAGGAAAGCCGATCGTACCCGACCAGACCCAGAAGAATGATCAGCAGATTGATCACCATCGAGAGGACGGGCCTGCGGATACAGATCTCAGAAACCGTCACGCGCTTATGCTCCTGGCGAAGCAGCTGGTGCACCTGGCGAGCCGCCCGAACCACCTTTGGGCAAGCGCATAATTTTTGCCCCCGGGTGTAGTTTCATCTGGCCGGAGACCACAATCTCATCTCCTGGTGCAAGCCCCTGGACTACTTCCACTTCGCCTTTCAGCCTTTGGCCAAGCGTTGCCGGAATGAGGCTAACCTGATCGCCCGCATCAATACGGTAAATGAAACTCTGATTACCTTGCGGAATAATCGCATTCTCCGGCACAACGAGCGCCGCCGGTTTCTGCTCCACCTTCAGCGCAATATGCGCAAAGAAGCCTGGCTTTAAGCGGTTCTCAGGATTCGGAATCGTCGCCCGCAGTGACACGGAACGCCCCGCCACATCGAGCTGCGGGTCCAGCGCATAGACCGTTCCTATAAAATTCTCTCCTGGCAACGCCTCAACGGTAATCGCAATCTGCTGGCCGGTTTGCAAGCGCGCGGCCTCGGTTTCGGGAATGCTGAAATTCACTTTCATCGGATCGTAACTAACGAAGTTCGCAAGCTCCTGCCCGACTTGTACATAATCGCCAGGGCTGACGCGGCGTAAGCCCACCACCCCGTCAAACGGCGCAGTGATGGCGGTATAATCCACCTTGGTTTTTGCAAGATCCACATTCGCCTGCGCCACACCGAGATTGGCTTGCGTCTGGTCGGCGGCGCGTTTGGTGGCCGCGCCTGCGCCTGCAAGCTTGCGGAAACGTTCATACTCAAGCTGCGCCAGCTTCAAATTGGCGCTCGCCTGCTTTAATTCCGCACGCGCCAGACGGTCATCGATTTGAAAAAGCTTTTCACCCGCTTTCACAGGCTGGCCTTCCTGAAACGTGATCGCGGTGATGCGCCCGACAATCTCCGGGCGGATGACAACAGACTCATTGGCCGCCAACGTTCCAACACTATCGATCGCCACATCCAGCGGACGAGGATCGATTTTCATAGCCTCCACCGGCATGGCAAATCCACCCATACCCGGATCGGCAGTTCCCATTGGTCCGCGGGTGAAGTAGACTGCAGCCGCAATGCCCGCGAAACCCGCGATGACCAAAAATTTATTCCGCACCCGCCAACCTGACACCACAGTTTTCTCCGTTTGCGCCCGTATGTAACGGAGAACGGGCGAGATTCCAAGCCGCATAGCAGATGACACAGTGTTTTTCTAAAGCGCTGACCATCCCGATACAAACAGCCCGACAAACCACTGGCAAAGCCCATGTTTCCTGCTAGAGTCTCCGCTTTCTTCTGGAGACTCGCATGGCCGGCGCGGATGTAAAAGAATTCACGATTATTGGTTTACGCATGTGGCAGCAGGTGCTGCTCGGGCTTATTCTTGGCATTTGCACTGGATTTTTAATTCAGGGCGATGCCGAGCTTGCCGAGCAACTGAAGATACCGGGCACGCTCTTTATCAACCTCATTAAAATGGTTGTGGTCCCGCTCATTTTTCTGGCGCTGGTTGCGGGGATTACCAGCATGGGCGATTCGGCGAATTTCAAACGCGTCGGCATCAAAGGTGTCGCCACCTATCTTGCCACCGCCTTCTTTGCAGTGGTGATCGGGCTGGTCGCCGCTAATTTGCTGCGCCCGGGCGAAGGGCTCGGTAACGACCTAAAATCCTTCATGCATGTTGTGCCGCAAGCGGCCGAAGCGCCGCCGATGAAGGTCACCGAATTCTTAATGAACCTGATCTCAACCAATATTTTTAAATCCTTTGCCGAAAGCAATTTGCTGCAAGTCATCGTGTTTGCCGTGCTCTTTGGGATGACGATGAACGTGATGGGCGAAAAATCTGCGCGCGCCCGGCAGACGATTCAGGATTTCGCCCAAATCATTTTCAAAATGATTGAATATATCGTGCGACTTGCACCGCTGGCAGTGTTTGCGTTTATGGCGTGGTCAGTCGGCACGCAAGGGGCGGAAATTCTACAAATCCTTATTAAGCTTGTGGTCACGGTGCTCGCCGCGTGTGCGTTTCAATACGCGCTGTTTGGTGTCATCATTGCGGTTTTTGCTCGAGTCAACCCGCTCGTCTTTTACCGCAAGCTCGTCACCACCCAGCTGATGGCTTTCTCCACCTCCTCCTCGAAGGCGACCTTAACCACCGCCATGCGCGAATGCGAAACCAAACTTGGCGTCTCGAAGCAATCAACCCATTTCCTGTTGCCGCTTGGCGCTTCCATTAACATGGACGGCACAGCGATTTATCTCGGCATCTGCGCGGTGTTTTTTGCGCAATATTTCGGTGTCACCCTCACCACTGCCGATTATGCGGTGCTGCTGTTAACCTGCACGCTAGGCTCGATTGGCGCGGCGGGAATTCCCTCGGGCTCGATTATTTTCATGGGCATGGTATTGCACTCCGTGGGCCTGCCGATTGAAGGCATCGGCCTTCTGCTTGGGGTCGATCGTGTGCTCGACATGGTACGCACCACCATCAACATCACCGGCGATTGCGCGATTACACTCACGATCGATGCGACGGAAGATACGCTCAACAAAAAAACCTACTACAGTTAGGAGCCTCTCATGGATCACCCTTTATGGATGTGGATGTTATTCTTCGCCGTTGTCGTTGCGATTCTGATCTTTGATCTTGGATTGTTCCAGCGTAAGCCGCACGCGATTGGCGTGCGCGAGGCGCTGGCACGAAGCGCCTGCTATTTTCTTCTCGCCATGGGATTTAACGGGTTTATCTTTTTCAATCTCGGACGCGAACCGGGCTACGAATTCTTCATGGGATACCTGATTGAGCTGTCGCTCAGCGTCGACAATTTATTTGTATTCCTTCTGATCTTCACGCATTTTGCCGTGCCGCGCGAATATCAGGGCCGCGTGCTGCTATGGGGCATTTTAGGTGCGATTCTCATGCGCGGCATCATGATTGCGCTTGGCACAACGCTCATTAAGGAATTCGCCTGGATTACCTATATTTTCGGCGCATTTCTACTGATCACCGGCATTAAGCTGCTGCTCGCCGCCGATGCCGAGCCGGATGTGGCGAGAAGCCCCGTTGTCAAATTCCTCGAAAAGCATTTGCGCGTCACCAAAGGCTACGAAGGCGATAAGTTCTTGATCCGCAAAAAAGGCAAGCTGTGGGCTACGCGTCTATTTATTGTACTGGCGCTGGTCGAATTTTCTGACCTCATTTTCGCGGTCGATTCCATTCCGGCGATTTTTGCTATTACCCATGATCCGTTTATTGTCTATACCTCGAATATCTTTGCTATTCTCGGCCTGCGTTCGCTCTACTTCGCGCTTGCGGCCTTCATGCACCGGTTTGAATATTTGAAGTACGGGCTATCGGCGATCCTCGTCGTGATTGGCGTTAAAATGCTCGTCAATCACTATGCGGGGACACAAGTGATCCCAACCGAAATATCACTGCTGATGGTGGTGGCGATTTTGCTGTTGTCTGTCGTCGTGTCTTTGATAAAAACCCGCCATAAAAATGAGGCTGTGGTGCGTCGCGGGTGGGTTCCTGGCTCTGATCCAAAATCCGATGAGCCAGCGAAGAAGCCATCCAAAAAATAACGTAGGTCCTCCATGCGCTTTCCGTTCCAGCTGTTTCGTGATGTACCGAAGTTCGATTTTATCGGCTACCGCAAGGCAGGCTTTTTATTTACCGGGCTGGGCGTGATTGCCTCTATTCTTTCGATCACCTTTAACGGCTTTAACCTCGGCATTGATTTCGCAGGCGGTGTCGTCATGGAAGTGCGCACCGAGCAGGTGGCGGATGTTGGCAAAATGCGTAGCCTTCTGGCAACGGATGCAACCAAAGATGCCACCTTGCAATCGATCGGCGATGGAACAGAAGTATTGATCCGCCTCAAGCCGCAAGAGGGGCGCAACCAGAATGAAGTGGCACAAACCGTGCGTACCGCGCTGGATGCCGGTTACGGCGCACCGATTGAGTATTTGAAAGTCGATTATGTCGGCCCGCAAGTGGGCGAGGAATTGGTCAAAGGCAGTATCATCGCTCTAGCGCTCGCCATGGGTGCGATCATGCTTTACCTCTGGTTCCGCTTTGAATGGCAATATGGCCTCGGCGGGATTCTTGCGCTGGCGCATGATGCGATTCTTACGCTCGGCTTTTATTCCATCACCGGTATTGAGTTCAATCTCACTTCGGTAGCGGCACTGCTCACTATCATTGGCTATTCCATCAATGATTCGGTAGTGATTTACGACCGTGTGCGCGAGAATTTACGCAAATACAAAATCCGCCCACTGGGCGAGGTCATCAATCTCTCGGTCAACGAAACGCTCGCCCGCACCTTCCTCACGGCGGGCACGCTGCTGGCCGCATTGATCGGCCTGATTACCTTTGGTGGCGATGTGCTGTTTGGTTTTTCGGTGGCAATGTTTTTCGGCGTGATTGTCGGGACCTATTCGTCGATTTATGTCTCCTCCACCATTCTGATTTACATGAACCTGCGCGAGGAGCCGGATGCTAAGGCCACTGCGTAATTACGGCATTGCCGTTGCAGCAGTATTACTGCTTGCTGCCTGCCAGCCGCTTGGGCCGGATGGGAAATACCCGTATTACCCACAATTCGCCGATGCGGCGAATGTGCCGGCAACACTGCTGCCGCCACCGCCACAACCAGGAACGAAAGCCTACCAAAAAGGGCTTGAAGCGGTGATTACCAATCAGCGCATCGCCAGCGAGAAAGACATCGAAGCAGCGATAGCGGAAGATAACATCACTCCGCAAATGATAACTGTTCCTATTCTGGGTGCGGCGTTCACTGAAGACCGTTACCCTGCAACCTATTCACTGCTGCGCCGCAGCGGGTCGGATAGCTGGCGCATTGGCGATGCCGCGCGCGACCACTGGAAATCCGTCCGACCGTGGATTGCCGACTCGCGCGTAGTGCTGCATGTATCGCCGATTAAAATTCCAAGCTACCCCAGCGGCCACACGCTGACCAATCATGTGTGGGCGCGAATTCTTGCTGATTTGTTTCCTCAGAAACGCAAGGTGCTGTTCGCCCGCGCCGATGCGATTGCCAATCACCGCGTGATCGCTGGCGTACATTATCCGTTCGATCTGATCGCCGGCATTACCATGGCCGATGTTACTTTTTGCAAAATGAAAAAATCACCTGAGTATCAGCAAGCGTTCCGCGCGGCAGCCGCCGAAATCGCTAATGACCCACCGTTTGGTACGGCCAAGAAAAACAACTAGCCTGCAACGCGTTTGCTGTTTACGTCACCCGTGAGTTGCGCTTCGCAGCGTTTGAGGCTGGCGATAGCCTCCATCAGCTCGTCCTTCGGTCCGCAGAATGTCATGCGCACATGCCAGTCGTTCATGCCAGACGGCGAACCAGGCGCATAAAACGGCACGCCAGGCACAGGGCAGATGCCCACCACATTCACTAAATAGCGCATCATATCCGCAGGTGTAGAAATCGCGTAAGCATCGCCCGTTTCGCTTAACGCAGCAGGAACGGTTTTGCCTTTCAGCCCGGAAAAATCCACCCAGCCATAAATCGTGCCGCGCGGTGGCAACATGCTGGCGGTTGCCATGGCGGCAATTCCCTCCATCAGTAGCGCACGTTTTTCTTTGAGCAGCGTGACTGCCTCGCAGATAAAATCATCGCCATACAGCAACGCGGCTTGGGCGAGGAGCTGGTTTTCAACACCCATGCCGCCGCCTTTATTTTCATTCCAGAGCTGTAGGCTTTTGAGCATGTCCTTGCATTTTGTCACCACAAATCCCACACGCTCTCCGGCCAGCCCGTATTCTTTGGAAACCGTGCGGAACACCGCCACGCGCCCTGCGGCAAAAAGTTCTTTTTCGCAATGTCCGCGCGCAAGCACGGTGCGGATGTCATACGGTTCGCGGTCGAATACGAGTTTGCCATACGGATCATCGCTTGCAACCACAGTGGTTTTGGTTTCGTGTTTGATGAGCGCGAATAGCGCCTCACGTTCCTCTGGCGTGTAATTGCCACCGGTGGGATTGCAAGGCGCGTTAATAAGCACAAGCGCTGGATCCGGATAGTGCGCCAGCGCTGCTTTTAGATCCGGCGCACGCAGCACGCCGTCCGCCGTTGGGATTTCAACAAGCGTTACGCCCGCCGGGAACATATCGAAATTGCTCGGCCAGCAAGGCACAGCCATCAGCACCACATCTCCCGCCTTAATACGGTTGAAGAACGCTCCGTTCAGTGCACCCTTGCCACCGACACCGATCATCACGTCCTCTGCCACAGCATCGCAGCCCGTATCGCGGCTGAAGGTAAATGCTGCCGCAGCGCGCAGTGAAGGCAGGCCTGTTGTTTCCGAATAGGCGTAGCGTTTATGTTCAGCGCGCAGCGCATAGATAGCACTCACGGCATTCGCCGGATTTGCGGCCTCCTGCGTCAGGCGATCAAGCCAGCGTTTGGTTTCAGCGTGTGTGGGCTTGGGAAAAAGATCGCCGATGGTGAGCAGGATCACTTTTTTTCCGCGCGCTTCGGCAGATTTTGCCATAGCCGCCGCACTCATCGTAGGCGACGGGCGCATCTCGGTTTTGGTGACAATAGTGGTGTAATCCGGCATGCGCCTTAGGTACAGGACGGGCGCAAAAACTCAAGCGGATTTGCGCAATGTTTCACCTGGCACAGCGGCCGGAACCAGCATTTCAAAGAAGCGTTCCGCACAGCGCGCCCAGGAGTGATTGCGGGCGAAGGCGACACAATCATCACGACGCAAGGTGAGCGCTTTGGCAACCGCCGCTTCGAGATTCTGATCCATCGCGCCGATCGTTGGATCGCAGATGACATCGACCGGCCCGGTGACCGGATACGCAGCCACCGGCGTGCCGCAGGCGAGTGCCTCAAGCATAACGAGGCCGAACGTATCGGTATGGCTTGGAAACACGAATACATCGCTCCCCGCATAGTAGGAGGCGAGTTCTTTGCCTTCTTTACGGCCGACATAAACCGCATCGGGAAAGCGTTTTTGCAAGCTTGCCATTTGCGGCCCGTCACCCACTACGAGCTTGGTTCCAGGATGTGTGAGCGACAAAAACGCCTCGATATTTTTCTCAACCGCAATGCGGCCCACGTAAAGCAAAATGGGTCGCGGATAGTTAAACAGTGTTTCATACGCTTCAAGCGGCTGAAACAATGCCGTATCCACCCCGCGCGACCAAAGCGCGGTTTTGGTGAAGCCGCGGGCAATGAGTTCCTTCTGCAGCGTGGGAGTGGCGACCATGGTGGCCTGCCCGGCATTATGAAAATGCCGCATCCAGCGGTAGGCAAGCCCGGTGGGAAAATAAAACCGTTCGTAAAGATATTCGGGAAAGCGCGTATGGAACGAGGTAGTAAAGTGCCGTCCGCTCTTGAGGCAATAGCGGCGGGCGGCAAGCCCCAGCGGTCCTTCGGTGGCGATGTGGATGTGATCGGCCATCGCCGCATCCATTTTAGCAGGAAGCGTGCTCCATGCGTTATAGCTTAAGCGGATTTCAGGGTAGGTTGGGCAGGGAACGCTTTTAAACTGATCGGGCGTAATCATAATCACCGTATGCCCGAAGCCGCGCAGCTCACGCCCAACCGTGTCGAGCGTACGCACAACACCGTTAGTTTGTGGATACCAGGCGTCGCTGACGATCAGAATCCGTTTTGTCATGGGCATCGTGCGGCCTTTCCTCTGTCCACTGAATGATTTCAAGTTTGCCGTCGAAATGCTCAACCAGTGCGGTGCAGCTTTCCACCCAGTCGCCGTCGTTGCAGTATAGAATACCGTCGATCATTTTGATTTCGGCATGGTGAATATGGCCGCAGACGACACCATCCACTCCCTGGTGCTTGGCAACATCGGCGAGGAAATGCTCGAAATTACCGATAATCGACACCGCCTTTTTTACCTTGTTCTTAAGCAGTGAAGAAAGTGACCAGTAGGGCAAGCCAAGTTTGCGGCGGATTTTGTTGAAGAACGTATTGAATTCAAGCGCGAAGCTGTAAGCACGATCGCCGAGATACGCCAGCCAGCGCGCGCAGTGCATGACGGCATCGAACGCATCGCCATGCACTACGAGCAGTGTTTTACCATCCGCCGTTTTGTGGATGTCCTGCTCGCGAACCATAATACTGCCAAAAGAAAGTCCGATAAAATCGCGCGCGAACTCATCGTGATTACCGGGAATAAAAATCACTTCCGTGCCGTGGCGAGATTTTTTAAGTACTTTTTGCACGAGCGTGCTGTGGGCCTGCGGCCAGTACCAGTTTCGCTTTAAGCGCCAACCATCGATAATATCGCCGACGAGATAAAGCTTTTCCGATTCGTGGTGGCGGAAGAAATCAAGCAAGAGGTCCGCCTTGCATCCGCGCGTGCCAAGATGCGTGTCGGAAATCCAGATGGTCCGGTAACGTGTTGTAATGCACCCCTCCACCAACTGAACCTATAGTAGTGAAGTAGTGAACGGCGCACCATCCCTAGTATGGCATGGGGCCTATGCACGTGATGCAGAACGAAGCGCGCACGGCGCAAATCTTACATCATACATCGTCCGCCAGCGGCAGCATAATTTCAAACCGCGCGCCGCCTTTATCGTTATTGCTGGCACTGATCGTGCCGTGGAATGTACGCAAGAGCCGCCGCGCAATGGCAAGCCCAAGCCCAACACCTTGTAAAATCCCATGCCCCTGCACGAAGGGATCAAACAGCTCTTCCATTTTATAGTGCGCAAGACCCGGGCCTTCATCCTCAATCAGAATGCGCACCGCAGGCAACGATACTCCGTGAGTAGGCGAGACATCCATCGCGCCCGGAATCACCCGCCAGGTGATGCCACCTGCCGGCGGCGAGAAGCGGATGGCGTTATGCAGCAGCGTAATCAATACCTGCTCCATGCGCGCCGCGTCCACCCGCACATAGACAGCATCCGCCGGCTGCTCAAGCCGCACCGAAAGTCGCCGCGCTTCCGTCTGGCGGCGCAGGAAGGCATTGGCGCGCTCGATCAACGCCGCCACCGAATGCGGCGCAAGCGCGAGTGCTATGTCGCCGGTTTCGAGTTGCGAAAAATCAAGAAGATCCCCTACCAGCACCTCAAGCCGCTGACCGTAGGTGAAGACATCCCCCACATGGCGTTTGACCCCGGCAAGCTTGCCGCGATCGCAATCGGCAGCACCAAGTTGCGCCGATTCAATGATCCCCTGAATCGGAATTTTAAGCTCGCGCGTGACGTTGCTTAAAAACTCGATCTTCATCGCATCCGCCTCGCCCATGCGTTGCATGGCGTGCGTTAATTCGGCATGACCGCGCTCGATTTCATCAAGCAGCGCATTCACGGTAGATGAAAGCCGCTTGAACGACCAGAACTCCGCCTCCTTCTCCTCAGGCAGCGCTGGAAGTGTGGGCGAACGCTCGCGCGCGAGCTGCTCGTTCACTTTGCGTAAACGGCGGATGATAATCTCGCGCTCCAAATGCACAATGCAGCGGGCGGTGATTTCAGCCGGATCAATCGGCTTCGTGACATAATCCGTCGCCCCCATCTCGAAAATACGCGCTTTGTCTTTCATTTGCTTGAGCGCGGTTTGCACCAGAATCGGCGTGCGCGAGATGGCAGGATCGGGATCGTGGCGGATCGCGCGGCACATTTCGAACCCATCCATCTTCGGCATTTTAATATCGGCGATAATGAGATCCGGGCGGAAGCTCCGCACTTTTTCCAACCCTTCTTCACCATTTTCTGCTTCGAGAATATGGGTAAAGCCTTCCACCCGCAGCAATTTGGCGAGAATGGTGCGGGTGAGCATATCATCCTCAACCAGCAAGATGCGCGATTCGAGCACCTCTTCCGCGCCGATACCAGGCGCAAGAGGAAGCTCTGCCAATGCCTGCTGACGTTCCATCATCGCGCGTCCTCACACCGATTAAAAGTTGAGAATATCGACCTATTGCTATTTTAGGTTGCATTTTTGCAATTGCAACTAGAAAGCGAGGAAGGCCGCGACGCGCGCGGATACCCCCACCTGCCATTTCATGGCACGTTGTGAGGTGCGCTAATTCGAACCGAAAAGCTTATCAATATCCGCCTGGCTTGGCGCTTGGCCGGAAAGCTGCGGCCCGTTCATCAATGCCGAATCGCCCGCGGGCACGGCGGCTGACTGCTCTGGTGGGAGCACGCCATAGGCTTTGGCAGTTTCGGAAAGTTTGCCAAGCTTGCCCTCAAGCAAGGTGAGATTATCGAGCACTTTTTTAATCATCTGCCCGCTGATGTCCTGAAAGCTGCACGCTTCATACACCTTGGTGACCATTGTGCCTACCTGCTCGCTTAAGGCGGCGTTCTTTGCTTCATCGACCGCTGATTGTATAGCGGTGACGGTATCGATGATCGTCATCGTCGCACTTTCGGTGGTTTGCAGTACGTCCTGCAGCTGGGCGGCAGAATCCGGCACTTTGCTGTTTTGTAAGATACCGACCGCCTGCGACTGGATTTCGTGAACACTCTTGCAGATCTCTTCGATCTGCACGTACACCTCATAAGGCAGCAATGCCTTGTGTTCCTGCTTTAACATCCACGCTCCTTTAGGGTGCTAGAACGGCCCGAGCACCGCGACTAGTTTTTCTTTCAACGTCACGGCGTTAAACGGCTTTACAATATAGTTATTGACCCCCGCCTGCTTGGCGGCAACAATATTTTCCACTTTGCTTTCGGCGGTAATCAGAATCACCGGCAGATGTTTTAATGCCGCATCGGCACGGATGGCTTTTAGCAAATCAAACCCGCTCATCGGCTGCATGTTCCAATCGGAAAGCACGATGTCGAACTTGTCGGATTTCAATTTTTCAAGCGCTTTTGTACCGTCACTCGCTTCGTCGATATTGCGGAATCCGAGCTGGCGCAGCAGGCTCTCGATGATCTTGACCATCGATTTCATATCATCAACGACCAGGATTTTCATGTTCATGTTGACAGCCATAGTTCCTCCTTACGGCATGACTCCCATAACTGATTTCTGATAGTTTGCAACCTCTGGTGCAATGCTGCCTCACTTGAAGGTACATTCGTTGCGCGTGCGCAACGGGTACAAACTTTATTTCATGCGCCGCACAAATTCGTTTTCTAAAATAAGCAAAAACCGTTATAAGTGTCAGCGTAATAGAGTGGTTGCGTGCGCCTTATCGCCGTTTGGAGCGCGCAAGCTTTGTGTTCACCGTACCTTTAAAGGAGTGTCCCTTGAAATTCATAGCCACGTTCCTTGCTCTCGTTCTGATGGGAGCTTCAAGCGCGTTTGCAGCGGACGCCGTAGTGCCCGCTGCCGTTGATTCTGGCAATACCACCTGGGTACTGATGTCCGCCGCCCTGGTGATGCTCATGACACCTGGCCTTGCCTTCTTCTATGCCGGCATGGTGAACCGCAAAAACGTGGTTTCCACTTTATTGCAAAACTATGTGGCGCTCGCCGTCGTGGGTCTGCTGTGGATCACGGTCGGCTACTCGCTGGCGTTCGGTGAGGGCAACGCCTTCATCGGTGGGCTGCAATTCGCAATGCTTGAAGGCTTAAGTGGCAAAACCTACGGTGACACCGGCGTGCCGCTTTATGCATTCATGGCCTTCCAGCTGATGTTTGCTGCCATTACCCCGGCGCTGATTACGGGTGCGGTGGCGGAGCGGGTAAATTTCTCGGCGTGGATGCTGATGCTCGCTCTTTGGAGCCTGTGCGTTTACGTTCCGGTAGCGCACTGGGTGTGGGGTCCGGGCGGCTGGATCGCAGCCGACGGCGGGCTTGATTTCGCCGGCGGACTTGTGGTGCATATCACCGCAGGGGTTGCAGGTCTCATTGCGGCGCGCATGTTTGGCCGCCGCATTAATGCCGACGAGCTGAACCGCCCGAACGATGTATCGATGATTATGCTCGGCGGCGCACTCCTGTGGTTCGGCTGGTTTGGCTTTAACGCCGGCTCGGCGATTTCCTCAGGTCACCTTGCGGCACACGCGTTTGTGACCACTTTCGCCGGAGCAGCGGCTGCCTTCATTTCTTGGATGACGGTGGATTGGATCAAGCACAAGCGCCCAAGTGCTGTAGGCGCAACGATTGGCCTTGTGGTGGGCCTTGTAACGGTGACGCCGGCGGCAGGCTTTGTGTCGGTGCAGTCGGCCATTATTATGTGTGCGGTAGCGGGGGTTGTGTGCAACCTCTTTACGCAGTTTATTAAAACCCGCACCAAACTCGATGACGCGCTGGATGTGTTTGCCTGCCACGGCGTGGGGGGGGATACTGGGCGCGATCATGACCGGAATGTTCGCTGAAACTGCGGTCAACTCAGCCGTGGTGACGCAAGGGTTGCTGATCAGTGGCGAGACCGGTCTTTTCTTTGCCAATATCAAGGGCGTGATTGCGGTGGCGGCCTTTACTGCGATTGCCACCTATGTGCTTATCAAGGTGGTGAATCTCATTACGCCCATCCGTATTCCGCAGGAGCAGGAAGAAAAAGGTCTCGATGTGGTCATCCACGGTGAGGTCTCGCGTTTCCACGATAGAAGGTCCTACAAATAACCTTCTTCCGTAAAGGAGATGCCTCATGTCTTCTGCTGCGCTGAGCATTGCAACGATCATCAATAACATTCAAAAGCGAATCGAGAAGTTTGCCGCCACAAGCGAGACCATCGCCTGGCAGACCAACCTTCTGGCTTTGAACGCAACAATCGAAGCCGCGCGCGCGGGAGATGCGGGGAAATCTTTTGCCGTCGTTGCGGGCGAGGTCAAAAATCTCGCCTCACAGGCGGCGAGCAACTCCAAGGAGCTGCGCACCGAAGTCATTCGCGAGATTCGCGAACAAACAGGCACGTTGCAAAAACAGTTTGACGATAAGGAATACGGGCGGCTTTCCGAAATGGCGCAAACGCTGGTACAGCTTATTGTGCGCAATTTATATGAACGCACAGCCGATGTACGCTGGTGGGCAACGGACGATGCGCTCTTCCGTTGCCTCGAAACGATTGAAGATGCGCATGTCGAACATGCCGCTTACCGGCTGGGTCTGATTAATCGGTTTTATTCGGTGTACCTTAATCTTGTCTTGGTGGGATCGAACGGGCGGGTGGTTGCTACCTCGCAGCCGGACAAATTCCCCAAACTGCGCGGAGCAGATCTTTCCAAGCTCTCTTGGGTAAAAAAAGGCTATAACACCGCAAGCGGCGATCAGTATGTCGTCGATGAAATCTACCGCGACCCGCTGCACAACAACAAGCTCGTCGCAGTCTATGCCACCGCCGTGCGCTTAGGCGGCAAAGTGGATGGCGAACCGATCGGGACACTCGGTGTTTTCTTCGATTGGGACGAGCAATCACGCGTGATCGTGCAGAATGAACCAAGCTTGAGCGAAGCAGAATGGCTGCGCACGCGCGTGCTGCTGCTCGACCAGAATCTCAGAATTATCGCCGCATCGGACGGCAAGGACCTTCTCTCACCCTTCAGGCTCGATCATCAGGGGCAGAAAAAAGGCTATTACTTTGGTAAAGACAAAGAGCTTGTCGCCTTCGCGCAAACGCTCGGCTACCAGGAGTATGACGGGCTGGGCTGGTATTCGGTGATCATTCAGAAACCGTAACGATCTCCGCTACCATCGCGGCGGTTGCGCGCCAGCCTATTCAAACTAAGGTTGCATTGCGCCGCAAGTTATCCACAGAATTTGTAAATTTCCGTTAATGCATTTCTTGCGGCAAGCACTTCCGAATCATTTGACGAACTACATGAACAATGGCACATTAGGTGTGCGTTTTATCATGATAATAATGTGACACTGAGAGCAATTCTTAGAAGTTACAAAAGCGTAATGTCATAGAACGCGTGTGGGCTAGACGGACTCGAGATATAACATCGCGAGGAGTTGAGGTATGCAACCCACGTTAGAAAACGCAGGAAGCGGCGGCGAGGCGGAGAGCGCGATGTTCCCGCTGCCGGCCATGCTCACCATGGATACGGTGAGCGAAACTGCGGCCGCGATCAAACAATCTCCATTACTCAAAAGCGGCATGTTGATGCTGGATGCATCGAAAACCGAGCTGATTAACAGCGCAGGTGTTCAACTTCTGATTTCCGCCGCCAAGTCAGTCGAACAGTCGGGCGGGCTTTTTCTTATTGTTCAACCTCAAGCGCCATTAAGTCAGGCCTTTAAAGATCTCGGTCTTGGCGCGTGGCTCACTCAACGGGAGGCATCGCATGGGTAATGCTGCAAAAAAAATCATCACGATCGACGACTCGAAAACCATGCGCGACATGGTATCCTTCACTCTGAAGGGCGCGGGCTTTGATGTGCTGGAGGCCGAGGACGGCCAAATCGGCGCGGACATGCTAAAAGCCACCAAGGTCGATCTCATCATCACCGATTTGAACATGCCGAACATGGACGGGTTTGGCCTCATTCAATCCGTGCGCACTAACGAAGGGCCGAACAAGCATGTGCCCATCCTCGTACTCACCACCGAATCGGACGCGACGAAAAAAGAAAAAGGCAAAGTCGCCGGCGCGACAGGCTGGATTGTAAAGCCCTTCAATCCAGAAAAACTTATTCAAGTGGTCAACAAAGTCTGCCCGTAGGAAAGCGCGCGCTTCATGGAAAACATGGACGAGTTTAAAACGATTTTCTTCACCGAATGCGCCGAGCTGCTGGTGGACATGGAAAGCCGTTTGCTTGAACTCGACGAAGGCACGCAGGACAAGGAACAACTCAACGCCATTTTCCGCTGCGCTCACTCGATTAAGGGGGGTGCAGGCGCGTTTGGTTTTTCGGCGATCATGCAGTTCACGCACGTGCTTGAAGCGCTGCTCGATGCTATGCGCGAAGGCAAAGTGCTGCCGAGCCGCGACTCGATCGACGCCTTACTGAAATCGGTGGATGTAGTGAATCAAATGCTCGCCTCTGCCAAGCAAGGGCAAGAACCTCCGGCAGGTTTTGGTGGTGAGCTGCTAGCCGTACTGCAAACCCATGCCTCAGGCAGCCGTGCGCCAGCATCTACGGCTGCCGCAACTCCTGCAGTGAGTGCCGCTGCGCCTGCGGGCGAAAAAAAATACGATATTTCCTTCGCGCCACATGAAGAATTGTTCCTCACCGGCAATGACCCGCTCAATATTTTACGTGAGCTTGCGCGCTTAGGAAAACTTGAACTTACGGCCAACTACGAACGCGTTCCGGAACTGCCGGAGCTGAATGCCCAGCACTGCTTCATGAAGTGGGACGCGGTGCTCACCGCCGCCGCTGACCAAGAAACAATAGAAGAAGTGTTCGAATTCGTCGCCCATATCAGCGATCTTAAAATTACAAGCACTGCTACTGCGGCTCCCGCTGCAGCTGCCGAAGCCCCAACAGAAGCAGCTGCAACGGGCGATGTGGTAACGCATCCCTTACGCCGGGCGGAGGATCCAAAGCCAGCCGCTGCCGCGGGTGGCGGCGCACCTGTGGCCACGGCCACTTCTATCCGCGTCGATCTGGAGAAAATCGACCGGCTGGTCAACATGGTGGGTGAGCTTGTGATTACCGAGGCCATGATCCGTGCCCAGGTGCGCGGCCTGCTGCCGGATGATTTCGCCGGCCTCTTGCGCGGCGTGGATGAGCTTTCCCACCACACGCGTGAGCTGCAGGAAGCGGTGATGTCGGTGCGCATGCAGCCGGTGAAGTCAGTCTTCTCGCGCATGCCGCGCATCGTGCGCGATACATCGGGCCAGCTTGGGAAAGAGATTGAGATTATTCTCTCCGGCGAAGAAACCGAGGTCGATAAAACCGTGATCGAGCAACTCGGCGATCCCCTCACCCATATGATCCGTAATTCGTGCGATCACGGCATTGAAAAGCCGGACGTGCGTGAAGCCGCAGGTAAGTCGCGTAAGGGTACGATCAACCTGTCGGCCTACCACCGCAGTGGCCGCATCATGATTGAGATCAGGGACGACGGCGCAGGCATTAACCGCGAGCGCGTGCTTAAGAAAGCTATAGAAAAAGGCCTCGTCGCCGAGAATGCCTCGCTCAGCGAGGAGGAGATTGACCATCTTGTGTTCCTGCCGGGCTTTTCTACCGCCGAGAAAGTCACAAGCGTATCCGGCCGCGGCGTCGGCATGGATGTGGTTAAACGCAACATCGAATCGATCGGCGGCAATGTGCGCATTACCAATACGCCGGGCAAAGGCTCGATCTTCAGCGTGTCCCTACCGCTGACCTTAGCGATTCTTGATGGCATGATCGTGCGCGTGGGAACAGAAAGCTACATCATTCCAATCACGAGCATTATCGAAACGCTGCGGCCTAAGGCTGAGGACATCCACCCCGTCCAGGGGCGTAGCGATGTACTGAACGTACGCGGCGAGTTCGTGCCGCTGGTGTACCTGCACCGGATTTTCAGTGTCGCCAATGCGGCAACGGAAGCGCACAAGGCGCTCGTGGTGCTTGTCGAAAGCGGGCAGGAGAAACTCGGCGTGGTGGTCGACGAACTCATCGGCCAGCAGCAAGTGGTGATTAAAAGCCTTGAAGCCAATTCCGATCCGGTGAAAGGCATTTCGGGCGCGACCATTTTGGGCGACGGCAAAGTCTCGCTCATTCTTGAAATTTCTGAATTATCGCAATTGTGCCAGCCGGCAGGACCGAAGCTGGTGAAGGCAGCATAGGGAGCAATTATGGTTACCAACCTCGATGAATCGCACGATGAGATGGCAAATGGGGAAGCACGCCAGTTTCTGACCTTCCGGGTGGATGGTGAAGAGTACGGTGTCGACATCATGCAGGTGCGCGAAATCAAGGGCTGGACGGATACGACCCGCCTACCCAACTCGCCGGAATATCTGCGCGGCGTGATGAATCTACGCGGCGTCATCGTGCCGATTTTTGATCTGCGCACGCGCTTTCATAAAGGTGTTACTGAGGCCACCATCACCCATGTGAACATCATCCTCGTGGTTGAGAACCGCAATCTTGGCATTCTGGTCGATGCGGTGTCGGACATTCTCACCGTGGATGTGAAAGACATTAAAGAAGCGCCGGATGTCGAAACGCGGGCGGACGGGCACTTTATCAACGGCCTGATCTCATTGGAAGAGCGCATGGTTGTGCTCCTTGATATTCATCAACTTTTTAAGAACGACGACGTACCCACCGCGCTAGCCGAAACGGCAGCATAACTGGATTATTGAAAGGAAGATCCCATGGAAACCACCGCTTCAAAATTCTCGCTCTCGAGCCTCGCGCAAATGCGCTTGAGCAAGAAGCTGCCGCTTGTCATTGCCGGCCTTGCGCTCATTTGCGGCGCGGCTACTGCCTATGTCGGCTTTAAAAATCTGAGCGACATAAGTATCGACATGAGCGAGCAGAAAATGCTCGACAACATGGGCTTTAAACAAAGCGCCATGCAAGGTTATATGGATGACATCGTCGGCGATGTGCACACAATTGCCGACAATCCTTTTGTCATCCAGGCCATAGGCGATTTTTCTGCGGCGTGGCAGGCAATGGGTGGCAATCAAACCGAAACGCTGCAGAAACTCTATATTACGGAAAATCCAAACCCCACCGGCAAAAAGCAGGAGCTGATGCAGGCGAATGACGGCTCTCAATACAGCGCGCTTCACGCGAAGTACCATCCGTACCTCAAGGAATTCCTTGAAGAACACGGATATTACGACGTGTTCCTCGTCGATCGCGACGGCAATGTCGTTTACACCGTGTTTAAAGAGCCGGATTTCGCTACCAACCTTAAAACTGGCCCATGGAAAGACACGGATCTTGCCAAAGTCTACAATTCCATCATGGCGCAAAAGGAGGCGGAAGACGTCTCCTATGCCGACTTCGCACCTTATGCGTCAAGCAATAACGTCCCCGCAGGCTTTATTGGCCGCCCGCTTGAGGCAGAGGACGGGACCTATGTCGGCGCCCTCATTTACCAAATGCCAATTGAGAAACTGAATAACTTGTTTAATAACGATCAGACTCTGGGAAAAACGGGGAAAATCACCATCGTTGGCGCGGATTACCTCGCGCGCAACGACGTGCGGTTTGCCAAAGAATCTACCATCCTCAAATTGAAACTGGAGACGGATGAGGCCAAACTCGCACTCGCGGGCAAAACCGGCGTTACCTTCAATGCTACCTCTGCGGACGGCACACATGCGATCGTTGCCTACGCGCCGTTTGAATTTAAGGGCGCTAAATATGGCATTGTCTACGAAGCCGCCTACGAAGAGGTGATGGAGAAAGTAAATGCTGCCGAAAACCAGTTTATGGTCGTCATTTTAGTGCTGGTGGGCATTATCACCGCCATCGGCATCTTGATTTCGCGAGGAATCACCAAACGCGTCAGCGTCATCAACACTACCATGCGCCAAATCGCTGAAGGCGATAATGTAGAAGTGAAGTTCACCGCCGATGCCGACGAAATCGGCGATATGGCGCGCACCGTGGAAATAGTGCGCAAAAACGTAGTCGAAGGTACGCGCCTGAAACTCGCGCTGCATAACGCCTCTGCCAACATGATGATCGTCGATGAACAGCTCAATATCGTGTATATCAACCCGGCAGTGGAGCGTTTCTTACGCGGGGTTGAGAAAAATATCCAGAAGCAGCTGCCGCAATTTAAAGTCGACGGGCTGGTGGGGCGCAATATTGATATTTTCTACAAGAACCCGGCACATCAGCGCGGCATGCTCGAAAAGCTGAGCGACACCTATAAAACCTCGATCGTCGTGGGTGGAGTGAACTTTAACCTTATCGCCAATCCGATTTTTGGTAAGAATGGTGAGAAACTAGGCTCGATGGTCGAATGGATCGACGGCATGGCCGAAGGTATCGTCGGCGCAGTGAATAACACGCAGGCGATGATCGAGTTCGAGTTGGATGGTACGATTGTAAAAGCCAACGAAAACTTCCTCAAAGCTACCGGCTACTCGCTTGAAGAGATCGAAGGAAAACATCACCGCATGTTCTGCCATAGCTCTTACGTGGCAAGTCCGGAATATAAAGCGTTCTGGGAAGCGTTGGGACGCGGCGAGTTCCAGTATGGCGACTTTAACCGCCTCAATAAGCGTGGTGAGGAAATCTGGATCAGCGCTTCGTATAATCCCATTCGTGATTTGAACAATAAGGTTATCAAGATCGTGAAAGTTGCGACCGATATTACGGCAAGCAAAACCGCTATTCTTGAAAACGAGCGCGGGATGATGGAGGCGGTCAAAGTCCTCGGCGAAGTGTCGCAAGGCAATCTCGGCATCAGCATGACGGGTGAGTATAAAGGCGCGTTTAATGAAATTAAAAATGCCGTGAACGCTACCATCAGCCGCCTGATCGACATCGTGAAGCGGGTGATTGAATCGGCTCAGTCGGTCAACGCTGCGGCCAGCGAAATTGCTGCGGGATCCTCCGATCTTTCGATGCGCACCGAACAGCAGGCATCTTCGCTTGAGGAAACGGCCGCAAGCATGGAAGAGATCACGGGTACGGTTCGCCAGAACTCGGCGAATGCAACGAACGCCAACGAGCTTGCAACCGACGCTAATAAAGTCGCCGCCGAAGGTGGCCGCGTGGTCGATAACGCGGTCACGGCCATGGCCTCAATTGAAAAATCCTCACAGAAGATTTCCGATATCATTAGCGTGATCGACGAAATCGCCTTCCAGACCAACCTGCTTGCGCTCAACGCCGCGGTCGAGGCCGCGCGCGCAGGCGATGCAGGCAAAGGCTTTGCCGTAGTGGCCTCGGAAGTGCGTTCGCTGGCAGGCCGTTCGGCTTCGGCCTCGAAAGAGATCAAGGCGCTGATTAACGAAAGCGTCGGCCAGGTACAGGACGGCGCGCAGCTTGTAAATAAAGCGGGCGAAACACTGAAAGGGATTGTCAGCTCCGTTGGTCAGGTAGCAACGATCATCTCTGATATTGCTTCGGCCAGCTCGCAGCAAGCAACGGGAATCGATGAGATCAACTCCGCCGTCGCACAGATGGACGAGGTCACTCAGCAGAACGCCGCGCTGGTGGAAGAGAACACCGCTGCTGCGCAGTCAATGCTCGAACAAGCCAAAACGCTGGAACAGCTCATCAGCTTCTTTAAGCTTGACGGCACTGGCGACAGTTCAGGCGATGCGATGGCCGATAGCAGGCCCGCTCTGGTAAAACCAGGCGCGGCAAAACCTGCGGCCCGTCCTTCAGCAAAACCCATCAAGCCTACAGCCAAAACCAACGGCGCAGGCCACAACGCTCCTGCTGCCGCACCTTCGGTGAAACTCGCAGCTGCTGCGGCCAAAAAGCAAGCCGATGAAGGGTGGGAAGAATTTTAACCGTGTATAACTGGGGAAGTAAGTTGCCGCTGCATCATCCTGTGATATAAGGTAGAAGTTAACTGTGTTCACCCAAAGGGTGGCGGCGTTGCCTGCCAGTCTTGTATTGTCAAAGGAGAAATTATGTATCGTTCTCTCATTTCCGCTCTCGCTGCCGCGACGATGTTAAGCTCCACCGCGGCGCTTGCCGCGCAGCAAAAAGCAGAGCCCGCTGTGTCACTTCCCTCGTTCTTTGATGGCAAGTTTGTTGGCAGTGTTGGTTTCTTCTCGAACTATGTATTCCGCGGCATCAGCCAAACGGCCGATCAGCCGGCGATTCAAGGCAATATCGACTATGTGTTCGATAACGGCTTGAAATTCGGCGTCTGGGGGGTCGAACGTGGATTTTGATTCGGCGGAAGCCAATTCCGAGTTTGACATTTACGGTGCATACAGCCGAGCTTTCGGTAACTGGACCGGCGAAGTCGGCGCGATCTACTACTACTACCCCGGCGCGCTCGATAGCAGCAATATCGAGTATTATGAAGTATACGGTGCATTGGGCTACGATTTCGGCGTTGCTTCGCTCACCGGCTCGGTGAACTACTCGCCTGACTTTACCGCAAGCAGCGGCGATGCGATCTATTACCGCTTGGCCGCCAAAGCTCCCCTTCCCTACAACCTCTCACTGGATGGTTGGGTCGGCCACCAGGCGATTGATGATAACGTCGCCGCCGGTCTGCCAAGCTACAACGACTGGGCGATTGGCCTTGCCTACACCTACGACAACAGCCTCGCCTTCAAAGTGCAGTACACCGATACCGATATCGATACGGCGGACTGCTCTGGCGGCCTTGATATCTGTGATTCCAAAGCCATCGCCAGTATTGTGAAGTCGTTCTAATGAGCCATACCGCACGGCCTGCTGAGGAACGCGAATTCACTTTTACTGATCGTGAATTCAAGTTCCTCAGCGGCCTTGCCAATCAACGCACGGGTATCGTGCTCGCGGACAATAAGCGCGACATGGTCTATGGCCGCCTGGTGCGGCGCTTGCGCGCACTCAAGCTTTCCAGTTTTGCCGAGTATTGCGAGTTTCTACAAACCGACGCCGGCGCGGATGAGGTGATGAACCTCATCAACGCCATTACCACTAACCTCACCCATTTCTTCCGCGAGAACCACCATTTCGAACATCTGCGCGATACGGTCATTGCGCCGCTCGCCAAGCAAAAGCCCGGACGCTTCCGCCTGTGGTCTGCCGCCTGCTCTTCCGGAATGGAACCTTACAGCATGGCCATGGTCACCAAAGAACATCTGCCTGCAGGCTGGAATGCTAAAATTCTGGCGACGGATATCGACACCAACATGCTCGCTACCGGCCGCGCCGGGCTTTACACCGATAGCGAGTATGAAGAGATCCCTCCCGTTTATCGCAAATACGTCGAGCGTACGGGCAGCCAAGAAGGGCACATGCAAATGGGCAGCGCCATTCAATCACTTATCAGCTTCAAGCCTCTGAATCTGCTTGAAGCCTGGCCCATGCAAGGCCCGTTCGATGCAATTTTCTGCCGCAACGTGGTGATCTATTTCGATAAACCGACCAAAGAAACACTGTTCGAACGCATGGCGGATCTTCTGGTTCCTGGCGGCTGGCTTTACATCGGCCATTCGGAGAATCTGCACGGTATTTCTACACGCTTCAAGCTCATCGGCCGCACGACGTATCAGAGGGTTTCATGAACGAGGCCACTCCTGTGAAACCGACGCTGGTCGAGCGCCGTGTGCGCGATTCGACGCCGGAGTATTTCCGCGGTGTCAAGCGCGACTTTGACGAAGAGTCCGGCCTATACGTGGTCAAAATCTTCTCGGGTGACTGGTATGTGTCGACCCAGCCGAATGAAATGCTCACCACCATTCTTGGCTCATGTGTGGCCGCCTGTATCCGCGATCCAATCGCGCGCGCCGGTGGCATGAACCATTTTTTATTGCCCGGCAATGAAAGCATGGTCACCGCCGCGTCGGACGCAGCACGCTACGGCGTGTTTGCCATGGAATCGCTCATTAACGGCATCCTCAAAGCAGGTGGGAAGAAGGAGCGGATGGAAGTCAAAGTGTTTGGCGGCGGCAACGTGATTAACAATTCGGCGCGAATTGGCTCCAAAAACGCGGCTTTTATTCGTAAATTTCTTGCCGAGGAGAAGTTAAGGGTTTTATCTGAGGATCTGGAAGGCGATTTGCCGCGCCGCATCCATTATTTTCCCGATACGGGCAAAGTCATGATGCGCCGGCTGAAACGCAAAGAAGACATGGCGGTGGTGGAGGAAGAAGCACGGTACAGCCGTACGATTGCCACCGCGCCGGTTGAGGGTGATGTGGATCTGTTCTGAGGGTCTATGAGCAAAAAGATTTCTGTCATCGTGGTCGACGATTCGGCGCTCATCCGATCGCTGTTCAGCGAGATGCTCTCGCAAGCGCCGGACATTGAAGTGATCGCCACCGCTGTTGACCCTTACGACGCGCGCGAGAAAATCAAACAGCTCAGCCCAGATGTCATTACCCTTGATATCGAAATGCCAAAGATGGATGGTCTTTCGTTTCTTGAAAAAATCATGACGCTGCGGCCCATGCCAGTAGTGATGGCCTCTACCCTTACGCAAAAAGGCGCGGATGAAACGATCCGCGCGCTTGAGATCGGCGCGGTGGATTACATCAGCAAGCCGCAAGGCAGCCAAACCCGCAGCAACCTGATCCCGCTGCAGGAAGAGCTGATCGATAAAGTGCGCGCTGCCGCCGGCGTGAATCTTACCGGGCGCACTAAGGCAAGGGCAGAACAAGAAACGCCAAGAGTGATCGATTTTGCAGGTTCCTCTTCGCATATTTTTGCTTTTGGTTCATCAACAGGCGGCGTCGAGGCGCTACGCGATGTGTTCGTCACGCTACCTGCTAACTGTCCGCCGATTGTCATGACGCAGCACATGCCCAAAACCTTCACCACCTCTTTCGCCGCACGGCTTGACGGGCTGTCGCAGGTGACAGTGAGTGAGGCCATTCAAGGCGCACGGCTGAAACCAGGCCACGCCTATCTTGCGCCGGGCGATCAGCATTTAAAAATCCGCCGCGTGGGCGGAGACTATTATTGCAACCTTGAAAAAAGCCCGCCTGTATCAGGCCATTGCCCGTCTGTGGATGTGCTCTTTCAGTCGGTTGCCGAAGCCGCGGGCGCGCATGCGGTCGGCGTGATTTTCACCGGTATGGGTAAGGACGGCGCGCAAGGGCTTTTACGCATGCGTAATGCCGGCGCCTACACGGTGGGGCAAAACCAGGCAAGCTGCGTGGTATACGGCATGCCGCGCGCGGCGATGGAAGTAGGCGCGGTGCAAAAAGAACTGGCACTTCACGATATTACGCGCCATATCCTCACATATTGTGAGAGTGAGAGGAAAGCCGCCCATGGCTAGTAAGCGCCCACCGAAAGTAAAAAGTGCCGTCAAGACGGACGATAAAGCCGCCGAGCATGCGCTGGTGCTGGCCTCTGTCGGCGTAGCGGCGGCCAATACGGTGGAGGCACTCCTGCCTTCGGCCGCCGAAACGGTGGAGCGGGCGAGCCATAATCTTGCCAATCATTTTTCAGCGCTGGCGCAAAATATCGCGATTCAAAGCAAGTTGATTAAAACCTTGCTCGAACACTTGCCGGAAACCAAGTTACCGGCACATGAAGCGCGTGAGATTGCCGAGCTTTCGCATACTACCTCGAAGAAACTCTCCGATGCGATATCAGGCGTGATTGTCGACATGCAATTCCAGGACCGCAATACGCAAATGATGCAGAGCGCCTCGCATATTCTGCAGCGTTATAGTGATATGCTTGAAGAAGTGCGCGACCATGTGCAGAAAGTTAAAAAATGCGGCGAACATTCCGCAGAAGTCATCACCGAGAGTATCGATACCATTCTCTCCGGCATGCAGATTAACGAGATTGTCGCCCGCGCGATTGAGGCCACACTCGCCGGCATCCGCATTCATGAAATCCGTGAGCATTTTGTGCATTCTTTGCAGAAAGCCAAAGTCGAATACCGCAAAGAGGAGACTACCAGCGCAACCAGTGCCAGCGAAGACTCTGTCGAGCTGTTCTAAGATGTGCATGAATCACTCTCCATGCTTTACAACTCTTAGTTGATAATGAAGGTTCGGAAACGTCCATGATCCGCATGAGGCCACTATGAAACATTCTGCATTTTTTCTTAGTGCTGCGGCACTGCTCGCCTCTGCCGCCTATGCGGATGAGCCTAGCTATGACGACTATCTGCTCGGCGATATGGGTGGCGTGCGACCCTTTCTTGAACGCCAGGGCGTGACGCTGGGTTTGGAATATACCGCGCAATACTGGAATGCAGCAAACGGCGGCATCCAAGAAGGCAGTAATTATGCCGATAATCTTAACATCATATTCGAGGTCGATGGCGAAAAAGCATTTGGTATCCCTGGCAGCACGGTGATGCTGTCGTTCCTGAATAATAACGGTTCGGCAGTGAATTCCGGCCGCATCGGCAGCGTTCAAGGAGTAGACAATATCGAAACCGATGAGCCGACATTCAAGCTCTATGAAGCCTGGGTCGAACAGAATTTTTACGATGACCGCTTATCCATTCTTCTTGGCATCCACGATTTAAACTCTGAATTCTGGGTGACGGATATCTCGGGCAATTTCATTAAGCCTGTGATGCAGATCGGGCAAACGCTGGCACAAACCGGAACCAATGGCCCAAGCGTGTTCCCGCAGCCGGGGCTTGCGGGGCGCGTGCGTGTGAAACCTACCGAAGAGTCCTACATTATGGTGGCGGCTTATGAGGGCATTCCCGGCGACCCTGATCACCCGGAAGGTACGCATTTTAGCAACGAGCCGGATGAGGGTTTGCTGCTCATCGCTGAAGCGGCGCTCGTGCCTGCTCCGCCCGAAGGGGTCGATGAAGCAGTGAACAAGCTGGGGCTTGGCGTATGGCAATATACGCAAGACCAACCCGATCTTGTGGGTGCGGGCAGCAGCCAGCAAGTTGGCGCGTATTTTCTTTCGAGTTATCAGTTTTTATACGACCCGAAATCGGGTGAAAGCATCACCGCGTTCTTCAATGGCGGCGTTGCAGAAGGCGCAACCGTGCAAACCGACTGGGATCTTGAAACCGGCGTCGTCGCCACAGGCTTCATGCCCGGGCGGCCTGAAGGCGAAATCGGTTTTGGCGTTGCCCTCGCCCATAACTCGGATGAGTATAAAGCCGCTAATTCTCCAAGCGACACGGTCGAGACCAGCTATGAGCTTTACTACCGCGATACATTATGGAACGGTGTCAGTATCCAGCCGGACCTGCAATATATCGTGAATCCAGGAACCGATCCTACGCTGGAGGATGCAACACTGGTCGGCTTACGCATCGACTTTAACCTTTAGCCCTTTATTTATAGTTGAGACCTTCTGTCTTCGGCTGTAACCTTTGGTTGCTTTGTTGCGCTCTATAACAACCAGGGCAAGAGGAATGGAACCTACTCACAAGATTCCGCGCTGGTACTTTGTGTACCTGTCTATTGCAGCCCTCAACGTGGTAGCGATTCTCGTCAGCCTGCAGCTGACGCATGCGCTGATGGAGCGGTATGAGCACAGCGTCATTGAGGCACGCAATATAGCCATTGATCAGCGTTCATTGGCAAAACTCGGTCATATTGCCGCGCTCATGAATCAACCGGGCGATCAGGTGATTGTCACGCGCGATGTTGATAGCGAAATCGCGCGTTTTCACGCCATAAGAAGCCAGTTCGATAGCACCTTACGCGATATCCAAGAATCCCTCGCGATGACGATCCCTCAAAGCGAATACCCAGCTATCGGTGCTAGCTTGAAGCAGGTACAACTCCATGCCAACGCATTGGAAGCAGAGTTTTTAGAAGTCGCCGCCGCGGTGAAAGCCAAAAACCAGAATCAGGCAGTTGTCGGAATGGCAGCGATGGATCGCATCAATGCCGAGCTTTTTCTCAACATCAAAGACGCCATCCAAATAGTGAGTGAATACCAGCAGCAAATGGTAGATCAGCTGGTCGTAGACGCAGATAAAATGCAGGGCATGGAGAATTTTGTCTCGGCGTTTCTGATTGCCGTGATTCTTGCCGCCAGCTGGTATGGTTATCTGCTTTCAAAGCGTATGCGCCATACCATGCAACACCATAAAGAGATGGCGGAAGAACTGACAAAACATCGCGACAACTTACAGCAACTGGTGGAAGAACAAATTTGGCGAATCCGCCATGAAGTCGATCAGAACGTCCTCTTGCGTACCATCACCGAATCGATGAATGCCGCGCCCAACCTCGCATACGCGCTGGAGCAATGCATCGACAAAGTATGTAGTTTCACCGGATACGCGCTCGGTCATTGCTATTTGTTCGACGGCAACCGCCAGGTGCTGCGCTCCTCCGGTGTATGGTCGAGCACGGCTAAGGAGAATTTTCCAGATTTTATCAAGGAATCACGCACGCTAACATTTTCTTCCAGTGGATTACCGGGCTATGTGCTACGCCACCGCAAGCCATTATGGATCGCCAACATCGCCGACAGCAAAGTATTCGTGCGCAACTCGGCGGCGGTTGCGGCAGGGCTTAAAAGCGCCATCGGCTTTCCTATTACCTTCGGGCATCAGGTGCTCGGTGTACTCGAATTTTTTAGTGTTAAGGAAACGCAGGAAGACCCCGAACTGCTTCATATTCTTGAGTATGTGGGCGGGCAGCTGGCGCAGGCCGTCAGCCGCTTTCAGCAGAGCGATCTTCTCAACAGCAGCAAGGATCAGGCAGAGGCGGCGAACTACGCAAAATCGCAATTTCTTGCCAACATGTCGCACGAGTTGCGCACGCCGCTCAATAGCATTCTCGGCATGTCGCAATTGCTACTGGAAAGCGATATGTCGCCCGACCAGCGCGAAATGCTGCAGACACTGGAATACTCCTCACAGAATCTGCTGGAGATCGTCAACGACGTACTTGATTTCTCAAAAATCGAATCCGGCAAGCTTGAACTTGAATCGGTGGCGTTTGATTTATCCCGCCATGTGGGACGCGTGATTACCATGTTAAAGCCGATGGCAAGCCAGAAAGGCCTGACGCTTACACTTCAGAATAACGCACAACAGATGCCGTTTGTGCTCGGCGATCCGGCGCGCTACGGGCGGATTATCACCAACCTTGTTGGCAACGCGATTAAATACACCGAGCATGGCTCGGTTACCGTGACCATCCACCATGAAATGATCGGCGCAGAATGGGTCACGGTGAAGCTTTCGGTCATTGATACCGGCATTGGTATCCCGGAAAACAAACTCGATACGATCTTTGAAAAATTTGTCCAGGCGGATGCATCAACCACCCGCAAATACGGCGGTTCCGGCCTGGGGCTTGCCATCACCAAGCAGCTGACGGAAATTATGGGCGGCAGCATTACGGTGGAAAGTGCGGTCGGTAAAGGCAGCAGCTTTGTCGCACTCATTCCCTTTGCCGTGGCTACCGAAGCGCATACGGATGAAGCCGTAGAAGGCGAGCAGAATCTCTGTGGCATTCTCAACCCTGTGCACATCCATATTCTCATTGCGGAAGATCATGCGCTGAACCAGGTGTATATGAAACGCCTCCTGCCCTCGCTCGGTCTTGAAACATTCACCATCGCTCATAATGGTGAAGAAGCCGTGGCCGCCGTTAAGGCAGGCGGCATTGATCTCGTGCTCATGGATTGCCATATGCCGCAAATGAATGGCTACGACGCTGCGCGTGCCATCCGTGCACTTGAGGAATATGCGTTACGCCACGTACCGATTGTTGCCATGACCGCCAACGCCATGATTGGCGAACGTGAGAAATGCCTGAAAGCCGGCATGGATGATTATATCAGCAAACCGGTTACGAAGCGCGCGTTACAGCAAGTGCTGTCGCGTTGGGTACGATTCGATAGCGATACCATGACCAATCGAGTCGCCAAACCGGATACAGATTTCACCGAGATTCTCGATATGTCGGACCTGCGCACCATCTCGGAAGGCGATCCGGCAATGGAAAAAGAATTCGCCGAAACCTTCTATGCCCAATCCAAACTGCACCTTGAGAAGCTTGCCACCCATTGCGTCGATGGCGTGTGTGAACCATGGAAGGAAGCAGCGCATTTGCTAAAAGGTGGCTCCGCCATTTTAGGCGCAAAGAAATTACGGGCGCTGAGCGCCGAGGCCCAGGAAATGCTCGATGCCAAACGCGATGCGCGCGAGGCCAAGCTCGCCGCGATGCAGCTGGCGTTTGAGGATGTCTGCAATCAACTCAAAGCGATACAATTACTGAAGTAGGGAGGAACCAATGCGCGGAAGCAACAAAACCAATGTCGTGATGATCGCAGATGATGATCTGTTCGTACGCAAAGTCGTTATGGGTGCGCTCAGCGGACTCACCGAGTTTATCGAGGTGGTTGACGGCTCAGATGTCGAAAAAACCTATCTCAAACATATGCCGGATCTCATCTTTCTCGACATTCACTTGCCGAACCATTCGGGCCTCGATCTCATTCACAATCTTTTACACAAAGACAAAGGCGCGTTCATTGTGATGCTAAGCGCGGATAGCAGCGAGCTGAATGTGCGTAACGCGCGCCTGCGCGGTGCAAAAGGCTTTGTCACCAAACCCTTTACCAAAGACCGCATTCTGCATTATTTTAACAAATGTCCAACGGTGCAGTTTGTCGATGTTTAGAGCACGAAATCGGCTGCGGTTAAATTGATCGTACCCACAAGAGTCAGCTGGAAATCCGCCGTCGTATCACCATTCACATCGGCGCGAATGAAGGTATAGCCGCCCTCCTGATGCCAGGTCACGCGGTTGGCAATCGTGTCGGTCGTCTGTGTCGTGTTGAAGACGAAGGCATTATTGGTGGTGGTTGCAGTATTCGCATCGATCGCAGAAAGATTGATAATATCGGTCAGGTGAACAAAGCCGGCAATGGTGTCGCCGCCATCCTGTACGGTGAGGTAGGTGAAGGTATCCGCGCCGTTGCCGCCATTGAGGCTATCCGCATCAAGGCCCCCAATAATCGTGTCGCGATTGCCGCCGCCCGTAATGGTATCGGAGCCAAGCCCGCCGTAAATCACGTTCACGTTAGCCGTACTGCTGCTGATGTCTTCCGTGATGATATCATTGCCGCTACCGCCGTAGATCGTATCCGCCCCCGTACCTCCGGTAATATTGTCATCACCACGCTGGCCGTAGATCAGATCGTCGTTCGCGCCGCCGCTGATACTGTCATCCCCATCATGGCCGTAAACGGTGTCGTTACCGCCGCCACCCGCCATCGAATCACTATAGTTAGAGCCGTTCATGCTGTTGGCCGCACTGGTTCCGGTTTGGTTCACTACTGTGGCAGCGGCTTCCGGGCCGGCGTTATCGAAATCATTCGCGTCGGTATCCACTACATCGGTCACGGTCACGGCAATCGACTGACTGATGCTAGCATCCGTGTTGCTGGCACTAATGACAAGGTTATACACGTTATCAAAACCGCTATCGGCTGGGTTTTCAAAATCCGGTGTGAAGTTAAACCGCAGCTCGCCTGTCGTTGCGTTGATGTTAAAGAACGCCGCATCCGTTCCGCTGATGCTGAAGGTTAAAGGCGTGCCGTTCGGGCTTGTTGCATTGGCATCGTAAATCACGGTGGCAAAGAAAGTGTTCTCCGCCACAAACGCGCCGGATCCTGAGGTAAAGGCAGGCGGGCCTTCATTCACGTTGGTTACCGCAATGGCAACCGCGCGGGTGGACTGGTTCACCCCATCATTTGCCGTCACCACGATATCATAAATATTGTTGCCGCCCACATCCGTTGGCGCTTCAAAGTTTGGCGATGTAATAAAGCGCACCTCACCCGTTGTCGCGTTAATCGAGAAGCGCGACGCATCCACACCACTTAAGGAAAAGGTTGCCGTACCGCCATCCGGATCGGTGACATTGGCATCGTAGACCACCGTAGAAGCCAACGTATTTTCTGCAATCGTTGCGCTTGTGCCGGAGGTAAAGGTCGGCGCGGTATCGTTAATACCGGTCACGGTAATGGCGACCGCCTGAGCGGCAGTTTGTACACCATCAAACGCATTCACCGTAATGTTATAGACGTTATTTGCCCCCACATCGAGCGGGTTCTCATAATCCGGCGCATTGGCAAAACGCACTTCACCCGTTGTCGCGTTAATCGTGAAGCGCGAAGCGTCCACACCGCCCAGCGAGAAAATAGGGCTTGCACCATCCGGATCGATGACATTCGCATCATACACCACCACGGTTGACGCCGTATTTTCTACCGCCGTTGCGCTCGTGCCGGAAGTAAAGGTAGGCGCGGCATCATTTACGTTCTGCACGGAGATGGTGACATCACGTGTGGTGAGGTGGACTCCATCATTGGCGGTGACGGTAATATCGTAAAGATTATCGCCATTCGCATCGAGGGGTGATTCAAAATCCGGCGAGGCCAGAAAACGCACTTCGCCCGTAGCACTATCAATACTAAAACGAGAAGCATCCGCGCCACTCAGTGAGAAGATGGCCGTGCTGCCATCCGGATCGATGACATTCGCATCATACACCACCGTGGAAGCGGCAGCATTTTCCTGAATATTGCCAGACGTGCCCGAGGTGAAGATCGAGGCCACATCGTTCACATCCTGCACTGTAATGCTCGCCGCTTGCGTGCTGTTATGAATGCCGTCAAACGCGTTAATAACGATGCTGTAAATATTATCACCATTGGTATCGAGCGGGTTCTCATAATCCGGCGCGCTGGAAAAACGCACTTCACCCGTAGCACTGTCAATCGTAAAGCGCGAAGCATCCGCACCGCTTAATGAGAACACGGTCACACCACCATCGGAATCCACCACATCGGCATCAATGAGTGTAAAGCTCGTTGAAATATTTTCGACGACCGATACGCTTGCGGCAGAAGTAAAGCTCGGCGCAACGTCATTCACATCGATAATACCGATCGTGAAATTCTGCGTGGCGATAGAACCGTCGGCCGAAGAAGCCTGAATAGTAATGCCAATCGAACCGCCCAGCGTTTCATAATCAATCGCCGAGCCGGTCGTCGTTACCACGCCCGTATTCGCATCGATGGTGAAGAGGCCACCCGCATTATCCGTCAGGCTATAGGTCACCACGTTGTTCGTGCCGTCCGTATCGGACGCCAACGCCGTGATCCCAACCACCGTGCCCGCCGCCGCATTCTCGTTCACCGCATTGGCCGCCGCGTTGCTGTCGGTTGGCGTCGATACATCAAACTCATCCACATCGGTGATGGTAACGGCAAAGCTTTGGGTTGCGAACCCGCCCGAACCGTCGGACACACGTACGTTTACTTCATACACACCGTCACCATTGGCATCGATTGCAGCTTCGGCGTTGGGCGCGCTCATAAACGTTAACACACCAGCCGCATCAACCGTGAAAAGTGCCGCGTCACTGCCGCCGCTAATTTGATAAGTAAGCACCGTGCCGTTATCGACATCGCTTGCGGTCACGGTTGCAACGGCCGCGATATTCTCCTGCTGACTGAGTACGACTGTGCTCACGCCGCTGTAAGAAGTAATTTGTGGGCCATCGTTATTGCCCTGCACAGTGATGGTAAGGGTTGCGGTATCCGTTCCGCCCTTGCCATCGCTGATGGTGTAGGTGAAACTTTCAGTCAGCGTTTGCGTGCTGTTGAGTGCATTCACAGTGCTGTTGGCATTATCCACCGCATACACATAGGAGCCATTGGCATTCACTGTTAGTGTGCCGTATTGGCCAGCAAGCGCAGTACCGATCGTTCCGGCCACACCTGTGCCGGTTTCTGTTCCGGTGCGCACGCCGATGACGTTGAGTGTATCACCATTCACGTCATAGTCCGAGCCGGTAATCACGTTACCTGCAGCATTGCTGCCAGCCACGATACCGGCTTCGCGCGCCGCACCCACATCATCAAGCGCGACGGGTGCGTCGTTCACCGTGCCGCCGATGCGGAGGCCAATAATATCGGTGTTCGTCACCCGCGCGCCGGTGCGGATAGCAAGATCGGCAATCCCGTCGCCATTGGTATCGGCATGCAATGTTGTTGCTGCACCTGTGCCACTGACCCATACGCCATTGGCACTGGCGCCACTCACCCACACCAGATTGGAAGACAGTGCACTTAAGTCAATCGTGTCCGTGCCGGAACGAAAGTCAGCAATCGTGTCACCTTTTGCGCTATCCCACGCGCCAGCAGTGGCCGCCGAATCGCTGACCAGTTTATAAACGAACGTGTCTTTACCCAAACCGCCGTTTAAAAGATCCGCACCGCCATTGCCCTCAAGCGTGTCGATGCCCTGGCCGCCGAATAACTGGTCATTATCTGCACCGCCGAAGAGCGCATCCGCACCACGGCCGGCATAGATCGTGTCGTTTCCTGCATCGCCGTAAAGAAAATCGCTACCATTGCCATCGGTTGATAAAAGATCTTCCAGCACGGAGCCTATCTGGTCGCCTCCATCGCCGCCGCGTATCGTGTCACTTCCGCCGCCACCGATAAGCGTGTCGTTGCCTTCGTCACCTTGCAAGAGATCGTTTCCCTGGCCGCCGAATAGCTGATCATTATCCGCACCGCCAAAAAGACTATCGGCGCCGTTGCCGCCGTAAATCGTGTCGTTGCCTTCGTCACCATAGAGGAAATCACGGCCCGCGCCGTCGTCTTTTAAGTTTTCAGGTTGCTCCAATTTGGCGAAGATATCGTCCGTGCCGCCGCCGATCTGATCATTGCCCGCACCTCCGCGAACCGTATCGCTCCCCTGACCGCCGAAAAGCCGATCATGCCCCGCACCGCCATCGATGTAATCCTTGCCTTGACCGCCGAACACCGTGTCGTTGCCGCTGGTGGTTTGATTGCGTGCATCTTGTACGAATTTTCCACCACGGATATAGCCGGAAGAAGTTGCACTCGGAGTAAAATAATCGTCCAGGCTCGTGCCTAGAATGAATTTCCCAGTCATCGCCCCACACTCCTCAGGTCTGCATATGTTTTTTATTTTATATGGACGCCGCCGCTACACGAATCGCGGCTACACACTACCATACGCTCTCAATCATTAAGAAATGATTAATAACGCGTCGCCAGAGAGAACAAATGCCAGACTTCCACCCAATTCTTATCGGGTTACGGGTATCCGCATCATCGCTAAAATGCTATGCGAACTAGATGTTCTGGTTATTGCAAGGCTGATTATTCAGGAAGTTGTTGCCGCAACTATCCTCAGCACTACCGCCTGATCCACCCGCACCGCCTGCCGCAGGTGCAAGTTCGCCCAACTGCTGTGGTGAGAGATTGTCGGTATTGCCGCCGCCTGTGCCACCGCTACCGCCGCCGCCACTTCCGAGAAGGCTGAGATCAACCCCAAGCGTGTCGACCGGGATCGGTTCAAACGGGCTTTGGTTGATATTGTCCTGATAGGAAAGGATCGGGTCGGATAATGTGCTCGGTGTGAAGAACAAGCTGTTCGTACCACCGCCACCCGGCTGACCAGTCGGAGCCGGAGTTGGCTCAGGCGTTGGGGCCGGAGTTG
>FRDC01003633.1_pt2 | contig 77252 bp, 75 predicted proteins | sample 1106171 | NCBI WGS metagenome assembly FRDC01 (sample SAMEA3930566, study PRJEB13176) | freshwater metagenome | biome: Drinking water system; feature: drinking water; material: water | place: Singapore | collected 2014-12-20 | reverse complement strand
CGCCAGCGCGATCCGGTAGCCGATGAACGAAACCGCGAGCGCAGACGCCATTACAACAAGCAGGCTCGGGTCCCAGGCGCCAGAGACATCAAGGAATGCGATGATTTTAGCCGGATCGATCATGCCGGAAATCGAAAGGCCGAGGCCGAACAGGACGCCGACAAAAAGTGCGGAAGCAAGGCGCATGTCAGACCCCGATCAGGCGATGGAGAATGAAGACGGTCGCGAACGCGCTCGCCATGAATACGCCCGTCGCCGCGAAGGACCGTTTTGACAGCCGCGCAATGCCGCAAACGCCATGACCGCTTGTGCAACCCGAGCCGAGCCGCGTCCCATAACCGACTAAAAGGCCGCCGACTGCCATCATCCAAAGCGGATGCGGCGCCGAGATCGAGACGCTCGCGCCGCGAACGAGGGCAAGGATCAGCGGCGAGATGATAAGCCCTGCGACGAAGGCGAGCCGCCAGGAAAAATCGGCCCGCCCCTCCCCGCGAACCGGCGCCAGGACGCCCGCTACGATGCCGGAAATCCCGGCGATCCGACCGTTCAGCGCCATGAGGAGCGCAGCGGCGGCCCCGATCAGCGCGCCGCCGGCGAGCGCGCCCGTCAAATCCGTTCCATTCATCATCAATCGCTCGCTTGACCGCCTCTCGATTCGCAATATATAACAAATAACACATTTGACAAGCATCAGGCAGGCGAATGCACGCTCAGGCGAGAGAGAAACTCAAAGCGAGAGCCGAGGAGGTCGCGGGCCTCCTGAAGACGCTTTCCCACCCGACGCGGCTATTGCTCATATGTGAACTCCGCGAGGGCGAGCGGTCCGTCAGCGCGCTCGAATCGGCGACCGGCGCGCTGCAATCGGCGGTCTCTCGCGACCTAGCGCGCCTTCGGGAGGCCGGCCTAGTCAAGACAAGGCGCGAATCCAAAACCGTTCATTACCGCTTGAGCGACGATCGCCTTGCGCGCACCATCGATGCGCTGTGCGACGCGTTCGGTCCCGCTGTTCGGCGATCCCAGAAGGAAACCAGCAAATGACAGCCAAGCCCGTCGCCCGGACATTCTTCGACGAGCCGACATTCACGGCGAGCCATGTCGTCCACGACCCGGCGACTAAGCGTGCGGCGATCATCGATTCGGTGCTCGATTTCGACAACGCTTCGGGCCGCACCTCGACGGCAGGCGCGGACGCAATCATCGCCTATGTGAAGAACGAAGGCCTGAGCGTCGACTGGATTCTCGAGACGCACGCCCACGCCGATCATCTGTCCGCCGCACCCTATCTGAAGAAAGCGCTCGGCGGAAAAATCGGGATTGGATCGAACATAAAGGCCGTCCAGAACGTTTTCGGCGACATCTTCAACGCCGAGCCGGAGTTCCGACGCGACGGCAGCCAGTTTGATGCGCTGTTCGACGACGGCGCGCGATTCATGATCGGATCAATCGAGGCGCGCGTGATCCACACCCCCGGCCACACGCCGGCCTGCCTCACTTATGTGATCGGCGACGCCGCCTTTGTCGGCGACACGCTTTTCATGCCGGACTACGGCACCGCGCGTTGCGATTTTCCAGGCGGCGACGCCGCAACGCTTTATCGCTCGATCCAGAAGTTATTCGCAATGCCCGATGAAACGCGTCTTTTTCTCTGTCACGACTACAAGGCGCCGGGACGCGACCATTACGCTTGGGAGACAACGGTGAAGGAAGAACGCGAGCACAACATTCATGTCGGCGGCCGCGTTTCCGAGGCCGACTTCGTGGCGATGCGGGCGGCGCGCGACAAGACTCTTTCAATGCCGAAGCTCATCCTGCCGTCGGTGCAGATCAACATGCGCGCGGGCGAATTTCCTCCGCCCGACAAAAATGGCGTAAGGTACCTGAAGTTGCCCCTCAATGCGTTGTAGAACGACAATAACGGGAGCGAACGCATGAAACACCAGATCGTCATCGTCGGCGGCGGGGCGGCGGGACTCGCCGCCGCCGCGAGTCTCTTGAAGCGCCAGCGCGATCTCGATGTCGCCGTCATCGAGCCGAGGGAAGAACATTATTATCAGCCCGGCTGGACGATGGTCGGCGCCGGCGTGTTCGACTACGATTTCACCATCCGCCCCGAGGGCTCGCTCATGCCGAAAGGCGCCACGTGGATTCGAAAGGCCGTGCGCGCCTTCGACCCGGAGGGCGACGCCGTCGTTCTCGATGACGGCGCTCGCATAGGCTACGACTTCCTCATTGCAGCGCCCGGCATCAAGCTCAATTTCGCCGCCGTGAAGGGGCTCGAGGAAACGCTGGGGAAGAACGGCGTCACATCGAATTACCAGCCCGGCCTTGCTCCGCTGACGTGGAAGCAGGTGCAGGAACTGAAGCGCGGCAAGGCGATCTTCACCCAGCCGCCGCCGCCGTTCAAATGCGCCGGCGCGCCGCAGAAGGCGATGTACCTTTCCTGCGACGAATGGCGCCGCGCCGGCGTGCTGAAGGACATAAACGTCACCTTTTGCACCGCCGCGCCTGCCCTGTTCGGCGTCGCCGATTACGTGCCGGCGCTGATGGCGTACATCAAGGCTTACAATGTCGACCTTAGGCTCGGCTCTACGCTCGTCGCCGTCGACGGCGCGACGAGAAGGGCGACCTTTCGCGAGAAGGATGCGAGCGGCGCCGAGACCGAAGTCGTGCGCGACTTCGACTTTCTTCATGTCTCGCCGCCGCAGGTCGCCGCCGATGTGGTGCGCGGCAGCCCGCTCGCTGACGCCGCCGGGTGGATCGATGTCGATCAGGCGACGCTGCGCCACAAGAAATACGCCAACGTCTTCGCGCTCGGCGACGCTTGCAACGCGCCAAACGCAAAGACTGCGGCCGCGGCAAGAAAGCAGGCGCCGATCGTTGCGGAAAACCTGCTCGCCGCGATGAACGGCGCGCCGGCGCCTTTCGTTTACGACGGATACGGATCGTGTCCCCTCACGGTCGAGCGCGGCAAGATTGTGCTCGCCGAGTTCGGCTATGGCGGAAAACTACTGCCGACCTTTCCGAATTGGCTCAACGACGGCACGCGCCCTAGCAACCTCGCGTGGCGGCTCAAGGCGCAGCTCCTGCCTTTCGTCTACTGGAACCTGATGTTCAGCGGCCATGAATGGTTCGCCGCGCCGACGAACAAGAACCCAGCGGCGCGCTAGAGTGATCAGCTTCCTCCGCCGATCGATTCCCGTCCTGCGCTGGGGCCCGCGCTATACGAGCGCAGCCCTGGCGGACGACGCGCTCGCCGCAGCGATCGTGACGATCATGCTGATCCCGCAATCGCTCGCTTATGCGTTGATCGCCGGCCTGCCGCCCGAAACGGGGCTTTACGCCTCGATGCTTCCGCTTCTTGCTTATGCGGTCTTCGGCACGTCGACATCGCTCGCGGTCGGGCCGGTCGCCGTCATCTCGCTGATGACGGCGGCGGCGGTCGGCGATATCGCTGCGCGCGGCACAGCCGACTACGCCTCTGTCGCGCTTACGCTCGCCTTTCTGACCGGCCTCATCCTGGTCGCCATGGGCGCGATGCGGCTCGGGTTCCTCGCGAACTTTCTCAGCCACCCGATCATGTCGGCGTTCATCACCGCGTCAGGCGTCCTCATCGCCGCCGGGCAATTGAAGCATGTGCTGGGCGTCGAGGCGGAGGGCGACACGCTCGTCGAGATCATCGCTTCGCTGGGCGGCGGAATTGGCGCTGCAAGGCCGGCGACGATGCTGGTCGGCGGGGCCGTCATCGCGTTTCTTGTCTTTTCGCGCAGCGCCCTCAATCCACTCCTCATCAGGGCCGGGACGCCCGAGCGCGCCGCCTCGATGATCGCACGCGCCGCTCCCCTCGCCGCCGTCTTCGCCTCCATCGCCGCCGTGCGCTTCCTTCATCTCGATGAAGCAGGCGTCGCCATAGTCGGTGAAACGCCAAGCGGACTGCCGCCCCTCGCGGCGCCCGCATTCGACGCCGACCTATGGCGAAGGCTCTTCGTCCCGGCGCTTCTCATCGCTGTTATCGGTTATGTCGAATCCGTTTCGGTGGCCCAAGCGCTCGCCGCGCGGCGCAATGAAAAGATCGACCTGGACCAGGAGCTGATCGGGCTTGGCGCGGCGAATGTCGCAGCCGGCGTCTCGGGCGGTTTTCCTGTCACAGGCGGCTTTGCGCGGTCGGTCGTCAACTTTGACGCTGGCGCCAGGACCCCGGCCGCCGGCGCCTTTTCGGCGGCGGGCATTGCGCTCGCCGCGATGTTCCTGACGCCGCTTCTGCACGACCTGCCTAAGGCGACGCTGGCAGCGACAATTATCGTCGCGGTGCTGGCGCTCGTCGATTTCAACGCGATGCGGCGTACGCTTCGATACTCCCGCAGCGACTTCTGGGCGATGATGGCGACGATCGCCGGCGTCTTTCTGTTCGGCGTGGAGGCGGGCGTCGTCGCGGGCGTAACGCTGTCGATCCTCTTTCTCCTTTATCGGGCGAGCCGTCCGCATTCGGCGATCGTCGGGCAGGTGCCGGAGACCCAGCATTTCCGAAACGTTCGCCGTCATTCCGTGATAACCAGCCCCTTGGTGGTTTCACTGCGAATCGACGGGGATTTCTTTTTCGCCAATGCGCGCTTCATCGAGGAACGACTCTTCGAGGCCGTGCGCCAGGCGCCCGGCGCGCGCCATGCGGTGCTGATGTGCTCGGCGGTCAATTCGATCGACACGACCGCGCTCGAAGCCCTTGAAACCGTCAATCGCCGGCTGAAGGAAATGAACGTCAGTTTCCATCTTTCCGAGGTGAAGGGGCCGGTGATGGACCGCCTGAAACGCTCGCACTTCCTCGATGAACTGACGGGCGCGGTGCATTTGAGCGAGTTTGACGCCATGCATGCGCTCGACCCCAATACGTTCCGCACGCCGGGCATAAGCGTCGCCGCCGCGCCGACCGCATGACCGACGACAGTTTCTTCTCGCTTCTCGCCCCGCGCTTCGACCCCGCGCGCGGCGAGCCCTTCCTGACCGCGCCGGGCGCCGGATCGCGCTCATACGCCGAAATCGGCGATCTGGCGGGGGCGATCGCCGCCGCGCTCGCCGCGGCGGGCGCCCGCCCCGGCGACCGCGTCGCCGTGCAGGTTGAGAAAAGCGCAGAGAACGTCGCGCTCTATCTAGCCTCGCTTCTCGGCGGCTTCGTCTATTTGCCGCTCAATACAGCGTATACGGACGATGAGCTTTCCTATTTCATCGCCGACGCCGAACCGGCGGTTTTCGTGACCGACCCCGCGCGCGCGGACATGGCGCCCAACGGCCTGGCGCTCCTGACGCTCGACGCGAAGGGCGCTGGATCGCTCACCGACGCCGCGCGCGCCGAAGCGCCGCGCGCGCCTGTTGCGCGTGACAAGAACGATCTCGCCGTCATCCTTTACACTTCCGGCACAACCGGCCGCCCGAAGGGCGCGATGATCACGCACGGCAATCTCGCCTCGAACACGCGCGCGCTGCATCAGATCTGGGGTTTTCGCCCCGGCGACGTGCTCTTGCATGCGCTTCCCGTCTTTCACATTCACGGGCTTTTCGTGGCGCTCGGAACGGCGATGCTTAACGGATCGGAGGTGCTGTTCCTGCCGAAATTCGAGGCCGGCGAGGTGCGACGCCTTTTGCCGCGCGCGAGCGTGATGATGGGCGTTCCGACCTTCTACACGCGCCTTCTCGCCGATCCCGATTTCGGCGCGGACGATTGCCGCGCAATTCGCCTCTTTGTCTCCGGCTCGGCGCCGCTGACGCCGGAGACCTTCCGCGCGTTCGAGGCGCGCACCGGACACCGGATCCTCGAGCGTTACGGCATGTCGGAGGCGGGAATGATCGCCTCCAATCCGCTCGACGGCGAGCGCATCGCCGGAACGGTCGGCTATCCGCTGCCCGGCGTCGAGGTCAGGATCGGCGAGGGCGGGGGCGTCGAAGTGCGCGGACCCAACGTTTTCAAGGGCTATTGGCGCAACCCGGAAAAGACGGCGGAGGAATTTCGGTCGGGCGGGTGGTTCTCGACCGGCGACATCGGCTCTTTGTCCGAAGACGGACGATTGACGCTGTCGGGGCGCGCCAAGGACCTCATCATCGTCGGCGGCTACAACGTCTATCCGAAGGAGATCGAGGAGGTTCTCGACGCCCTCCCTGAGATCGCCGAGAGCGCCGTCATCGGCGTTCCCCATCCCGACATGGGCGAAGGCGTCGTCGCCGTGCTTGTTCCGGCGCGCGGCTCGACCGCCACGCCGCCATTGTCCGACGACGACCTGAAGCGCGCCGTCGCACGCCTCGCCCGCTTCAAGCAGCCTCGGAAATTCGTCTGGCTGGACGCGCTGCCCCGAAACGCGATGGGAAAGGTGCAGAAGGCGGCATTGCGGTCAGCGCATCAGGATGCCTTCAAACGGCCGTATTAGGAGTCACGGCTTCGGCAACAGGGGGCTTCGATCCCGACGCGCCTGGAAATGCGTCATCCACCAGCTTTGGAAGCAAAGCTGATCAAGCACCCCTTGCGCAGGCGCGACCCTTCCAGCGGCTGCCTCTGTGATCAGGGCGCGGCGTTCCGCCTCGACGCGACGATCATGCTCGACGGACACGAGCCTGACCTGAGGGTCGGGGAATGCGGCGCCGAGAGCATCGCTCTTCTTCAGATCGTCAAGTGCCTCGGCGAAGCGGCCGAGCGCGGCGTTGGCGCAGGCTCTAAACTCAAAGGCGGAGGCATAATCAGTCTGCCCGCGCAGGCCATCGTCGAGCGCCTTGAGGGCGCTTTCAGGCTCCCCCATTTTCAGAAGCGTGATCGCCTTGTGATAGTTGGGCGGCATCACGGGCTCCGGCGCATAATTCGCGATAGCCTGATTGAACGCGCTGATCGCGCCCTCATAATCGCCAAGCACACGCTTGATCCCGCCTGTCCTCACAAGAGACCAGAACGGTACGTTCGTCGCGGCCTCAAGTCGCTCCAGCGCCTTTAGCTCTTCGAAAGCCTCTTCGTAAGCGCCGAGCTCGGCATACACGGTCGCACGCGCGCGCCGCGTCAACTGATTGTTGGAGTGAACCCGGATCGCTCGGGTGTAGTCTTCAAGCGCATTGACCAGCGGTTCATCCTCGCCCGGCCGCTCATAGGCGACGCCATGCCAAGCCTCGGCCCGCTCGAAATAGGCCCTCTCGAGCGTCGCGCGATCCCTCGCCTCGTCGATGATTTTCGAGAACGCTTTGATCGCTTCGTCGTAATTTCCGCCGTCGCTCAGCGCTTTCGCACCTTCAATCGGATTAGACGCCGCGACGGCGGCGACGGCCGATCCAAGCGCTGCGAAAAAAAACGCCGCCGCTATCGCTCCGGTGGTCTTCATGCGGCCTCCCGTTCGCTGATCGGATTGCGAGGGCAAGATTGCCGCGCGCAAGAGGCGCGTTCAAGAGCTACCTTGGCGGAACGGCGAAGTCCGCCTGAGGGGCGGTCGGGCCACCGCTCTGAAGCTGGCGCTGCGCCGCGCGAAACGCCAAAGGCCTCAAACGCGCCGATACTCCGCCGCATCCGCCCGGAATTGCAAGAGGTCGCCGACGCGCACGATTTCGCCCTCGGCCGTGACAGGGTCGGCGACGAGCGGCAGGATCGCTTCGCCGAGCGGGCCGCCGCCGGCGTCCGTCATCAGAAGCACACTTTCGCGCCCTGCTGAATCTCGCGCCCAGAACGACGGCGGTATGCCGCCGCGGATGCAGAGCGCCGCGCAGGCCTTGTGGGTCTTGCCGCGCGAGGGGCGCATGACGCCGAAGAAGCACTTCGAATCCATGATCTGCCCGGCGAGCCGCGCGCGCCCGAGACTTTCCGCCGCCGGCGCCGCGAGCGCGGCCGCGCCGCCGGTGGCATCGAGCGGCTCCAGCCATCGGGTCACGCTGAGCGGCACTTCCAGCATGCGCCGGTCCTTGCGTTCGATGAGAACGCCGGACGCCCTGACGGCGCGCCCGTCAAGGTCGGCAAGCTTCAAGGCGCCGGTGCATTTTCCTTGCGCGACGATCAGCACGCTGCGGACGCCGAAGGGCGCGCTCGCGTCTGCTACGCGGATCATCGGATAGGGTTTCGCGCAGATCACGCCCTGAACGATGTGCGTCGCCCCCTGCTCCCATCGCCCGGCGCCCGGATCGCCAAGTTCGGACGCGACAAGCCGGCCGAGGCCCGCCGCGCCGGCGAGCGTCAAGGGCATGGCGCCAAGAAGAAACCTGCGGTCGACAGCCGGCGCCTTCGCCCAGCCGATAAAGAGGTCATCGTCGCGCGACGGCGGCAGAACGCCGCGATTGAGGGTCACGGCGCGCTCCCGAGGTCGATGAAGGCGCCCGAGCGCCCGAGCGGATTCTTCTTTGCGCGGACGAGAACGCGCCCCGTCTCCGACAGGCGCACATCGTGGGTCGCGACGCGCTCTGAATAGGGCGGCGGCGAGACGCCATCCTCGAGCCTGTACTGCCAGCCATGCCACGGGCAGGTGACGAGGCCGTCTTTCAGGCACCCCTCGCCGAGCGGCCCGTTCTGGTGGCGGCAGGCGTTTTCGATCGCGTGGAGCCTCGCGCCCTTCCGGAACACTGCGACGCGGTCGCCCCGCGGCAGCGGCGCGATCACCGCGCGTCCGTCGGGGATGTCGGCGGGATCGCAGACATCGATCCAGCCGTCCTGCGCCTTGACGCCCTTCATGCCGCTGTCGCGCCGCCATTCCCGAAGGCCCGCGTGAACGTGAAGGCCGGAAACAAGGCTCAATGCGGCGATCATGAGCGCCGGATAGACCGGCGACTTTTCCGTCATCAGGGCGCCGAAGGCGATATGGAGCACAAGGAGCCCGTAGGCCGGATAAAGGAGCATGTGCAGCCCTTTCCACACCGGCGCGGAAAGATTGTTGAGCCAGAAATCATGGCTCGTCGCCGCCAGGAGGAAGAGCACGCCGAACGCGGCGAGGCCGAACGCTTCGAACGGAAAGCCGGGAATCGAATCGTAAAGCGGATTGGATACGAGCAGCGACACGAAGGGGTTGAGCGGCCCGCCGCCGTGGTACCAGAACAGCGACAGTCCAAAGTGCGCCGCGGCCACTAGAAACGTCATGACGCCAAGATGGCGCCGGTTATAAAGCATCGGCAGAAAGCGCGGCGAAAGCCTTGCGAGCGGTCCGATCATCAGGATGATCGTCAGCATCAGGAACGCGGCGCTTCCGAGAGCGCGGATGAGCAGCACCACTGGATCGGCCGTGTGGCCGCTCGGATGCGCGTTCAAACCGACGGCCATGAAAACGCCGGTGAACACGGCAAGCGCGGCAAGCACGAACAGATCGTAGACGAGCTTGTTGCCGTTCCATTGCACGGCCTTGTAGCTAGCGCCCATCAGGGCGCTCCGACGGCCGCGGCGGGCAGGTCGGTCCGCGGATCGGCTGGCCGGTTCTGCAACGCGGCCAAAAGGCCCAGCGCGCCCGCGAGCCCGATGAGCGGCCAAACAATGAGGTGAAAGCGGCGATGGAGGCGCTTCATGCCGCATCCCGCCGGTCGGCGCCGGCGCCGGCCGCCAACATCAGGAGGAGAAGCGGCCAGAGCAACATCGCGCCCGGAACGATCAGCATCCGGAAGACGAGTCCCGTCCCCTTCGTCGCGCGATCGATGCGCGCCGCGCCGGCGAAGGCGAAAAAGAACGCAAAGACGACGCCGGCCGCAAGATAAACCGCGATCGCCATCCAGATCATCGCCGCTGCGGCTATCGTCATGCCCCGCCCCTGCCCTTCTGCTATTTGAGGCAAGGTCCGACGAGCGCGCAACCGGACCGGCGAAAATGTGATCGAGCCGTCAGACGCCGGCGGCCGCCGGCCGGCGCCAGACGGTGACCGGCTTTCCCTTGTAGACCGCCGACCGTTCGCGCCGGAACCCGTGGCGCTCGGCAAGGCGCACCGAGGGTGCGTTCTCCTCGTCAATAATGCAGCAGAATTTCGCGCCAGGGAATCGTCGGTCGCCCCATTGGAGCGCGGCGCCCAGCGCCTCCGAGGCGTAGCCTTTCCCTTGCGCCTTGCCCGCCAGCATCCAGCCGAACTCAGGATCGGGTCCGAGCGAGGGATCTATCGCGCGTTTGAAATCGGCGAGCCCGACTTCGCCGATGACGGCGCCGGTCGATTTCTCCTCGACGAGCCAGAAGCCGATGCCGGTGAGCGACCAGAACCCTTGCATGCGCGCGAATTTGCTCCAGGCGTCCTCCTCCGGAACCGGCGCGCCGGCGATGTAGCGCATCACTTCGCTATCCGCCTGCATCGCCGCAATCGCGGGAAAATCGCCGAGCGTTCGCCCGCGCAGGATGAGGCGCGCCGTCTCGACGACCGGCGTCACTTTCCCTTCTCGCGCGCGATATAGGCGTCGATCTCGGCGGCGAGCAGTTCGAGCGGCAGGCCTCCTTTTACGAGAACCGCGTCGTGGAACTTCCGGACGTCGAATTTCGGCCCCAGCGCTTTTTCCGCCTTGCGCCGCAATTCCCAGATCGTCAGCTCACCGACTTTGTAGGCGAGCGCCTGTCCCGGCCACGCTATATAGCGGTCGACTTCAGTCTCGACATTTTTCAGCGACAGCGCAGTGTTATCGGCGAGATAATCGAGCGCCTGCTGGCGGGTCCATCCCTTCGAATGGAGCCCGGTGTCGATGACAAGGCGGCACGCGCGCCACATTTCGTAGGAAAGCCGCCCGAACTCCTCATGGGGCGTTTGATACATGCCCATCTCGACGCCGAGCTTCTCCGCATAGAGCCCCCAGCCCTCGCCGAAAGCGTGCGGATAGAATTGCGTGCGGAAGGTCGGCGCGTTCTCCACCTCGAGCGCGAGCGCGATCTGCAAATGGTGGCCCGGCACGGCCTCGTGCAGCGTCAGTGCGGGAAGCTCGTAAAGCCCCCGCTTGTCGAGCGCGTAGGTGTTGACCCAATATTCGCCGCCGCGGCTCGCGCCCAACGGCGCCCCCGAATAGCGTCCGGTCGTGTAATTGGGCGCAAGCTCCGGCGGCACCGGCTGCACCGAATAGGGCTGGCGCGGGAGCTTGCCGAAATAGCCCGGCAGCTTGCCGTCGATCGTCTTCGACAGCCACGCGGCCCGCATCAACAGTTCCTCCGGCGTCTTCGCGTAGAATTGCGGATCGGTGCGCAGGAAATCCTGGAACGCCTTGAAGTCGCCCTTGAAGCCGGTCTTTTTGATGACGGCGTCCATTTCCTTGCGGATGCGCGCGACCTCTTTCAGCCCGAGCTTGTGGATCTCGTCCGCGGTCGCGTCGTCGCGGGTCGTGAAATAGCGCACCAGCGCCTCGTAATAGGCGCGCCCCTCGGGAAGCGCGGCGGCGCCGACCTCGTCCTGCGCCTTCGGCGCGTATTCCTCGTGCATGAAAAGAGCGGCGCGCTTGTAGGCGGGGATCACCTGATCGCGAAGCACCGCAAGCCCCTCGGCCTTCAGCGCCTCGGCCTTCTTCTTCGGCACGCTCGCCGGAATGCGGGTGAAGGGCTCATAGAGCGGATGATCTGCGGGCGCGGGCGCGGCTTGCGCGTCGAAGGACGGGAGTATGCCCGCCATGATCTCCTTCGGCTGGACGAAGCCGTCGGCCAGGCCTTCGCGCATGTTCGCGATATTCTGGTCGATATAGGCGGGCAACGCGCCGAGCCGCTTCAGGTAGTTGCGATAATCGCTCTCGGTACGGAAGTTCGTCGCGGCGACGACATAGCCCATCGAATTGTGAAAGCCGCTGTCCGACAGGAACGGGATGCGCCAGGAGCGAAAAGGCGCAAGCGCGATGTCATGCTTCAGGATGAAGCGCAGGAGCGCAACATTGAGCTTGTCGTCCGCGCCGAGCGCTGCCGCATCGAGCGCATCGAGCCGCGCCATGAACGCTTTCGCCTGACCGAGCCTGCGATCGTGGTCGGCGGGCGCGACCGCGGGAACGCGGTCGTCATAGTCGCTGACGCCCGACGAGGTTGCGGAGAACGGATCCTCCTCGAGAGTCGTCTTCCAGTAGTCGTCAAAAATCGCCGCCGGCGTTTCGGCCGCGGCGGCGGCGGAGAAAACGAGCGCCGCCGCAGCGACGGAAAAAAAACGCTTCATGGCCGACAGTCCCTTTACGGCGGAAACCGCACCGTAGTCTCCGCCGGGGGCGCAAGAAAAGTAGAAGGCGCGGAAACCCCTCCCCCGAGCGGGTCCCCGCGCCTTCAGGTGTCCCGCAGGTGCGGCTTCGTTGGGCGACTTCCGCCCACGGGACACTGCGACGCCGGGCCACTGCCGCCCTCGGCACTCGGCCGGGGCGCGGGACCGCCGCAGGGCTGAGGTGCGGCATTCCGGCCGGAAGGGTAGCGCAGGTGCGCCGGCGTCAATTCGGCAATTTCGAATTCAAAACAAGATCAGAAGGTCGCCCATCGCGAGAATGGCAGAGGGTCGACAAAGCCACTGTGAACTAAGTCACAGCAGAGCGCCGATAGCGCGGAGCGCGAGGTCGCCGGGTCGTGAAAAAGCGTGTTTTGGGTCCCGGCGCATGATTGGGGCAGTAATGTCGAGGCCCCGAGGGGGTCCCGTCGGCGTTGCAGCCTGGGCGGCGTCAACAAGGAAAGGACTGTTTCTCATGAAAGCGTTTGTCATCGCCGCTGCGGCGTTCTTCGGGTTTGCCGGACAAGCCGCGCTCGCCGGCGCGCCCGAGATCTTTACCGGCCGTTTTTCAGACGTTGCGGTCGGCGGATACGACACTGTCGCCTATTTCGAGGACGGCAAGCCGGTCAAAGGCTCCAAGGAATTCGCCTATTCCTATGAAGGCGCGACGTGGCTCTTCTCCAGCGCCGACAATCTTGCGCAGTTCAAGGAGGATCCGGACGCCTACGCGCCGCAATATGGCGGTTATTGCGCGTGGGCGGTTGCGCAAGGCTACACCGCGCCCGGCAATCCGCAGAACTGGAGCGTTCGCGGCGGCAAGCTCTATCTCAATTACAACAGCAAGGTGCAGGCAGATTGGTTGAAAGACCCGGAAGGCTTCATCACCAAGGCTGACGCCAACTGGCCGGCGGTGCTCGACAAATAGGCGCGGCTGCGATCAGCGCGCCGACGGCGGGAGGGGCCCTCTAACGGGCCCCTTCGTATTTTAACCCGTACCCGTAAGGGAAAAGCGGCGCGTAATCCTTGTCGCCGACGTTGATGGGCTGCTGCGCGGGCGATGCCGGCCAGCTGAACGGCAGGCGGCCCTTGAAGTCGTGGCGAACGCGCCCCTGTTCGTCCGTAAAGAGTACGTCTGCAATCCCGGCGCCCTCGCTGCCGGGCAGCCAGGCCGCGACGAACGCGTCCGCCGCCTCAATCTCCGGCGATACCCAGCGCGGACGCCCGGACAAGAAGACCGCGACTGTCTTGACGCCGTCAGACTTCAGCCGACGCAGAATGGCCAACGGCGCCTCATCCTCGAAATCGACCCCGCGATCGGACTCGAGATCGCCCTCGAACTCCGCATAGGGTTTTTCACCGAACACGACGATTGCGACGTCCGGCTTTGTCGCTGTCGCGCCGCTCTCGCTCAAGATGGCCTTGCCGCCTGCGGCTTCGACCGCGTCGCGAATGCCGGCGAATATTGACGTGGCGCCCGGAAAATCATCATTACCGGTGTCCCGTCCCTGCCAGGTGATCGTCCAACCGCCCGACTGGCGCGGCAGCGAGTTCGCCGCGTCGCCGGCGACGAGAACGGTCTTGCCAGGCGCCATCGGCAGCACGCCGTCGTTTTTGAGGAGCACGAGCGACTCGCGCACAGCCCGCCGCGCAAGCGCCCGGTGATCGGGATGGCCGAGAACCGCGCGCGCTCCCGCGAGCGGCTGTTCCGAAGGCCGGCCCCTTTCGAAGAGGCCCGCCCGCAATTTGACCCGCAGGATGCGCCTGACCGCGTCGTCGAGTCTTGCTTCGCTGATCTCGCCGCTTTTGACCTGCCGCGTCGTGTTGCGGATGAAGTCGCGCCAGTCGTTCGGGACCATGATCATGTCGACGCCCGCGTTCACCGCCGCCGCGCAACTCGAAACCGCGCACCCCGGAACCTGTTCGTGCCCGTTCCAGTCGCCGACGACGAACCCGTCAAAGCCGAGACGCTCTTTCAGGACGGTCGTAAGCAGATAACGGTTCCCGTGCGTCTTCACGCCGTTCCAGCTGCTGAACGTAGCCATCACCGTCTGCGCTCCGGCGCCGATCGCGGTGAAATGTCCGGGCCCGTGAATGACTTTCAGCGCTTCTTCGCTGACCTTCGTGTCGCCTTGGTCGTCGCCGCGTTCCGTGCCGCCGTCGCCGATGAAATGCTTGGCGGTCGCGACGACCTTTCCGGGACCAAAGGCGTTCTCGAGCGCGGGATGGCCCTGGAGCCCGACGACGATCTCCTTTGCGTAGTCCGCGACGAGCGCGGGGTCCTCGCTGTAGCTTTCATAGGTCCGCCCCCAGCGGTCGTCGCGCGCGACCGCGACAGTCGGCGCAAAGACCCAACCGATGCCGGTCACCGCGACCTCACGCGCCGTCGCAGTGCCGATGTCGCGCATCAGCGGCGCATTTCTCATCGCACCGAGGCCCACATTGTGCGGAAAGATCGTCGCGCCAATGACGTTGTTATGTCCGTGCACAGCGTCCGTGCCCCAGATGACCGGCACGCCCGTACGGCCGCCGCTCTTGTCCGTCGACGCATCGTGGAATGCGTTCGCCATGACGAGCCATTCGGCGATCGAAGCGTTGCGGTTCTTGTTGGGGTAGGACCCTCCGCCGTTCAGCAGGCCGCCGATGTGAAAACGCTTCACGTCGGCCGGCGAAATCGACTGGATCTCCGCCATGGTGATCTGGCCGACTTTTTCAGCGAGCGACATCTGCGCGAGGATTTTCTCCACGCGCGCCTCGATCGCCGGATCGGCGCCATAGGGGCTAGCGACCGATGGCCAGAGGCTCGCAGCCGGCGGCGTCGGGTCGGCCGCCTGTCCTGCCTCTGCGCCGGACGCCACCGCAATCACGACCAGCCCTGACAACAACACGTTCTTCATCGGCCGCCCTTTGCTGGAATGAAATGCGCCGGCGATCGCCCAGAGTGCGGAGATCGCCGGCGCATCCCAGGGAGGATATCAGAATTTCGCGCGCACCCGGGCGCCGTAAAGACGCGGCGTGTTGAAGAACCGGGTGTTGTCGAATTGCGTGATGATGATGGCCGCCGGCTCCTGCACATTGGTGAGGTTGCTGACATAGCCTTCGACGCGCCAGCGTTCGTTGTCGCCATGTGTGTAGCCGACGCCCATGTCGATCGTGACGTACCCGTCGGTGCGGTCGTTAAGCCGCGCCGCCGGGCTGGCCGGGTTTGCATAGTCGACACCGTTGAAGATCGTCTGGTTCTGTGACGATCGGTAGCCGACAGAGACGACGCCGTCGAACTGGCCGAAGCTCGTCTGCACCGCCTTGGACAATGTCGCGTTGATCTGGATCTTCGGCGTCCGGATCAGGCGGTTGCCTTCGATCGACCGGTTGACGGAGTTGACCGGATCGACGTCCGCCTGGAAGCGCGAGTCCTGGATCTCGATCGAGTTGACGACGCGCGCGACCGGCAGCCAGAGCAGCGTCGCGTCGAGATTCCAGTCACCGGGAAGCCGCAGCCCGCCTTCGAACTGGGCGCCGTAGATCTCAGCGTCCGAAGCGTTGAAGTTGAACGCGACGACCGCGCTGCCCGTGCTCGGCGGCAGGGTTGAGGGGTCGAGCCCCGCAAAGTCGATGATCTGCGCGACCGACAGCAGCGTCGAGAGCTGGAGATTGTCATAGTCGTAGTAGAAGGCAGACGCGTTGAGCTTCACCCGCGTCTCGCCGATATCAAACTCGTTTTTCGATCCGAGTTCGAACAACGTCAGCGTCTCTGGCCCGAAGGTCGGCGCGAACGTATCCGTCTCGAATTCGATCGGCGCGTTTTGCGCCGGGCTGGCGATGCCAAGGCCCGCCGTGCCCGGGATGTTGTCATTGAAGCCGCCTGACTTGTTGCCGGTTGAGACCAGCGCGTAGACGAGGTTGTCGTCCGTCAGGTCGTATTCCGCGCGGACCCGCCAATCGATAAAGTCATTGTCGAGGCGCCCGTTCTGCAGCGCAAAGCTGGAGTTGAAGGGCGCCAGCGAGAAGTCGACGACGCCGTCGAACACCGGAACGAAGTTCGCGCAGCTGCCCACGAAGGCGAACAGCGAACAGGGCGGGCGCGTCGCCGGATCGGGAAACGCGTCCTGGATCTGCTGGCCGCCGGGGAAGATGTCGTCGATGCCGTCGCGCACGCCGAACGAAGCGACCCCGTTGAACAGGAACGCGAGCGATTCGTTCGCATCGACCAGGTTATCGCCGTTGGTGTCCGGATTGAAAATCGTGCGGCCGAGCCCCGCGAACTCGAAGCCTTCGGTGCCGAAAGCCGCGCCGTTGATGAAGCAGCAGCTGAAGTCCGGACCGCCGAAACCGAAGCGATATTCGGCGTTGATGCCGAACCGTTGCTTCTGGTCGTCGGTGTACCGCACCCCGCCGGTCAGGCGGAACTTGTCGGTCACGTTGAAGGTCGCATCCCCGTAGAAGGAATAGCTCTTCGTGTCCGTCGTCTGGTTGAACTCAACGCCCTGGAAGAACGGGTTGCGATCGCCCGTCGTGCCGAGGAAAGTGCGCTGGTCCTCCTTGAAGAAGAACGCGCCGACCGTCCAGAACAAACGCGATCCTTCGTCGGCGAAAACGCGCAGCTCCTGCACGATCGATTCAGAATCAGTGATGAAGCGCACACGCGAGAAATTGTCGAAGTCGAGCGGCCCGAGCGTGCTGAGAACGCCCGGATAGAACGGCCCGGCCGGCGTGACGAACTCATAATCGTAGACGAGATCGCGATACGACCCGATATATTCGATATTGAATCCGTCGCCGTCGAAATCGAGCTGTCCCTTGATGCCGTAATGATCGGTATTCTCGTCCGGCGTGAACGCGCGGCCGATGACACGGCGCGGATTCTTGATGTCTTTGGGATCAATGCCGTTCCCGAGCGGATTGGCGAAGTTGACGCCCGTGTAGCCGGTCCCGGTCTGCGAGATATAATCGCCCGTCACCGTGAATTTCAGCCGGTCGATCGGTTGCAGGAGGATCGCGGCGCGCACGCCGAAATCATCGGCGGCTTCTGCAACGCCGACGCCTTCGGCGGCGCAGGTCGGCACGGTTAGACCAAGCTCCGAGGAACACGGGGAGACGTTCGTCAGCCGGCTGTCGTGCTCTCGCGTGAACGCGGCGATTCTGGCGGCGACCTTTTCTCCGACCGGAACGTTGACGACGCCCTCGACCGTGTATTCGTCATAATTGCCGTAGGAAGCCTCGAGCGAGCCGTTGAAAATGCCAAGTCCTGGCGCCCATGGGATGATGTTCACCGATCCCGCGGTCGCGTTGCGCCCGCGCAGCGTGCCCTGCGGCCCGATGTTCACCTCTACGCGCTGAATGTCGAAGAAAGCGGCCCCGAAGCCGCTCGGACGCGGCACGTAAACGCCGTTGAGGTGCGTCGCCGCGGCCGGGTCGCCAAGCTCGGTGTTGTTCGACGAACCGACGCCGCGGATATAGACTTCGATATTGCCCTGATTGTTCGCGAATTGAACGCCGGGGATTCGTCCGTTCAGGTCGGTGATGTTCTGAAGGCCCTGCCGCTTGAGGTCCTCCCCTTGAAGAACTACCGCCGTACCGGCGAGATCCTGCAGGCTTTGTTCCCGACGCTCCACCGTGACGACGATTTCATCGCGCGCGGTTTCGCCAGCCGGCTTCTCCTCGGTCGACTGCGCGAAAGCGGGCGATGCGAGCGCCGTCGAGGCCAGCAGCATCGCTTGCAGCGAAAAGCACTTTGTCATTGAGACCCCTCCCAGTGATGACAAGGTTGTCATTTTTTGCAGCACCATAGGCAAAGGCGCCGGGAACGTCAATGACAACGTTGTCTTTCGTCAACGAGCCCAGCCGCGCCGGGCGCCGGGCGCGCTTTTCCTTGTTGATCAGATAGTTACGATGAGCCGCCGCCGGGATCAGCGCAGCCCAGGGCCGTCGCCGGTCGAGGCGCCCGCGACAATCTCGAAAGGCAGGATCATCGGGGACATTTCCGCCACCTCGCCTTCACTCATTTCGATCAGCGTTTTGACCGCCATTTTGCCAAGCTCCCGGATCGGCTGGCGAACAGTCGTAAGCGCCGGCCAAACAACACGCGAGATCGTGCCTCCGTCAAAGCCGCAGATCGACAGATCGTCCGGAACGCCAAGACCGCGCTGATGCGCCCAGCTAAGCGCGCCTGCCGCCGTTTCGTCATTGCACGCGAAGATCGCCGTCGGGGGGGACGGGAGAGCCATCAGGTTCGCCGCGCCCGCCCGTCCGGAATCGAAGTCGAATTTTCCGGCGACGACGAGCAAGGGATCATAGGCGATGCCGCCCTTTTCAAGTGCGCGCCGGTAGCCGGCGAACCGAAGCCTTGTTGCTGAGTGCCCCGTTATCCCCTTGATGAAGCCGATGCGCCGGTGGCCGCGGCGTATGAGGTACGCGACAAGCGACTCGCCCGCGGCGAGGTCGTCGATGGCGATGAAGCGTTCACCGGCGCGCGGCTTGTTCGGCGAGATGCGCACGAAGGGAATATTGAACTTCTCTAGAATCGCGAGAACAGCCAGATTGTCGCAGACCGGCGGCGTCAACAGCGCGCCGTCGAGCCGGGTTTCGGTCAGGAACCTTACGGTCTGCGCCTCCATCTCGCGCCCGCGCAGCACTTCGACCTGCAGGTGATAGCCGCTTTCACGGCAATGGGTCAGCGCGCCGTGGAGAACGTCGGACGGATAGTCGCCCTGCGGATTCTCATAAAGCAAGCCGAGCACGAGCGACCTATCGGCGCGCAGGCCGCGGGCAAACATGTTGCGCTGATAGCCAAGCGCCTCGATCGCTTTCAGCACCTTGTCGCGCGTGCCCGGCGTCACCCGCGGCTCTCGGTTGATCACGCGCGACACCGTCTTGATGGAGACGCCCGCCGAGTTGGCCACATCGACGATGGTGGTCGGCGCCGGGGCGTTCGTTATTGACGATTTCATCCGCAGACTGACGCCCGACGCTTTCCCGCCGCTGTCGGCGGCGCGCTGTCTTTTCATATAGCGGCGGTTCTGACACCCTTGCAACGATGAAGCAGCGCCCGATCGACCCCAGGCGACCACTCAGCCGGCGCGAGATCGCCGCCTTCGGCGTCGGCGATCTCGGACTCAATTTCTACTGGCAAGGCGCCGGATATTTTCTCCTGTTCTTTTATACAGATGTCGTCGGGCTTCCGAACGTGCTCGCGGGGCTCATCATCGCGGCCGGCGCGCTTGTCGACGCCGTGACCGATCCGTTGATGGGCATGATCGCAGACCGGACTCGGTCGCGATATGGCCGCTATCGAATCTATCTCGTCGCTGGCGCTCCCGCGCTCGCCGTCGCCTTTGCAATCCTCTTTATTGCGCCGCTTGCAGCGCCGCATGAAGCGGCCGCCATTGCAGCGCTTGGTGCGCATATCATCTTCCGGCTCGCCTACACTTGCGTATCGATCCCCTATGGCTCGCTCGGCGTCAGCCTGTCGTTCGATGCGCGCGCGCGCACCAGCCTCGCCGGCTCGCGCATGTTTTTCGGCGCACTTGGCGGCCTCTTCGTCGTCTATCTGGTCGGCGCCCTGCGGTCGGGAATGGACGACCGCCACGCTTTTGCAGCGGCCGGGGCGATCGCCGGGATCCTCGGCGCCCTGCCGATCGTCGCGACGGGCCTTACTCTCGAGGAACAGACCGAGGCGGACGGCGCGGGCGAACGCTCGCCGACAGTTGTCCGACTCCTTCGCCTCGCCGCTTCAAACCTGCCCTTTGTGATCTTGATGGCGGCGATGCTGTCGATCACCGTCGCCAATATCGTCTTTGTAAAGAGCGTCCTTTATCTATTCGAGCGCATCCTCCTTGCGCCGGAAGCAGGCGCCCTCGCCATCACGTTGATGACGCTGACGCCGCTCGCCGCGCTCCCCTTCTGGACGATCGTCTTCCGCCGCATCGACAAGCGTCCGGGATTTCTGGCGGGCTCGGCGGCTCTGACGGCGAGCCTTTTCCTGCTCTTCGTCATTGGCGGGATGTCGCCGATGGGCGCGGTCGTCGCCTGCGTCCTCGTCGCAGCTTCCTTCGCCGCTTTCGCGGTCGGGTTCTGGAGCATCCTTCCCGACACGATCGATCACGGACATTTGCGATCGGGCGTGCGCCTTGAATCGAGTTTCATCGGCCTTGCGTCTGCAGTGCAGAAAATCGGCATTGCGCTCGCCGGCGTGGCGATCGGCGTAGCGCTCGACAGCGCCGGATATGAGGCCTCGGGCGCGCTTGAGGCGGACGGCGCAGAGCTTCTTCGGGCGATCTTCGCGCTGGGGCCGCTGGCGCTGACGGCGCTCGGCGCAGCAATATTCTTGCAATACCCCCTCAACGCGGAACGCCACCGCGCGATAGTGAGCGCCCTTTCCAACAGCTGAGTGCGACCTCCCCTCGCCCGGCCTTATGACGCCGCACCCGCCGGTCAAGGCGTAGGGAGGATCGCCTTGAAGCAATGGCGCACCCGAAGAGATTCGAACTCCTGACCCCCAGATTCGTAGTCTGGTGCTCTATCCAGCTGAGCTACGGGTGCGCGTCGCCGGCAGGCGGAGCGGGCCTTTAAGCCGATCGGCGCCGTGAAAGCAAGCGCGTGGGGACGGTCAGGACCTTCCAGCCTCATGAACCGCGCGGGCTATAGCCCGGGCGAGGCAATCGGCGGCGATGAGGCCGAGGCGCGTCAGGGAAAGGGGGTCGCCGGCAGGCTTTTCCCCTGTCGCCAGCGAAAAGATCACGTCGCCGTCCGTCGGCCCGTGCGCTGGGCGGATGGCACGCGCAAGGCCGTCTTGCGCCATGATGGCGAGACGGCGCGCTTCGGCCTGCGTCAGGGCCGCGTTGACGGCGATGGCGCCTATCGTCGTGTTGGCGCGCGCCGCCGCGGCGGCGAGCTTTGTGTCCGGCGGCAAATCACAAACGCCGCCGCGCACATTGTCGGGGATCGCGCCGAATTCATCGCCGAGTTCGAACGGCGCCGCCCAGAAGGCGCGCGAGCCGGGACGGCGAACCGAGCCGAAGCTGTTCACCGCGACAAGTGCGCCGACGATGAAGCCGTCATCGGTGACATAAGACGCCGAGCCGAGGCCGCCCGCTTCGGCGCCGGCGGTTGCGCCGAAACCCGCGCCGGCGCGCCCCTGTGCGACCGGCGCGTCATGCGCCGCGCGCGCGGCCTCAAGACCGAGGCGGCGATAGGGCGGATCCTCGCCCCAATTCTTGTCGCCGCCATTGGCAAGATCATAAAGAATGGCGGCCGGCACGATCGGCGATGCAGGCACGCCCTCGCGCGCCGACAGGCGGAAGCCGCGCCCCCGCGCGCCAAGAAAAGCTGCGACGCCGTCCGCCGCGCCAAGCCCGTAGGAAGACCCGCCAGCTAGCACTACCGCGTCGGCGCGATCGACGAGCGTCGAGGGATCGAGAAGGTCGGTCTCGCGCGTGCCGGGACCGCCGCCGCGCACGTCGCCGGCGACAATCGCCGGCGCATCGGGAAGGATCACCGTCACGCCGGTCTTGACCCGTCCATCGACGGCTGAGCCGACCATGACGCCCGGCACGTCCGTGATGTCGTTGCGAGGACCCCTGCCGGCCATGCTGTTGCGCTTTCCCACTCGCCCTTTCGCCGCTTTGCCATGATCGCGGAGACTTTGTAAGGCGGTTCCAGGTCTTCAAAGGAACGCCGCATGAGAAAGCCGTGGGTCATTGCAGGGATCGCGGCGTTGCTGGTCGCCGCGCCGCCGGCGCATGCCCAGACCGCCGGCGAAGCGGCGGGCGCAAACGCCCTTGTCAGCTATCGCGCGATCTTTCACCCCGTGGAGGCGGCCAACGGCATGGTCGCCGCGCAGGACAGGCTCGCCGCAGAGGTCGGGCGCGACATCCTGAAAAAGGGCGGCAACGTCGTCGACGCCGCAGTGGCGACCGGCTTTGCGCTCGCCGTCACGCACCCGCAGGCCGGCAACATCGGCGGCGGCGGCTTCATGCTGATCAAGCTGGCGGACCGCGACGAGGTGATCGCGATCGACTATCGCGAACTCGCGCCGGCGGCGGCGACGCGCGACATGTTCCTCGACGACAAGGGCGAGGTCGATAACAACCGCGCGCGCTTCAGCCACTTGTCGGCGGGCGTGCCAGGCTCGGTCATGGGCCTCACTATGGCGCTCGAGAAGTACGGAACGATGTCTCTTGGCGCGGTGATGGCGCCGGCGATCAGGCTTGCGGAGAAGGGATTTCCGGTGACTGGCGCTCTCGCCGACGCGCTCGGCGAATATTCATCGCGGTTCGAGCGCGACCCATCCTCGCTCGCCTATTTCACGAAGGGCGGCGCGCCCTATCGCAAGGGCGACACTCTTGTTCAGAAGGATCTCGCGCGCACGCTGAAGGCGATCGCGAAGGATGGCGCCAAGGGCTTTTATGAAGGGCCCGTCGCCGACCGAATCGTCGCGGAAATGGCGGCCAATGGCGGGCTCATCACGCTTGAGGACCTCAAGACCTATCGCGCGGTGGAGCGCGTGGCCGTACGCGGAACTTTCCGCGGCTATGAAATAGTCTCGATGCCGCCGCCATCGTCCGGGGGCGTTCATCTCATCGAGATGCTGAACGTGCTCGAAGGCTTCGACCTCGCCGCGATGGGCCATAACAGCGCCGATTATCTTTCGATCCTCGTCGAGACGATGCGGCGCGCCTACGCCGATCGCTCGGCTTATCTCGGCGATCCTGATTTCTTCGCCGTCCCGGTCGCCGCGCTCACCTCCCGCGATTATGCGGCGGCGCTCCACAAGAAGATCAATCCGAAGCACGCGACGAAGTCGGCCGACGTAGCGCCCGGCCTAGGCCCCATCGGCGAAAGCGAACAGACGACGCATTATTCGGTAATGGACAAGAAGGGCAACGCGGTCGCCGTCACGACGACGCTCAACTTCACCTTCGGGTCGAGTTTCAGCGTCGATGGCGCGGGCTTTCTTCTCAACAACGAGATGGACGACTTTTCAGCGAAGCCCGGATCGCCGAACGGCTACGGGCTGCTCGGCGGGGCGGCCAACGCCATCGCGCCGATGAAACGCCCGCTCTCGTCGATGACGCCGACAATCGTCGTCAAGGACGGAAAGGCGGTGTTCGCGACCGGCACGCCGGGCGGATCGACGATCATCAACATCGTCTTGCAGAACGTCCTCAATATCATCGAATTCGGCATGAACCCGATGCAGGCGAACGCCGCGCCGAAGATCCATCACCAATGGCAGCCGGACCGCATCACCGTCGAGCCGGGCATGCCGGTCGACACGATCCGCATCATGGAAGAACGCGGCTTTATCTTTTCTCGCAACGAGAAGGGCGTGCTGCAGCAGCGGCCGATGGGTCGCACCAATACCGTCATGCTTTACAAGGGAGAATTGCTCGGCGCCGCCGATCCGCGCGAGCCGGACGGCGGCGTCGGTTCGTTCTGAGGGGGCGCAGTCGGCAGGGTCAGTCGGAATGTCGCGCCGCTGGCATCAGATTTCATGAGCGTAAGCGCTCCATGATGGGCACGAGCGATCTCGAGCGCGATCGCGGCGCCAAGGCCAGACCCCCCCGGTTTGCTCGACCCTTTGAACGGCTCGAACAGAGCCTCGCGCGCTGCCTGCGGAAGCCCCGGGCCGTTGTCGGCGATGTCGATCGCGACCTCGCCGCCAGCCGCCTCCGCGCGCACGGTGACGGCGGCGCCGGAACGCGCAACCGGCTCGCCGTTCTCGCCCGGCGGAGACAGCGCCTCGACCGCGTTTTTCACGAGGTTGAAGAGTGCGCGATAGAGCTGCGTCGCGTCGGCGCTCACCACGAGCCCTTCGGGCGCCGCATTGACGAGCTCGACGCCCGGTGACAGGCAGTCGTCGAAGACGTCGTCGATGAGCGGGCGCAGATCGACGGCTGCGACCTTCAGCGCCGAGGGGTCCATGCGCGCGTAGCTCAACGTGTCACGGCTGAGCGCAATCGCCCGGTCGAGCGCGGCGATGAGGCGCGGGCTCAATTTCCTGACGCGCGGGTCTTCACTCTTTGCCAGCCGGTCGGACATAAGCTGCGCCGAGGCGAGAATGTTTCGAAGATCGTGGCTGATCTTCGAAATGCCGGCGCCGAGCGCGGCGAGCCGGCGGCGCTCGGCGAGAAGCGCCTGCAGGCGCCGCTCCAGCGAGGCGAGGCTGCGCTCTGCGACGCCGATCTCATCATCTCGAAGACTAGGGACGAGAATCGCGCCGGCGTCCTCCGGATGCCGTTCGAACGCCATCATGTTGCGGGTCACGCGCTTGACGGGCCGCACGATCATCGCGGTCAGCGCCCAGTAGATCGCGCCTGCCGTCAGTGAAGAAATGATGAGCGACAGCCCGAGGACGTTGCGCGCGAAAATAAGAAGGTCGCGTCGCAGCGCGGCCTGCGAGACGAACATGTCGACCTCGACGCCGGGGGCGTACTTCGGCCGCCCGACGACGCGGATCGAGCGGTCCCCGGCGGAGAGCATTGTCATCCATGCAGCCGCGAACCGCATCTGCGGCATGTCGCGCTCAAGATCGACGAAGCGTGCAGGGCTTCGCTGCTCGGCGGAAAGACGCGCCCGCATCGCCGGCATGCGCGCGCCGTCGCTGTCAATGGTGACGCCGAGGATGTCGGCGGTGACGAAGAGCTTCTCCGCGGTTTCCGCGTCGATCATCTCATCCGGCGAATCGAGCGCGATGCCGACGAGATAGGCGGACTCGATCCTGTCCCTCAGCCAGCCGATGCGCCGGTCGGAAACTGACGGGACGAGGACGATCAGTTCGGCGATAAGGACAAAGACGACGGTGAGGACGAGAAGCTTCGCCGACAGCGAGCGACGCACGCGGCCCGGAAGCGTCGTCGTCATCGCAGAAGGCCTCGCTTTCCTTCAGTCGAACGCCGCCAGCAGGCGAACTAGCGCGCGCGTGCGGTCCGAAAACAGCGTCGGCGTGTAAAAGGCGCCGCCGGCGCGTTTGGAAATCTCCCCGCGCGTCGGATAAGCAGCGATATAATTGGTCATCGCCCCGATCTTCAACCGGTTGGCGATCGCGAAGGACCACAGGGCGATCAGCTCGCCCGCGCCCTTTCCGACGATGGTTGCACCGAGAATGCGGCCGTTGTTCGCCACATAGGCCTTGATGAAACCTTCCGTGTCCCGTTCGGCCTGCGCGCGGTCATTGTCCTTATTCGCCCAGCGCACGACGCGCACCGCCGGGTCGGCGGCCTTCGCCTCGCTTTCGCTGAGGCCGACGCCGGCGATCTCCGGGTCGCAATAGGTGGCGCGCGGACAGAGCGCATCGCGGCGCCTCGCCGGCGTCTTGAAGAGGATGTTGCGGACAAGCGTCGAGGCGTGATCGCCGGCGAGATGGGTGAATTGCAGGCCGCCGGCGGCGTCGCCCGCAGCATAGATGCGCTTGTTCGTAGTCCGCAGGCGCGCATCAAGGACAAGCCTGCCGCCGTCGCGCGCAACGCCCGCCTTTTCAAGGCCGAGGCCGTCGAGATTGGCGCGCCGGCCTGCGGCGACCATAAGGTGCGAGCCTTCGATTGCTTCGCCGCCGTCGAGCGTCACCGTGACGCCTGACGCCCCGCCGATGACGCGCGCGATTTTCACTCTTTCGCGCAGCGTGACCCCTTCTGCGATGAGGCGCGCGCGGACGACATCGACTGCCTCGGGGTCTTCGCGGTTGAGGATCGTCATGCCGTCGACGATCGTCACCCGGGCGCCGAGACGGCGGTGGGCCTGCGCGAGTTCGGTCCCGATCGGACCGCCGCCGATGACGATGAGATGAGCGGGCAGAACGCGATTGGCGAAGATGGTCTCGTTAGTGAAGTGCGCCGTCTCGGCGAGCCCTGGAATCGGCGGCGCCGACGGCGAGGACCCTGTCGCTATAATAAAGTGCTTCGCCTCAATGACATGGCCGCCGGCGCTGACGGTTCGCGGTCCGGTGAACTCGGCGCGCGCGCGAACGACCCTGACGCCCAAGCCTTGGAAACGCTCGACGCTGTCATGGGGCGCGATCGCGGCGATGACGCTCTGGACGTGATCCATGACGGCGGCGAAATCGACATCGGGCTCGCTGGCGCGAACGCCGAAGCCGTTCGCCTCGCGGATCGCCGCGGCATGGGCGGCGGCTGCGATGAAGGCTTTTGACGGCACGCAGCCGTAATTGAGGCAGTCCCCCCCCATTTCGCCCTTTTCAACGAGCACGACTTTGCGGCCGAGCTGCGCAGCGCCCGCGGCGACCGAAAGTCCTGCCGAGCCGGCGCCGATGACGCAGAGGTCGGCTGCGACCGTCTCAGTCATGGCGCGGGGCTCCCGAAGCTGAAGTCTTCCCGAAGCGCTTGAGGATGACGGGCAGCAGCGCGAGCGCGGCAAGTCCGACCATCGGCAGCAGCGTCGTCGGTTTCGTCAGGATGCCGGCGAGCGACACGTTCTCGCCGGCGTCAAAGGCGGCGCCGGCGGCGTTGCCAATGCTCGCATAAACGAACGAGCCCGGAATGATGCCGAAGAAAGTGCCGACGACGTAGTTGCGCAACGACACGCCAAGCGCGCCGGCGCCGATATTGACGGCCCAGAACGGAAACACCGGCGCAAGGCGCAAGAGGAACATGTAGCTGAGCTCGTTCTCGCGGAAACCCTGTTCCATTTGCGCGAGGAAGCCCTTGGCGCGCCGGCGGAACGCGTCGCCCGCGGCGGTGCGGGCGGCGAGGAAGACGCCGACCGCGCCGAGCGTCGCTGCAAAGACGATCGCCGGCACGCCGGCGGCGAGGCCGAAGAGGAAGCCGCCGAAAACGGTGAGGATCGAAGCGCCCGGAAAGGAGATCGCGACCGCGGCGGCATAGACCGCCATGAAAGCGCCAAGCGCCAGGACCGGCGAGCCGGCGACCCAATCCTTCAGCGCCGCCCGGTTCTCGCGCAACACATCGAGCGAGAAATAGCGGTCGAGACCGAGAGCGAAGAAAGCTGCAAGCGCTGCGCCGATGAGGACGAGCGGCAGAAACCGGGCTAGGCCTTTGGGCGCGGCGGGGGCGTCATCGGGCATCTCTGCGTTCCTTGTGGGCAGGCAGGGCCCTAACAGGTTCGATCCGGCCCGCCCATGGCGGGGACGGCCTTGTGAGGCCGGGGCGCCGTCACGAAAGCGCGATTCTGCCTTGAAAATTCAGACGTTCAGGACGTCGCTTGACGGGCCATGGCCCCTCGTCTAAGAGCGCGCCTCCACGGGCGGTCCGGCCGCCTTTTGGGCCTTTTCCCGCGAGACCGACGATGAAGCGCACCTATCAACCGAGCAAGCTCGTCCGCAAGCGCCGCCACGGCTTCCGTGCCCGCCTTGCGACCAAGAACGGCCGCAAGGTTCTCGCGCGCCGCCGCGCCAAGGGCCGCAAAAAGCTGTCGGCCTGATTCTGTCTGGACAGCCGCGCGCCCGTCCTTTGACCGTGCTCAGGAAACGGGCCGATTTCATTACGGCGCAGGCCGGCGCGAAGGCGGGCGTGCAGACCCTACTGATGGCGCGCGCCGCCGCTCCCAGCGGGCTCCATGAAGCGCGTCTCGGCTTCACGGTCACCAAAAAGCTTGGATCGGCGGTCATCCGCAACCGTATCCGGCGGCGCCTTCGCGAAGCGGCGCGGATCGTTTTCCCCGGGATCGCGACGCCCGGCTATGATTATGTCGCCATCGCGCGGCCTGCAGCCCTCACCGCCGATTTCGCAGCGCTGCTTGACGATATGAAGCGCGCCCTTTTAAGGCTCGACGCCCACCCCAAATAACGCGGCGCCGACCCCCCGCTCGCCGCGGCGCCCGCATTTTCAAGAGAGACCGATGGATCGCAACGTCATCCTCTTCATCGTCCTGACGGCTGCCGTCCTCATCGGGTGGGACGCCCTCGTCATTGCACCGCAGCGCGAGGCCTTGCGCGCCGCGCGGCAGACCGAGGCCGTTGAAACAGCTCCGGCTGGCGGGCTTTCCGCCGACCTCGCGAACAAGGCGGCGGGACCGCAAACACTCGGCATCGACGAGGCGCTGAAGGTGTCTCCTGGCCGCGTCAGGATCGAAACGCCGAGCCTTGCAGGCTCGATCAATCTCGCTGGCGGGCGCATCGATGACATCCTATTGAAGAATTATCGCGAGACGCTCGACCCGGCGAGCGCGATGATCCGCCTGCTGTCGCCTTTCGAAACCGAGCACGGCCATTATGTCGAACAGGGCTTCGTCGCCGTGGTCGAGGGAACGGGCGGCGGCGTGCAGACCGAGGCCGTGCGCTGGTCGGCGCCCGAAGGCGCGGTTCTGACGCCGACTTCGCCGGTGACGCTGACCGCGACCGTGGGCGATCTCACTTTCACCAAGACCTATTCGGTCGATGACAAGTTCATGTTCACCGTAAAGCAGTCGGTGAGGAACGACGGCGGGGCCGCCGCGCGCGTCAGGCCCTACGGCCTCGTCGTGCAGCGCGGAATCCCGGACGGCGCCGGGAAGCAGGCGATTCTCCATGAAGGGCCGGTCGCGGTCATCGGCGACAAGCTTTACGAGAAGAAATATCCAAAGGCCGTCACTGCGACGGTCGACGTCAAGGGCGATCGCGGCTGGGTTGGGATCACCAACAAATACTGGCTCGCCGTCGCCGCGCCGCCGCAGAACGAACCGATTAGCGTCACCATGCGCAATGACGGCGGGACGGCAGCGCCCGTCTTCCGCGCCAATTACGCGCTCGCCGAACGCGTCGTCGCGCCGGGCGCAAGCGTTGAACTCACCTCCCACATCTTCGCCGGCGCCAAGGATGTCGACATCCTGCAGTCCTATGAAAAGCCGGTCGACAAGGGCGGACTCGGCATCTGGGATCTCGACCGCGCGGTCGACTGGGGCAATTTCTTTTTCCTGACGCGGCCGATTTTCTTTCTGCTCAATTATTTCGGCGGCCTCACCGGCAATTTCGGACTCGCGATCCTTCTGCTGACGCTTGTCGTCAAGGCGCTGATGTTCCCGCTCGCCAACAGCGCCTTCGACGCGATGTCGAAGATGAAGAAGCTGCAGCCGAAGATGGAGGAGCTGAAAGCGCGCGCGGGCGAAGACAAGATGAAGCTCCAGCAGGAGATGATGGAGCTTTACAAGAAAGAGAAGATCAATCCGCTCGCGGGCTGCCTGCCGATCCTCCTGCAGATGCCCATATTCTATGCTCTCTACAAGACCCTTTTCGTCACCATCGAACTGCGCCATGCGCCCTTCGTCGGCTGGCTGAAGGACCTCTCTGCGCCAGACCCGACGTCGGTCTTCAACCTTTTCGGCCTCCTGCCGTTCGATCCGACGTCGCTGCCCGTTATCGGCGCCTTCCTTGGCATCGGCGTTCTGCCGCTCCTCATGGGCGTCGCCATGTTCGTGCAGACGAAGCTCAATCCGCCGGCGACCGACCCCGTGCAGCAGCAGGTTTTGACGATGATGCCTTTCATCTTCGTCTTCCTGTTCGCGAATTTCGCTTCTGGCCTCGTCCTTTACTGGGTCTGGAGCACGGTGCTGTCGATCGCGCAGCAATGGTTCATCATGAAGAAGAACGGCGTCACGGTGGACTGGAGCAACCTGTTGCCTTTCCTGAAGCCTAAATCCGCCGCGCTCGTGAAAAAGTGACGCAGGGCGGCATCACCGACGCGCTCAACGACGACGAGATCGAGCGCGGGCGCCTTCTTTTCTCGGGCCCGTGCTCCTTCATGCTCGGCGTTGTCGCGATGGATGGGCTTCCCGCCGAAGGCCCCGCCGAGGTCGCATTCGCGGGACGGTCCAATGTTGGCAAGTCATCGCTCCTCAACGCGCTGACAGGGCGCAAGAACCTTGCGCGGGCGTCGAACACGCCCGGCCGCACGAAGGAGATCAATTATTTCGATCTCGGCGGCGCGCTGCGCCTCGTCGATCTGCCGGGCTACGGCTATGCGCGCGCAACGCGCAAGGACGCGAAGAAATGGGCGGGGGTCACACGGGAATTCCTGCGCGGGCGCCCGGCGCTGCGCCGGGTGTGTCTTCTCATCGATGCGCGTCATGGCGTGAAGGACATCGACGACGAGGTGATGAAGCTGCTCGATTCTGCGGCGGTCAATTACCAGATTGTGCTCACCAAGTCCGACAAGGAAAAGCCGACCGCCGTCGCCGCGCTCGTTGCCGGGATCGCCGATCGCGTCCGCCGCCGGCCGGCCGCCCATCCCGTCATCATCGCGACCTCGGCGGAAACGGGCGACGGTCTTGCGGCGTTGCGCGGCGAACTTTCGCGGCTCGCCGACCGGTAACGTTTCATTAACCGCGAGGCTGGCGGACTGGCCTCGACCGCAAACGACCAGGCACGCGATGGCCGACCGCCGAACGCCAGTCCCCGAGAAATCACCAGAAGATCTGGTGTCCCTCATCGGGGCGTTCCTGCAGCATCTTGGCGCCGAGCGTCGCGCAAGCCGGCATACGATCCGCAATTACGCGGCGGCGCTACGAGATTTCGAGGCTTTCGCGCGCGGCCATTTAGGCAAGGCGCCTTCGCGCGCCGATCTCGAGCGGTTCGAATTGAAGGACTTCCGGGCCTTCCTTGCAAAGCGCCGCGCAGAGGGGCTGGGGGCCGCCTCGCTGAAGGTTGAACTCTCCGCGCTGAAAAGCTTCTTCCGGTTCATCGAACGGCGCGAGGGCGTTGCAAACGACGCTATCGCGGCGATGCGCGGGCCGAAGCTGAAGCCGAAGCTGCCGCGACCGGTCGATGCGGAGAATGCAGAGAAGATCCTCAGCCTCGCCGACGCCTCGCGCGAGGCGTGGATCGGCGCGCGCGACGACGCGCTTTTCACGCTTCTCTACGGCGCCGGCCTAAGGATTTCGGAAGCGCTCTCGTTGCAGCGGGACCAGGCGCCCGTCGGCGATCGACTGCGCATTCTTGGCAAGGGCGGCAAGGAACGCATCGTTCCCGTCCTTCCGGCGGCGCGCGCTGCGATAGCCGATTATATCCGCCTTTGCCCTCATGACCCTGGCCCGGAGGCGCCGCTCTTCCTTTCGGTGCGCGGCAAACCGCTCAATCCGCGCATCGTGCAGGGCGAAATGAAACGGCGCGTGAAACTGCTTGGCCTTCCTGATAGCGCGACGCCCCACGCGCTGCGCCACGCTTTCGCGACGCAGCTTCTTGCTGCGGGCGGCGACCTCCGATCGATCCAAGAGCTTCTCGGCCACGCCTCGATCGCCGCGACACAGCGCTACACCAAGGTCGACGAGGCGGCGCTTCTCTCCGCCCACCGCGCCGCGCATCCGCGCGCACGCTAATGTTTCGGCGTTGGCGCCGTCTCGCGGCGTCGCCTGTTATAATCGGCGAGGTCGCGTCTGATTTCCGGCATCAGAATATAAAGCGCGATGATGTTTGGAATGCACATGCCGAACAGCATCGAATCGATGAAGTCGATGATCGACGACAGGGAGATCGCGGCACCGGTCGACAGCATCAGGCACAGGACCAGCTTGAACGTCACGTCGACGGCCCGCGAAGGTCCGAAAAGGTAGGCCGCCGCCTGTGCGCCATAGTAGGACCAGCTGACGAGCGTCGTGAAAGCGAATAGCATCGATGCGATTAGGAGCAGCGCCGGAAACCAGTCGAAGGCGCTTGCGAACGCCGCCGACGTGATCTCGATCCCCCGCGCCGGCGGCTGGAAGAGATAGGGTTCATAGGCGCCGGAAACGATGACGACGAGCGCGGTGATCGTGCAGACGACAATCGTATCGATGAAGGGCTCGAGCGAGGCGACGAAGCCTTCGGTCATCGGCTCCGACGTCTTCACCGCCGAATGGGCGATCGCTGAAGATCCGACGCCCGCCTCGTTCGAGTAGGTCGCGCGTCGGAACCCGTTGATGAGGGCGCCGAGAAGGCCGCCGCCCGCTGCATCGAGGCCGAACGCGTCCTGAAAGATTGTGACGAAAGCGCCCGGCACCTTGTCGAAATTGAGCCCGATGATGACGAGACCGGCCCCGAGATAAAGAACGCCCATCAGCGGCACAAGAATGCCGGAGACAAAGCCGATCCGCTTAATTCCGCCGAGTATGACGGTTGCGACAAGCCCCGCCATGATCACGCCAAAGAAAAGTGGCTCCGAAATGCCGGTGACGTTGGCAAACTGCGCGTGGCTCTGATTGACCTGGAAGACGCTGACGGAGGCGCCCATGGTCATGATCGCGAAGAAAATCGCGGCGGGCCTGCCGAGGGGCGCGAGCTTCACCCGCCGGAACGCTTCTTCAATATAGAACATCGGGCCGCCGATGACGCGACCGTCGGGCTCGATGCGACGGTATTTCACCGACAGCGCGCATTCGGCAAATTTCGAGGACATCCCGAGAAAGCCGGCGAGGATCATCCAGAAGACAGCGCCCGGTCCGCCGACCGCGATCGCGACCGGCACCGAAGCGATATTGCCTAGGCCGACGGTTCCCGATAGCGCCGAACTCAGCGCCTGGAAGTGCGATATCTCGCCGCCGCCGCCTTCGACATGGCGCCGCTCGCGGCCCGACACGAGCGCTAACGCATGACCAAACCCCGTCAGATTGACGAAGCGCAAGTAGAAGGTCAGCACTGCGGCGGCGGTGATCAACCAAAGGACGACCAGCGGAATTTTGACACCGAAAACCTCCGGCGCATAGAAAACGACGCTGCTGACGAAATTGCTGATTGGCGCGACGGCGCTGTCGATTGCTTCGGCGAACCGCGCGACGCCGTTGGCGGCCTGATTTGCGTCTGAATCGCTCACGCGCTGTTCCTTGCTGCGACGCACGCGCCCTGCAATCGCCGGTCGAGTGCGCCGTTAAGTTCTGCAATCATCGGTTTTGACCGTGCAAACTGCGCAACGCAAGCCGCAAAAAAACGATTGCGCCCGCACAGAACACCAATAAATTCCGCGCCAACGGTCGCGCGGCGCGCGGCAGGGCTGAACGGTCAAAAATATCTGACCCGTATGAATGTCGCTGGCACCTCCCCCGCCGGCGGCGTGGGGCGGCGCCGGCTTCGCGGCCGGCGCCGCTTTACCTTCGGGCGGAAACGCTGTCGCACCGCAAATTCTTTAAAGGCCGGCGAGCGCCTGCTCGAGATCGCGCCGAAGGTCGCCTGCATCCTCAACGCCGACGGAGAGCCTGACGAGCGCATCGTCGACGCCGAGCTCCTTGCGCCTCTCGGGCGGGATCGAGGCGTGGGTCATGATGCCCGGATGCTCGATGAGGCTTTCAACGCCGCCGAGCGATTCGGCGAGCGTGAAGAGCTGCACCCGCTCCAGTATCGTGCGCGCCGCCGGCAATCCGCCCTTGAGGAAAACGGTGATCATGCCGCTGAAGGCGTCCATCTGCCGCCTTGCGACGCCGTGGCCGGGATGGCTCTTGAGGCCTGGATAGGAAACGCGCGCGACAGCGGGGTGCCTTTCGAGCCATTCGGCGAGCGCGGCGGCGTTTGCGCAATGACGTTCAAGGCGCAACGCCAGCGTCTTGAGGCCGCGTAGCGCGAGGTAGGAGTCGAAAGGCCCCTGTATCGCGCCGACCGAATTCTGGAGGAATTGCAGGCGCTCGCCGAGGTCCTTGTCATTGACGACGAGGACGCCGCCGATGACGTCGGAATGGCCGGCGAGATATTTCGTCGCCGAATGCATGACGATGTCGGCGCCGAGATCGAGCGGGCGCTGGCAATAGGGTGATGCGAAGGTGTTGTCGCAGCCGATGAGAACGCCGCGCTTTTTCGCGATCGCCGCTATCGCTTCGATATCGACGATTTTCAAAAGTGGATTCGTCGGCGTTTCGATCCAGACGAGTTTTGTCTCGGGGCGGATCGCCGCCTCGAGATTGCGCGCATCGCTGAGATCGACGTAGCTGACGGCGAGTGATGCGGTTGATTTCCGGACCCGCTCGAAAAGGCGAAAGGTGCCGCCATAGACGTCATCCATGGCGACGACATGGCTGCCCGCCGGAAAAAGCTCGAGCGCTGTCGCAATCGCCGCCATGCCGGACCCGAAGGCGAAGGCGCGCTGCCCGTTCTCAAGGTCTGCGATGCAGCGTTCATAGGCGAAGCGCGTCGGGTTGTGCCCGCGCGCATAGACAAATCCCTTGTGAACGCCGGGGCTTTCCTGCGCAAAAGTCGAAGTCTGGTAGATCGGCTGCATGACCGCGCCGGTCTGCGGATCGGGGGCCTGGCCTGCATGAATGGCGCGGCTCGAAAAGGCGAGACGGTTGGTGCTATCGACCATGGCGCAATCCGGAAAAAATCCCGGAATGCGCTAGCAGCTTCCGCTTTGGGCGGGAAGTCAGGCCTGCTTCATGGCGATCTTGCGGGTCCGCGATACGGCGTCGGCGGGCTTTGGCAGGCTGAGCTTCAGGACGCCGTTCCGGAACATCGCCTCGACCCCGTCGGCCTCGACGGCGCAGGGGATCTCGATCGATCGCGCGAATGACCCGAATGATCGCTCGAAAACGCGGTAATCGCCGTCCTTTTTCTCCTCGCGCTCGGCGCGCTTCTCACCGCGGATCGTCAGCAAGTTGTCCGACAATTCCACGTCGATGTCCTTCTCGTCGACCCCGGGAAGTTCGGCTTCGACCTCAAAGGACGAGTCGGTCTCGCGGATGTTGATCCGCGGCGCCCTGAATTCCTGGAAGTCCGGCGCAAAGCGCGACGACAGGCCGAAGTTCGAAAACGCGTCGTCGAACAGTCGGTTCACTTCGTGCTGCAACCGCAAGAACGGATCGGGCGCGGACAACGCGGCGGGCGCGGTATCGGCCTTTTTGCGATTGAAAATCGCTAATGGTCTGATCATGACGGGCGCCTCCATGGTTGGTTCATGAATTGCGCCGGCGGGAAGAACCGAAGGGCGAACCCGCCGGCGATGGAGATTTGGGACGACGCCGTTCAATTTCAAGAGCGACCGCGAGGCGCGCTGCGATCCGTCAGAACTTTACGCTGAGTTCGAGCGTCACCAGCGCGGGCTGCGGGGCGCCTTCATAAACGCGGCCCATCGCGCGTTCATGCCGGAGCCCTTCCACGTCGCCGTTGAGGCGCGCCCGCGCGCGCCGGCCATAGGCGTTGACGGTCACCAGCCGCTCATCAACGACGAAAGCCGCAATCGTGCGGCCCGGCCGCGCCAGCCCCGCTTGCGAAGGCGCGAGGGCGCCCGTGAGCGAGGGCGCAGCCTGCCTGTCTTCAAAGGCGCCGGCGGTTGCGCCGCAGGCAAGACTGGCGCAGGCCGCAATCAAGAGGGTCCGCATGGCGCTCTCTCCTCGTCATGCTCTGCGGAGAAGTCTCGGCGATGTCCGTCGCCGAACCATTACGGAGCGCTCGCGCATTTGCCGAAAACATCCGGCTGGATCGGCGCTAAATTTTCGCCGGATTTGACGGAAATTTTCGGCCGAGCCAGTCCAGCATGACCTCGTTGAGCGCCGCCGGCTGCTCCCACATCACCCAGTGACCGCAATCGGCGATGATCGCCTTTTCAAGATCGGGAACGATCGCCTCCATGCCGTCGGCGCCGTCCGGCGGCAGAAACACGTCGTTCGCCGCGCCGACCCATAGCGACGGCTTTTTGATCATCGGATCAACCGTTCGCATGATCTCGTAATTTCGGTCGATGTTGCGATAGAGATTGACGCCGCCATGAAAGCCTGAGCGCTTGTATGCGTCGACATAGACCCGAAGATCCTCATCGCCGATGATCGTGGAGGCCTTGTCCGGCGCGGGGCCATGGCGAAATCTGCCCGGAAGATCGAGAAGACGGGGCCCCAGCTTTTCAATGTCGGACTTTGTCGGCGGGCGGCGGAACATCAGCCGGAAAAAGCGTTCGATGTCGCTTGCGAAAAGCGCCTCGACTTCGCCTTCCTCCTGAAACTGGATGAAATAGTGCGTCTTGCCGACGCGCTTCTCGATGATCGCCAGCGGCGGGGCCGGCGGCGGCGCACGGTGCGGCGTGCACACGCCGATCACGCCGGCGACTCGGGCTCCGTGGAGCTGCGCCATCGGCCAGACCAGCGCGCCGCCCCAATCATGCCCGCAGAAGACCGCCTCGGCGACGCCGAGCGCGTCGAGAAGGCGCGCAAGATCGTCCGTCATATGACGAATGTCGTAGAGCGCCTTGTCGAGCGGCGCGCTCGAGGCGCCGAAGCCCTTGAGGTCGGGCGCGATGACGCGCCAGCCGGCGCGCACGAGCGTCCCGATCTGGTTCTTCCACGAATAGGCGATCTCCGGCCAGCCATGGACGAGCACGATCGCTGGACCATCGCCTGCCTCGTGGACAGAGAGCGTCGCCGATCCGATGTCGACGGCGCGCGGCTGGGGAAAGTCTTTCATGAAAGGAAGCTTGCGCACTCTTGCGTGAAAAGCGCAAGCGGCGGGCGCAGCGCGCTTGCCAAAAGCGGCGCCTTTGTTAGAGCGTTGCGCATGACCGCTCCGCCCGCCTTTACCGACAGCGTGCCGGCAGGCTGGACGCTGCAGACGCACCTCGACACCTTCAGCGGCCACGCAGGCCCGTTTTATTTCCGCGAGGGAGACGATCCGGGCGTCGGCTTCGTATCGGAGCCGCGTCACGCCAATGTCGGCGGCATGATCCATGGCGGCGCGCTTTTGACGCTCGCCGACATGGCGCTGTGGGACATCTGCCGGCGCGCGAGCGGTCCGTTCAAGGCTGTGACATTGACTCTCAACGCGGAATTCATCGCGCCGGGGCCGGTCGGACGGTTTATTCACGCCTCGGGCCTCGCCCTGAGGATCGGCAAGTCGGTCATGTTCGCGCGCGGCGACGTACGCTGTGGCGAGACTCTGCTGCTCAGCTTCTCCGGCTCTCTCAAGCGGCTCGATTGACGCCCGCCTTCGCAGCGGCGTGACTGCGGCGCACCGCATCGACGCTTGAGAGCGCGAGCGCCGACCAGATGAGCCCGAAACAGACCGTATGCGCCGGCGTGAACGGTTCGCCGTAATAGAGCCCGAGCAGGAATTGGCCAGTCGGCCCGATATATTGCAGGAAGCCGATCGTCGTCAGTGACAGCCTGCGCGCAGCGAGCGCAAAAAGAACAAGCGGCCCGACGGTCATCGGCCCCGCGGCGATGAGGAGCGCATCAAGGCCCGCCCCGTGCCACCCGAATTCGAGGCCGCCCGTCTGCGCCAGAAAAACAAGCGTCGCGACAGCGAAGGGCGCCAGCAGCAGCGTTTCGATGAACAGCCCCGGCATCGCGCCGACCGGCGTCGTCTTGCGCACGAAGCCATAGGCGGTGAAAGAGCCCGCAAGGATGAAAGACGGCCATGGAAATACGCCGGCGCCGACGATCAGCGCCAAAACGCCGAGCGCGGCGAGCGCGACGGCGACAATTTGCAGCGCGCTGAGCCGTTCCTTCAGCACGAAGACGCCGGCGGCGACGAACAGCAGCGGATTGATGTAATAGCCAAGGCTCGCCTGCAGTACGCGGTCGTTGGCGACCGCCCATACATAAACGAGCCAGTTCGCCGAAATGAGCACGGCTGACAAAGCGAGCAGCAAAACGATCCGCGGCGCGGCAAGCGCCTTCAGCGTCTCACCCCATTGCCGGCGAAAGGCGAGGATGAGGGCGCCGAACGGAACAGACCACGCGATGCGGTGCGCGACGATTTCAACCGCGCCGGCGGGGTCGAGCTCCCTGAGGTAGATCGGAAAAAGGCCCCAAATCGCGTAGGCCGCTACGCCGCAGGCGAGCCCTAGTCGGCGTTCCGCCGCTCTCGCGGGCGCATTCGCTGTCGTCACTGACTGATGCCCGCCTCGCGCATCTTCGCGGCGAGCCGCGCATAGCCGCTCGCCTCGCCGGCGGCGCGATAGCGCGCGATGATGATGACGCGCCCGTCGGGCTTCTTCTCGCCCTTCATCGACTCATATTTGTAGGCAAATTCAAGAAACGGCTTTGGCGCGCGGTAGAATTTCGTGTTCTTGTTGAGTTTTTCGATCTCCTGATCGAGCGCCGTGCGCACGATGAACTCGATCGGCAGGTATTTCGAAACGCCAGTGCGATTGTCGATCGAAAAGGCGCCCAGCTTTGCCTGCAGCTTTCCGTCCTCGACATAAGGGATGAGCGTCACGTCGACCCGGCCGGTTTCACGCGCGAGCCGGGTGGGCGACGCCTTGCCGTCGACGCCGCAAGTCCAATACTCGATTTCGAGATCGAGCGCGAAGCGGATCGCCCCTTGCGGGAAATCGATGAGCGGCTCGCCCGCGTTCCAGCGCTCGCCGCAATCGGCCTGCCGCGTCGTGATCCAGTTCTTGAGGTCCAGCTCTGTCTGTTTGACAAATGCCGTCACGTCGGTGACGAGCGCAACGCGCAGGATCTTTTTCTGCGCTGCATTCAAGTCGGCGTGCAGCGCGATATCGGCGATGACGGGGCGCCCGGCGAGATTGACCGGAGTCGGCCCTTCGTAAATGACCTCGTGCCCGATCCAGGGCTGGGCAAGCGCTGCGCCGCAAAGCGCGAGCATCGCCGCGAGCGCCGACAAAACCCGTTTCATCGCCCCCTCCGGCGCCGACATGGCCTTCACGCGGCCTTCTTAATGAGGCCGCGGTTGATGAGCGTTTCGGCGATCTGGACGGCGTTGAGTGCCGCGCCCTTTCTGAGATTGTCCGAGACGCACCAGAAGGCAAGGCCGTTATCGACTGTAGGGTCGACGCGGATGCGGCTGACATAGGTTGCGAAATCGCCGACGCATTCGACCGGCGTGACGTAACCGCCGTCCTCGCGCTTGTCGACGACGAGAACGCCCGGCGCCTCGCGCAGGATCTCGCGCGCTTCGTCGTCGGAGATCGGCCTTTCGAACTCCACGTTGACGGCTTCGGAATGACCGACGAACACCGGCACGCGCACGCAGGTCGCCGTCAACTTGATCTTCGGGTCGAGAATTTTCTTCGTCTCGACCGTCATCTTCCATTCTTCCTTCGTGTAGCCGTCCTCCATGAAGGCGTCGATGTGGGGGATGACGTTGAAGGCGATCTGCTTGGTGAACACCGACGGCGACGGGCTGTCGTTGACGTAGATGCCCTTCGTCTGCGTGAAGAGCTCGTCCATCGCCGCCTTGCCCTTGCCCGACGTCGACTGATAGGTCGCGACGACGACCCGCCTCACCGTCGCCGCGTCGTGCAGCGGCTTCAGCGCGACGACGAGCTGCGCAGTCGAGCAGTTCGGGTTGGCGATGATATTCTTCTTCGAAAAGCCGCGCACCGCGTCCGCATTCACCTCCGGCACGATCAGCGGCACGTCGGGGTCCATGCGGAAGTGCGAGGAATTGTCGATGACGACGCAGCCCGCGCGCGCCGCTTTCGGCGCCCATTCCTTCGACACCGCGCCGCCCGCCGCAAAGAGCGCGATGTCGGCTTTCGAGAAGTCAAACGTCTCGAGGTCGCGGCATTTGAGCGTCTTGTCGCCGAAAGACACTTCGCGCCCGATAGACTGTCTCGAGGCGATCGCAAAAGCCTCATTCACGGGAAAAAGACGCTCATCGAGAATGGCGAGCATTTCCTGGCCGACATTGCCCGTGGCGCCGACGACCGCGACATTATAAGCCATGAAATTCCCTTGCTCCGTTATGGGGCCGGATTGACGCGCCGGCGCGCGCGAAGTCAAGCGGCCCGCCGCAGCGAAAGGGCCGAGAATTGCTGCACCAGCCTTCAGCGACGCTCCGCGGCGAGGTCGAGCCGCTCAACCGAGAGCCCCTGCGCGGCGAGCCGCGCGGCGACGCCGTCCTCGCCGACGACGAGCGCCGCCGGCAGGCAGACGAAAGCTGGGTCAGGCGCAATGAGGAGCGCGGCCACCCGCTCGGCGAGAACGCCGGCGCGTTCCGCAATCAGGCGCTCATAGGCTCCTGGCGCGGCGGCTTTCAACGGCGCGCGCGACGCGGCGAGCGCCTCGGCGTCGCCTTCGCGCCAGTGCGCGAACTCGGCTCCGGCTTCGGCGTCCTGGCGCGGCCAGTCGGCGAGCAGAAAATCGAGGAGCTCCTTCTGGTCGGCCTCGGGCATTTCCGTCAGCACACGGAGGGCGCCGCCGACGGAGTCGAGAAACTGAACCGGCCGCTGGCGCCCGATCGCCTCCTGGAGGACGCCTGCCTCGACGCCCGCCGCCGGATCTGCCCCGCGCTTGCGGTCAAGTTCGGCGGAAAGAACAACGAACGCCGCCCAGGGTTTCAGCGTTTCGAAGGACTGAGGCTCGGCGCCGAGCGCGGCGGCGACGGCGGCGAGCTCCGCCGCGCCGGCTTCTCCCAGCGCCCCGGGCAGCGACTTGCCCTTTGGCAGTCGCCCGTCACGCTGGAAAATCTCGTTGGCTTCGGCCTGCGCCCGGCGGTCGGCAGACGGCGCCTCGAACACGATTGTCTCCGAGCGGTCAATCGCAACGGCGACCGCGCGCGAGCGCCAAGCCTCGCCCGCCGGGAGGAACGGCGCGGCCGCGAAGAGGTACAGCTCGCTGTCGGCGTCGCTGATCTTCCAAAGCGCCGGCGCGGGCGCCGGCTGCGCCTTGTCATTCGCCAACGTGGGCAGGCCCATGAGCGCCGAGGCGACGACAATCGCCACTCCCGCCAGCCGTCGTATCGCCGATAACCTCATCGCGGCCCTCCCGCTTTGGAAATCCCAACCTGGTTATCCCTCGCCCGCCAATATGGCCGCATCACGGCCGGGCCGGAAGCACGCGCTTGGCTCCCGCGATCCGCGATTGCCGCGCCCGGCAGGCTGGGCTAGACGAGCCGCGGCCCGCACCCGTAGCTCAGCTGGATAGAGCGTTGCCCTCCGAAGGCAGAGGCCAGAGGTTCGAATCCTCTCGGGTGCGCCATTCCCGTATAAAACTGCGAACCGGTCCCGAGGCTGCGGCGACATGCGCCAAGTTCTCGGATGAGACGGCTTCGGCGAAGGCGTCTTTCGGTCCTGAGATCACGATCTCGGTCTTGCCGACGACGATCTCCGAGACGAAGGCGCGAATGTAACGCTTTTTGAGATCGGGCGGCGCATCCTCGAGGAAACGTTTGAGCCGTGTCGCGGCGATCTTCGCCTGGTCGATGGTGATTGGCTTCAGCGCTTCTTTGACCTGGCGTTCCTGGGCGTCGATCAGGCGCTGGAGGTCGGCGCGTTCGGTCTCTGCTTCTTCAATCTTCTCCTTGAAGAGGTCGCTGTCTTTGACCGTGCCGTCTGCGACAGCGTCGAGCAGATTGCGGATGCGCTTGTTGACCTGCGAGAGCTGGCCGCGAAGCTGATTGAGCGCGTGGGTGGAATCGCCGCGCTTTTCCTCCCGCTTCTTCGCTACGGCGGCGACTATCGCCTGGGTACGCTCGGGCGTCAGCAGGCTGGCGGTCAGCGCATTCAACGTCAGCTCATCGAGCGTAGCTTCGGGGATGGCGATGGCGAGGTCGCCTTCGCAGGCGCCAGTCAAATGCTTGCCGGCGCATTTATAATAGCGATAGGCCCCGCCTTTCCCGGTGGTCATCATCAACGGTTTGCGGCAGCCTTCGCAGACGGCGAGGCCCGTTAAGAGGACATTGCTGGACGAAAGCCGCGGCGGCGTCTTCGACGGACGCCGGTCGCTGAGGAGCATCTGGACTCGCTGGAACGCCTCCTCGGCGAGAATCGGTGGAACCGGAACCTTGATCCACTCTTCACGCGGACGGGCCTCGCCGGTTCTGGAATTGCGCCGGTTGAACCATGCGCAGCCGATATAGGTCTCATCCGTCAGGATTGAATGGACGCGGCTCGTGTAGAACAGCTTCCCGGTCGGCGTTCTGTGTCCACTCGTGTTCAGCCATTTGGCGATTGCCATGACCCCGAGTGGGCCGCTTCTGCCGTCGCCTTCCAGGAACAGCTTGAAGATGAGCTTGACTGTCTCGGCGTCCTTTGGGTCGATCGCGAGCTTTTTCTTGATCTTGTCGCCGCGCCTGTCGGCGGCGGCCGCCTTGTAACCGAACGGCGCCCGGGCCCCGTTCCAATATCCCTGCCGGGCGTTCTCCTGCATGCCGCGACTGACATGCTTGGCGTCTTCCTTGCTCCGCATTTCGTCGGTAAGCGCGATAATCCGCCGTGTGAGTTCGCCGCCCGGTCCGTCGCTCATTTCTTGAGTGATCGAGGCTACTGCGACGCCTTGCTTCTCCAGTCGGCGCCGGTAGAGCTCGAACTGGACCTCATCCCGAAAGAAGCGCGAGAAGCTGTGGACGAGGATGACGTCAATCGTCTTTGGCCTTGCGCAAGCGGCGTCGATCATCCGCTGGAACTCCGGGCGGCGTTCGTCGGTTCCACTGGCCCCGCGCTCTTCATATACGGCGACCACGTCGAACCCGCGTGCTTCTGCATAGTCCTGCATGCGCCGGAATTGGTCCGGGATGGAGATTTTCTGTTCCGCCTGCCGGGGTGTCGAGACCCGGGCGTAAAGGGCGCAGCGCGTCATGGCCTCTTCTCCCCCGGGCTCGGGCCCTTGTTGTCATTGGCGAGATCGATCGCCAAGGTCAGTTCATCGATATTGGAGATCAACACGTCGAAGATTTCCACCTCGGCGACGCATAAGGGAGGCGCCTCGAGCCCTTCACAGCGGACCAGCGGCGCTTTTGGCTCATCATTGGCGGGGGGCGGGACCCGGTAGCGCGGCATGGGCGGACCTCTCCATTCGAAATCGAATGACGAGGCAAATCGCGATGAGGAGGGTTTTCCTTGGTCGCCGCCGACAATAGCTAAGTCAACGGCGTCGCGGGCCTTCGGACGACCCGCCTTAGCCAGGCTCTCCAGATACCCTTCGGATACTCTGCGGATACCATCAAGGTACCTTCAGGCACCCTTCATGATACCCTTTGAGGTACACTTCGAAAAATTCTCAATCTCGAAGCGCTCTGCGCTTTCTCGTGCCGCTGTTGCCATGGCGCAACGATCACGAGGCGAAGCGAGCAAAGTAAATTTAGTTCGCGATTGACTGCTTGGCGGCACGTCTGCGGCAAGCCAAACAGCCTAGAAGGTCTGCACATTTGGCCTGTCTTCGATTTTCTGGACAGGTGACCGAACTGAGGTCATCTGTTCCTCGACGGCAATCCGACTGGGAAAGCCTAAGGCCGAGTGTTGGCACATCGGCGCGCAACAGCGCTTGATCTGATTGTACCCTTCGCCTCGGCGCTATCGCGTGAAGCATCCCTGAGTCTTCAACCACGCCGGGACGGATTTTTCGAGGTCTTTAACGACAGCGGGCCAGATGCAAGTAGGAGCGAACTTGGTGATTTTCCCGCGATTCATCCTGAATGAGGAAGGCGAAAGAAGGGCACCCACCTTTTTCAAGCGAGATTCAAGCCGACGCGACACCCATGCGCAACCTCCCTTCGAACGGATAGCGTCAATAATGCGGTCGCCCACGGGCGACCGCCTTTCTTTCGATGCTCATGCAGCGGCTCGAGCCATGTTCACCGGGACAACGATAGTCGCCGTCGTACCAAAGCCTTCCGCGCTCTCAAGGCGCAGGACGCCGCCCATCAGCCGCAGCAGCCGGCGGCAGATCGACAGTCCGATGCCGAGACCGCCATCGAGCGTCCGGCTCGGATGCGGCTCCCATGCGTCTGACGACATCAGGGCGGCGATCTTTGCCGCCGACATGCCCACGCCCGCGTCCGAAACCTTGATCTCTACAGCCCCCCCGTCGACCTTCGCCGCGACCACGATCGCGCCGCCATCCGAATAGGTGACGGCGTTCTTGACGACGTTGATTAAGACCTGTCGAAGCCGAAGCCGGTCAGCCGTCACGATCGCGCGCGCCGACGCATCCACCGCCGCGGCTATCATAATCCCCTTGTGATGCGCATAAGGCGCGAACAAGTCGACGGTCTCTTTGATCAGCTGATGAAGCTCGAAAGGCTCGGTCTGAAGCCGGGCCGCGCCTTCGTCGAGTCGCACGAATTCGGAGAGATTGTTGAGGAAATCCTCCAGCACGAGGCTCGCCGCACGCATCTTGCCGGCGGCGTCGCGCGTTGGCGCACTCACTGACTGTGTCATCAGATGCTCGGCATAGCCCGTAATCGACCGCAGGGGTGATTTCATCTCATGGCTGACGATCGACAGAATCCGACGGTTGATGGTCGCTTGCTCCTGGGCCGCCGCCACGGCGGCCCGCAGGTCCCGTTCATACCGAAAGCTCGTCACTGCGAACCGAATCGCGCGATCGACGAGCTCGCGCGTCATCGCCATCTTGTCGATGTAATCATAGGCCCCGGCGAGCAGCGCCTGACGATCGAGATCACCGTCGCTCATGCCGGTCAAAATTACGAAGGGCAGGCTCGCTTCCCGGCCGCCCATTGAGTTCACGAATTCGAGGCCGCTCGCGCCGCCTGGCATGCGATAATCGACGAGTGCGGCGTCGAATTCCCCTTGGCCGAGGGCATGACGCGCCGTCTCAAAATCCGGCACATGCCGTAGCCAGTAGCCCGGCGCACGCACCGTTTCCAAATGACGCTCGAGTATCCTGAAATCGACCGGATCGTCGTCGATCATCAAGACTTTGAGGGGTTCGCCGGGCATCGGCGCATCATCCTCTTTTCCGAAGTCTTTACGATCAAGCGCTTATCTAAAGATTGAGTGAAATTTTCCGAACCGCCCCTACGGCTGGGAGCAGCCAAATGTCACGCCCGACAATCCGCCTTCTCTGTGTTGATGACGATCCGCTGGCGCTCGACCAGCTCAAGGCCATTATCGACACCCTGCGCCCGCCAGTCGAACGCAGCTATTTTGGCTCGCCGCGGCAAGCGATCGCCGCCCATCGCGCTGCGCCTTATGACATCGTGCTATCCGACCTAAAGCTCGGGGCCACAACCGGTCTGAAAATGATCGAGACCATGAAATCCTTCGCGCCCAGCGCGATCTACATGCTCCTGTCCGGCGAGGCCGATCTCGATTCGGCGCTTGAGGCGATGAATGAAACCCACGCCTTCCGATTTTTCACCAAGCCGGCGCGCGGCGCAACGCTCGGGCCTGGGCTCGAAGATGCGATCGCCGAAACAGTCCGTCGCCGCCATGTCGCCCTCTCGGGAACCGCGGTCGGCGCCTTCGACGGCGTGCCGACCGCGCTGCTCAGCGTCGACCGCGACGGGCGCGTCCTTTACGCAAACGATCCGGCGCGCCGTATCCTTCTGGAACATCGCGCCTTTGATCATCGCGATCCGGGGCGCCTAAAGCCCATCGATCCAAAAGCCGCCGCCCGCCTCCTCGATTTCCTACGCGCGGCGGAAGACCGCCCTGTCTCCCCCGACCAGGCGGCGATCCTGCGCATCGACGGGCGCGACGACGCGCCCGCCGTCACCGTCACCGCCGTCGCGGCGACCGGCGCCGATCAAGGCCGTCTCATTCATCTAATCTTGTCCGATCCCGCGCGCCGCGCCGTCGCGCAGCCCGGCCAGCTCGGCGTCGCGCTCGGCCTCACGCCGAGCGAGGCGCGCATCGTCTATGGGCTCATCGAAAGCGGCAGCGTCGAGGAAGCCGCTCGCGGCGCCGGAGTCTCCTTGAGCACAGCGCGAACTTACCTCAAGAATGTCTATCATAAGACTGGCGTCTCGAAGCAGGCTGAACTGGTGCGTCTTGCGCTTTTCTCCGCGGCCTAAACGTCCGCTTCACGCCGCCCGGCGCAGGCGCATGCGAACATGTGCGCCGCCCGATGCGCTCTCCTCCATCCAGATCACACCGCCGAGCCGGTCAAGCGACTTCTTGCAAAGAGCAAGCCCGATCCCGGCGCCGTCATAGGCCTCGTGCGAATGCAGCCGCGTCAGAGGCTCAAAGATCTGCGCGCGATGCGCCGGCGGCACGCCGATGCCGTTGTCAGCCACGCCGAGAATCGTATCCTCGCCCGCAGCGGCCGCCGTGAATGCGATTTCAACCCCGCCCGCCGGCCGCGCGAATTTCAGCGCGTTGCTGATCAGATTCTGGAACACTTGGACGAGCAGGTCGCGGTCGGCCAGAACTGGCGGCAAAGGCTCATACGCGAACCGCACAGCGCGGTCCGGCGGTACAAGCACCTGGTCGAGCGCCGCCTTGATACAAGCCTCGGGGTCGATCGGCGCTAGCGCCGGCGCGCCAGCGCCAATCCGCGCCAGCGCCAAGAAACCCCCGATTAGCGTCTCCATCCGGCGCGCGGCGGCACCGATGACGTCAAGATCGCGCCGCGCCGCGTCCGTCAGCGCGCCGCCGAAATCACGCGCAAGAAAATCGCTGAAGAAGAGGATTTTTCGCAAGGGCTCGCGCAGATCGTGGGAAGCCGCGCGCGCGAATTGCTCGAGCTCTTCATTCGACCGCCGCAACTCCTCCTTCGCCATCATCGTCTGGGTGATGTCGATCACCGCGCCGGCCATGCGTAAGGGCACGCCAGCGGCGTCGCGGTGCGCCTTCCCGGTGGCTTCCAGCCAACGCTCGGCGCCGTCGGGCATGGTGATGCGAAACACCGGATTGAACTTGGCGTCCGCTTCTAGATGCGCCTTGAGCGCTGCACGGACCCGCGCGGCCTCCGCTGCCGGAACGGCGGAACGCCACGTGTCAAATCCCCGATCGGCGCGGTCGTTGGGCCGGCCGATCATTGCGAACCATTGGGGCGAGCACCAAGTTTCGCCGGTCACGATATTCCAGTCCCAAAGGCCGATACGACCTGCCTCGACGGCGATCGCCAGCCGGTCTTCGCTCGCCCGAAGCGCCGCTGCGGCTTCTTTGAGCGTCTCGTTCGCGCGCCGAACCTCGTCGTTCTTGCGCGCAAGGTCCGCTTCCGAGGCGGCGCGCCACGTCAATTCGTCCTGCAGAAGGGCGTTTGCCGCTTCCAGCGTGCCGATCGCCGGCGCAGTCGCAAACTCGACGACGACGCGCCGAAGCTGATCCGCGGCCGTGACAAGGAGTGCGCCCACAAGTACCGCGGCGGTCGCCTGGAGGAGGGGCGCCCAACCCAGCAGGGCGACGATCGCCGCCGCAGCGGCCGTCAGCAAGAAATGAAGCGCGCCCTTCGCAAGTAGCTGCCGTCGGTCGGTATCTGCGGCACGCGGCGCGGCGTCGCCAAGGAGGGCCATCATCGCTAGAGCGACAGCGGCAAGGCTCGCCGCAGCGCCAAGCGCCGCGATCGACATCGCGCTTTCTCCCGCGATGAGCGGCATCAACAACAATTCCCCGCTCGCCGTTGCAGCCTCCTCCTGCCGCCAACCAGTTAATTTTTTGTCAACGTGCGTGGCATCTCCCGACGCGAGCCGGCGCCTGATCTCCCCCTGTGCGGGTCGAAGAAATGGCAGGTCTTAACGCGCCGCCGTCGGGCCTAGGTGCCCTCAATTGGGGGCTTCGCGGTGGTCCCGGTAACCCTAACATCGGCGAGGAATCGAAAGTAGGTTGCATGAACCAATTCATCTTTTCCGGACAATTCGCCGACGGCGCCGGCCTCGCCGTGCTTGCCGCCACTACCGCGGCCTGGTCTGGCGCAATGTCTTCCTCGACGCTTGCTCGCGCTGCAACACTTGCGGGGCCGCGCCGCGCCGTCTGGACGCTCGCCGGCGCCGCAGTCGCAGCGAACGGTCTATGGGCGAATTATTATCTCTGCGCGCTGGCGGTTCGCGCCGATTTACCGGTGGCGATCGTCGCCGCCGACACCGTAATCGCTGCGGTCAGCGTTCATCTCGCCTGCGCATATTCGTTTCTGATGATCGTCTATCGACGCACCCGCGGCGCCGCGCTCCTCGGCGCCGCTGTGCTCGGCGCTAACGTACTCGTGATGCAATATGTCGGCCTACGGAGCTTCAATCTCGATCCTGAGCGCCTCTTTGATCTCGGCGCTGTCGGGCCGAGTGCGGCACTGCTCGCCGCCGTGTTCGTCGCCTCAGCGCTCGCATATCGGCCCGGTGTTCCTCCGGTGAGACGTTACGCCAGTGTCGTCGCCGCCGGCGGTCTTGTGACGGTACTCAATCTCCTCATTCTTGCGGCAAGCCCGCTCGCCGCCATTACGCCAGAGTCGGACATGTCTTCCGGCTCGCTTAAATCCGTTGTCTTCATTGTCACCTGCCTGTTGATCGCCGGGATCGCCGCCGCATACGCAACAGACAAGCTGCTTGCCGAACGTGAGCGCCATGTGCGCGTGCGAGACAACGCGATCGCCCGCCTGCAGGAAAGCGAGCGCGCCGCCAGGGCCGCCAACGCCGCTAAATCGGCGTTCGTCGCCGACATCAGCCATGAAATCCGCACCCCGCTCACAGCTGTGCTCGGCATGCTCGACCTTCTCGACGCTCCTAGTTTCACCCTTGATCAGCGCCGTCAGCTCGGGGTCGCTAAGACCGCCGCCGAAGGACTCGTGACCCTAGCCAACGACCTCGTCGATCTCGCCAATCTCGAAGAAGGCAGGTTAACCACCACGATCGCGCCCTGCGATGTCGCGGACCTTGCCCGCTCCGTACTTGACCAGATGACACCCTCGCTCGCAGGACGCGACGTGGTGTTTGGTCTTGAGGTCGAGGACGGTTTTCCTGCAGCAATCTTCACAGACGGTGCGCGCCTGCGCCAAATTCTCGTCAATCTTGTCGGCGACGCGGTCAAATATGCGGATAGCGGCGCGATCACCGTTGTGCTCGGGGGGCGCCCCTCAGGCGCTGGCGTAGTTGAACTGTCTGTCGTGGTGGCAGACACCGGTGTCAGCATGCCGGCCAGCGCGATCGACGGGCTCTTTGACCGGCTTTCACAAACAAGTTCAGACACGGCGCCGCGCCGCGCCAGCCTAGGTCTTGCCATTTCGCAAAAGCTCGCCGCCGCGCTCGGCGGCGTGCTTGTCGCTGATAGCATACCGGCAGTTGGCAGTCGCTTCGGCTTGACTATCCCTGTGGAGCTTGCGGCCGTCCCCCCCCTGAATAGCGCCGCTTCATCAGCAGCAAGCCCGAAGCCAGACGCCACAAACTCTCTTCATTTGCTGATCATCGGTGATCAGGAGCCGAACCGATTTTTCGCCGCGCGCTTGCTCAGGCGTTTCGGGATCACCGCCGACAGCGTCGACAGCGCCGTGAGCGCGCTCGACCTGCTCCGCACCCGTCAGTATGATGCCGTCCTCCTCGATCTTCATATGCCTGAGACCGACGGAATCGGCGCCGCAAAAACGATCCGGGCGTTGAAAGGCGCGGCTGGCCGCGTTCCTCTTATCGCTTTTTCCGCCGTGATCGGTGAACCGGCCCGGCGACGCTGCATGGAGGCTGGGATCATGCATTTTGTTGAAAAGCCGATCCGGCCGGAGGCGCTACACGCTGCGGTTAGGGCCGCGGCTAATAAAGCCACCGCTGAAAAGGGACCCCGAATGTTCGGCATCAACGCGGCGCCCGCGGCGGCTCCGGTCGTCGACGACCCAGTAGTCATTGTCGACTTGTCCAAGCTCTACGATACCGTGACGCTCATCGGCGCAACCGAGGCGTACGGCTTGTCGGCGGCCGCGCTAGCTGAGATCGGCCGGCTTCTTGCGCGCGCACGCGCCGCGCTGGCGGGCGGTGATCTCTTGGAAGCCAAGGCGGCTGCGCATGCTGTCAAGGGACTCGCGGCGAACTGGGCCGCGATGCGGCTTATCGAGTGCGCGCGCAGGTTCGATGAAGGCGCTCGCGACGCCAGCGAGCCGGATGAGATGCTCGATGCAATGGTCCGATCATGGTGCGAAGTGTGCGCGCGGCTGCCGGCGCTGATCGCAGCAGCGCCGAAGGCGCAGAGCGCAGCGTAGCTCGCAGTACGACCCCTCCATTTGGGGATATCGGCGTCTCCGCAGCGGCGGTAGGAGTTCTCGGGCATGGTTCAGGGAGGGGTGCGATGTACTGGTGGGATTACGCCACGTTTCAATTTACCGGCATGCTTGTCATCGGACTTTTGTGCGGATGGGCGATATCGGAAGCTCGCGCCGCAGGCGCTCCGAAACGGCACCGCAATCGTCATATGCGGGCGCGCCGCGCCCTCAACCAGCAATTTGCTGACCTTGCAGCGATCGAAGCGGGTCTGGCATTGTCGCTGCGCCGCCTTGAGGCGCTGGAACGGGAGCGCGCCGATCGCGCGATCATCCAGGTTTCGCCGGCCCATGCGCCATATCTTGAACAGCGAGGCGGCGAAGCTGCCTAGTCTTCCGCGTCGAGGCTGAACCGCCGGCTTGGGGCTGGAGAGTTTACCCTTGAGCGCTGCGGCAGGCGGCGCCGACGCGCGGCGCCGCAGTTTATTACCTCGCATAGAATTGAGTCAGGCTGCTCAAAAGTTGGCCCTGAACATGGACGAAGGCTCTACCGCCGATCTGACTGGCGGGGAATTCTTTTTCCTGAAATGAGCCGCCGGGTCAGGCGGCGGCGGCGCGCTCAAAAGTCAGAGCAAAGCCATCTGTGTTGAGACGCACCACTTTGCCGCGCATTTCCCCGATCCGGACCTCCGAACCGACCGGCGGCCGGTAGTCTGATTTGATCTGCGCGCCAGTAGCCGACAAATTGACTATCTGGCACTCAAAAGATTCGCCCGTAAGCACATCCGCTACCGATGAGCCAATATTGAGGTCAAGGCGCTGATGCGCCCGCTTCTCGAGAAGTTTCAAATAGGGGATGCCCGACAGCGCCGATTCGATTCGCTTGGCGAGATAGGCGCGCTGGTTTTCGGACAGGTCAAAGGCGACGGCAATTCCGCCTTCATCCTTGCGTATGATTGTGCCGGTCAGTCGGCCGAGACCTTCGGGATAAGCGATGATTTTGTCGCCGATTTCCGCGGCGGCCGAAGTCTTCATTCGCAGCCCACCTTCGGAAATGTCTTCAAGCCGGCCCGCTGATTCAAGGTCAGCGCTAGTGACAAACCTTACCGCGACATCGATCGGTTGCCGCCGGTGATTCCTTTTGTTGCCTTCGCCGTCCATGAGCCTCTCCGCATGTTTATTTCAAGCCAGTTTAGGCTGGGCGTCGTGCAAGCGGCTATCCGCAGATTGGGAGGGGGGCGCTGTGGCACCGGACGAATGAGGCCGCGCTCGGGGAAAGCGCGGCCTCGCTTGGTGCCATATCTCCTTCACGGGGGAAATTCGCGTGACGAGAACCTGCACCATAGTCGGCTGCCTTCGCGGCGCTATCCCCATTTGGGGAGGGACGCATTACCCCGCGCGGCGCGGTCCTTGTGTTAACGAACCGAGCGCGACGCCGAACCAGTAATCGGCGATTACGCGCAAAGTCCGGCGCAGATCGGTGAAATTCGCGGGCTTGACCACATAGGAATTGGCGCCGAGCGCGTAAGCTCGCGCGATGTCCTCGCGATCGGATGAAGTCGTGAACACCACGACCGGAAGAAGCCGTGTCGCCGCGTCGGCGCGAAGCGACGCTAGCACCTCAAAGCCATTCTCGCCCGGCATATTGAGATCGAGCATGACGAGCGCGCCGCGCCCTGGTTCCTTAGCCGCAAGCAGCTCCCAGATGCGTGCCGCACAATCGCGGCCTCCACCGATCAAAACGAGATCGGCGGCGACAGCCTCTGCAGTGAAAGCGCGACGGAAAATCTCCTGATCGACCGCGTCGTCGTCGACCAGAATTAGGATAGGCGCGGACTGCATGGACACCCCTTGATGTTCAGGCCGTGTTCGGAAGACGCTCCCCGAAGGCAAGGTGGGAGACTGTTCATAGACGGGCTGCCCCAAATTTACGGCCCCTACAAATGTAGGGGTGGCGCAAGGCAGCGCGCGGCTGGATGGTGGTTTTGTCACTCAAGGGAGAAAGGTATGATCGAAATCATTCCGCCCGGCAGCAGGCGCGCACGCGCAACGAGCCTCGACGACATGCACCGATTGCGTTACCGCGTCGCGGTTGAGCAATGGGGCTGGAAAATCCCTGGCGTCACTGCGGGCTACGATAAGGATCAATTCGACACCGACCAAACCATCTATATTCTCGCTTACGCCGGGGCCGGCGAGCGCCTCGTCGGCGCCGCGCGCCTCAATCCGACTACAGGGCCGCATATGCTGTCGGAACTCTTTGGCGACTTTTGCGAGCTTCAGCCGGCGCCGCGCGATCCCGCCGTCTACGAGTTTTCGCGCTACGTCATCGATCACGCGGCGCTCTCGAAAGACGAGCAATTCCGGATTCGCGGCCGCCTATCGGCGGCGATCAATGATTTTTGCCTTAGAACGGGCGTTCGCGCGCTCTCTTGGTTCTCATACCGGTCCATGTATCAGCGTGCAGTACAGATGTGGGAGACGGCGCCGCTCGGCCTTCCGCGCCATTTTCCGGACGACGATCAGACCTATATCGCCGCGGTTTCGCAAATGACCGCCGAGGGCCTCGCGCGGCTCCGAATGGCGTTTTCGCTTTCGCCGGGCGAACCGGCGCTTGGCATCCGGGAGAGCTGGGAGAACATTGACCGGCGTTGGCTCGACGCCGAGCCCCGGAGAGCGGCGTGAGCGACCCAATCGCGGCACCAATGCTCGGTGATGGACTCGCCGAAGCTTATCGGCGCGACGGCTATGTCAAAATTCCCGGCGCGCTGACGCCGGCCGAGGTAGAATTGTTGCGCGCCGCCGTCGACCACCAGCTCGATGCATTCGGCCAGTCGCCTTCGGCCTATGATTTTCAGGACTTGGCGCGGCAGGTATGGGGCAGCGATGATTCCCTTAACGCACGTGGCGCCTCGCGCTTTGATATGAGTCGCTTGAAATCGGCGATCGACGCCGACATGGCGGCGCGACCCTTGTTTGATGAGGCCGAACCCGGGGCGCCTGAGGGTCGTTTCTTTTACGATGCCGCTGGTTGGCGACGCTATCCTGAAATCCGCCGCGTCGCGCTCGATTCCGCACTGCCCGAACTCGCTGCCGCGCTCTTGCAAACGACCTACGTCAATTTCTGGGAGGATACGACGTTTGTGAAGACGCCCGGGGCGACCCAGCGCACTGCCTTTCATCAGGATTACACCTATTTTCAGATCAGCGGCCGCAAATGCTGCATCATGTGGATTCCCCTGGACGATGTTGACGCGGAGAACGGCGCACTTGAATATGTGCGCGGCTCGCACCGCTGGGGCGAGGAGTACGCGCCGAATCTCCTGATCAGTCAGACGCCGACCGCCGCGAGTCGCGCGCCTCGTCTCCCCGACATCGAGGGCGCGCGCGATCGCTATGATATTGTTCGCGTCGACGCGGCGCCAGGCGACGTGATCGTCCATGATGTCTTTGCCGTGCATGGGAGCGCCGGCAACAAATCGGCGCGCCGAATGCGCCGCGCAGTCTCGTTCCGCTATTGCGGCGACGATATCCGCTACCATGACAAGCCAGGCGCAATCGTTCAGCCTTGGGTGACGGAGCCGCTGGCCGATGGCGCTCCGCTCTACTCACCCGATTATCCCCGTGTCTGGCCACGCCCTTTTCCGGGCGCAGCACTGTCCCGCCTCTACGACGCGCCCACCGCGGCCTGAGGCGATCTACGGAAAGATCAGGGAGCGCTGCATCGCTGTCGCGATCGAATGCGCGCGATTGACGCAGTCAAGTTTCTTTTGCGCGGACGACAAATGGCCACGCACGGAGAATTCGCTGATCGATAAAATGGTTCCGATCTCCCAATTGGTCTTGCCGGCCGCCGCGTAATGGAGAACGTCGAGTTCGCGCGGCGACAAGGGCTTCACCGGACGATAGGGGAAGGGGCCGAACAGCGTCTCAAGACGGGAGTAAGCGTGAATCGAGACGAGCTCGATCGCCGCCCGCTCGCGCGGCGAAACATCCACGCGGTCCGCGCCCAAGGTGACGCAGCCAGGCGGACCGTCCTCCGTATACATTGGAATGGCGAGCCCGTCGCGGAACCCGAAATCCGAGCTGAGATCAATGACCGCTCGCTCGAAGCGTGAGGCTTGTTGATAAGCTGAGCTCCAAGTGAATGATTTGCGCGTTTTTAGCGCCATGCGCGCGATCGGATCGCGGAAAATGTATCGTTTGTCGAGCCATTCGCGTCGCCACTCATCGGGCCAATTGCCGACGGTGAACCAATCCTTGCCGCTATCTGATTTCATTGCTGGATTTGCCAGATGGCCGAGCGCGACGGTGTTGAAGCCGAATGCGCCGACAAAATCAGCAAAGCGCTCGAACACTTCTTTCGAGCTTGCGCCGGCGTCGATTGCGGCGATGGCTTCAAGAATGCCGGCCCGTGCCAGCCGGTCGATAGATGATGGGCTCATTGCAAGTGACTCCTTGAGCAATTTGGCTCACATGACCTTCTGCCGCCCGAGTCTCCCCATCACGCCAAGGCTAGATCATGGCGCGGCTCGCGCAGCGGCGTAAAGTCCTTGGTTAGTGCAGCCTCCAGAAATTTCGGCCCCGCGCCTCCCCATTTGGGGATGGGCGTGTCGGTCTGGGTCGCTAGTCTCTGACATACGTCAAGGGAGGGTGCTCCGATGATCCTATTGTTCGCCGCCGCTATGGCCTCGGGATATTTTGTAACGTCGGAACCGTCGCTGACGCCGCGCTGCGCAACCGTCGTGATCGACCGTCCCGGGCGCCCTGACCTCGACGGTCTTATTCCTGATAGCGCAAACATTTGCTGGAGCAGCGTTGCTCTTAAATTTGCAGAAGCGGAATAGGCTATGCTGGCGTTTTTGACTCGCGAACTCATTCACGGCGAACGCCGCACGCCGCCAGGTTATCCAGTCGCCGTTTGCGCCATTCACGTAGCAGCTGCGCTTTTAATACTCGGCGCCGAAGATGCCTGGCGCCTTGCAATCAATCTATTGACGGGCGCCTGAGGGCTGGTCGCCGACCGCCCAAGCACCCGCTATGAAGGCGGGAAGGTGAGAGCGCGTGTTCCGCCTGCGGCGCCAACCACTGGGGCCGGCCAGCCGTGGGGGAGATGCGACCGGCTGGCCCCTGTCCGCCCCCCAAGTCGGCGGAAGGCGTTCAGGATAATTGAGCTTGAACGCGCGAGGCAACTCGGCGCCCTCCCGCTGGTCATGCAGCACGTGGTTCGCCGACTGGGGCGGTGGCCGATCTGGGCATCGTTGCGCTTGGCCCAACGCCGTCATTCGGCCACAGTTTAGGCCACAAAAAGCGAAAGGTCGCGCCGCGTTCGTGCGGCGCGCCCGACACGACGGAAACAACGCCACCCGCTGCCTCGACGCATTTCTTGACGATCGCCAGTCCAGCGCCGGCACCGGCTTGATCCTCGCGTCGTTGGAGCACCTCGAACATTTCGAAAATGCGTTGATGAAATGCCGCAGCGACCCCCGGCCCGTCGTCCGCGACTTCGAACGCCCAGAACTCGCCAGCGTCGGCGTGGCGAACCGTTATGACGCCCGAATCGCGATCATGATGCTTAACCGCATTATCGAACAAATTGCGAAAGACTTGCGACAAAGGCGTTGCCGCTGTAGCAAAGGCTGGCAGATCGGATGCAATGTCCAGCCGAAACGCCGCCGGCGCCAAAACCTCGAAGGCCTGCTCCACCAAAAGCTGGCAGGAGACGTTCTCGATCGCGTCCGCCGCGCCACCAGCAAGCGCGTAAAGCCGTAGGCCCTCAAGCAGCTCCGCCATGCGCTTGACGCGCACGCGCATCGCCGCCAGGTGGGTTTTCGCAGCGCCGAGTCGTCCGGCGTCGATATCTTCTCCGGTCCAAGCGGCGAGATGGTCGAGTGCGCGCAAGGGCGAACGCAAATCATGTGACACTGCCTGCGAAAAAGCCTTGAGGGCCTGATTGGCCCGCTCGAGCGAGCGCCCATGCGCAAGCAGCGCTTGCCCGGCGCACTTTTCAGCATCGATGTCGATAATCGACCCGATCATCCGCTTAGGGGCACCCGCGGCGTCCCATATCGCCTGCCCGCTAACGCGATACCATCGCGCACCATCTGTCTTATGGTTCAAGCGGATGTCCAGATGGAAGGGTGCGTCGCCGCCGAGGTGATCATTCAGTGCCGCCCTCATCCGTTCGCTGTCGTCGGGGCTCGCAAGCTCGTGCAGCGTCGCCATCGACGGCTCGATTTCACCCGGCGAATAGCCGAGGAGTTCGAAGAATTTTGGTGTCCAATATTGTTCGTTCGCAGACACGTCGGTCCAATCCCAAATACCAGCCCCCGAACCTTCTGCGGCAATCGCAAAGCGCTGCTCGCTTTCGGCCAACGCAAGCTCGGCGTTGCGTTGTTCTGTAATGTCGATCGCCGCGACAAACAGGAAACGCCTTCCGGTCTCTGGATCGACATAAGGCACCTTGTCGGTTCTGACCCAACCACGCGGCCCGGCTGCCGGCGCGATCTCTTCAATGATGCCAAGCTTGGCGACGCCGCTCTCGAAGACTTCAAGATCATCCGCGAAGTATTTCGCCGCCATTGCCGGATAAATGGCCTCCGTTCTCACGTTGCGGAGCGCTTCCTCAGTGACGCCGGCGCCGATCGCCGCCGCTCGATTTCCCCGCAAGATCGTGTTCTGGTCGTCCTTGAAAAGGAGATGAACCGGCGCATTTGAAAAAATGAGATTGAGTTCCTCGGCATTGTGTTTGATCGTTCGCTCCGACGCCGCGATTTCCGTGTTCGCTTCGCTGATTGCGCTCACGAATCGCCGCAGCATTCCCTGATAACAACTCACCACAATGGTGGTGGCTATGACGGCGACGGCCAACGCCGAAGCGCGCAGTTCGTCCAGCTCGGCCAGCGAATGCGGCGAAGCTTGGCCGAGCCCTGTTGTCGAAGTCGTCGCCAAGAGGGCGAGCACGCCGAGGCCCAGGGCTCCAGCGACGATCGCCGGGCGCCTGCCGAGCAGGAGCCCGGTCATCAACGGCGCAACGGTGATAAAGCAGGTTGTCGGTGCCGAGATGCCGCCATTTTGCAGAGCAGCGAAACCTGATGCCGTCAGCAACGTCGAAATAAAGACCACGGCCGCCACCGGCACACGGCCAGTCATTCGCCTCAGGAGCGGGCAAATCGCAAAAATCACCGTGGCTACCAAGCCGGCGATGCGCGCATCGGTCCAGCCCGGTACGTCAATTTGAGTTAATGTTGCATGAGCAAGCGTCAGGGTGGCGGAGGTCAGCGCACAAACATCGAGGAGGCGCGAGCGGATGCGATTCTCGTAACCGATAATCCCTTCGCCCCACAGATTGTGTTCAGGGGCTTTCGAGTTGTCCGAGGGGCCGATGGAAGGCATGCAAGATCAACGATCTAATTCGGCTAACAATCGGTTAAGTCGCCGGATACTGGCAGCTTGGCGCCTTACCGATGGTTTCAAGCGAACGACGTCAGCAAACTTCGCTGAATTCAATAGCTTACGGGCAGTCGCCAGTACGCATTTTTATCGCTCATGGTGCGCCATTGCTTCAAGGCGATCCTCCTTGCGGCTTGACCGGCGGGTGCGGCGTGTCTTGTGGTCCGGGCGTTTTCCGGAGGATGCCTGCGCCGATGGTCCGAAGCCTTGCCGAATGTCACAACACCGACGACCTGCGCGCGCTCGCCCGGCGCCGGCTGCCGGGGCCGATCTTCCACTATATCGACGGCGCGGCGGACGATGAGGCTACATACCGCCGAAATACCGAGGCGTTTCAAACGGCGGACCTCGTCCCGAACGTCCTCGCCGGCGCGGCCGAGGTCGACCTGTCCGTCACGGTCATGGGCCAGCGGCTTTCGATGCCGCTCTTCTGTTCGCCGACCGCGCTGCAACGGCTTTTCCATCATGACGGCGAGCGCGCCGTCGCCCGCGCGGCGGAAAAGTTCGGGACCATGTTCGGCGTCTCCTCGCTCGGCACGGTGAGCCTTGCCGAGATCGGCGCGATGAATTCAACGCCGAAGATGTTCCAGTTTTACTTTCACAAGGACCGCGGCCTCAACGCGGCGATGATTGAGCGCGCAAAGGCGGCGAAATTCGACGTTCTCGCGCTTACCGTCGACACCATCACCGGCGGAAATCGCGAGCGCGATTTGAGGACCGGGTTCACCTCTCCGCCCCGGCTGACAGTGAAGAGCCTTGCGAGTTTCGCCGCCCATCCCGGCTGGGCGTTCAACTATTTCACCCGCGAGCCGTTCGACCTTGCCGAGCTGAAGGCGCATGTGCGCGAGGGATCGAACGTCGCGGTGTCGGTGGCGGAGTATTTTTCGACGCTTCTTGATCCGACCATGACGTGGATGGACGCCGAACGCTTGCGCGCGGCGTGGGGTGGGCCATTCTGCCTCAAGGGCGTGATGAGCGTTCAAGACGCGCGCCGGGCGGTCGATATCGGCGCTGATGCGATCATGGTGTCGAACCATGGCGGGCGCCAGCTCGACGGATCGCGCGCGCCCTTCGACCAGATCGCCGAGATCGCCGACGCGGTCGGCGGGCGCGTCGACATCGTGCTCGACGGCGGCGTCCGGCGCGGCACGCATGTCCTGAAGGCGCTTGCGGCTGGCGCGACTGCGTGCTCCGGCGGGCGGCTCTATCTTTACGCGCTGGCGGCGGCGGGACAGCCGGGCGTCGAGCGGGCCCTGGGGCTTTTGCGCGCCGAGATCGAGCGCGACATGCGGCTGATGGGCGTCGCCAAGGTCAGCGATCTCAACCGCGACATGCTGCGCTGGAGATAGGCTTACTCATTGCCGCGAAAGACTGATACGTCGCCGGCGTCTTCTTCGCGCTGCGCGGCATAGAGCGCGGCGGTGAGATTCGAGACGAGCGCTTCGCCGGCGTAGGCGCGCGCGGCGGCGTAGTTTTCGGCGCCGCGGTCGCAATAGGGAAAGCGCGCCTGGGACGAGACATAGCCGTCATTGAAGGCGGCGACCATCTCTTCGCGCACTTCGAAGGAAGGCTCTTCAAGCTCGATGAGCTGCTTCATGCGGTTGCGCCACGCATCGCCTTCGCGATCGGGCTCGCAGGTGCGGCGGATGTGATGAAGTTCGCCGAAAATCTGCGACAGGCTGACAAGGCTGCGCTGGCGCGCACCGTAATCCTCGTCCTGTGCAAAGGCGGGCGCGGCGACCATGAGGGCGAGGAGAAGGAAAACAGTTTTCATCGGACGGCGGGCGTGGACCGGCTTTATGGCGTCGCAATGACGGTATTGCGGAGTTTCAGGGCGCCGGCAATGGCGGTGCGGGTAAGGTCCCAGGAGACGCGGGAGAGCGCCTCGTCAAACGGCGCGAACTCCGCCGCGGCGGCGTCATCGCCCGCGATCGGCTCGCCCGCCAGCCATTCGGCGGCATAGTCGATCATCAGCATGTGGCGGAGGAACCCCTCCCCGTCGCGCATTTTCGGGAGCGCCTCGAAAACGCCGATCAGGCCGATGAGACGGATGCTGACGCCGGTTTCCTCCATTACTTCGCGGACCGCAGCGTCCTCAAGCCGCTCGCCTTCGTGAAGGCTTCCGCCGGGGATCGACCACTGACCGATGAACGGCGCCTTGCCGCGCCGGATAAGGAGCACCTCGTTCCCCCGAAAGACGACGGCCCCGACGCCGACGCCGACGCCATTCATCCTGAAGTCGCGCGTTTCCATGCGAGGCCCTATACTCGAAACCGATGTGTGGTCGATACCTGTTCACCTCTCCGCCGGAAGCTGCGCGCGAGGCGTTCGGCGTCGATATCCGCGCGAATTTTCCCCCGCGCTGGAACATCGCCCCGACGCAGCCCGTCGCCATCATCCGCCGCAACGATAAAGGCGCGCGCGAGTTCGCGCTCGTGCGTTGGGGGTTCATCCCCTCCTGGGCGAAGAAAGACTATCACGAGAAAATCGGCGGCAAGCCGCTGATCAACGCGCGTAGCGAAACCGCCGCCGAAAAGCCGACCTTTCGCTCGGCCTTCAAGCGCCGCCGCTGCCTGGTTCCGGCCAACGGTTTTTATGAGTGGCGCACTGAAAAGGGCGTGCGCCAGCCCTATCTCATCCGCCCCGCCGCCGGCGGATTGTTCGCTTTCGCCGGGCTCTGGGAGACGGCGCAAGACCCCGACGGGGGCGAGATCGACACCACCGCGATCCTCACCTGCGCGGCCGGGGCCGATGTCGCGCCGCTGCACGATCGCGAGCCAGTCGTGATTCAGCCTGCGGACTATGCAGCCTGGCTGGGCGCCGCCGAGAAGGAAGCGGCGAGCGTGCTGCCGATGCTGAAAGCCCCGCCGAAAGGCTTCTGGACCTATCATCCGGTTTCGAAGGCCGTGAACAACGCCCGCAACGAAGGCGAGACGCTCGCACGGGAAATCGGCCAGCGCGAGATGTTCTGAAAGGCCCTAGCCGCGGAGAAATGACGCCATGACCGTTCTCACCGCCATCGGACTCATGAGCGGAACATCGCTCGACGGGATCGACGCCGCCATCCTGAAAACCGACGGCGACGCCGTCATCGAGCATGGCGCCTCGGCTTTCCTTCCCTATTCGCGCGACCTGAAAGTCTTCATCCGCCGCGCGATCAAGGCCGCGCTCGAAGGGCGCGACGGAGCGGCTGACATCGGCAAGGCGGCGGCGGAGGTGACGCTCGCCCATGTCGAGGCCGTCGCCGCGCTCCTGGACAAGGCGCGAATGAAGCGGACGCAGATCGACGTCATCGGCTTTCATGGCCAGACGATCCTGCATCGCCCGAAACGCGGACCTGAAAGCGTCGGGCGCAGCTGGCAGATCGGCGACGGGCGCCTTCTCGCCGAGGAGACGAAGATCGACGTCGTCGCTGATTTTCGCGGCAACGACATCGCGGAAGGCGGCGAAGGCGCGCCCCTTGCGCCAGTCTATCACGCCACGCTCGCGCGCGCTCTCGGCCGCGCGCACGCGGTCGCGATCCTCAATGTCGGCGGCGTCGCCAACATCACGTTTGTCCGGCCCGGCGGCGACGCGCGCGATATCCTCGCCTTCGACTGCGGGCCCGGGAACGGGCTTATCGATCAGTGGGCGGAGCTTCGGACCGGCGCCGCGATGGACGAAGGCGGCGCGCTCGCGCTCGCCGGACAGGTCCATTCCGACATTCTCCGCCTCATGCTGCTCAATCCCTTCATCCGGCGCCGGCCGCCGAAATCGCTCGACCGCTATGACTTCAAGCTCGATCCGGCGCTCGGACTTTCGACCGAAGACGGCGCGGCGACCTTGACCGCCTTCACAGCCGCCTGCGTGCGCGCCTCCACCGCGCACCTTCCCGAACCGCCGGGCGAGTGGATCGTGGCGGGCGGAGGGCGGCGCAACCCGGCTCTGATGACGGCGCTTGAAAAAGCGCTGGAGGCGCCGGTCCTCACCGCCGAGGAGGCGGGTTGGCGCGGAGACGATCTTGAGGCGGAATGCTTCGCCTATCTCGCCGTGCGATCGCTGAAGCGCCTGTCGCTGACCTTCCCCGCGACGACGCGCGCGCCGCGCCCGCTGACCGGCGGCGTTCACTGGCGGGCGCCGCGATGACGGGATCTGGCGAGGCCCTTTCCCACTCTCGGCGAAAGCGGCTTTTTCTCTGGTCAGTCAGGGCTTTCCCCTGCTATCCCGCGCGGCGTCGCCGACGGGTCCCCCTGATTCGCCCCGGCGGCGAAGCGAACCCCTTGACGAGGTGACCCGATGGAAGCGATCCGCGCCGAACTCGAACGAACGCTCGCATTCTTCATCGAGGCGCTGCCAAACGTCCTCGGCGCGCTCGGGCTCACCGTGTTGGCGCTTGTTCTTGCCCGGGTGCTTTCGGAATTCGTCCGCAAGCGGGTCGACCGGTCGAAAATCGGCATGGTCGCCAATCGCGAAGCTCTCGGGCCGGGGCGCCCCTCGCTCGGCAAGTCGCTGGGGTCGGCGGTGTTCTGGCTTATCCTCCTGATGTTCATCCCGTGGATCCTCGCGGTCGTCGGACTTTCCGAAACGCTCGCGCCGATCAACACCATGCTGACGCAGGTGATGGACTACCTGCCGCGCGTCGCGCTCTTCGCCTTCACCATCGCGATCGGGTTCGTTATCGCGACGGTCGCGCGCCGCGCGCTGACAAGCCTTCTCGCCGCCGCGCCGATCGACCACGCCGCCAAACGGGCCGACATCGGCGATCTCATCAAGGGCACGGAGATCGCCCGCGCCATCGGCCTCATCGTCTACGTCTTCATCCTCATCCCGACCTTCATCGTCGGCCTCGAAGCGCTCGCCATCCAGTCGATCTCTCAGCCGCTGACGGCGATGCTGCAGACCATGCTGAACGCGATCCCGAGCATCATCGCCGCGGTGCTGGTGCTGTTCGTGTTCACGCTCTTTGCGCGGGCGGTGCGCTCGCTTGTGATCTCGTTCCTGTCAGGCATGGGCTTTGACAGCTTCTGGCGCCATCTCGGCGTCGCAATCGATCATCATGAAGACGAAGCGGCTCTCAAGCAGGCCGCGGCGGGCCCGTCGATCTCGCCGACCATCATCGTCGCCAACATCGCCATGGCGGGCATGCTTATCGTCGGCGCCATCACCGCCGCGCAGCAGCTCAATATCGAGCCGGTGTCGTCCGCACTGTCGGAAGTGCTGTCGGTCGGCGCGAAAATCCTCCTCGGATCGGTCGTCATCCTCGCCGGCATTCCCGTCAGCCGCTTCGTCGCTAACACGCTGCGGCGCGCCGGCGACGCGCGATCTGAACTCGTCGCGACCGCAGTTCAATGGGGCATCCTCGTCCTCGTCACGGCGATCGGCGTGCGCGAGATGGGCCTCGGCTCCGACATCATCTTCGCCGGCTTCGTGCTGATCCTCGGCTCGGCCTCGCTCGCCGCTGCGCTCGCCTTCGGCATCGGCGGACGCGGCGCCGCCGCGCGCTTCCTCGAGCGGCTCGACCGGGAGCGCGACGAGTAGGAAAGAAGCCGCGTGAGCCTTGCGCGCCGCGCTTCAACAGCGGCGGAGGGGCAAGTCCATGGGTCCGCCGGCCGATCGGCGGAAATAGGCCGCCGAAGAAACTTGCCGGCATGGAGAAAAACCCGCCGCGCGCTTTCGATTTTGCAGGCGCAAGAACCCTGCCCTGCGTCAGGGTGATCCGGCTCCTCGGCCGACCCGTAACTTAACCGTTGCGTTCCTCCGATTGCGATCCGGAGTTCTCCCCCTGCTGGATCGCGCGCGACCAAGGCCGCCGTCGGACCGCCCGCCGATGGCGGCCTTTTTATTCGACGCCTTCGGGCGGCGCGAGCATCGACGCGTGGTCGACGATGTAGCGCCAGCCTTCCGGCGTCTTCACCGACACGTCTAGAAAGCGTCCGTTCCAGACGGTCTCCTCGTCAGCCCCCGGCGCCGTCGCCGCCATGGTCCAGAGGCCCCAGGCCGCATGGCTCGTCTTCGACATCTGGTGCTCGCCCTTCTGCGTCAGCGACGCTGAAAAACCGTCATAGGCGTCAAAAAACGCCTGCCAGGTCGCTGCGATCTCGTTGCGCCCCTTCTGCACCGAGCCCGAAGGGTCATAGCTGTCAGCATCCTCGGTGTAGAGCGAAGCGAGCGCATTCGCGTCCTCAGCGACGATGGCCTTGATGAAGGCGTCCTGCAGCGCCTTGGGGCTCTCCTGCGCGAGCGCGGGCGCGGCGGCGAACGCCGACAGGGCGATGAAAAGTCTCTTCATGGCGATCTCCCTCACGGGGCGAAGGTCGTCCGGCCCCAGCCCGATACTAAGCGCTCCGGCGCCGCAGGGCCAAAAGAAAAGGCGGCGGGGTTTGCCCCCGCCGCCTTCTGTCTGATGAACCCAGGCCGACTTAGGGCGCCGGGGTGAAGTTCAGCTCAACGATCCAGTTGGCGTTGGTGCGAACCACGAGCGGCCCGCCCGCAACCGACAGGAACGACCGGCCGGTCGAAGCGCCGACCGACGTCGTCTGCAGTCCGAGGAGCGGCGGCCGCGGATCGTCCGCCCGCGGGAAGTCGTTTTTCGCCTCAAGAACGGCGAAGACGTCCAGCGTCGGATCGGCCTGGAGCGCGGCCTTCGCGGCCGCCGAAACGGTCGCGGGATCAGCGAGGAACAGCGGCGTTGAATCGCCGTCCTGCCCGATGAAGTCCGCCATCGAATAGAGCGGCGAGACGAGCGTCGCCGTGCCATCCCCATTGTTGCGGCCGAGATAGACGCCCGCACTCTTCCACGAGCTGACGACCGATGCGTCGAAGACGCCCGTGCGGAACGTCGCCGTCGTCATTGTCGCGCCGCTGTTGAGAAGCGCCAGCACCGCGGCGTTCGGGAATCGCTCGGCGTAGATGACGTCGTTGACGCCGATCGCCGCGCCGGTGCCGATATTGGTGAGGGCGCCGGCGTTGCGCAGCGTCACGTCAGTGTTGGTGACAACATTGACGTTCGGCTGGTTGTTGTTCTGGGCGTTTACAGGGGTCGACTGCCCCGGATTGGTCTCGAGCGCCGTTTCCAGCGGGTGCGAGGACCGGAACTCTTCCGGATAGCCGTGCTGGCCGAGAATGCCGCCGATCTGCGCGGTGATCGAGATGTTGCCCGTCGCCGCCGGATCGCCGTCAAGCGCCTGCATCGCCAGATGATAGGTGCCCTTCGGAACCGGCAAGATGTACTGGTCCGAAATCACCGAATTCGTCAGGTCGCCGACGAAAACCTGGAAACCGTTGGGGCTGAAGGCGCGCGCCTTGCCCGAATAGGCGCTGACCTGCGTACGGCCGTTCGCGCCGACTTGCGTCGCCGAGATGTTGCCGCCAAGAACGCCAAAGCCATTCTGCGTGTAGGAGCCGCTGATGATGCGGTAGACTTGGCTGAACGGCACAGAGCCAGGCACAACGGCGCTTGGGCCCGTCGTCGATTTGCCGACCGGATAGACATAGGATGACCAGGCGATGTCATCCTCATGCAATGTGCGACCGCCTTCTTCCGAGAAGCGATCGTCGATGTCGATGAACGGGAACATGGTCGCTCCGGTCCCGTCATTTCTCGAGATCTGGTTGATGAAGCTGTGCGCGAGGCCATGGCTATGGCCGAATTCGTGGACGGCCACAGTCTGGATGTCGGTACGGCGCTGCGGCTCGCCCGCGAGCGTCGAGGTCGGCGTCAGCTCCCACACGATTCCGGGAGCAAGGCGATTGTTGAACTGCACGTCGTTGTCGAGGATCGTGCCCGCCTTGTAGTCGCCGGCGGGGAACTCGATGTCTCCGTCGCCGTCGAAATCGTGGCAGGTCGAAACAGACGCCGCACTGGTGTCGAAAACGTCGTTGTCGCCGTCCCCGTCAATGTCGTCGCCCGGGACAAACGTGGCGTCCGCCTGCAGCGAGGTCGACGGAGAGGAGGCGAGGAAGCCCGCGCCGACCGGCGTTTCAAACGTCAGCTCGTTGATGAAGTCGAACCGGCGCAACCCGTTTCCGAGCGTACGCTGTTCCGCAACGTCCATCCGAATATAGGACGTCGGGATGTTGTTCCACTGGTCGAAGGCGACTTGCATCTCGGGCGCCCAGACCGATGTGGGGATCGACGAGCCGCCGATGCCGACCGCTGGCGTGTTGTCGGCGGTGTAGCGGATGTTCGTGCAGCGATCATCCCAGAAGATCGGCACGATCTCGACGTCTTCGAACCCGGGAATGAAGTTCGACTGACCCGTGAATTTGAACGTGTCGAGCTGGCCGCCGGCTTGCGCCTGCGTCGCCGCTATGGCGAGCGCGCTGGCGCAGAAAAGGATTCTTTTCATCGATGACTCCGGATTTGACTGGTTATGACTGTGTGCGCTCACTCGGCGGTCTCACGCCGGCGCGAATTCGCTTCGGCGGCCGCGGCGCGGACGCGTTCCTTGGCCTTGCCGAGGGACTGAGGACCATCGGCGCCCGGCAGCAGAACCGAGCGGCCTTCCTTGCCCTTGAAAACGGCGGCTGCGCCCTGGTTGACGCCGACGACGGCCAGCGCATCTGACGGCCCCGAATTGAGGAACAGCATGTGCTCCGAGCCGATCGCGAAGAGCGGCGTGTCCGCGCTCGACTGGCGCAGCAAGAACTTGCCGGATTTGAAGATCCCGCCAGGCGTCGCAACCTCCACGGTGTCGCCGGCGCCGCCGACGAGGCTGTCCGAAACCTTGAACGTGGTGATCGTCATCAGGCCATCGCTCGAGCTGTCGACGACGCGCGAGGACACCGCTTCGCCGACGACGACGACCGCCGAGTCTGCGACGAGGTCCTCAAAGCTCAATTGCAACATGGTCGTCGCCGATGCGCTGCTTGCGACGACGGCGAAAACGCCGGCCGCGAGCAGACTCGCGCGATGCTTCTTCATAAGCATGCTTTTCTCCTGGTTACGCTGCGATGAGGGGTGGGGGCCTCCCCCGAGCCCTCGACAGGGGCGAGACGCTATTGGCGACTCGCAACCTTGTAAAGCCGATGCTGCTTGAATCTTTCGAACTGCAATTTTAAGAAAAATCTCGCCGCAAAATTCCCCATATGATTGTGCGCGTCGCATTTGTGGAGCGAAGCAAGAAATGTTGAGGCGCGACGACCGCGCGCAACATTAATCCAAAGAACTCACGGCTTCTATCACCGTTCGCGCGCTCAATGGCCGTTATCGGCGCGCGTTCGCCTGAAACCGCAACGGGTCAATTGGCGTGTCAACGATGCGGCTCAATCTCCAGCGGGCGCGATGAACGCGCCTTCGCTGCTGTCGGCCTTCGGCGCCTGCCGGGGATTTCGCGAATCATCGGCCGCGTTATTGCGCTCGAACCATGACAATCTTGAAACCTTGTCCAGCTTCTCGCGGCTGAGATTGATCTGGTGGATGAGCCCGGCGACGCTTTCTTCCGCCTTCGCGGTCGAGAGTTTCGCCGTTTCGATCGCATCGATCATGGCGTCCGCCCGCGCGTGCGCGTCGGTCAGATCCTTGATGGCGAGTTCTGATTCCGCCGCGATCATGGCGTTTGCGGCGTCCGCCGCTTCGGTGATCGCCGCAAACTTCCGTTTCGCCGCAGCGAGCGTCACCAAGGTTCCGATGACGGCGCCCGCTGCAAACAGCGCTGCGCCAAAGCCTGCCAGCAACAAGCTCATGTGAACACCCCAGCCCCGCGGCGGACTTCACCCGCAGGCCGCCCGCCGCAACCACCTACCCCGTGCGACAGTCAACGCCGGTTGGGGCGAAGGGTCAAGGGCGAAGATCCAGCGAAGTCTTGCCTCGAACGGCGGGCGATCTATGAGAATCGCCTGCCGTTCCAGTCCATTAGTTTCGCGCCGCCTTTGCAAAAAAACGGATTCTACTTGTTTGCGCGGCGCTCTAAGCGCTGTCGGCGCAGCGCGCCATCGCCGTCGCCTCGCGCAGTGTTGCAACGTCGCCGATGTGATTGGCCAGGATGAGGATAAGCCGGAAATTCGCCGCCGCGCTTTCCTCGTCAGACAGGCCGTCGTGAAGCCGGACGATGGCCTCGTAGACGTCATCGGGCGCGGGGGTGTTCGGCGTCGTGATGAGAGGCATCGGCGTCATCCTTTAGCGTTGCCGCTTGCGCGCACGAGCGCGGCGGCGATCAGGTCCGGGTGGGGCGCGCGCCACCTTGCGCAGACATGCTGGTCGGGACGAAAGAGATAGACCGCCCCGTCGCCAGCCCCATAGCGCGCAGCCGCGATCCCGTCGCGATCATGAAGATCCGCGCCCTCGCCGGCTATTGAAATCACGCGCGCTTGTCCCTCGAATCTTTTCGCCCATTCATCGCGCCGCGCGGCCGCAGCGCCGAACAGCAGAACTGCAAAGTCGCCGCCGAGATGCGAAAGAAGCCACGGCTCGCCCGATCGCGCGTCCACAGGCGCATCGACAGCGACGGCGCCAGGCGCCGGGCCCGCGGTGAAGTCGGCGTCTGGGGTTGAAAGACCGCTCGCCGCATAGGGGACCGGCGCCGACAGGCGGCCCGAATTCACAAACGGCCGCGCAAAGGCATGCCGGCGCGACAGGTCAAGCGCCGCATCGCGCAACAGCCTTGCGGCTTTCGACTTTGGCGTCATGAAGTCAGTCGATCGCGACGAGTTCTTGATGTTCTCGTCGGCGATTGCGCCCGCCTCGTCGTTAAAGCTTTCAAGCAGAGAAGTCGGCGAACGTCCGCAAAGGACGCGCGCCAGCTTCCAGCCGAGATTGTCCGCCTGCTGAAGGCCGCCGTTGCAGCCGCGTGCGCCAAAAGGGGAGACGACCTGCGCCGCATCGCCGAGGAAAATAACGCGCCCATGGAGGAAGCGGGCCATGCGCCGGCACTGGAACGTGTAGACGGAAAGCCATTCATACTCATAGTCGATCCCGGGGCCGAGCATGCCGCGCACGAAGGGATCGACATTCTCGGGGCGAATGGCGGCCTCACGGTCGATGTCCCAGCCGAGCTGGAAATCGAGGCGCCAGACGCCGTCCGGCTGCTTGTGAATAAGGCTCGACCAGCCCGGCCACGGCGGATCGAAGTAGAAATGCCGCTCGGCCGGACGATCGGAGGACAACTTCACATCGGCGATAAGGAAGTTGTCCTCGAAGATCCGGCCCTCGAAGTCGAGGCCCATCGCCTTGCGGACGGTCGAGCGCACGCCGTCGCACGCCGCCACATAGTCGGCTTCGATCTCATAGGCCGCGCCGTCGGCGTCGACGCTCAGAACGGCGCGGCCAGCCGACTGACGGACGCCGGTCGCGCGGTGGCCCCACCGCAGCTCGATCGAGGGATGTTTCAGTACCTCCGCAAGTAGTTCGTCCTCGACATGATATTGCTGGATGTTGACGAAGGCTGGATTCTTTTGCGCCTTCACCGGCAAGAGGTCGAACTCGTAGATCGGCGCGGGATCGTCCTTCCAGAAGACTTTTCCACTGTCCCAGCGAACGCCTCTTTCCCGGACGCGCGCGCCGACGCCGAGACGATCGAAGATTTCCAGCGACCGCTTTGAAAAGCAGATCGCCTTCGATCCGCGGGGGATGAAGTCGAGCATCGTCACGACGACGACGCGGATCCCGCGCATCCCGAGATCGATCGCGAGCGAGAGCCCGACGGGTCCGGCGCCGACGATGACGACCGGCGCGCGCTCGCATGCTGATCGCGGGGCCGGCGTGCGCGCCATCATCCGCCATACCGGAATCCCGTTGACAGTCGCCACGCCGGCCATCAGCCCTGCAGCGCGGCCCAAACCGCACGATCACGGTCAGCCGTCCAGATGCGAGGCCAGTCGACGCCTTCATACTCGTCCCAGAGGCGCTGGACGTTGAACGGCATGCAGTGCTCGAAAATCGGCCAGCAGCCGTAGCGCGGCGCGAGCGCCTGGTGCGCGGCGGCGAAGGCGTCCTTCAAGGTTCCGCCGCGCTCATGCGCGTCCTTCACGGTACGGCGCATTTCGCTGAGAAAATGGCGGGTCTGCTCGATGGCGGCCTGCGACTCTGCGCGGGATTTCGTGACGCGGCCCCGTCCGCCGACGATCGTCTCGGCCCCGAACGCGGCAACGCGGTCGAGCGTCGTCGTCGACCAGTCCATGTGAAAGGCGTCGCCGGTGTAGAGCGCGGCCTCCGACTCGACGAGGTCGCCGGCGAACATGACCCTTTCTGTGGGGAGCCAGGCGACGATGTCGCCCGCCGTATGGCCGCGCCCGCAATAGTGGAGTTCAAGATCGCCGCGCGATTCCCCGAGCGGGATCGTCAGGGACGAAGCGAAAGTCAGGGTCGGCCGGGTAAGGCCGGGAATGCCGTCGGGCTCCTTGAAGAGGCGCGGCATCCGGCCGAGTTCCGACGCCCAGTCTTCCTTGCCGCGCTCGTCGATCAGCCTCGCTGTGAGGTCATGAACAATGGTTTCCTGCGCGCCGAACGCTGAAGCGCCGAGAACGCGCACGGCGTGGTAATGCGTCAGGACGAGATAGCGAACCGGCTTGTCGGTATGCTGGCGCAGTTGCGTCAGCCAGTCGCGCGCAGCGGCCGGCGTAGCCCGCGCTTCCACCGCGACGACGAAATCCTCGCCCTCGATCGCGCCGACATTGGGATCGCCCTCCGCCGTGAGCGCATAGACGCCGCGCCCGACGATCTCGAGCGTCTCGCGTTTCGGCGCGAGGTCGGCCGATGAGGCGAACGGTTTGACCATCGATCCTCCGATCGGATTTCGCCAGGATGCTAGGACATGCGTCCTACGATGTCGATTCCAAAGGGCGACGTCGCTCGTCGAGCATGATCGTCAGGTCGGCATGCAGCGGCAGATCTTCCATCATGCGCCGCGTGATCCGCTCATAATGCTGGACGAAGAAATCAATTTCGTCCTCCGCAAGGAAGCCAGCCGCTTCGCCGCCGGCATGATCGGCGGCGATTTTTCGTTCCGCCTCGAAGCGCCAGCGCTTCACGATTTCGAACGAGGGCGCCCGCAAATAGGCGAGCCGGTCGATCCGGGCGAAGAGCGCCTGATAGGCGCCGGCAAGCTGCGCGTTGACCATGCGCCGCCAGCGTCCGTTCGCATCGAAAATTTCCTCGAGCATGTTGACGGGACGATCGAGATCGAGCGGATCTTGCGGGCGCGCTCCGAGACACCAGCCCTCGAAGATCAGGAGGTCGAGGTCAGCTGGCGCTTCCTCCCATTCCGGCGCGGGCAAGGGTTCATCGAGCGCCTTGGAAAACCGCGGAAGCGGCGTCGCGCGCCGAGCCTTCAGCGAATCGATGATTGCGATTCCGCGCGCTACGTCATGCGTCCCTGGTGGCCCGCGCGTGATGAAGAGGGCGTGCGTGTCGGCGGCGAGGCGGCGGCGGTCTTCGCGTCCGAAATAAAGATCGTCGATGGACAGCGTCGCGACCTTGAGACCCAGGCTGCGGCAATGGCGGACCGCCGAGCGCGCGATCGTCGACTTGCCGGCGCCTTGCGAGCCGGCAAGGCCATAGACAAGCGGGCGCGGCGCGCCCAAGAGCGCGTGCGCTATGTCGGCGATCACGATGCCGGCGGCGTCTCCTCCCGCAGCCAAATGGCCCCCGCTGCCCTGAAAGCGCCGTCATTAGTGGCAGAGCGCGTCCGCGCCTCAAACATCTTTCGGCGCCGACGCTGCCAGTCGGCCTTTTCCGGCGGACGGGCGGAGCTATCATGGCGCCATCAAGGGAGCCCCACATGGATTTCGCCTATTCGCCCCGCTGCAAGGAATACCTCGCCCGCGTTTCAGCCTTCATGGAACGTCACGTATACGAAGGCGAGGAAATCTATGAACGCCAGCATCTGGCGTTCGGCCCGGGCGAGGGGCGATGGAAGGTTCCCCCGATCATTGAGGAGCTGAAGGCCAAGGCGAAGGCCGAAGGGCTGTGGAACATGTTCCACCCAAACCCGAAATTCGGCCCTGGCCTGTCGAACGCCGACTATGCGCCTGTCGCGGAACTCACCGGGCGCTGTCACATCGCGCCTGAAGTCTTCAACTGCGCCGCGCCGGACACCGGCAACATGGAAGTGCTGATGAAATACGGCACGCCGGCGCAGCAGGAAGAATGGCTGACGCAGCTGCTCGAAGGAAAAATTCGCTCGGCCTTCCTGATGACCGAGCCGCAGGTCGCCTCCTCCGACGCGACCAACATCGAAACCGACATCCGCCGCGACGGCGACGATTATGTCATCAACGGGCGCAAATGGTGGTCGTCGGGCGCCGGCGACCCCCGCTGCAAGATCTTCATCGTCATGGGCAAGACCGACAAGTCGGCCGACGTCCACCAGCAGCAGTCGATGATCCTCGTGCCGGCGAACGCCAAGGGGGTGAAAATCCTGCGCCATCTGCCGGTCTTCGGCTATGACGATGCGCCGCACGGCCACATGGAGGTCGCGCTCGAAAACGTCCGTGTGCCGAAAGACAACATGCTGCTCGGCGAGGGCCGCGGCTTCGAAATCGCGCAGGGGCGTCTCGGGCCGGGCCGCATCCATCACTGCATGCGCACGATCGGCGCAGCCGAGGTCGCGCTGGAAAAGCTCGTCAAGCGCATCCTGACACGTGAAGCCTTCGGCAAGCCGATCTACAAACACTCGATCTGGGAGCAGCGCGTCGCCGAGGCGCGCATCGACATCGAGATGTCGCGGCTCCTGACGCTGAAGGCCGCCTGGATGATGGATACGGTCGGAAACAAGGCCGCGCAGGCGGAAATCGCGATGATCAAGGTCGCCGCCCCGCGCATGGCGCTGCGCATCATCGACGACGCCATTCAGGCGCATGGCGGCGCCGGCGTCACCACCGATTTCGGGCTCGCCCGTGCCTATGCCTCGTTGCGGACGCTGCGGCTCGCCGACGGACCCGACGAAGTGCATTGCCGCGCAATTTCCCGGATCGAATTCAAGAAGCATTCAAACGCGGCCTGAGCCATGGAACACGCGATCCTCACCCCCGCCCTCGCCCTCATCTCATGGACGCTCGTCGTCTGGGCATGGATGTACGCCACCCGCATCCCGGCGATGCAGAAAGCGAAGATCGACCCGCAGAGCGCCATCCATCCCGGATCGCTGTCGGCGCTGCCGACATCGGCGCGCGTCGTCGCCGACAATTACAATCACCTTCATGAACAGCCGACGATCTTCTACGCGCTAGTTTTTTACACTCATCTCGCCGGCGCTGCGGACCCGGTGAACGTCATGCTCGCTTGGGCCTATGTCGGGCTTCGCATCGCGCACTCCTTCGCTCAGATCGTCGTCAGGGTCGTCGCGCTGCGCTTTGCGGTTTTTGCGCTTGGCAGCCTTGTCCTGATCGTCATCGCCGTGCGCGACGTCATGCATCTCTGACGCGGCGAAGGACCGCCGCTGATGGAGGGGTCTTTCGCGCTCGACTTTTCGATCGACGGCCTCGCCGCTGAGGAAAGCTCGCCCGCGCCGGACCGCCTCATCGCCGGCGCGCCGCGCTTTCGAACCTAGGAGATCGACGCCGCGCCCGGCGGTCTTTTCGCGGGCGTTTGGGAATCGACGCCCGGCAAATGGCGGATTGTTTATGACGAGTGGGAGTATTTCCGCGTGCTGTGCGGCGTTTCCATCGTGACGGAAGACGGCGGCGCATCGCGGCGCCTTGTCGCGGGCGACAGCATGATCTTGCGGCCGGGCTTTCGCGGCGTTTGGGAAGTCGTTGAAACGACGCGCAAGGAATACGTCATCCGGCTTTGACATGCTGCGATGCAGCGCCTGCATCGAAAGGATGCGAGCGGCGCTTCTTTGCGCGCGGGCGCGACGCGCCTATAAGCTCCGTTAATGCGACGCCCGGAAAACGGGCGCGCGAGTTCCGGGAGAACGCCCATGTCACAGTCGATCAGAACGCCCGGCGGCATCGCAATGCGCGCGGTGGCGGCGGCTGCGCTCTTCTCCAGGTCAAAGGCCGACAACGCGACGTCAAAATCCGCTGCCGACCCGTCCAAAGACGAAGAGAACACGCAGAAGCCGACGCTGAAGGCCGGCCTCAAGCCTCAGCCCAGGCGCTGAGGATTGTCCTGACTTTCGCCTGCGCCTCGCGACGCCCGCCGAACATGTCGAAGCAGCCGCCGGATCTGATGGCCTCGGCCTGTTCTGCGAAGGCCGCATAGGCCTCCGAGGCAAGCGCGGAGCCGAGCGAGACGCGCGCGGCGCCGGCCGCCGCCAGGTCTTCCACCGAGCACCGTGCGAGCGCGCCCATCACCAGAACATTCACCGGCCGCGTCACCGACGAACACACCGCCTTCACCGCCTCGAGGCTCGGCAGCCCCGGCGCGAAAAGCACGTCGGCGCCCGCCGCTTCAAACGCCTGAAGCCGCCCGATCACCTCATCAAGACTTGTCTCGCCGTGCAGAAACCCGTCCGCACGCGCCGTGAGAACGAACCCGTGCGGGGAGGCGCGCGCCGCGTCGGCGGCTGCGGCGACGCGCTCGGCGGCGAGCGCCTTTTCGACGATCGGGCGCGCGCTGTCGCCCGTCGTGTCCTCGATCGAGCCGCCGCAGAGGCCCGCCTCGACCGCGAGCCGGATCGTTTCCGCGCAATCTTCCGGGTGCGGACCAAAACCGTTCTCGAGATCGGCGGAAACGGGAACGCTGACCGCCGCGCAGACCTCCCGAACATGGTCCAACGCTTCCTGGCGAGTGACGGCGTAATCGCGCCTGCCCTTCGTCAGCGCGAACCCCGCGCTCGTCGAGGCGAGCGCCTCATAGCCAAGCCCTTCGAGGATGCGCGCCGAGCCCGCGTCCCAGAAATTCGGGATGAGGAACGCCGCGCCCTTGCGGTGCAGCGCGCGGAACCGCGCAATCTTATCGGCGCTGGCGAGAGCCATGGCGACCTCCTCAAAAAGAAAAGCCTCGATACGCGCAACGCGCTGGCGGAGCCGCCCGTTTCCTGCGGATCGTCAGGCGTCCGCCGCTTCGAGCGTTTCTGCATGCGCCTCGCGATTGAGGCGCTTCATCGCCTGCTGCAGCTTTTCGAAAGCGCGCGCCTCGATCTGGCGAACGCGCTCGCGGCTAACGCCGAATTCCTTGCTGAGGTCTTCAAGCGTCGCAGGCTCGTCTTTCAGCCGACGCTCGGCGATGATGTGGCGCTCGCGCTCATTGAGCGTTTCCATCGCGCGCTCGAGCAGCGACAGGCGCAGGTCGAACTCGCCCTCGCGCGCCAGTTTCTGCTCGGCGTTGACGGCGTTCTCGTCGACGAGCCAGTCCTGCCACTCGCCGCCGGATTCCTCACCATTGCCGAGCGGCGCATTAAGAGACGCTTCGCCGCCCATCATGCGGCGGTTCATCTCGACGACCTCGGTCTGCTCGACGCCAAGCTTGTCGGCGATCAGCTTCACCTGGTCGGGCTTCAGGTCGCCTTCGTCGATGGCGTCGATCTGGCCCTTGATCTTGCGGAGGTTGAAGAAGAGTTTTTTCTGCGCCGCCGTGGTGCCGATCTTCACAAGGCTCCAGGAGCGCAGGATGTACTCCTGTATCGCCGCCTTGATCCACCACATGGCGTAGGTGGCGAGGCGGAAGCCCTTGTCCGGATCGAAGCGCTTCACCGCCTGCATGAGGCCGACATTGCCTTCGGAGATCACCTCGCCGATCGGCAGGCCGTAGCCGCGATAGCCCATCGCGATTTTCGCAACGAGGCGCAGATGGCTCGTCACCAGCCGGTGCGCAGCGTCAGGGTCCTGATGCTCGGCGAAGCGTTTCGCGAGCATGTACTCCTCATCCTTTTCCAGCATGGGGAAGCGGCGGATTTCGGCGAGATAACGGGAAAGGCTGCCCTCGGGCGTCAGCGCGGGCGCAGCGATCAAATCCTTGGCCATGTCGGTCCGATCCCTTCCCTTTCGGCCCGACCCCGCCGGCCCGCTCTCAAGCCCGGCGATATGGGGCCCTGATCGATCACCCACCAGAGGCAATACGCAACGGCGGTGCAACCGGGTTTATCTGCAACACCATTTAGGCGCCTTGATGACCTCTCGCGACACACATTCGCGATTTCGGTATTCTCTGTTTTTTCAATTGCTTAGCTCAACCGCAGCCGGAATTCGTCCTCAGTTCCCCGCTGCCGCAATCCTCGGCTGAGCCGGCGGCGCCCGCTTTCCGGAGAATCCGGAAGGTCCGGAAACTTCGGAGGGTCTCGAGGGTGGCGACCCCAGCTTCCCTGCGGGCCGCAGCGGAATTTTCCGGATTTTCCGGATTTGCGCCTTTGGGGTGGGCGCTAAGATCAGCGGCCGCTTTCCCTCCCTTGAAAAGGGAGGGACAGAGGCGCCTTCGATGTCAGCCGACCAATCCATCCCCCCATCATAAAGCCGCCCGGGAGGGGGTGGGACGGATTTTTGTTGTCGAATGAAATCATCAGGATAGATGGTTAACGCCAATCCGTATACGGAGTGGTTTTCTGCCGCCGGCGATCCGGGGTTCATTTTTCAACGCACTCCATACGGAGCGATCATGGACCCCGGGTTTCGGCTTCGCCGGCGCCGGGGTGACGACGAAGAGCGCGGAGAGGCTCCTAAAGCGCCGCGAGCGCGGCGCGCAGGGCGCTGAAATCCTCCGGCGGGTCGGCTTCGAACCGCATCGTCTCGCCGGTCATCGGGTGCGCAAATCCAAGAACCCGCGCGTGAAGCGCCTGCCGGCGGAACGCGGCGACGGCGGCGATCGCCCGGTCTGCGGCCGGCTCGCCGGGCTTGAGGCCGGCAAGGCCCGGCCCACGCCCGTAGACCGGATCGCCGATCAGCGGATGGCCGATCGAGGCAAGATGCACGCGGATCTGGTGCGTGCGGCCCGTTTCCAGCGTGCAATCGAGGAGCGAAGCGAGCGCATCGCCCGCAAGGCGCGCGCGCCCGCGGCCGTAAATCTCGACGGCGCGATAATGCGTGACGGCGCGGCGCGCGTCAGGCCGTCCGCTGTCGGCGCTGACGGTCGTCATCCGCACCCGGTCGGCGGCGCGCGCAATCGCCGCGTCGATCACGCCGACAGCGGGGCGCGGACAGCCGAGCGCGATCGCTGCGTAGACGCGCTCTATGTCGTGTACGGAGAATGCGGCCGAGAGCGCCTGATGCGCCGCGTCGTGCTTGGCCGCCACGATGAGGCCCGAGGTGTCCTTGTCGAGCCGATGCACGATCCCGGGGCGCGCGACGCCGCCGACGCCGGACAGGGTCGCGCCGCAATGGGCGAGAAGCGCATTGACGAGCGTGCCGCCCGGAACGCCGGCGCCCGGATGGACGACCATCCCCGCCGGCTTGTTGACGACGATGAGGTCGGCGTCTTCGTAGCGTACGTCGAGCGCGATCCTTTCCGGCTGCGGCGCGGCCGGCGCGGGCGCCGGGATATCGAGCCCGTAATTCTCGCCCGGTTTCACTTTCCATGAACCATCGGAGAACGGCGCGCCGTTCCGCGTCAGCCCGCCGGCCTCGATCAGCGCCTTGATGCGGGTGCGGGTGAGGCCCTCGGCGGCCTCCGACAACCATTTATCAAGCCTTGTTCCGGCATGATCGGCGTTAACCGTCAAAGTGAGGCGCGAGGCCTGCGGCGCGTCATCGTCGTCGAGCATTGCGCGCCGATCCCATGGCGAACGAGGCCTGTCAAATGTCGCAATCCGAGCCTGCCCGCGAGCCGAACTTCGTAATGGTCCCGCCGGACCCGGCGACCGACAGCGTCGAGCGCCTGCGCCGCCAGGCGCTGCGCCTGCTGACGGAATCGGCGGACGCCTTCAGCGAGGATGAGCGCCGCGCGCCTGATCCGAAGAACAGCGAACCGCGCGCGGACCCGGCCCGCGCGCCCGCCGCTTCCATGATCGCAGGACTGATCGCAATGCCGGCGGCGTTCCTCGCCGTCGTCTTCATCGCGATCGCCGTCTTCGGCAGGCCGGGCGAGGCGCGCCCCGCCGCCGCGACCGCGCCGGAAAGACTGGCCCAGCCCGCCGGCGCGCGCGCCATGGGGCCGACGCTTGCGAGCGCCGCGGCGCAGACACGCGGCGTCATCACCCTTGCCGACGACGCCCGCATCGCCTCGATCGCGCTCGACGGCGACCGCGTGGC